>Ga0182793_1001747_pt1 | contig 13067 bp, 14 predicted proteins | sample Passage237A_FD_130498 | JGI IMG/M metagenome (GOLD analysis project Ga0182793, IMG submission 130498) | Cellulose adapted compost microbial communities from Newby Island Compost Facility, Milpitas, CA, USA - Passage2 37A (version 2) (version 2) ... | reverse complement strand
AGCCTCTATAGCGTCCGAGAATTTCCCGCTGGGTCATCACCCTTACCAGATGGCGGTGGTGCCAGAGATTGGCAAAAGCGCTGACGCTCATGCGGGACTCCTCACAGGATGTTCAGCAATTTCACATCCATGCACGGGAACCCCTACCAGACCGTGAACCACATGTCCGGCCACCGCGGTAAACAGCAAGGCATCGTGCCGCCAACAGTGTTGAATATGTTCCTGCTGACTGCCCGATGCTATACCCACGGAAATCAGATATTCGCCCGCTGGAAGATAGGGAAAGCTCACATCAAATCTGGCCCTATATAACTTTCCGGGTTTGACGGAAATCGGTGAATCCTGATGAAACAGCAAATTGTTTTCGCCAAAAAGCACCTGACCCTGACGATTTTTCACCAGAAAACCCACGATCAATTCATCCAGCGCTTCCAGCGCACGAAATTCCATGCAGACGCTTTGGCGTTGACCACCCATGGTCCAGGCCAGCGAGCGGCCCTGCGGGTCTTCCAGATAAACTTCATGGATAACAACCTTGCCAGTACCAAATTCAGCACCTTCGGGATCAAAGCGGAAAACCTGCAAATCATTGCGCAAATTGGAATGCAGCAACAGTTCAGCGCGGGCATCTATCCAGTCTCGCTCTGTCACTCTGTGTTGCACAGTTTCAATCTGTCGCCCTTCGCGCACATCCACAGCCTGCTGCTCGGCGTAAATATGCTCCAGATAGGCTTCCGTCACTGTTCGCGCATCGCCTATCAGACGCAGTTCACCGCGATCCAGCCAGATACACCTTTCGCACAGGCGGGTTACCGCTGCCGTTTCGTGACTGACAAAAATCAGCGAACCGCGCTTTTTGAAATCCTCAAGGAAACGGATGCACTTTTGCGCAAAAAGTGCGTCGCCTACGGCAAGCGCCTCATCAATAATCAGAATATCTGCATCCACGTGCGCGATGACGGCAAAGGCCAGACGCACAAACATACCGCTGGAATAATGCTTGACGGGCTGATCGATAAAATCGCCGATTCCGGAAAAGGCAATAATGTCATCCATGCGTTCGGCGATGGCCTGGGATGACAGACCATAAAGCGCGGCATTCAGGAGCACATTTTCCCGACCGGTAAATTCAGGATTGAAGCCAGCGCCCAGTTCCAGCAAGGCAGCTATGCGCCCCTTTACTGTTACTGATCCGCTGCTAGAAGCAAGAGTGCCGCAGATAATCTGCAGCAAAGTGGATTTACCCGAGCCATTACGGCCGATGATCCCCAATGTCTCACCGGGATGGAGCGAAAAGCTCAGCTCCTGCAATGCCCAGAACTCGCGCTTGCGACGATTTGCTGCCTTAAAAAAGTAACCGAGCAGCCGTTGATGCGGCTGCTCGTACAATTCGTAGCATTTGCTGACTTTGTCTACGACAAGGGATGCAGAAGCTTCGTTCATAGAATTCAACAACGAAAAAGTCTCGCACTCCCATCACCTGACCGTAATTGAGTGGATTTTTTTCGCATGGTTATTTTTGATAGAGCCACCATTTGCCATCAACCTTAATCCACACCCTTTCAATCGGGCGGGTATTTTCCAGTTTGAAGCGCGGCAGGCTATAACTGATATCGGTCACCACATCACAACGATCAGCTTCACAGGTTACAGACCTGACCTTGCCATCTGTCCAGTTCAGGGCACCGGCAACTGATCGCTTGAACACAGTAACACTCTGGGAAGCACGATAGCCTGGCGTTGTATACGACCAAGCCTTTTCAAAATCTTTTTTGACCAGCTCATCGACCCACTTCTGTGCCAGCTCAGCCACGATTTCTTCATCTGATTTCTTCGACTGGGTACTTACACAACCACAGAGCAATACCACCAGTACAGCCACCAACAATCTCATAAGACTTCCTCAAAATTTCAATCGACTTAAATTCAACAAAATCAGTTCAACTTTTCAGAGTAATCAATAAGCTTCAACCCCTGCATACGTTCCTGCATCTCCCGGGTTACATCGCGGAAGTCCTGCTCGGAGGAAATGACGCGCGGGGTGATCATGACCAGCAGTTCGGTGCGATTTTTGGTATTGGTTGTGCGCCCGAAGAAATTGCCAAGTATCGGCAAATTGCTCAGGAACGGCACACCCACTCTACCCTTGCCGGCATTTTCACGAATCAGACCACCCAGCACAGCCGCCTCTCCGGAGCGCACTGCAACGCGAGTACTTATGTCTCTTTTAAGGAAGGGGCGCTGTCCCGTGGCAGGTTCAGGATCGCCCACATCAGTGATGGATTGTTTCACTACCATGGTCACCATGCCGCCGGCATTGACCGAGGGAGTCACTTCCAGCACCACACCTGTATCGCGATAGGTAATTGACGTGGTGGACACACCACCATCAGTAACCGAACGTCCGGATTGAACCGGCTGCTCATTACCCACCTGAATGCTGGCCTGATGATTATCGAGAACAGTCACTGTCGGCGTTGAAATAATATTTACCAGAGATTTGTCTGCAAGTGCGTTAATAACTGTACGCAGCTCACCGGCCTTGAACACCGAATAAGCCAAACCGGCAACCATATTGGTCGTGCCACTGCTGGTTACCTGTGCACCGGGCACCGTCAGTGCACCCTTGCCTGTCCAGTCGCCGTTATAGTTATTGCTCAAATACCAGGCCAAACCGTAGCTCAGCTCTTCGGAGAGAGTGATCTCCAGAATACTGGCCTCAATGGACACCTGCGTGGGCAAAATATCCAGTTGCTGCAGAGCGCGCACCATGCGGCGATATTCGTTGCGTGAGGCGTAGATCAGCAGCGAGTTGTTTTCCTCGTCAGCCACAACACGCACTTCACCCAGATTAAAACTGGTGGTTCCTCCACCGGAGTTGGATCTGTTGCCGCCTGTGATGTCACCGACGGTCGACTGGCTATTGGCAGAACCAGCACCTTCTCCAATACGTGCAGGAGTCATACCTGGAGCAACACCACCGCTTGATGTACCGCTGGAACCGCTGCCGCCAGTACCACCAAACACACTACTCATCAATCGTGCCAGATGACTGGCCGAGGTGTTTTGCACCGAATACACAAACAAGCGGCGCTCATTCAAATCATCCGGCGCCTGATCTATACGCTCCAGCCAATCGCGCACCTTTTCCAGATAGTGCGCACGCGGAGTAATGATCATCAGACTGTTGAGTCTTTCCATGGGCACTATGCGCACCAGCTGGGACACACTGCTGTCTACCCCCAGAGCTGTTTCAAGCATGGCCTTGAGCGCAATTTCCGCTTCTGCAGGAGAGCTTTCCTTGAGCGGGAAAAGTCCCACTGACATCCCCTTGAGCATGTCCACATCAAAGGTACCGACTATATCCAGCCAACCATCCAACTGATTGCGAGTACCTGCCAGCACCAGCAGATTGCGCAGCGGATCTATGCGAACGAAGGCATTTTCTCCTGCAACCGGGCGGAGAATCTCCGCCATTTCATTCGCACCTATGTAATTGAGCGGCACGATAATATTGGCGTAGCCCACACCCTGACTGCCGGGATTGGAAAACTCGGGCCGCAGCTGCGCCATGGCGGCAGAGCCACTAACGATATAGCGGTTCTGTTTGTCGCGCACCATGTAAGCCTTGTTGGCCTGCAGCAGGGACTCAAGAATGACGAGCAATTGATCTCTGGGCACAGGTGTACGTGTGCGCAGTGTGACCTCACCATTGATTGGATGTTCAACTATGTAATCCAACCCGAGAATATCGCCCAAAACGGCATGCACCACTTCAATCAGCGGTGCCTGCTCGAAATTCAGTGCCACAGCTTCGCCGGTGATTTGCACAGCGTTGCGACGAGCGGGCATACGCACCATCTGATCGTTGCCGGGCACCAGTACCGGATCGGGACGCTCCAGTTCAAGCGATTCAGCAGCCGACTCTGCCGGTGTTGTCTGCGCCTGGGGAGCTGCCGCCGCAGGCTTGGTTTGTTCATCCAGGTGGCCACACCCTGCAAGGGCAATGGCAAGCATCAGACCATAGGACAGGTTAGGTTTCATAAGCTTCTCGAGTGAGGTCAAGTTATTGACCGGAATCCGGTTCTGCAGCAGGCGTGGATCTGGTTCTGGACGGGGACGCCGCAGTGTACTTAGCGGGCAGAGCATGTTCAAGTTGCAACACCCGCTGCTTGCCGTCACTGCGCGTGAAGACCGCGCCATTTTCATTCAGTTCTTTCAGGGTCCATCCAAACAGGGTTTCATTCAGCCTGATACGCGAACGCTCTTTTTTTATGGAGATCACAATTCCCGAGCTTTCACCCGCAGAATAAATACCTTCCAGTTTTACCTGATCAAGATTATCGCGACGTCCGGCGCCCTGAGGCTCGCTTACCACTTCCTGTTCCCCCACATGGGGACGGCGCGAAGACCAGAATAGCGGCCGCTCCGTCAGCGAAAAGGTCATGGCAGGCGCTTCTGCCCCCGCTTCATCAGTTCCCTCAGTAACCAAGAGCTCGGGTATGGACAGCGAAGCGGCGGAAAAATCCCGCTCCTCCACACGCAATTGCTGCGGTATCAGCGCATTTGGCTCGGGATAGACGCTGGGCGCCGGCGGCAAACGCCAGGCCCAGATGGCGCCCACCAGCAACAGCAGGCACAGACAGAGCGTCAAGCTCGCCGCAACCAGTCGCGCCCAGCCTTCGGAGCTCAGGTTGTAGAGAAAATTCTTCATGGTCCCAACCTCAGCGCAACCAGACGGATACGCATATTGACTAACTGTTCCTCGTCACCACGCCGACGGGCGCGAGATGGCTGCAGACTGACCGAGTCCACGATTACCAGGGGCCGCATTTCATGCAGAGCCAACAGACCGGCTTCCAGCGCCTCCATGGAACCGCTGGCGTTTACTTCCAATTGAATACGCGTAAAAAGCCTGTCCACCTGAGGCTGCAGAATCTGGCTGCCCGCCACACTCAGCCCCACGCCTTCCAGCAGACTGCGAACCTGTTGCTGCAACTGGGTACCTGTGGCGGCCGGGTCCTGACTGAGCGGATAGGTCAGCCCCGCCAGATCCTGCCGCACAATATCATTGGCCGCACGCAGACTCTCTTCACTGGCCACCAGACCCTTGAGACGGGCTATACGCGGCACCAGATCATAGGATTCCTGATGATAGGCGCGGTACTGACCCCAGGCGTAAATGGCCAGCCACAGCCAGACCACCAGCAACAGGCCCAGCGCAACCAGGGGAATCCACTGCACCAGGGTTAAACGGGGAAACGTGATCATGGTTTGCCCCCTGTTTTGGTCAGGCGCACATCCAGAACAAAACGCTCCTGATTAGAGCGCGGATCGCGCCTGATGGCCGAGGGTGCACGCACCTCGTCATAACCGGGCTGTCCAGACAGCAATTGCATCAGCTCCGCAGCATTATCTGCCATGCCTTCAATACGCATCCGGTCGCCCTTGTACTCCAGCCCGGCCAGCCACACTTGGTCATCCAGTAAATAGGTGAGGCGCAGCAACTCCTTGTAGGGATCACCCGCCGCATCCAGCATCCGCTGGATCTCCTGAATGCGCTCATTGTTCTGTGCCAGCTGGTTGCGCAGACGCACAGCTTCGGCTGACGCCTCCTGCGCCTGACGCAATTCCTCGCGATAGAAATCGGTTTGAATGCTGCGCAATACCACAGGCGTCGCCATCAGCAACAGGCTGATCGCCAGACTGTAGGCCAGCCAGGCGGAGATCCGCCGCAGGCGTTTGGCATAGCGCCGCTCCCGCGCGGTTTCGCCAAATCCCGGCAGCAGAATATAAAGGCCGTCGACACAGGCCCAAACCTCCCGTCTGGCCGCCGTATCTGCATCCAGAAACCGGTGCAGATAAGCCATCACCCCGCTGCGAGAGACCAGCACCACGCAGACCCGCAGCACCCCGTCCAGACGGCTGGCAATGCGCCAGGCATAACAGGTATCTTCCGGCGGATAGGGGCTCTTGGCGCGCACCTCCAGAGCCAGCGCCGATTCAAGCTCGGCCTCGGCCTTTTCCGGCAGGTTCAGCCAGAAAGACAGCACCAGCTCTTCCGGCAGCTCCTGAGCCTCCGCCAGCACTGATTCGCCGCGAATCCGACCTATCACTTGCGGCTGGGCCGATTCGGCAGCATCCGTCCGGGGAGGCCAGATATTGACCGGCTCATCCAGCCAGCCGCGCAGACGCGAGTCCTGGCTCCACAGGAGATCGCGCCAGGCCATGCGCCAGAGCCCGCCGATATTGCGCAGGTCGTATCCAAATAGCACCCACTGGTGGCTATCAATTTTCATCTGGACCTCAGTCATCAAATTCTATGCTCGACACCATAACCACAGGTTCGGCACGTAAAAACTGCCAGGGCAGACCATCGCGGCCGGAACGGCCGGTATCCACCCAGCGGCGGTACAAGAGCGCCTTGCCATCCGGCAGAGAGAGGCGCACATCCACCCGCAAAATACTGCTGCCCGCAGCGGCAAGATGATCCGGCGTCAGCCCCGGATAGCCCTGGGCATTGGCCAGGGGATCTTCGTTGCGCTCCGCAATAAAACTCTGCACCAGAGCTTCATCACCGCGGGCCAAGACCTTTACTACCGGTCCGGGCGCCGAAAGCAGGCTAACGCCACCCGAGCCGCCATAGGCGTGAATGGCCGGGCGGATTTTATCCAGCCGCTCGCGGGTCATGCCCGGCACCAGCAGCAGATCCTCCACCACCATAAACCGGCCGTAGCGCCGAAGCTGATCGTTATTCTGCGGCGGCGTCTTCCACAACACCATCTGCGCCACCAGCTCCCGCGCCTCAGCCTCGGACAGGTCCGCGCCATACTGCAACAGATCCAGCCACAGGGCTTCGCTGGCGGCGTTGATATCAATCAGCCCTTCGGCAGGCTGGGCTCTCACCACCAGCTCCCGATCTGCCATCTGGTAACGGCGGGTTAGCTGCACCCCGGGAATCAGCTCGCCGTAGCGCTGCAAATCCATGCGATCGCGCAAAAACAGTCTCACGGCACCATCCCCCAGGGCCGCGGCCTGCAGATCGCGGGACTGCATCTGCGCCAGTTGCATATCGGTCCTGGCGATAGCCATTATGCCTGCCGCCATCAGCGCCAGTGCCGCTATCATCCACACCAGCAGCGCCAGGGCAAGCCCTCGCTGCCGACAACTAGAGGCCGGATACTGACGCATCATTCAGCCTCACAATCATGTCCGGCCAATGGCGCCCTTTCACCATCAGCGTCAGGCGAATGCTGTCGGGCAATTCCGGTCGTCCCAACCAGCTCTCCAGCCATTCGCCGCCGGATTCTGCGCGATAGGCCAACGCGAAATCCCCCACCTCTCTGGCAATAACAAAGGGCGTCATGACTTCCGGTTCTGCCATCAGCGTTTCCACGTAGGGAGCCATGGACAGCTGCAAATCACCGTCATTCGCCTGCAGCCTGAATATGGTCAGCCCCCCCATATGGCGCGAGGCGCTGAAAGGCGCAACCCACACCAGACTCTCGCTGTCGCCATAAAAATAAATACCAAAGCCCCGCCGTGAAACCATGGACACCGGCTGGGCATCAACCAGTGTCCGCCGCAGAAGCCCGCTCACCTGACGCAGGGACTGGGTGCGCTCTGACACAGTCTCCAGCGTTTCCTGGGTGCGTCCGAAAGTGCGCAAGGCCGCCAACGTTCCCAGCACTATCATGGAGAGAATGCTGACGGCGACTATCACCTCCATCAGGGTAAACCCCCTGGACTTCATCCGCTTCATGGAGGCGTCAATCCGGCAACCAGCGTGTGCAGGTCATAATGACGAGGGTTTTTCTCACCCCAGCTCACGCGAATATGCAGGTTCATCAAACGTGCTGGCGGAGGCTCCAGCTCATGGGGAACCGGGCTGGCCGTCAACTGCCAGCGGTAGAGTTCATTTATCTCACCCTGAAGTTCCAACCCCGTATCAGGCACCACCGCATATTCCGCCAGCAGGGATTCGGCGATATTGACGGCATAGGCATACTGCTCCGCAGTGCTGACACTGCGCGAGGAGCCGCCAACCGATTGATAGAGAACACCGAGAGAAAGGCCCATGATGGCAATAGCCACTATCATCTCCAGCAGCGAAAAGCCGCTTTGCGATAACAGGTTCGGCCGTGATTTTTTGTTATTGCGACGCATCAGGGATTGGATCCACCCAGAGGTTGTTGCGCAACACTGCCCATCAGCCAGTCCACCTCCAGAGCCACACCTGCACCCGTGGGCCTCAGAATTTCGATACTGCCACCACTGGCGCTGCCATCCGGGTAGAACCTGATCGCCCCCTGCCCTGTTTCAGGACTCAGCTCCTGAGCCGCCACCATGGAAAAGCGCAAGGCTTCGGGAAGAGACTTCCACTCCTGCTGCGCCAGCCGGAAGCGGCGGGCATCGGGTTCCATCACCAGATCCACCGGCGACCCACTCTGTATCGCCTTGTATCTGGCAGCGGCCAGTCCGGATACCAGATCACTCACGGCCGAGCGGTAAATCATGCTGTCGTAGAGGCGCGCGGTAATTGGCGCCGCCAAACCCACCAGAAGGCCGGCAATGGCCAGAGCCACCATCATCTCCAATAACGAAAAGCCAGCCTCTGAAGGCCGGCTTTTAAATTGGAACCAGGTAGCCGTCACGGATTTTAATCCCAATTGCCCACGTCGGCGTTTTCGCCCTCACCGCCCTGAACACCGTCACCGCCCAGTGAATAGATATCCACTTCGCTCCGTTCACCCGGGTAGCGATAGAGGTAGGCACGATTCCAGGGATCCTGGGGAATACTGTTGCCACGCAGATAGGGACCATTCCAGCCCACCAGATTGCCCGGCTGACGCATCAGCGCCTCCAGCCCTTCTTCGGAAGTGGGGAAACGGCCCACATCCAGCTTGAACACTTCCAGCGCCTGCTCAAAGTCGCGGATCTGTACCTTGGCCGTTTTGGTCTTGGCGCCGCCAAACTGATTGAGCACTCTGGGCCCCACCAGACCGGCAATCAAGCCCACAATGGCGAGCACCACCAGCATTTCCACCAGGGTAACCCCTGCACTTTTTTTCAAACCTGATTTCATTAACACAACTAACCCCTAAGCTAAGTTGACTGTCCGGCCCTAGGCGGCCAGGTCATTGACCGAAAGAATACCCATCAAAATGGCGATGATGATCAGCCCTATCACAGCCGCCAGCCCCAGAATCAGCAGCGGCTCCAGCAGCGTCAGAGCGCGCTTCACTTCCGCCTGAACCTCGCCATCATACACGCTCGCCAATTCCAGCATCATCTCGCCGAGATTGCCCGATTCCTCGCCCACACGCGCCATCTGAATCACCATGGGAGAAAAGACTTCCGCCTCTGCGAGAGCGACCGAAATACGTCCACCCTGTTTGACCTTGGGCGCCAGCCCTTCGAACGCTGTACGCATCTGATGGTTATCCAGAGTTTCCAGCGCAATGGACAAAGACTGGAGCAGAGACACCCCGTTGCCAATCAGGGTTCCCAGGGTTCGCGAGAATCGCGCCACCTCATACTTGAACACCACGCCGCCCAGCACCGGCAGCTTCAACATGCGCTGATCCAGCCAGATTTTTCCTGCGGGCGTCTTTACCCAGCGACGAACAAGGAACACACCACCCACCACCACAACCAGCAGCAACAAGCCCCAGGAGCGGATAAATTCCCCTACCCAGATGACCCCCTGAGTCAGCAGAGGCAGGGCATCGCCCATATCGGCAAAAAGAGATTCAAATTGCGGCACCACAAAGCCCAGCATCAGGGTCACCGACAACACCGCCACCACCAGCAGAATCGAGGGATATATCAGTGCCGATACCACACTGGAACGCACTGCCTTGGCCCGCTCCAGATATTCCGCCAGCCGCGCCAGCACTTCCGCCAGATTGCCGCTGGCTTCGCCGGAACGCACCATATTGACATAGAAGTTGCCGAACACATCGGGATAGGCCTGCATGGCCTGACTCAGTCCCTTGCCGCCTTTCACTGTTTTGAGCAGATCCTCCAGCAGGCTTTTCATGCCCTCGTGGACGCTCATATCAATCAGCACCTTGAGCGCGCGGTCCAGCGGCAGACCGGCGCGCAGCATGACCGCCAGCTCCTTGCTAAAGGACAAGACCTGATCGCGACTGGGCGGCTTGCCAGCCCGGCTCCCGGTGACCACTTCCTTGCCGGTGGCAGGATGCAGCTGAATCAGGGTCAAGCCCTGGGAGCGCAGCTGGCGGGACGCCACTTCCAGCGAGTCGGCTGTCACCTGGCCCTGGGTAATGGCCCCGTCGCGTCTGGCGGCCTTGTAATAAAACTCTGCCATCTACGCCTCTGACTGATCCTGGGTTACGCGCAGCAACTCTTCCAGCGAAGTCTCACCCGAGGCCACCTTGCGCAATCCGTCTTCATAGAGAGTAAACATGCCCTGCTGGCGCGCCAGCGCGTGGAGGCCTGTGGCGTCCGCCCCTTCGAGAATGGCACGGGTCATGGTGGCATCCATGGCAAAAAGCTCGTGAATGGCAGTACGGCCGCGATAGCCGGTGTTCTTGCACTCAGGGCAACCGCAGGCGGTAAAAATATGCGTCTGCCCTTCTGGCAGGAAAGGTTTGAGGCCTGCATCTTCCATCGCCTTGGGCGTCAGCTCCCGGGGCTGGCGGCAGGCCTTGCACAGGCGGCGCACCAGACGCTGGGCCAGCACGCCGTTAACAGAAGATGTAATCAGATAGCGCTCTATGCCCATATCTTCCAGACGGGTAATGGCGCCAGCAGCGGTATTGGTGTGCAGCGTGGAAAGCACCAAGTGACCGGTGAGAGCCGACTGAACCGCGATCTGTGCCGTTTCGCCATCGCGCATCTCACCGATCATGATGATGTCCGGGTCCTGACGCAGAATGGCGCGCAGCGCCCGGGCAAAACTCAGCTCAATCTGCGGCTGTACCTGTATCTGATTGATGCCGTCCAGCTGATATTCCACCGGATCTTCAACAGTGATGATTTTCAGCGCCTGGGAATCCAGCGTCGCCAGAGAGGCGTAAAGCGTGGTCGTCTTGCCCGAGCCTGTGGGGCCTGTCAGCAACAGAACGCCGTGGGGTCTGTGCAGCAGCTCCTTGTAGCGCTTGAGGGTATCTTCGGCAAAACCCATGGTTTCCAGACTCAGCTGGATGCTTTCTCTATCCAGCACCCGCATGACAATGCTTTCGCCGTGAACTGTGGGCACGGTGGACACCCGCAGGTCCAGCTCATGGCCTTTGACGCGGGTCATAATGCGACCGTCCTGCGGCAGACGCCGCTCGGCAATGTTCATCTGTGCCAGCAGCTTGATACGCGAAGCTATGGCCGGCGCCAAACTGGGAGATGGAGGATCAGGCATTTCCTGAATCACGCCGTCCACCCGGTAGCGCAGGTGCAAACCGTCATCGAAGGGCTCTATATGGATATCCGAAGCCCCCAGATCCAGAGCGCGGTGAATAATCTGATTCACCAGACGGATAACCGGCGCTTCGCTGGCCAGATCCTTGAGGTGCTCGACAAACTCTTGATCACCAACAAAGGAATCTTCATCTGACGCAGAAGAAGATTCCTCCTCGGTCTGCTGGTATTTGCGCAGGGCCGTGGCTATATCCGCCTCAAGGCCAATGGCCATCTCCACCTGCTTGCCGGAAGCGAGACGCAGCGCCTTCACCAGAAACGGATCCTGGGGAACCAGTGCAGCGCATTTAATGGAAGAATTGCCACTGGCGATAGGCACCAGATTATTGTTGAGCAGAAACTCCAAAGGCAGCCCCTGCAATGGCAGAGGCTCTTCCGGATAGTCGCTGGCAGCAGCCAGAGGGATTTGCAGCAAATGGCTCAGCGCCTGGGCCACATCAGCTTCCGACACCAGGCCCAAGCGCACCATCACCTGACCAAACAGGCCACCCATTTCCTGTTGCGCCATAAGTGCCCGCTCAAGGTCGCGGTTACTGATTTTATTCTGCTGAACCAGGTATTCGCCAAGCATCATGGTGGCCATTCTCACGAGGAATAAAAACAAGTGCGCCGGGCATAATACCCGGCGCAGGCGCTGGAACCAATGACTTTAACGGCAGGAATTAGTTCTTGATCAGGAAGCCCTCAGGCGCAAAAGTAAAGCCAAACTTGGCCTCACGCGCCTGATCGCGGCGATAATCATCGGGATAGCGGGCCACATACTCGCGAATCGCCTCCAGAGGCCCCTCACCCCAACCGGGCAACACCGGATTGCCATTGATGTTGCCATCCTCCACAACCAGATAATCACCCGCCTGCGTCAGAGGACGCAGCAACTCCATCTCGGCCAGCACATGCTCCTTGCGATGATCGCTGTCCAGAATAAAGAAGACAGGGCCAGGAAATGCCTGACGCAATCCGGCAATGGCGCGCGCCACCGACGGACTCACCGAAGACGCCGTCATCAACTGAATGCCGGGGTCGGCAAACACCTGGGGATAAACTTCTTCATGGGAAATATCCACCGAAAAAACCCGGCAGGCCGGATTGATTGCCCGGCCAGTCACACTGAAAAACAGCGCCGAACCGCCGTAGCGGGTTCCGAACTCAATAATCAACGCGGGCTTGAGCTCGGTCAGAATTTCCTGGTAGTTCCACATGTCCGCAACAGACTTGAAACAGGGAACCCCCAGAAATTTCACCCCCACCCAGACTTCGGTGTCGTAGTACCAGCGGTGGTAGGCGCTGCAAATATTCTGATTTTCTGAAGACACCTAGTTTTTCACCATTTTCTTGAGCAATTGTTCGTTCAGAGTTACACCATCAACCGAACGCGCCTCCACCAACAACTGATCGCGAATTTTTGCTGCTTTTTCCGCGCGCAAGGAAGTCATGATGCGCTCCTTGACACTGTCAAAATCGCGCAATGTGCCGGGGGTCATTTTATGGAGTTTGATCAGATGATATCCAAAACCGGATTCAACCGGACCACTGATACTTCCCGGCTCTTTCATTGAAAAAACCACATCAGAAAAAGCTTTTACCATTTTTCCCGGGCCAAAAGTTCCCAGATAACCCTTGTTCTCCTT
>Ga0182793_1001743_pt1 | contig 13075 bp, 12 predicted proteins | sample Passage237A_FD_130498 | JGI IMG/M metagenome (GOLD analysis project Ga0182793, IMG submission 130498) | Cellulose adapted compost microbial communities from Newby Island Compost Facility, Milpitas, CA, USA - Passage2 37A (version 2) (version 2) ... | reverse complement strand
CTGAAACGGCCGCCGAAACACAAACCGCACCGCATCAGCCGACATCGCAAACAACCCACCAACCGCCTGCATCGGCCCCGACAAATTCCGAATCGGCGGCAACCCAGCCGACCACCGCTCCGGTGCGTCAACCATCGGGCCTCCTGACTGGTGACAGTGCGTCACGGGCGGCGCGGTGCGCCTCGAAGCGCTAGCGTCGCAGCGAAATGTGCGGTGGCCCAGTGAGCGTCCCGCTTACCGGGAGGCCGGTGGGTGGGACGGGTGACCACGGCGGTTGCGGCGCGTGGCACGCTGAACGCGTGACCGATGCAACCGCTTTCATCGCCCGAGTGGAGAACGATCTGCGTGAGCTGCCGACACCGCAGGGAGTACTGCGCTACTACGACGCCGGCGACGGTCCGGTGCTGTTGTTCCTGCACGGTTCCGGTCCCGGGGTCACCGGATGGCGCAACTTCCGCGGTGTCCTGCCCACGTTCGCCGAGCATTTCCGCTGCCTGATCCTGGAGTTTCCCGGCTTCGGTGTCAGCGACGACTTCGGCGGCCATCCGATGATCACCGCCCAGTCCGCCGTCGCGCCGTTCCTCGACGCGCTGGGCGTGGACCGCGTCGATATCGTCGGCAACTCGATGGGCGGCGGGGTCGGGATCAACTTCGCGATCAACAACCCGGACCGCGTCGGCCGACTCGTCACGATCGGCGGCATCGGCACCAACATCTTCAGCCCCGGACCGAGCGAGGGCATCCGACTGTTGCAGGAGTTCACCGAGGATCCGACCCGGCAGCGGCTGATCGACTGGCTGCGGTCGATGGTCTACGACCAGTCCCTGGTCACCGAGGAGCTGATCGAGGAACGCTGGCAACTGGCGACCGATCCCGAGACGTTGGCGGCGGCGCGGCGCATGTACGGCAAGGCGGCGTTCGCGCAGATGATGGCGTTCATGCGGAGCAGTGATGCACCGCTGCCGTGGGCTCAGATGCACAAGGTCGCGGCACCCACCCTGCTGACGTGGGGCCGCGACGACCGGGTCAGCCCGCTGGACATGGCGCTGATCCCGATGCGCACCATTGCCAACGCGGAACTGCACGTGTTTCCCAACTGCGGGCACTGGGCGATGATCGAGGCCAAGGAGGCCTTCGAGAACGTGGTGCTGGCGTTCCTCACCCGCGGTTGCTAGGCCGACAGCAGCCGAAAACCCTTGTAGCCTGCCGCGGCCACCTCCGCGCAGATGTCGAGGTAGGTGCCGAAGCCGCCGATGAAAAGCATGAAAACCCGGGGCTTTCCGGGCACGTTCGCACCCATGTACCACGAGTTGGCCCGCGGGAACAGGGTCGCCTCCGCGCGACGGTTGCACTCGGCGATCCAGTTGTCCACCGCGTCGCTGGTGGCCTCGATCGCGGTGTAGCCGTGCTCGTCGAGGTAGTTGATCGCGTCGGCGATCCAGTTGATGTTCGCTTCGGCGTGCAGCACCATGTTGGCCAGCACCGCGGGCGCGCCCGGGCCGGATACCAGGAACAGGTTGGGAAACCCGTCGATACCGAGACCGAGGTAGGTGCGCGGTCCGTCGGCCCAGTCGTCGACCAGCCGCTGTCCGTCCCGGCCGACGATGTCGATCTTGGCCAGCGTCCCGGTCATCGCGTCGAAGCCGGTGGCCAGCACCAGGGCGTCGATGTCGTAGTGCGCATCCGTCGTCTGGATACCTGTCGCGTCGATCGCGGTGATCGGGGTGCGACGGACGCTGATGAGCTTCACGTTCGGCCGGTTGAAGGTCTGAAAGTAGTTGGTGTCAGTACAGATTCGTTTGGTGCCGATCGGATGGTCATCGGGGATGAGTAGATCGGCGACCTCGGGATCGTCGATCACGGCCCGGATCTTCTCCTCGTAGAACTTGCGGGCCTCCTCGTTGGCCTCGAAGTTGATCATCTGATCGGCGAAGGTCTTGGAGAACAGCACCCCACCGAGCTGCCAGCGCTTCTCGAAGGCCTCTCGGCGCTCCTCCGGGGAGACCTCCATGGTCAGTTTGGGATGGGGCACGTGCGGCGATCCCCCGCCGCTGCGCCACGACTTCTGCCTCCGTTCGGCGTAGGTGGCCTTGGCCTCGGCGATCTCCTCCTGCGTGAGCGGCCGGTTGCCCGCCGGGACACTGTAGTTCGGCGTCCGCTGAAACACATAGAGCTGCGACGCCTGCTCGGCGATGATCGGAATCGACTGGATACCCGAGGACCCGGTGCCGATCACCGCGACACGCTTGCCGGTGAAATCCACGTCCTCGTGCGGCCAGTGGGCGGTGTGATAGGTCGATCCGGCGAAGGTGTCCAGACCGGGGATGTCGGGAGTCAGCGGGGACGACAGCGGGCCGGTCGCCATCACCACGAACCGGGCGCCGACCACCTCGCCGGTGTCGGTCGTGACGGTCCAGCGCAGCGTGTCCTCGTCGAGATGGGCCGACGTCACCCTGGTGTTGAAGGTGATGCCGCGCCGCAGATCCAACTTGTCGGTGACCCAGTTGAGGTACTCAAGGATCTCGGCCTGGGTGGCGTACTTCTCCGTCCAGGTCCACTCCTGCTGCAGCTCATCGGAGAAGGAGTAGCAGTAGTCCAGGCTCTCCACGTCGCACCGTGCGCCCGGATAGCGGTTGTAGTACCAGGTGCCGCCGACTTCGGGCGCAGCCTCGAACACTCGGACGCTGCGGCCCTGCTCGCGGAACTTGTGCAGGGCGTACAGGCCGGCGAAACCCGCCCCCACCACGACTGCGTCCACGTTCGACGCTGGTTCGGAGATTGCCACGTCGCCACGGTAGGACGGGGTGGGCTGCGTGCCCGCCGCGTTTCCCGGTCACCGGACAGTCACGCCGACCCGTACCAATCACTGGAATCGCAGGTCGATCCGGACCCGGTGGGCGATGAGGATCGGCCCATGACCGAAGCCGATACGCGCCGCACCGGCGTCGCCGCCAATCTCGTCATCGACCTCGACGGTGTCCGACACCAGCTCGACTGGCCTCCGGACAAGACGCTCGTCGAGGTGATGCTCGACGCGGGCATCGATGTCCCGCACTCGTGCCGGGAGGGCCGCTGCGGTGCGTGTGTCGCGACCGTGGCGCAGGGCGATGTCGTCATGGCCGACAACGACGTCCTCGAACCCGCTGACATCGCCGACGGCCTGACCCTGGCGTGTCAGGCCCGCCCGGTCAGCGACGGCGTCCACATCCAGTACTGACGCGGAGTACTGGCGCGGGAAACCCCGTCCGCTGACCGGGAATCAGCGCCGTGAGGCGGATCGCTGCGAGAGACCATCAATGACAAGCAGACAAGTGAGGACACCAGCATGAGTGAGCGCGTACTCGACCGCGTGATGCAGTTGGCCGAGCGGTTCAAGGAGAAGTCCGCGGAATCGGAGAGAATCGGCCGGCTCACCGACGAGACGGTCAAGTCGATGAAGGCCATCGGCTCGATCCGGCTGCTGCAGCCCAAGAAGCACGGCGGGTACGAGGTGCATCCGCGTGAGTTCGCCGAGACCGTGATGGCCACCGCCGCGCTGGATCCGGCCGCCGGTTGGATCAACGGTGTGGTGGGTGTCCACCCCTATCAGCTCGCCTACGCCGATCCGCGGGTGGGCGAGGAGATCTGGGCCGACGACATCGACACCTGGGTGGCGTCGCCGTACGCGCCGCAGGGCGTGGCCCGACCTGTCGACGGCGGTTACCTCTTCAACGGCCGCTGGCAGTTCAGTTCGGGCACCGACGCCTGCGACTGGATCATCCTGGGCGCCATGGTCGGCGACGACGAGGGCAAACCCCTGATGCCGCCGCAGATGCTGCACATGATCCTGCCCCGCAGGGACTACGAGATTGTCGAGGACTCCTGGGACGTCGTCGGTCTGCGCGGCACCGGGTCCAAGGACATCATCGTCAAGGACGCCTTCGTTCCGGCTTACCGGACCATGGACGGCATGAAGGTCATGGACGGCACCGCCCAGCGCGAGGCCGGCATGACCGAACCGCTGTACCTGATGCCGTGGTCGACCATGTTCCCGCTGGGCATCTCCGCGGCCACCATCGGCATCGCCGAGGGCGCGCTGGCCGCCGCCCTCGACTACCAACGGCAGCGCGTGAACTCCAGCGGGGTGGCGATCAAGGACGACCCCTACGTCATGTACGCCATCGGCGAGGCCGCCGCCGACATCAACGCCGCCCGCCAGGAACTGCTGGCCAACGCCGACCGCATCTACGACATGGTCGCCGCCGGCAAGGAGGTCGGCTTCGAAGACCGCGCGGCCGGACGACGTACCCAGGTCCGCGCGGTGTGGCGGGCGGTGTCCGCCGTCGACGAGATCTTCGCGCGCTGCGGCGGCAACGCCGCCCGCATGGACAAACCGCTGCAGCGGTACTGGCGCGACGTGCATGTCGGGCAGATGCATGCGATCCACGTGCCGGGCACCGTGTTTCACGCCTCCGCACTGAGCTCAATCGGCGTGGACCCGGAGGGTCCGCTGCGGGCGATGATCTAGAAGTGGCGCGATGAGCGATCTGAAGTGCCTCGGCTACGTCAAGGTCCAGGCCACCGACATCGACCGCTGGCGTCATTTCGCCTTCCGGGTCCTCGGTTTCGCCGAGGGCTCCGGCCCCGACCCCGATGCCCTGTACCTGCGGATGGACGAACGCGCCGCCCGCATCATCGTGGTGCCCGGCGAAGTCGACCGGATCGTCACCGTCGGATGGGAGGTGCGCGACCACCTCGCGCTGATGCGGACCAAGGCCGCACTGGAGTCTGCAGGCGTCGCGGTGAAGGAGCTTTCGCTGACCGAGGCCGACGCGCGCCGCGTCGAGGAGGTGATCGCGTTCGAGGACCCCGCCGGCACCAACACCGAGGTGTTCCACGGCGCAGTCCTCGACCACAGCCCGGTGGTCACCCCGTACGGCGCGCGGTTCGTCACCGGCGATATGGGTCTGGGGCATGTGGTGCTGCCCGCCGTGGACGTCGCCGGCCTGTTCACCTTCTACACCGAGGTGCTGGGATTCAAATCCCGTGGGGCGTTCCGGGTTCCGACACCCCCGGAGTTCGGGCCGGTGCGGGTGCGGTTCCTCGGGATCAACGCGCGCCACCACAGCCTGGCGATATGTCCGGCGGCGACACTGCGCGATCCGCGACTGATCCACCTGATGGTCGAGGTCGACACTCTCGACGCCGTCGGCCAGGCCCTGGACCGGGTCAACAGCGAGGGCTTCCAGCTGTCGTCGACGCTGGGCAGGCACACCAACGACAAGATGGTGTCGTTCTACGTGCGCGCACCGGGCGACTGGGATATCGAGTTCGGCACCGACGGAATGCGGGTCGACGAGACCTATTACACCGCCGAGGAGATCACCGCCGACAGCTACTGGGGTCACCAGTGGGTGTCGGACCTGCCGGCGGCGATGCGCCCGTGACCGACAACGTCGCTCCCCTGCCCGCATCGAGCATGACGCGGTGGCACGAACACGCCGATGTTGTGATCGCCGGATACGGTGTGGCCGGCGCCGCCGCCGCGGTGGAGGCGGCGCGCGCCGGTGCCGACGTGCTGGTGCTGGAGCGCACCGGGTCGTGGGGCGGCGCGGCGGCGATGGCCGGCGGCTTCATCTATCTGGGTGGCGGCACGCCGATCCAGAAGGCTTGCGGTTTCGACGATTCCGCCGAGAACATGGCGGCGTTTTTGACCGCCGCGCTGGGGCCGGGCGCTGACGAGAACCGCATTGCCGACTACTGCGACGGCAGCCTCGAACACTTCGACTGGCTCGTCGGCTGCGGTGTGCGGTTCAAGCCCGAGTTCTTCGCCGAGCCCGGTTGGGAACCGGTGGGCGATCAAGGGCTGATGTTCAGTGGCGGGGAGAACTCATATCCCTTCAACACCATCGCCACACCCGCACCTCGCGGCCATGTGCCGCAGATGTCGCACAAGAAGCAGGGCGAGTCCAGCGCCGGCTACATGCCAATGAAACCGCTCGTGGAAACCGCCACCGCGGCGGGGGCTAGGGCGATTTACGACATCCGGGTGGAACGGCTGATCGTCGAATCCGACGGCCGGGTAGCCGGAGTGTGCGCGCGCCGCTACGGCGAGCAGATCGCCGTGCGGGCGCGGCGTGGGGTGGTGCTCGCGATGGGTAGTTTCGCCTACAACGAGGCGATGGTCGCGCAGTACGCGCCACGCATCGCCGGCCGCCCCGCCGCCGCGATCGAACAGCACGACGGGCGCGCCATCCGGATGGCGCAGGCGTTGGGCGCGGATCTCGCACATATGGATGCCACCGAAGTGGCGATCTTCATCGACCCGCAGCAACTCGTGCGGGGCATCCTGGTCAACGGCCGGGGCCAGCGCTATGTCCCCGAGGACACCTATCCCGGCAGAATCGGCCAGCTCACCCTCTACCAGCAGGACAACACCGCCTACCTGATCATCGACGGCGACGCCCAGGAGGAGGCGCTGGGGTCGCTGTCGCCCCGGTTGATGATGCGTCAGCCCACCTGGGTGTGCGACACCGTCGCCGAACTCGAAGCCGAGATGGCATTGCCGCCGGGCTCACTGCAGGCGACGGTGGCGGCCTTCAACGCCGCCGTCGAACGGGGCGAGGATCCGCTGCTGCACAAGAAGGCGCAGTGGCTGCGCCCCATCGGCAGTCCGGTCGGCGCGATCGATCTGCGCGAGAGCACCGGTGGTTTCACGCTCGGCGGACTGTTGACGACGGCGCAGGGCGAGGTTCTGCACGTCAACGGCGACCCTATCGGTGGTCTGTTCGCTGCCGGGCGCTGCACCGCGGGGCTCGCCGCCTGGGGCTATGCCAGCGGGATCTCGCGGGGCGACGGCAGCTTCTCCGGACGCCGCGCCGGACGGTGCGCGGCCGCCGGCTGACCCATTTCTGCACGCTGTCTTCCCTGCCGCGGATGGCCGCGGCAGGGCTTTCGGCTGCCTACAGAAGGTTGCGCCGATCAATTCCGCGAGTTGTTGTGACAGCGCGCACAGACCTATGCTACAAATAGGCATATTCCTATTAGAAATATTGCTGCGTCGTCGCAGCCGGTTCTCGGGAGGCCTTCCGCATGTCACAGACCGTCGAAACCCCCAGCGCCGTTCTCGACCGTGTATCGCTGGTCCTCGACGCCTTCGACGGTCCCGGCCGGCTGACGCTGGCCCAGATCGTGCGGCGCACCGGGCTGCCCAGGTCCTCGGCGCATCGCATGCTGGAGCGCCTGGTGCAGCTGCGCTGGCTGCGGCGCAGCGGCCGCGACTACGAGCTGGGCATGCGCCTGGTCGAACTGGGCTCGCTGGCCGTGCACCAGGACCGGCTCCATCGCGCCGCGGCGCCGCTGCTGCATGACCTGCACCGCGCCACCGGCCTGGTCGTCCACCTCGCGGTGCTCGACGGCACCGACGTCGTCTACCTGGAGAAGATCGGCGGCCCGATGGCCGCCGCCATCCCCACCCGGGTCGGCGGCCGGCACCCCGCGCACTGTTCGGCGGTGGGCAAGGCGATGCTCGCGTTCGCGCGGGATCTGGACTACGAGTCGGTCGACCTGAGCAACCGCCGCACCCGCTACTCCATCGGATCGCCCACCCAGCTGCGTGCCGAGCTGGCGAAGGCCCGCTCCCACGGGGTCGCCTTCGACCGGGAGGAGTCGTTGGTCGGATTCGGTTGTGTCGCAGCGCCGATCGGTGGACCCGGAGAGGCGGTCGCCGCGGTGTCGGTGTGCGGACCGATGAACCGCATGGCGTTCGACCAGCGGCTCGTCGCGCCGGTGCGGATGACGGCGATGGGCATCTGGCGCAACGCCGAAGACGGACCCGCTCGGGTGGCGCCCACCCTGCAATCGGCCCGCCCGCTGCGGACCGCGTCCGTCGTGCGCCCGGCACGCGAATCGGAGCTGCAGTACGCATGACGCTGGACCCGCAGATCGCCGAGCTCATCGAGGCGCTTGACTCGGGTTTTCCTGCGGTGCACACCATGTCGGGCGCCGAGGCGCGGGCGGTGATCCGGTCGCGCTTCGTTCCCCCGGCCGAGCCCGAGGCTGTCGGCGAGGTCAACGACATCGACATCCCCGGCACCGACGGTCCGGTCCCGGTGCGCATCTACCGGCCGGTGTCAGCGGATCCGGTGCCGATCCTGGTGTACGCACATGGTGGCGGATGGGTGTTCTGCGATCTCGACAGCCATGACGGACTCTGTCGAAACCTGGCGAATCTGCTGTCCGCCGTGGTGGTTTCGGTGCATTACCGGCGCGCCCCGGAGAGCCGATGGCCGGCTGCTGCCGAGGACGTGTACACCGCTGCCGGCTGGGCCGCCGAGAACGCGGCCGCGATCGGCGGCGACCGTGACCGCGTCGCGATCGGCGGGGACAGCGCAGGCGGTAATCTGGCGGCGGTCACCGCCCTGATGGCACGTGACCGCGGCGGGCCGTCGCTGGCGGCACAGCTGCTGCTCTATCCGATGATCACGGCGGACTTCGACACCGAGTCATACCGCCTGTACGGCAAGGGCTTCTACAATCCGCGGCCCGCGCTGCAGTGGTACTGGGACCAGTACGTACCCTCGGCGGCGGACCGTAAGCATCCGTACGCGTCCCCGCTGCACGGCCGACTGGAGGGGCTCCCACCCGCCGTGATGGTGTTCGCGGGTCACGACCCGCTGCGCGACGAGGGGGTGGCCTACGCCGATGCGCTGGAGGCCGCGGGAGTGCGGGTGGTCCGGTGCCCCTTCGAGGGCGGGGTCCACGGCTTCATGACGATGCCGATGCTCGACATCGCGCACCGGGCGCGACGGCAGGCCAGCGCGGCGCTGTCCCAGCTGTGGTGATCACGGCTTGACCGGCGGACCGTAGCGCTGCTGCGGGTCGAGCACACAGTGCGTCCGGCCGAAGACCGTCACCATGCACTTGTTGTTGTGGTTGCACCGACTGCGCCTGTTGTGATCGGTGCCCATCGCCGTCACCAGGTCGGGCTCGCGCAACAGCGCCCGCCCCATGGCCAGGAAGTCGAACCCCTCGCGCAGACCCGTCACGAGGTGCTCGTAGTTGGTGATCCCGCCGAGCAGGATCAGCTTTGTGTTGCGCACCACCGGCACGAATTGCCGCGCCGCGTCCAGCATGTACAGATCCCGGTACGGGTAGCTGCCCATCAGACGCTTGCCCGCCAGGCGGACACCGGGACGCAGCGCCGGCGGCATCACCGCGGCGAACTCCTTGACCGGCACGTCACCGCGGAAGAGGTACATCGGCTTGAACACCGACGAGCCCTGGGTGAGTTCGAGGGCATCCAGGGTCGCGTCGCTGTCCAACAGTTGGGCCGTGCGCAATGCCTCGTCGATCCAGATGCTGCCGGGCAGGCCGTCGTCCATGTCGAGCTTGGCGATCACCGCGATCTGGTCGCCGACCACCTCCCGCACCCGGCCGGCGATCTCGCGGACGAACCGGGACCGGTTGTCGATCGATCCGCCGTACTCGTCCTTGCGGCGGTTGATCAGCGGGCTCAGGAACGAACTGGGCAGGTAAAGGTGTCCGAAATGCAGTTCCACGGCGTCGAATCCGGCGTCGATCGCCACCTGGGTGGCCGCCGCGAACTGTTCGATGACCGCGCGGATCTCGTCGCGGGTGATTGCGCGGCAGTAGGCGAACGAGGTGGGGTTGATAAACCGGCTGGGCGCGACCGCGGTGACGCCGGTCAGCTTCTTCGGCGCCACCACCCCGGCGTGGCCGAGCTGCGCCGAGATCGCCGCCCCGGCGGCGTGCACGGCGTCGGTGAGCCTGCGCAGCCCGGGCAGCGCTTGCGGACTCATCACGATCTGACCGGGCGCGCTGGCGGCCTCCCTCGACACGCAGCAGTAGGCCACCGTCGTCATGCCCACCCCGCCCTTGGCGAACGCGACGTGAAAGTCGATCAGGTCGTCGGTGACGACCCCGTCGGGCGAGCGTCCCTCCGACGTCGCGGCCTTTATCACGCGGTTGCGCAACGTCACCGGGCCCAGCCGGGCGGGCGCGAACGGGTCGGGCGTATCGACACTCACCGCACCACGGTGCGCCCCCCGGCAACCCCGGTCAACGGTGTCGTCCCGATGGCCGGGAGCACGGCCTTCTTTCCGCCACCGGCCGGCCATAGTGTCCAGGCATGGCCGACGGTGAGGTGTTCGTGATCGACCGGGTCACCACCCGGCCCGGGTGCGCGCGCCGGTTCGTGGACACCTACCTGGCCGAATACGCACCGGGTGCGCGCGACCGCGGCATGACGTTGCGCGATGTGCTGGTGAGCCCACCGATCTGGTTCGACGACCAGCCCAATGTGGTCACGGTGACGTGGTCGTTGCCCAGTCCTCGCGCCTGGTGGGAGATGACGTGGCAGGGTCGGCCCGACCCGACGCTCGGAGAGTGGTGGGAGAAGGTGTCAGACCTCGTTTCGGAGCGGACGCGAAACGTCGCCGCGGCCGCGGCCGATGTGGACCGGCTGTGTGATGTTTAGTGTCGTCCGGCTGATCGACGTCGCCTCCGAGGAGGTGCGCCACCACCTGCTCGATCAGCTCGCGAAGGCGGCCGACGACAGCGACGCCGTCAGCGCACTGGTGCAGCCCACATTGCCCGGAGTGCGCAACGGCGGCGATATCCTCATGCACCTGCGGTTCGCCGATGCCGCCCAATGGCACTGTGTGGCACCGACGTTCGATCGGCTGCTCCGGCAACCCCAGGTCAGCCGGGTAAACGGTGCGACGTACCGCGGAACCCGTACCGAGACCGGGCGCTGCGCGGCCACCGTGTACCGGGCGCTGCTGCTGCGGGTCCAACCCGATGTCGACGATGCGACGGTGACGCGCTTCGAGGACGATCTGCGCCTGCTCCCCCGCTACGTCAGCTCGATCGCCAGCTGGCAGCTGAGCCGGGTGGAGTCGGCGGTAGGCACGTCGCCGTGGACGCACGTGTTCGAGCAGGAGTTCCGTGACCTCGACGGCCTCACCGGCCCGTACCTCATGCATCCGATCCACTGGGCGTACGTGGATCGGTGGTTCGATCCGGAGTGTCCCGACGTCATCGTGCGCGACCGGGTCTGTCACAGCTTCTGCGCCATCCCCGCAACACGCTAGAGACCGGCCGGCAGGATGTTGGGGTTCGCCGTCGCGGGCGGTTCCAGCGGCGGGAGCACCGTGGTGCCGTCGAGGCTGTGCACTGTCAGACCCTGCGACCACGGATAGTGCAGGCTGAACGCCACCAACCCGGTCCGTTCAGCGGCCGGCCGATGACACATCGCCAGGACGGTCTCGGCCAGATACTCCACCGGCTCGGTCGGGAAGGTGTCCGGAATGAGTTGCGCGGCACCGGGAGTACGGATCGCGGTCGACGGGCCGACACAGTTGACGGCGATGTTGGCGTCGAGCAACTCGGCGGCCACCCCCTGAGTGAACCGGTGCAGCGCGGCCTTGCAGGAGGCGTAGACGACGTCGCCGGAGGTCTTGTTGTACTCGCGGTAGGGCCGGATCGGGGCCACGCCGGTCACCGACCCGATGTTGACTATCCAGCCGGCGCCCTGACGCCGCATGTGCGGAATCGCCTTCTGGGTCAGGACGAACGGGGTGCGCAGGTAGTGCTCGACGGTGCGGTCGAACGTCTCCATCGACATGTCCTCGACCATCGAGTAGTCGGCGTAACCGGCGTTGTTGACCAGGATGTCCAGGCGCCCGGTGCGCTCCAGCACCTGATCGATCAGCGCCGCCCGCTGCGCGGGAACCTCGAGGTCGGCGGCGACGCCGAACGCCTCACCGCCCGCGGCCTCGATCAACTCGATGGTCTCGGAGATCGTGCCGGGCAGGGCCGTAGTCTTTCCCGCGCGCACCGACGGCGACGGCTCATATGACCGGGCTGTCACAGCGACGACGGCGCCCTCGGCGGCCAGCCGCTGTGCCACGGCACGTCCGATGCCCCGGCTGCTGCCAGTGACCAACGCCGTTCTGCCGCTGAGCAGTTTCGTCATTCCAGCACCAGGTCCGCTTCGTTCGGCGCGCGGTGACTCTGCCAGACATCGATCAGCCGGAACGGGAACGCCGTCACGATCCGGCCGCCACCGGAGCGGTAGTAGGTGTGCGCGGTCGGCGTGTGGCACCACACCGTGTTCTGCATGGTCTGGTCGATCTGGCGCACATAATCCTCGAAGGCTCTTCTGGTAACCTCGATGGTCATCGCGCCACGCTGCGCCATCAGCTGCAGGCACTCCATGACGTAGTGCACCATCACCTCGACACCGAAGTTGTGGCCCGCGCCGTGGCCCGGGCTGTAGTTGGGCGCCGAGGAGATGAACAGGTTGGGGAAACCCGGCACCAGACCGCCGCGGTAGGAACTCGGGCTGTCACCCCAGAACTCGCTGAGGCGCAACCCGTTGCGGCCCCGGATATCGACGGTGGACAGAAAGTCCAAGTAGTACCCAGTGGCGTAGACGATGACGTCGAGGTCGATCTGACGACCGTCCTGCGTGACGATGCCGCGCTCGTTCACCCGAGCAGGCTCGCTGGCCTCGACGTCGACGTGGTCCCGGGTCAGCGCGGTGTAGTACCCGCCAGGATCCCGGATGATCCGCTTGCCGTAGGGGGCGAAATCGGGCGTGACCTTCTTGGCCAACTCCGACCCGGCGCCGAACACGCGGTCGATGTACTCGAGGCAGATCTGCAGCAGCCTGTCATTGGCCGGCGAGATCGAGAGGTGATCGGCGGCCCACTCCGGATCTCGGATGATCACCGGATAGTTGTTGTCGGCCGTGCCCCAGAACGACTTGAGCCGGTTCCAGTTGGCGTAGTACGGGATGTGGGTGTTGAGCCAGCGCCGATGCGCGGGCACGTCATCGGAAAGCCGTTTACGCGGGGCCACCCAGTGCGGTTGCCGCTGGAAGACGGTGAGGTGGGCGACCTCGTCCACGCAGGCGTCCACGATCTGCACCGCGGTGCCCCCCGCCCCGATCACCGCGACCCGCTTACCACGCAGGTCGAGCGTCGGATCCCATTCGGCGGAGTGAATGCTCACGCCCGCGAAGGTGTCGCGGCCCGCCAACTCGGGCCACCGCGGGCGGTTCAGGTAGCCG
>Ga0182793_1001741_pt1 | contig 13083 bp, 11 predicted proteins | sample Passage237A_FD_130498 | JGI IMG/M metagenome (GOLD analysis project Ga0182793, IMG submission 130498) | Cellulose adapted compost microbial communities from Newby Island Compost Facility, Milpitas, CA, USA - Passage2 37A (version 2) (version 2) ... | reverse complement strand
CTCGACCGGTGCCGTGCGATCCGGCGCAGCGCAGTCGCTCACTTTTACGACGCCGATGTCGAACGTCCCGCGCGCGACATAAAACCATTTCCAATCGCGGCGATGGCCCGCCCAACCGCGCAATTCGCCGACTCGCGCCGGCTTCACGGTGTAGAAGCGATCGACCCGCGAGAAATCGAAGTCGTTCACGAAGCACACCGTCCCCCGCGCATCGCGATGCACGCCGCCCGCGATTCTGCGCACTGACCTCACGGCTTTCGCCATACGTTGCGATTTACGTAGTCCGTGTAGCTCAAAATGATTCTCACGACTTTCTCCGAGACATTGGGCATCGAGTAGTCCGCCACGGGCCTCAACACCCGCTGTGCACCTCGTCCCTGCCGCTTCAACAGCGGCACCGCGTCGCGAACGCGCTGATAACTCATGCCAACCAGAATCACGCTGGCCTCCTCCATGCCTTCCGGTCGCTCGTGCGCCTCGCGCAGATTGAGTGCGGGGAAGTTCAGGATCGAAGACTCTTCTGTGATCGTGCCGCTGTCGGACAGGACAATCGCAGCATGGCGCTGCAACTGCACATAGTCCGAAAAGCCGAGCGGCTTCAGCAGTTCTACCTTCGGATCGAAGACCAGCCCTTCCGCCTCAAAACGCTTTCTCGTGCGCGGATGCGTGGAGACAATCACGCGCTTGCCGAAATCGCGCGCAAGACCGTTGAGAATCTCGGCCAACCCGCGCAACTGATCGGGAGCGTCAACGTTCTCCTCCCGATGGGAGCTGACGACAAAATAGTCTTCCTGCTTCAGATTCAGCCGCGCCAAGACATCCGACGCTTCGATCTTCGCCCCGTAGTGCTGCAAGACCTCGAACATCGGACTGCCGGTCTTGATGATCCGGTCGGGAGGCAGCCCCTCGCTCAGCAGGTAGTCGCGAGAGATGTCGCTATACGGGAGGTTGATGTCCGCAATGTGATCGACGATCTTCCGATTGATCTCTTCGGGCACGCGTTGATCAAAACAACGGTTGCCCGCTTCCATGTGAAACACCGGCACCTTGCGGCGCTTGGCGGCATATGCGGCTAGACAGCTGTTCGTATCGCCGAGCACCAGAAAGGCGTCGGGATTTTCGGCCGCAATCACCGCGTCCGCCCGCGCGATGATGTTGCCGATCGTCTCCATGCCCGTCGTGCCGACGGCCTCCAGAAAGTGATCGGGTTTACGCAGACCGAGATCCTCGAAAAAGACCTGGTTCAACTCGTAGTCGTAGTTCTGCCCCGTGTGCACGAGCACGTGCTGGACGGATTGGTCCAGCGCCGAGATGACGCGCGACAGCCGGATGATCTCGGGCCGAGTTCCTACGACAGTCATGACTTTCATGGGCGGAAGAGTGACGAAGCTGAGTTTACGATTCGAGAGGTTTGACGATGGACCTTCACCGACGCGGTGAAGCCGTCGTCGCGTTCACGCGGGCAACACCGGTAGCATCGCCGTATCGGGGCGTTGAGGATCGAAAATCTCACTCGCCCAAAAGAGCGTAACGAGTTCTCCACTCCCGACGTTTTCGATCGAGTGCGTATACCCCGGCGGAATGTCGATGACGCGGTAGTCGCGACCGTCGACCCGATGCTCGATAACGTTGCCACCGAGAATCGGTCGGAATCGCACCACCGCCTGACCTTCGAGCACCAGAAACTTCTCGGTCTTGGTGTGGTGAAAGTGATTGCCGCGGGTGATGCCCGGATTCGTTCGCGAAACGAAGATCTGGCCAAACTGCGCCGACTTCATGAACTCGGCGAGGCTGCCCCGCGGATCCTCGCGTTTCACGAGCCCATAGCCGAAATTCGCCGGTTCCAGATAACTGAGATAGGTCGCGTAGAGTCGCTTGTTAAGCGGCTCCTCGAAACTCGGCAGCAGCAGCGACTCCCGCGAGCTGCGAAACGCCTGGATGCGCGCGGCCAGATCGCCCAGGCTGATGCGGTAAGCCGGCTCGACAGAGCGCTCCTCGCAACCTTGCTGTGGCGGCGTGGCCAGACACGACGTCAGCGCTTCGATCACGTCGTCGATATAGATGAGTTCGATTTGCCGGAAAGGATCGGAGATCGTGATCGGCAGATCGTGCGCCACGTTGTGGCAGAAGGTCGCCGCAACCGAATTGTAGTTGGGGCGGCACCATTTCCCGAAAACGTTCTTGAGTCGGAATACCACCGCCCGGGCACCGCTCGTTCCCACCCAATTCCGAACAATCTCCTCGGCCGCCGCCTTGCTACGTCCGTAAGGATTGTCCAGAGCCGCCTGGATGGACGACGAGAGGACAAGGAGTGGCCTTCGCCCGCCTGCGCTTGCTGCGGCGCAAATTTGCTCGGTCAGGGCCCGATTCCCCCGATCGAACTCCGCCGGATCTTCCGGGCGGTTCACACCAGCAAGGTGAAAAATCGCATCAGCCGACGCGACCGCCGCGTCCAAGTCCTGCGTGGTGCTGGCGCGAGTAATCTCGATCACCTGCTCCACCGCAGAGTTCCGCCTCAAAGCCTCGCAAAGGTGCCGGCCAATGAACCCGGCTGCTCCAGTGATAACAACGCGCATAGAAAAGTCCGGTTACTCGGTTGTGACCGCCAACCCTCGGGTTGCAATCGCGTCACGAACCTCCTGCAACTGCAGCAGCAGTTTCATCATGCCAGGGACGTCGAGACGTCGCGTGTTGTGCGAATGATATCCGTCGACTTCGGCAGGCTTTGGCGATCCCTCGGAGAAATATAAATTGTAGTTAAGATCCCGATTGTCTGCCGACACGCGAAAATAGTCTCCGAGATCATCCGAGCGGGCCATCTCTTCGCGCGTCAGCAAGGTTTCATATTGCTTCTCGCCGTGGCGCGTGCCGATCACGTGCACAGGATTGTCGGCTTGCAGCAACCGCTTCAACGCCTCCGCTAAAACCGCGATCGTCGCCGCGGGCGCTTTCTGGACGAAAATGTCTCCCGGTTGCCCGTGCTCAAAGGCGTAGAGAACAAGATCCACCGCACCGGCCAGCGTCATCATGAAGCGCGTCATTTCCGGCTCGGTGATCGTCAGTGGCTTGCCCGCCGCGATCTGCTCGAGAAAGAGCGGAATGACCGAACCGCGCGATGCCATCACATTCCCGTAGCGGGTGCCGCAAAAGACAAGGTCGCGGTCCGCCGCAACGCGCGACCGGGCGACCATCACCTTTTCCATCATCGCCTTCGAGATACCCATGGCGTTGATCGGATAGGCCGCTTTGTCCGTGCTCAACACCACCACCCGCTTCACATGGTTGTCGTAAGCAGCCTGCAGCAGATTGTCCGTGCCGAGCACATTGGTCCGGACCGCTTCCATCGGATAGAACTCGCATGACGGGACCTGCTTGAGCGCCGCCGCGTGAAACACGTAATCCACGCCGGCCATCGCCTGCTGCAGGCCATCGATATTGCGCACATCCCCCAGATAGAACTTCAGCTTCGGAGAAGCATACTGGCGCCGCATGTCATCCTGCTTCTTCTCGTCTCGAGAGAACACCCGAATCTCGCGAATTCCGCTCGCGAGAAATCGCTGAAGCACGGCATTGCCGAAACTGCCGGTGCCACCTGTGATAAGCAAAACCCCATCGTTCATATGTAATTAGTGAGTTACACGAGCACCCCTAGCTGCCCTAAGAAACATTAAATGACCCTCTAATTCTTTTTGATTGAAGCGCATTCGAATTATCTTCGCTGGATTACCAGCAACAATCGCCCCAGGGGGAACATCATTCGTGACAACGCTCCCCATCGCAACTACAGCCCCGTCTCCCACCTGGACTCCCGCCTTAATAATGGCGCGATAGCCAACCCAAACATCATCTCCTAAAACCGTGGGAGGACAGTCTGGCCTCCCCGCATGTAAAATATAAAGGCCAGGCTTGTCAATAACATGATCCCCTCCGCATATCGCAACATCTGGAGCCAGCAAACAATATGCACCAATCGAAACCCGCGGACATATCCACGCTCCTCGATTAATAAACGTATATTCACCAATCCTGGTATCGGCCGCAATCCAACGAGGACGTCTTATATACGCGCGCCTATCAACATACTCCAACCCCCACCTCCAAATCACCATCCGAGTCAAGAGGTGCCGCGCCAAGCCCAACATTTCCGACCGACCGCATTTCATACTACACAATATGTCATTTCGTCAAAAACAGATCTCAAAATAACATCAGCCTGATTAAGGGGATTATAGGTTCTCTCGATAATTTCCACACAGTGGCGACGAGTATCTTCCCTATCGCGAGGAGCTCCAATCCAAGCCAAAATCGTTTTTGCGAGGGACCAATAGTCACCTGCCAAAAAGAAGTCCCCCGTGCATCCGGGAACAATCGCCTCCACCTCGGGCATTTGCGTCGCCCGGCGAGAGTGCGTAATGACCGGAGTTCCATAGGCAAGCGCGTGCATAACCGTAAGCCCGGCATCTCCAGGCACCACACATAAATCCGCGCCAAAAATGATTGGCCCGATCACCGCTTCATCCCGAGTTTCTCCATGGAACGTGACCGCATCAAAGAGCCCAAGCTCCCGAGCAAGCCGCTCAAGCGCTCTTCGCTCAGGTCCACTGCCGACGAGACGAACTCGACAGTCGACCCCATGATCGATTACGACCTTCACGGCTTGTAGAAGCAGATCCAAACGCTTCCGAAAGGTCAGGCGACCCACAAATGCTATAACAACTGCCTTTGGCGGCAATGAGGGTTGCGACTCCAATTGAGTGCGAACCGCCTTTTGTGCGGCATAGTCCAGAGAGTTATATACAACGGCGAGTCTCCCCCTTGAAACCCCTTGCTCCCGCAGTAGTCCCGCTTCATAATGCCCGTAGACAAGGATTTTGTCAGCAACTGAGTAAAACGCCTGCTTAACAACACGCCTCCACCGGGAATCGCAACCATATATACCATGCGTCCAGAAGATCACCCTGCCTCCCAGGAAACTGATTAGGCACGCCCCCAGCCATGTTGATAGATACTGGGGAGCCGCCAGGAAAACACCAGCATCCCACCCCCCCCCGAGGCAGAGTCTCGGAAGACCAGATTGCCAGAGCCACTGCCGCCACCAATGATTCCTTAGGCGAACCCCGCATATATCAGGAGCCCGGGAAAGCCGCACCGGATCAAGGACTGCCAAATCAGGCGCGGGCGAAGTCACGCCCGCAACGAACATCACCCGCATTCCAGCCAGGCGGTTTGCCATTTCACGAAAAACGGCCGCGCGATACGCCGGGATTACGTGATACGAGATCAAAATCTTTTGCACGGCGGCGCGCATAGTCACACGGGACGCCTCCGTCCTAAGTCGCTGATTGTCAATAAGCCCATAAGGGCCGCCCAGAACTCTGGAGAGCAATACAATCCGCCCGTAAACATTGAGAGAACAAAGAACTGAGCGGCCAACGCCCCCAGCCACGCCATTCCTTGCGCATTCACAGCCAACGAGAGACCGCGCACCGCCCGCAAGTGTATCAGCAAAAAAATCACCAGTCCTAATGGTCCTAGAACCATCAGCGACTCGATCACTAAGTTGTGAGGATATCCTACCCCAAAGATCTCAACACCGTCTCCAACAATCGGACTTCCAAGATACTGCGACCACGCCATCCGCCATAACGAGAATCGATCCATATCCTCACCGGAGGCTATCCCGGCGAGCGTCCCCTCCACCCGTGTTGTCAGCGCGCTCCCGCGGGCAATCAGGTAACTCACACCAAACGATACCACAAACGACACTCCCACTCCCAACACAGCCAGTCGGTTAGCCATCCGAATCCCCCTCCCCCACCACGATAGAATCGCTAGCCCACCAATCAGACTCAGGACCGGACTTCTAGAGCCAGCAGCCGCAACAATATAGAAGCCCGGAAGCGCAGAGGCCGCGAATACCCAAAAGCCCAGCGATCCTCGCGCAGTAAGCGCAAGATAGACAGCAGCCAATATCAGCGTGACAGCACTCTGTCCCTGCGAAATTGGATTGAGGAGCTCACTGACCGTCAAGCGCTGCTCGAGATCCACGCCAGTAGGGTTCCCCAGCAGACTTAGGATTGATGAATATAGAGCCAGTCCCCAAATACCTCGCGGAGCAATCTGCTGTGTCGTCGAGGACACCGGCAACAGCATCGGAAGATTGGTTACACAACATACCCCCAAAGCATACGACCATAAATACTCTGTAGCTATACTAAGTGTATCAGGGTGGTAAACAGTTTCCCAAAGAATACGCAAACAATATAACGACCAGAATATCCCCAGAAGCACAGCCCCAGGCCGCCGAGCGCCGGCGATCCACAACCTAGACCCGGCTAGGATCACTAAGCTCATCGTCAGCATTGCACCGCGAAACGGAACTGTCACGAGACGACTATTGTCAGCATCAATGCCGAACACACTTGCCGTTAACGCGAGAGCTGGATACCCCGCAAAAACGCACGCGATAAAAATCCCCGTCGCATATTCTAGGTAGGCGCTACCCCTACTTTTCAGCTCAAATCCTCCCTGAAAATGTCGCATAACAACAATAATCGCCCTACTACGCAACCAAAGTGGTATTATAGAGTTTCTCAAGCTGCCGTGCTAACCGTTCAGCACCCAGTTCTATACCGATTTCATAAGCTAGGTTTGGCTGATTCAAACCCTCGCATGCTCGACTCAACCCATTTGCTATAGATTCCGTCGATAGTGGATCGACATAAAATGCCCGCGCCCCCAGATAGTCGCGTGCACCACCGTTCCGCGTTATAACGATTTCACAACCGAGTGCCGCTGCCTCAAGGGCAGCCAATCCAACCCCTTCGCAGATACTTGGCAGCGCAAACACCCGCGCCCGCCTGAGAATCGCCTTTAGTTCCGAATCCCCTACAAAGCCAACCTCCTGCACTAAAGAGTCACCCCCAATTGCAGCTCTGATCGGTCGACATTCATTAGGTGAGCCAGCGCTCCCCACCAATAATAACGGCATTCGAATTCGGCGGCAGGCTTCAATTAGCCGCACGACGTTTTTTCTAGGCTGATAATAGGAACTTACATGAACGCAAAGTCGTTCGCGCGCGATCGTCGGAACCACCTCCTCAACCGAGAACCGCAACCCTATCTTCACCGTCGCCACCCTCTCGTCCGGTATCCCAAGCCCACGCCGAAGAATACGCTTCTCCCCTTGTGACCTCGCCAGGGTAAACCGACACAATTTAGCAAAGCGTCGAGCCGACGCCGCCGGACTGTGCATGCGCAGCCATTTTGAACTACATGCAGCAGCCATCCGATAAAGGAGTGCGGGCTGCACGGTGTCGATTATAGGTGAGAACACAGCTTTTGCGCCAAGCTTGGCGAAGCGTGCGTTAATATCATTTAGCCATTGTCCATACTGGAATATATGCAGGACGTCACAGCCGCGAATCCCCTCCTCCGACCAAGCAGATACCATCCTTACTTCGTGGCCAAGCGATTCCAATCCACGCTTCCAGATTAGTGCCTGCTGCCTGACACCACTAGCGTGACTAGAAGCGACCGCAACAGGGGATATCAGAAATCCAATTCTCATCAGAGTGTCGGAATGCTGGGCGTCTCCGTCCATTTTCGATGCTTCAATATTCTATAAGTTCTCAACATAAAAAACCATGGCCATGCCCAGCCCAAAAACGTCTTCACCACGATGTAAGCTCGCAGTTTGTCTCGTTTTCGGCAGGCCGGGTCAAGTAGTGACATCCTAGCGCGTTCCCGCGTATAAACCGGCTCTCCCCGCCACTTTCCGGCAAAGTGTAGAATCAGCGGGTCGTATCGTGCACCCTGAATTCGGACCGACGCTGCAGATCGCATAACCGAAATCTTGATTCCCCCGCGCACGCCGTTGGGCACGCAGTTTAACCGGGGCCACCCCCACTCCACAGCCCGATTTCCAGTCTTTGCCATGGCGATGGCGAAGCAGACCTCGTCAGAGATCATCCCATTGAGAACTCGACGACATCCCAGTTCATCATACTTGAGCCTCCACTCTCGTGCAATATCAAAGATCAAAGACGCGGCCGGTGAGCATTCAAAATATATGACCCCGGCATTAAACAAAGGCACCGATTCCAGTTGGTGTCTGCGAATCCAATCCTCAACATTTACTCCCCACAATTCGTGATATCCGCTCCGACAATTCGCGCCAAACACCGCAAAGCTGAGCCCCTGGAGGGCCTCCAAATCCCGCTGAGGCGAACCACAAAGCAAGCAGTCTGAATCAATGTAAAGTGACTTTTTAAATGGAGTGTAGTAGTCTAAAAAAAGCTTTTGCTCGAAACGTTGACCGTATTCAGGTCTATATTTCACTATATGAGTAAATATGCCATCGGGTTCAACATCGGCATCGGTAACTAGTGCCATCGCCCCCCCCCAGTGAAGCTTGACAGATAGGGCAAGCGCTCGAGCCATTTGTAGATGCTCGGCGCTTCCAAATGCGCAAGTTATAATCCCAACGGAACCTTCTCTGTCAGTTGTTAGCATGATCAGTGTCTCACAAGCGACTTGAACCAAAGCCACCAAAATCCGGCCAAGAAGCGTAGCTTACCCATGCGAAGTTGCATCACTGCGGTGCTAAAATAAAATTTCCGCGCGAGTGAGACATCTCCAGCGAGGATTAGGCGGCAACAAATCATTCTCGCGCTTTCCGCAATCCAATCAATGCAATGACGCTTTAAACGATTTGATGCTGGATACGCCCCGCGATCGAGCTGCGCGCGTAAGAACTTGTGCCCGTCGACAAAGGCCCGCACAGAGTTCACCGCTTGGTCCGAATGCTTTCGGTAAGCCAGCAAGGGAGGTTCGAGGACAAAAACGGCCGGAAAACCAGCACCTACCCGCAACAGGAGATCGAGATCTTCGCAGTGCGTGACGTTCTCGTTAAAACCGCCTACATGCCGAAAAATGTCTCGCCGTATCGCAGCGAACCGAATGCCGTCACGCCTAAGATATCCCGGCACAGTGACAATATCGTCAAACTTCCCCAGTGAGAGTTCGCCGCGGTTTCTCTGCAAAACCGGCTGACGATCCGAACGGAACGGAAGGGGACGCATTAACACAACCGCCGGCCTGCGCGAAGCGCTATAGATCGCTTCTTCAATCGCCGCTAGTGTATCGCGAAAAAACAGGTCATCAGAATCCAAAAACACTAGATACTCGGTAGTAGCCGCTGCGGCGCCGAGGTTCCTCGCAGCACCAGGACCGCGACCTCCCGATTCTAGCCAAGTAACCGTCCCACGCAAGTGTCGCTTGGCTTCAGCAAGAGACTCACTAGATCCATCATCGACAACGATCGTCGAGCATATCACCTCGCTCTCTGCCAAAGATGAGAGTGCCTCCAGCAGCAATCGCACTCGATTACGGACCGGTATAACGACAGTTATCAGAGATGACCGTTTTTTCATTGCGGCTGTGCGCCGTTCGTAACAAGCGTTGCGGAAGAGCCTACAGGCGGCTATTACGTCGCGCCCTTTTAGTATATCGGATGATGGCGCTCGCGGCGGCGAACTGACTCCCGAAGAACGTAGCGACCAGAACCTTGCGTTTTTGCCTCGCTTGTGAATGCCAATGTCCACCCCGGGGCAGACCAATCAGGCGCATATGGACACACGCGATGATCGTGTATGGCAAAGCACCAAGGACATTCAGTGCAATACTGCCCCACACGCGTATCAACGTCCACTCATGTTTTGCCGCAGCAGCATGCCACATCGAGAGAATTGCACCAGCGTCACCGCTGCCGTTCAACAATCTCGCGTAGTAAGATAGGCGCATGCGACCGGCACCAATATGATGCCTAAATACAAGTTCGTCCGATGCATACACCTCAAAACCAGCAATTCGCATGGCGGCGCATATTTCAACATCGCCACCGCAGGACAGTGACGCGCCAACTCGATCGGTCAGGAGCGATTTATATCCCAAGCTCAGGATCTTCTCCCAAGCAGAGCGCCGTAAGACCATACCCGCACCGTATACGTAATTCCGTCGTCCGTCCCTAGTAGGCTGCGAACCGAGTGCATACGATTTAGCGACCAACGGGAACCAATCAGGAACCTCTGAGTCGGAGGCAAGGATTCCACACCCCCCAATCACGCCGGCGCTCGGCCACCGATCCATGAGTCGTAGCGCTGTAGCCATATATGAGGGATCGAGTTCGTTGTCATCGTCTACAAAGATAATGAGATCCCCCCTAGCCGCTCGGATTCCCGCATGACGAGCTGCCTGGAGACCGGGACAACCTTCCCTAATACAACTAATTCTGAGATGAGGGTTTTGATCCGCGAATGCACGGACCTGGTGAAGGGTTCCATCTGTCGAACCATTATCCACTACGATGGTTTCCCACATAACCGGCTCTCCAAACTTTTGTGAAGAGACGCCATTTAGTGCCGCTTGGATGCGATTTTCGCTATTAAAGGCGCAAATAACTATAGATATATTCATTATTACATCAAGGCCTTCAAATATTGCGCCCCTTACTCAACTGGCGGCGACTTGACTTACCCAAGAGGATATACCGCGGTGCAATTCTCCAGGGTGCTGAGCCTATGTGCTATTATTATTAAGGTGATCTCCCCTTTAAGGCATTCAATTGCGCTCATCACCTGCTTTTCTGTCTCTGAATCAAGAGCACTGGTAGCCTCGTCAAGAATCAGCACTTCGGGTTTGTGGTATAGCGCACGCGCCAGTCCGATACGCTGTCGCTGGCCACCGGAGAGTCGCACACCTCGTTCCCCTACCTCCGTTTTCCACCGATGGGGCAGGCCTGTTTCAATGAACTCGAGGATTCTTGCCGCACGCGCTGCTTCTATCATCGCTTCGCGATCAACGTCAGCCACTGGGACGCCAAACGCGATGTTCTCCTCAATCGAGGCATCCAGAAGAAAGATATCCTGCGGCACATAGCCAATGAGCTTGCGCCAGGCAGAAAGATCGGAAGCCGTGATTTCGCGATCGTCTATCATTAACCGGCCTTTCTGGGGTGAATGTAGACCCAAAATGATATCAACCAAGGTCGATTTGCCAGACCCGGTCGTTCCGACAATACCCACACTGCTGCCCTTCGGGATATGCAGCGTAAAGCGATCCAGCACAGGCCGCGTTGCGCCCGGATAGGAAAACGATACATTGTCGAGCGTGATGACTTTCTCAAATCTAATCGGGAGTCGCCGGTCTTCCTCGATTGCTGATGAGTGAACTTTCTGCGTATTCTCCAGCTCCACTTCAACCTCTCTTGCCGTATATCCCATCGCGATCACTTGTGTAATCTGACCGTAAAATATCTGAATCGACGGCAGCATGCGGTAAGCGGCAAGTGCAAGCACGGAGAGATTGGGAAGGATGTCAGCCAGATCGCGCCCGTGCGCTGCAAACCATAGAACGATGCCGACTAGACTACCAAAGACGATGGGTTCAACCAAGTAGCGTGGCGTGTTGCCGTAAAGCGGCACACGCGGAAGCAGTCGCGCCTGTGCCGCTGACGACCGCGCGAAGCGTCCCCGAAAATACCCTGCTTTCCCATGCACGATGATCGGTTTAATTCCTGTGATCAACTGTTGCGCACCCGCAATCATATCGCGATTCGCGGTCTTTAGTGCCTGGCCCAAAGCCTGCGAACGACGACGCAGCACGAGAAACACAATCACATAAAATCCACCAAACAACAGGCCCGCCGACAACGCCACACCCGGTTGGATCAAAAAAATCGTCAGCAGAAGAAGCAGGACTGTGACGATGCGCGAGATTGCCTCCAGCAGCGGCAAACAAACATTGTTTACAAAATGGTGAACATCACCCGTTATTTTTTGCAGCAGGTGCCCTGAATTTCTCTGAAGGAAATAGCCGTAAGGGCGATTACAAAGCGCCCCCATAAGTTGTGTTCGGAGTGAATGTCCGAGCGCGTGCGCATAGCGTGTTCGAACGACGTCGCTCAGCAGCGAGATGCCGTTAGCGAACAGCAACATAACGATAGAAATCGCACCAGCCCACATCAGCATGGATGAACGTTCCATCAAAGGGGTGCGAGCTACTACCCACTGCCCGAAGTCGCTACGTTCGATCCGATCGGGATCGGCCGCCAAGGCGAAGAAGGGGAAAACCGACGTGACGCCAGCTACCTGTGCCAAACCGTTGGCGAAGATGAACCCCATCACACCAAACAGCTTCCCGCGCCCGTGACGCGCCGCCAATCGGTAACACCGGCGGACTACATCGAACATATTGGAACCTTGGCTCATCGGCTAGTAGTTAGTAGCGAGCTCAGTGTTTGTTTGCACGATGGAGCTTCGAGCTACTTGCATAGCCCTGCGCGCCCATTTTCGACCGAGCTTCGCCCCGTCACTTCCTTTACGGAAGTAACCACAATGTGGATACAGGGAACGTGTCATCGCTGAACGCGCGGAGGGTGCCGCGCGGGGCGAAGCTCAGGTGAGCTTCAAAAAGGTCCTGGCAACGGGCAGCAGCGCCCTCGCCTTCCGGTGCCAGTCCTGCACCGATTTCAAACGCCCGCGGAGCACCTCCGCGGCGTCTTCGTTTTCCGACGGGATCGCCTCCTTCAACGCGGCGAGCCGATTGCCGCCTTCGTCGAGCTGTTTGCGCAGCCGGTTTTCCAGAAACCGTTCCACGAGTCGTCGGAGTTCGAGATCGGGAAGATAGCTTCGAGCTGCGAGCCCGGAGTTGGGAGCTTCCTTTATGGCACCCACATCTTTCAGCACGCGCAGGCCCTGGCTGATCGAGCCCTTGCTGACGTTCAGTCGCGCCTCGATGTCCGCAAACGTCAGCGGCTCCGGTGACGCGAACACGATGCCATAAATTGCCGCCACTGACTTCGGCACGCCGAGAAGATCGGCGGCATCCACGAAGAAGCTCACCGTCGCATGATCAAACGAGACCTGCGCTTCGCCGCGCTCGCCGCTAAGGACAAGAGGCGAGATTGGAGCGGGGAGCTTGGCGCTAGGAGCTGAGAGCTGGGAACGAGCAGCCATGGCGTTACGGGCTCGGAGCCGGGCGCTGGAAGCTTTTAGCTTGGCGCGCGGAGCTGGAAGCCGGGAG
>Ga0182793_1001733_pt1 | contig 13110 bp, 14 predicted proteins | sample Passage237A_FD_130498 | JGI IMG/M metagenome (GOLD analysis project Ga0182793, IMG submission 130498) | Cellulose adapted compost microbial communities from Newby Island Compost Facility, Milpitas, CA, USA - Passage2 37A (version 2) (version 2) ... | reverse complement strand
GCAAAAGCCCTGGGCCGAAATGATGGAAAGCTTCCACCGCGCCGCCATGCTCGATCCCTGGGTCGTATCAAACGGCGCCCTCGACGCCCAGTTCCAACCCAACCACCTCGCCACGCAGGGCTTCTACTTGCTCCGTGCACGGACGCAATTGCGCGAGATCGCGAATATTTTGTTGAAGTAAACAACAGAATGTTGTGGTCTTAACAACCCTACAGCCTGCTGGCAGGGTGAATCTCGTTAACGTGACCTGAGCTTGCCGAGCAAATGACCGAAGAATTTCCCCAAGACCGTCAAGTATGGTTGCGAGCATTCTACGGATTCAGTCCGGAAGAAACGGGATACATAGGGTTTACCCGAGAAGCAGATCGGACCACCATGCTTGAGCGCATGCGTGATGGTGATCTGGTCCTAGTATACGGAGCAGAGGAAGACCTCACTGATCCAGAGCAGCAAAGCCAAGCTTTGGGATTTTTGGAAGTTACAAGAGAAAGCTGCACCGACAAAGAACGGTCTACTCCATCGGCACTTGAATGGAAAGTTAGTCACGATTTTGGGGATAGATGGACTTTCGGAATAAGAGTGCGACGGGCGTGGCGCATAAAAAACCGAGTTGGTATCAAAACCGTAGCTCCTCGTGCGTTTCAAAATAGCGAACGCTTCGAGCGGACAACTCGTGCGTTGCTCCTTACAGCGGAGGAACGTGAGATTGCGCTGAGGCATCCGGTGTATCAAGTCAACGTTTTCGGCGAAGAACCCATACCCCAAAGCGAACTAGCCCACGGAGTTATGGACTCAATATTGAAGCCGTCTCGGGGCATCCCTCCGACTTTCGGCCCGCGCACGAGCGTTCACGAGGATGGTGAAAACTTTCTATATTTGATGCATTTGGTGGGCGATGCGGAAGCTTTGCTCGGAAGAACCGGTAAGCACGTCGGTCAAACGCTACTTAAGATTGGTCGATCAAACGACCCAGCGCGGAGACTGGATGAAATCAACAGTGGTTTCCCGGAAGCCGCAGTGATCCGCTGGAGGCTTGTGGCTCAGCAGCCTTTCGCTGATGGCGATACCGCACACAGATATGAAACAGAACTGAAGGAGCTATTTAATGCCCGCTTCACTTCACAGGGAGGAGAGTTTTTCACTGCTTCCCCGAAAGAAGCTGACCAAGAGTTCACTAATTTTTGTGCTTCTAAGCTGCATAGAATATTAGGAGCAGCGGCTAAGGCTGGGGGCGTTAGATAACCAAGAATCGAAATGTCCAAAGAACCCCTGCCTGCCTCGGGTGCGTTGGGAGCTTGAACAAGTGAGGCGGGCTTATGAGGTTTGGTTGCTGCACATTCCTTCCTTGCCGCGGTCATCCTTCACATCTTGAAATTCGTCCTCACCCTGAGAGCCGTGCTTGCCGCTCGCCTCCCACCACACCGTCATGGCCGGGCCTGACCCGGCCATCCAGGCCGTCATTCATTTCGCCCACACGGCCCGCCACTCCGCAAAGAGGTGGATGGCCGGGTCAGGCCCGGCCATGACGAGGTTAGTTTGTCGACCATTCGAGAGGACCTTGGAGAACTTTCAAACAGTCTCTTGAGTAATCGCGCCGTGATCGCGGAGGGCGAGGCCCCTCACAAAATCGTCACCGCATCCCCCAAGTAAAAATCCGCGCCCCGCTGGACTCTCCCGTCCCGCGACCTAGTTCCCTCTCTGGGCTGGCACGCAGGGCCAGCGTTGAGGGAGAGGAGCTGCCATGGGCGCGCCGTTTGTCTCGATTTCGCTGAGACCGCTTCATCCGCTACACGCGATGTTTCTCGCCTTTCCGTTTCCGCTTTTCCTCGGCGCCTTTCTGAGCGATCTCGCCTATTGGAACAGCTTTGAAATCCAGTGGGCGAATTTCTCCTCCTGGCTCATTGCGGGCGGGCTGGTGGGCGGCGGCTTTGCGCTGCTCTGGGCGGTGGTGGAGCTTTGCCGCTATTGGGAATATCGCGACACGCGGCTTCTCGCGCGCACCGCTCTGCTCGCCCTCATGTGGGTGCTCGGCTTCATCAATGCGCTTGTCCATGCGAAGGACGCCTTCGCCACCATGTCGGCGGGGCTTTATCTTTCGGCGATTGTGATGTTGCTCGCGCTCGCCGCGCTCTGGGTCGGCCATTCCGCCTATCGCTACAGGGAGGTCGTGTGATGCGCCGGCTTGTTCTGCTCGCTGCCTGTCTCTCCCTTCTCGCGGCCTGCGGCGAGGAAACGGAAGAAGCGCAATATGGCAGCACCATCGAATTGCCCGAGCCGAGGCGCGGCCTGCTGCCGGATATGACGATCCCGCGCCCGACCGCGTGGGAAGGCACACTTCCCACCGTGCCGGAAGGTTTCCGCATCAGCGCGATTGCAACCGACCTTGCCGTTCCGCGCCAGACGCTGGTGCTGCCCAATGGCGATATTCTGATTGCGGAAGGAACAGGCGGCAATGCGCCCGCGCTCCGCCCTAAGGATGTGATCGCCGGTTACATCAAGTCGCTTGGCAAGACGGATGTGCCCGGCGGCAACCGCGTGACCATTCTGCGCGATGCCGATGGCGACGGCACTTATGAATATCGCGGCATCTTCGCGGGCGACCTCAACGCGCCTTACGGCCTCGCCTTTGCGAATGACACGATCTATGTCGCCAATCAGGACGAGTTGGTGCGCTTCGACTATCAGCCCGGCCAGCTTGAGGCGAGCGGCCCGCCGGAAAAGGTGGTGGACCTGCCCTCGCAGCTCAACCATCACTGGACCAAGGCCATGACGGCAAGCGCCGATGGCCGCTACCTCTTTGTCGGCATCGGTTCGAACAGCAACATCACAGAGCGCGGCATGGCGGCGGAAGTGGACCGCGCGGTCGTCTGGCAGATAGAGGCGGAAACGGGTTTCCACCGGCAATATGCAACAGGGCTTCGCAACCCGACCGCGCTGGCGATCCAGCCCGGCACGGACACGCTCTGGGCCGTGGTGAATGAGCGCGACGAGATCGGCCCGAACCTCGTGCCGGATTATCTGACCTCCGTGCAGCAGGGTGGCTTTTATGGCTGGCCCTATGCCTATTGGGGCCGGAATGTGGATTACCGCGCCCAGCCGCAGGATGCGGAAAAGGTCGCCTCCACCATCACGCCGGATTATGCGCTCGGCTCCCATGTGGCAGCCCTCGGCCTTGATTTCTCCACGGCAGCGCTCGGCCCCCGCTTCGCCAATGGTGCCTTTGTCGGCCAGCATGGTAGCTGGAACCGCAATCCGCCCTCTGGCTACAAGGTCGTCTTCGTGCCCTTCGAAAATGGCATGCCTTCGGGCGATCCGGTGGATTTCGCGACCGGCTTCCTAACCGAGGATGGCAATGCGCGCGGCCGCCCCGTCGGTGTGACGGTGGACCCGCGCGGCGCGGTGATCGTGGCGGATGACCTCTCCAATATCGTCTGGCGGATCACGCCGACCGAGCCCGTGGCCATGCCCGAGCCGCAGGCGGAAGCTGAACCCGCAGCGCAAGATGAGGCGGAATCCGGCGCTTCAGGGGAGGAAGGAATCCTTCTGCCTGATCCCCGCTAGGCCGAAAATCACCGAAAATCGGCGGGTTTTTGTCGTTTTTCGCCGGATAATCCGCGAAAAAAGCTGGCTTGCCCGCCGCCTTGCCCGGTGGCAGCATCCGCCCCATGAGTGAAACCGACAAATCATCCGCCGTCGGGGCTGAGCCCGCGCCGCAGACAGGCGCGGGGCGGAAGCCCCGCAAGTTCCTCGTCATCGCAGACGGGACGCCCGAATCAGAAGTCGCTCTCCATTTCGCCAGCCTCCGCGCACTCCACACAAACGGTGTGGTGACGATCCTCGCCGTGATCGAGCCGGGAGAGGCTTCGCAGCAATGGCTGGGCGTGAAAAACATCATGCAGGAAGAGGCGCGCGCGGAAGCCGAAGAACTGCTCCACCGCCTCGCCACCCATGTGCATGACTATGCGGGCATCATGCCGGAACTGCTGATCCGCGAGGGGCGGCGCGACGAGCAGTTGATGCAGCTTATCAAGGAAGACAGGGATATCGCGATCCTCGTGCTCGCGACCGGCAGCGGCAAGGAAGGCCCGGGCCCGCTGGTCAGCATGGTGGCGGCCGCCTCCGACAAGGCTTTTCCGATCCCCGTCACGGTGGTACCCGGCACGCTCAGCGAAGAAGCGCTCCGCCTTCTCGCCTGACGCTTTCGCGGTTTTGCCGGTGTTTCCCGGCTATTGTGGCATCCGGGGTGCCGTCAGCAGGCCTTCCATGCGGCAACAAGCGTCTCTGCCTTCCCTTGATTCCGGCGTCCCGCCGGTCCATCTATAGGCGGCGCGGCTGGCCCGCGCCCTGCGATCATGTTGCAAAGGGTTTCCCGATGTTTATCCAGACCGAGGCGACGCCCAATCCGGCGACCTTGAAGTTTTTGCCCGGCCGCGAAGTGCTGGGCGAAGGTCGCGCGGCTGATTTTCCCACGCGGGATGCCGCCGAGCGCTCGCCGCTCGCCATGCGTCTTTTCGCGGTGGAACATGTGGCCGGTGTCTTTTTCGGCAGCGATTTCATCACAGTCACCAAATCGGGTGGCGAGTGGCAGCATATGAAGCCGGCTCTGCTCGGTGCGATCATGGAGCATTTCACCAGCGGCGCGCCTATTCTGTTTGCCGTCGGCAGCAGCGATGACAAGGACGGCCATGCCGCGCATGAAGGCGAGGATGCCGAGATCGTGTCGCAGATCAAGGAAGTGCTTGATACGCGCGTCCGCCCCGCCGTTGCGCAGGATGGCGGCGACATTACCTTTCAGGGCTATGAGGACGGCATCGTCTTCATCAACATGCAGGGTGCCTGTGCAGGCTGCCCCTCCTCCACCATCACGCTGAAGCGTGGTGTGGAGAACATGCTGAAGCATTACGTGCCCGAAGTCGTCGAAGTGCGTCAGGTCTGACGTCCTCGACCGCGCTCTCGCGGCGCAGCCAAATCATCATTCTCCGGAGAACAGGCATGAGCCGCACGCTTGATGACAAGTCGCTCGACATTATTTTCCGCGAAGCGCGCACACATAATGCGTGGACGGACAAACCCGTATCGGACGAGACGCTGAAGGCGCTTTATGATCTGATGAAATGGGGGCCGACCAGCGCCAACTGCTCGCCCGCGCGCATCATCTTCGTGAAGTCGAAAGAGGCAAAGGAAAAGCTCGCCACGGTTGTCTCCGCCGGCAATCTCGAAAAGACCATGGCCGCCCCCGTCACGGCGCTGCTCGGCTATGACGTCGAGTTCTATGAGCGCCTGCCGGAACTTTTCCCGCATGATCTGACAGCAAAGACCTGGTTCAACTGGTCGGCGGAATGGGCAGAGCAGACCGCCTTCCGCAACGGGTCGTTGCAGGGCGCCTATTTCATGATTGCCGCGCGTTCGCTCGGCCTTGATTGCGGCCCCATGTCCGGCTTCGACATGAAGAAGGCGGATGAGGTGTTTTTCGCAGGCACGACGATCAAGTCGAATTTCCTCTGCAATCTCGGCTATGGCGACCCGAAAGGGCTTTTCCCGCGCAGTCCGCGCCTCTCCTTCGATGATGCCTGCAAGATCATCTGATCTTTAATCCGTAAACGGAGAATCGACCCCTTGATCCTGCTTGCCTTCGATACGGCGCAAGGCGCGCTCTCGGCGGCTGTGAGCGACGGCGGCGATCTCCATGTGGTGCATTTCGAAGAGCGTACGCGCGGCCATGCGGAAGCACTGATGCCGCTTGTGGACTGCGTGCTGAAAGAAGCGGGCATCGGCTTTGCCGATCTCGATGCGCTGGCTGTCACGGTTGGTCCCGGCACTTTCACCGGGCTTCGTGTCGGCCTTGCCGCGGCGCGCGGTCTTGCGCTTGCCCGCTCTCTCCCGCTTGTCGGGGTGACGACGCTTGAAGCCATTGCAGAACCTGCAGGTGCTGCGGCGGATGAAATCACCATCGCGACATTCGATGCGCGGCGCGATGAAATCTATATGCAGGCTTTTGCAAATGATCTCGAAGCCCTGACGCCACCGCTTCTGCCGGGGCTTGGCGAGGCAGAGGCGCATCTGCCGCAAGGAAATCTTCTGCTGGTGGGCACAGGCGCGCCGCTTCTTGCTGAAAGGCTTGAGAAGGGGGTGAGGTCTTTCCGCCTGTCACCTGCCCGCCCGCAGCCCGATGCTGCGGCCTTGCTGCGCATTGCACGCTCACGGATCGAGGCGCAGGGGCTTGACGCATTCCGCGTCGCGCCGGAGCCGCTTTATATCCGCGCGCCCGATGCAAAGCTCCCCGGCGGGCGCGATCCGGGTGAGGCCGCATGAGCGGCGAGAGCGGAAAGCCCCGCCCGGCAGATGCCTCGCTCGCTGCACCCATGGCGGTGCTTCATAGCGCCTGTTTCGATGAGGCCTGGGACGCTTCTTCCATCACGCGGCTTCTCGCCATGCCCGGCACCTTTGCCTATGTCGCCGATGCAGCAGAGGGCGGGCTTGACGGGCTGGTGATTGCGCGGCTCGGCGGCGGTGAAGCGGAAATCCTCACCATCGGCGTTCATCCGCAGGCGCGCGGCAGGGGGCTTGGCCGTCTTCTTCTCGAAGTGGCAGCGGCTCATGCGGTGGCAGGCGGGGCGGAAGCGCTCTTCCTCGAAGTCGCCGAAGACAATCTCCCCGCGCGCCGCCTCTATGAAACCTGCGGCTTTGTCGTGGTTGGCAGGCGCCCCGGCTACTATCGCCGCAAGGATGGCGCGGTCGCCGCGCAGACGCTGAAGCTCGACCTGCCACGGCCCGTCACCCTGTCATAAATCCTTGATCGGAGAAGGGTTTTTCACCCGATAGTGATCGCGCGAAAAGGTGCGTGAGGATGACAAGCACAGGGCGGTTGGCTATGATGCGCGAAATGACCGAAAAATTTACAGCCTTGCGCCCCGAAGACACGCCTGCCGACCCGGAACGGATCGAAAATCTTTGCATCGATAAAGGGATGCGGATGACGGATCAGCGCCGCGTGATTGCGCGCGTTCTTTCCGTCGCAACCGATCACCCGGATGTGGAAGAGGTCTATCGTCGCGCTGCTGCCGTGGACAACAAGATCTCGATCGCCACTGTCTATCGCACGGTGCGTCTCTTTGAAGAGGCGGGCATTCTGGAGCGCCATGATTTCCGCGATGGCCGCTCGCGCTATGAGCAGGTGCAGGACGAACATCACGATCACCTGATCGATCTGCAAACCGGCACCGTCATCGAATTCCACAATGAGGAAATCGAACGGCTGCAGCAGATCATCGCGCGCGAGCTTGGCTATGAGCTTGTCGATCATCGGCTCGAGCTTTATGGCGTACCGCTCAACCGCACAAAAAAGCCCGAAGCCGGGAACCAGGAATAAGGCTGGTCGGAATCCGGCCCGAGGGGTGGAAGACGCATATGGCAACCGCGCGCGCTGCCGTTCTTCTCGCAGGTTTCATGCTGTCGGCACTCATTCTGATGCCGGTGCAATGGGCAGGGCTGAAATTCGGCCTGTCCTATGCGGACACGCTGCCGAACCGCTATCACCGTTTCCTATGCTGGCTGGTCGGCATCCGCGTTGTTCGCCGTGGCGAGCCCTATCGCAAGGGCGCCTGCCTGATCGTCGCCAACCACACCTCATGGCTGGATATTCCCGTCATCGCCTCGCTTGAGCCCTGCTCCTTTGTTGCGAAAAGCGAAGTGGCGGGCTGGCCCTTTTTCGGCACGCTGGCAAAACTTCAGCGCACCGTCTTTGTGGAGCGCGAGCGCCGCACCCGCACCACCCATTCGCGCAATGAAATCCATTCGCGCATTGCCGAGGGCGACCGGCTGGTGCTTTTCCCCGAGGGCACCTCGAGCGATGGCAACCGCGTACTGCCTTTCAAGAGCGCGCTGATGAGCGTCGCCCAGCTCACCATCGTCAATGGCGAGGAAGACCGGGAGGACGATCTCGTCGTCCAGCCGCTTTCCGTCGCCTATACTAGGCTTTATGGCATGCCGATGGGCCGCTATTTCCGGCCCTTTTTCGCCTGGTATGGGGATATGGAGCTTTTCCCCCATCTCTGGGAGGCATTCACGCTCGGACCCATCGAGGTGGTGGTGGAGTACCACAAGCCCGTCACCATCCGCGAAATCGGCAATCGCAAGGCGCTCGCCGCCTATTGCGAGGACCGCTGCCGGGAAGGGCTTATCCGGGCGCTGCGGGGCGGAACCGTGGCAAAAGCACCCGAAACCCGGATCGAAGAGCCTGCGCAATCGCTTGCGGCAGGGGCCTGAGAAGGGCTATTGAGGCCCAAAGCGGTCGCAGAAGCCGGCCGATCCGTGATAGGCTTTGCCCGAATGTTTGAGTTTCCCGAGGAGACGAGCGCACACAGTGCAGGATAAATCCGCGCCATCCCCCGAAGACGCGCCGAAAGCTGGCCTTGCGGCCGATGAAACCGGCGTGCCGCGCAAAAAAATCTTCGTCAAGACCTATGGCTGCCAGATGAATGTCTATGACTCGGCCCGCATGGTCGATGTCATGGCCCCTTCCGGCTACACCGAGGTCGATGCGCCTGACGAAGCGGACATTGTCATTCTGAATACCTGCCATATCCGCGAAAAGGCGGCGGAGAAGGTCTATTCGGAACTTGGCCGTCTGCGCGAGCTGAAGAAGGAAAAATCCGGCCGGGGCGAAAACCTCGTGATCGGCGTGGCCGGCTGCGTCGCGCAGGCGGAAGGTGAAGAGATGCGCCGCCGCGCGCCCGCCGTCGATCTCGTGCTCGGCCCCCAGACCTATCACCGCCTGCCGGAATATGTGGCGCGGCTGGCCAATGGCGGCCCCGGCATTGTGGAGACGGAATTTCCCGCCGAAGACAAGTTCGAGAGCTTGCCCGCACCGGAGCGCCGCAAAACGCTGGCGCGCGGGGCAACCGCTTTCCTCACCATTCAGGAAGGCTGCGACAAGTTCTGCACCTTTTGCGTCGTGCCTTATACGCGGGGTGCAGAATTTTCGCGGCCCCTGTCGCGCATCGTGGATGAAGCCCGCGCGCTTGCAGAAGCGGGCGTGCGCGAGATCACGCTGCTCGGCCAGAACGTCAATGCCTGGCATGGCGATGACGGCTCGGGCGGTGTTGCGACACTCGGAAAGCTGATCCGGCATCTTGCAAGGATCGACGGGGTGGAGCGTCTGCGCTACACGACCAGCCATCCGCGCGACATGGATGAGGAGCTTCTTGCCGCCCATGCCGAAGTGCCGGAGCTGATGCCCTATCTGCATCTGCCCGTGCAGTCAGGCTCCGACCGCATCCTTGCGGCCATGAACCGCCGCCATGACGCGGAAAGCTATCTCCGCCTGATTGAGCGCATTCGCGCTGCACGGCCCGACATTGCACTGTCATCCGATTTCATCGTCGGTTTTCCCGGCGAGACGGAAGAGGATTTCGAAGCGACGCTCGCTCTCGTGCGCGAGGTAGGCTTCGCGCAGGCCTATAGCTTCAAATACAGCCCCCGCCCCGGCACACCCGCCGCAGGCGAGGAAGACCAGCTTCCCGAAGAAGTGAAAAGCGAAAGACTCGCCCGTCTGCAGGATCTTCTGGGTGAACAGCAGATTGCCTTCAACCGCGCCTGTGCGGGCAAGAGCATGAAGGTACTGTTCGACCGTCGCGGCAAGGGCGAGCGCCAGCTTGTCGGGCGCAGCCCCTGGCTGCAATCGGTTCACGTCGAAGATGCGCCCGAAAGCCTCTTTGGCGAGATCGTGGATGTAGAGATCGAGGAAGGCTATCGCAATTCTCTGCGAGGTCGCCTTCGTCAGGCGGAACCGATTCTCGCCTGATGCAGGCCACGCGCATCGAAAGGACAGGCCGTAGTTGAGCGCAGCGAGTGGCACGAATGGCGTAAAGAAAGAGGCAGATGGCGACAGTCTCGTCATTGCCTTTGATGACAACCGTCTGTTGACGGAGCTTTTCGGTACGAATGATCGCCACCTTGCCCGCATCGAGCAAAGCCTCGATGTGCTTGCCACGCTGCGCGGCAATACGCTCGTCATCACCGGGAAGCCTCATGCGCGCAATCAGGCCGACCGCGTTTTCCGCGATCTCTATGCGCGGCTGAAAGCCGGGCAGGAAGTAACGCCCGGCGAAGTCGATGGCGCCATTCGACTGGCAACCGCAGCCGATGCCGATCTCGCAAAGCCGCAAGGCGGTCTTTCCCGTCATCAGGTGCAGACAAAGCGCCGCGTCATCACCGCGCGCTCGCACACGCAAGGCCTCTATATCGACGCGCTTTATTCAAACGAGCTTGTCTTCGGTGTTGGCCCGGCGGGCACGGGCAAGACCTATCTCGCCGTTGCCGTCGCCGTTTCCATGCTGCTGCAAAAGCGTGTGGACCGCATCATTCTTTCCCGCCCTGCTGTCGAGGCGGGTGAGCGGCTCGGCTTCCTGCCGGGTGATCTGAAAGAAAAGATCGATCCCTATCTGCGCCCGCTTTATGACGCGCTCTACGACACATTGCCCGGTGAACAGGCGATGAAGGGGCTTGAGTCAGGCGAAATCGAAGTTGCGCCGCTCGCCTTCATGCGCGGTCGCACTCTGGCCAATTCCTTCGTCATTCTGGACGAGGCGCAGAATTGCACGCCCGTGCAGATGAAGATGTTTCTGACCCGCCTTGGCGAGAACAGCCGTATGGCAATCACCGGCGATCCGAGCCAGGTGGACTTGCCGCTTGGCGCAAAATCGGGCCTGCGCGATGCGCTTGATGTGCTGGATGGCGTGCCGGGTGTTTCGACAGTGCGTTTTTCTGACGCCGATGTGGTGCGTCATCCGCTCGTGACGCGTATCGTCAAGGCCTATAATGCCCATGAGCGAAGCCTTCTTGGAGAAAAGGGCCTATGAGCGCGTCTGCCTCATCCGGTCGAAAACGAAGCGAAAAGACCCGAAGTCCGGTCTCCGGACTCGAGATTGAAGTTCTGCGCGAAGCCGGAGACTGGGCAAGCGGCACCGAGGAAACGGTGCACCGCGCGGCAGAACATGCCTATGTGGTGACGCAGGGCGGCGATCCCGCCGAACTCTGCATTGTGCTTGCCGATGATGAATTTGTCGCCAAACTGAACAAGGCCTATCGCGGCAAGGACGGGCCGACCAATGTGCTCTCCTTTCCCGCCGCTGACATGCCGGATACGGGCCTGCCCGAGTCCGCCTTTCGGGAAGAGCTGCCTCTTCTCGGCGATATCATCCTTGCCCGCGAAACGATTGCGCGCGAGGCGGATGAGCAGAAGAAAAGTTTTACCGATCATCTGACGCATCTCACCGTTCATGGTGTGCTTCATCTTCTGGGGCACGATCATATCGAGGATGACGAGGCGGAAGAGATGGAAGCGCTTGAGCGCGACATACTGGAAGATCTCGGCGTAAGCGATCCCTACGCGGATGATCTTGCCAATAACTGAACCCACCAGAACAATCCCAGAGCGATGACTGACACAACAGAGCAATCCGCCGTTTCCTCTTCCCGGGAAGAGCCTCCCAGTACCAATGCGCGCCCCCGCCAGCGTTTCGCCTGGCTGCGCGCGCTTCTGGGAAAAGGAAATGACGATTCAACGCTGCGTGGCAGCCTTGAAGAAGTGATCGAGGAACATGACGAGGCCTATCGCAGCCTCACCGCCGAAGAGCGGCACATGCTTCTCAACATTCTGAAGTTCGGCGAGCTGCGTGTGGAAGATGTGATGGTCCCGCGCGCAGATATTGTGGGCGTCGAGGAACAGGCATCGATGGAAGAAGTGCTGCGCCTCTATCGCGACTCCGCCCATTCGCGCATGCCGGTCTATCGCGAAACGCTCGATGATCCGATCGGCATGGTGCATCTGAAGGACGTGCTTGCCTTCTTCGCGCCGCCTGCCAGCGACAAGGCCGCGCCGCCGCCACCCTTCTCTCTCCGCGCGATCCGGCGCGACCTTCTTTTCGTACCACCATCCATGCCTGCGATTGACCTTCTGCTGAAGATGCAGGCAACACGCATTCACCTCGCGCTGGTGATCGACGAATATGGCGGCACGGACGGTCTTGTTTCCATCGAGGATCTGGTTGAGGAAATCGTCGGCGAAATCGAAGACGAACATGATGTCGATAGCGGCCCGATGCTGGTGAAGCGGGATGACGGCTCGATCGATGCCGATGCGCGCTGTCCCATCGAGGAGCTTGAAGAGATGTCGGGCCTGCGTCTCGTTGACGAAGAAAACGAGGATGATGTGGACACGCTGGGCGGCCTCGTCTTTTCCATGCTGGGTCGTGTTCCGCTGCGCGGCGAACTTGTGCGCCATCCGGCGGGCGTCGAATTTGAAGTGAAGGATGCCGATCCTCGTCGTATCAAGCGCATGCGCATTCATTTCGTGCCTGCGCCGGCGGAAGGCGTTGAGGCAACACAAGGGGAAGGCTGAGGGGCGTGCAGGTCGAGAGGGGGGTCGGATTAGCAATCGAAAAGCTTGAGAGCTTTGCCGCCGCGCTGGCGGAGCTTCGGGGCTGGCGGCGCTATGCGGCGGCGCTGGTGTCTGGTGCGGCAAGTACGCTTGCGCTTGAACCTTACGGGTTTCTCCCCGTTCTCTTTGTCACCGTTCCGGTTCTCATCTGGCTGCTCGATGGCGTTGGCGAACCCACGCGCTCGCGCCGCCGCCGCAGCATGCAGCGTGCAGGGCTTGTGGGCTGGTGGTTCGGCTTCGGCTATTTCCTTCTGGGGCTCTACTGGGTCGGCAATGCCTTTCTGGTGGATGCGGAGAAATTTGCCTTCCTGCTGCCGCTCGCCGTCACCCTGCTGCCTGCGGGCCTCGCGCTTTTCACCGCTGCCGCCGCCGCGATTGCGCGGCTCTTCTGGTTCAGCGGCTATCGTCGTGTCGCCGTCTTTGCTGTCATCTGGACCACCTTTGAATGGCTGCGCGGCCATGTGCTGACCGGCTTTCCATGGAACCTGATCGGCGAAAGCCTTGCTGCTTCATCGGACGCGCTGATGCAGGCGGCAGCCCTTGTCGGCGCCTATGGTCTTTCCTTCATCGCGCTCCTCATCACAGGCGCAATCGCCACCTTTGATCCGCGCGGTGCTTCCGTTGCGCATCGCCTCGACCGGGAAATATTCGCTGCCCCCGCGATTGCGCTG
>Ga0182793_1001730_pt1 | contig 13121 bp, 9 predicted proteins | sample Passage237A_FD_130498 | JGI IMG/M metagenome (GOLD analysis project Ga0182793, IMG submission 130498) | Cellulose adapted compost microbial communities from Newby Island Compost Facility, Milpitas, CA, USA - Passage2 37A (version 2) (version 2) ... | reverse complement strand
CCCGCCACTTCCGCGACCCCGGCGCTGCTTCAGGGCGAGCCGTCGCCGCTTCCGCAGCCCCGCACCGCCCTGATCGGTCGCGAGGACGATGCCGACAAGGTCGCTGGATGCCTGGGGCGCAGCCGGCTGGTCACGCTCACCGGCACCGGTGGGGTGGGGAAGACCCGGCTGGCGCTCCGGGTCGCCGAGCGCGCCGCGGACGACTTTGAAGGCGGCGCGCGATTTGCTGACCTGTCCCCGGTGGCGGACGGCGCGGATGTTCCCGAGGCGGTCCGGCAGGCGCTGGGGCTGCCCGCGCCGCCGAAGGAGGCAGGGCGGGTGCCGCCCGTCGAGTTTCTGTGCCGCAGCCTCGCCCCGCGGCGCCTGCTCCTGGTTCTGGACAACTGCGAGCATGTGCTGGGCGCGTGCGCGTCGCTGGCGGACGCCCTGCTCGCGGCGTGCCCCGAACTGCGCCTCCTCACTACGAGCCGCCAATCCCTTGGACTCCGCGGTGAGGCCGTGTGGCGCGTCCCCTCGCTTGGCGTCCCGCCCGAGTCCGCCGCGGAGAGCGAACTCGCAGACTTCGCCGCCGTGCGCCTCTTCCTCGCGCGGGCCGCCGACGCGGATGCCGCATTCCGCCTCGGGCCCGGCGGTCTTGCGGCCGTCGCGCGGGTGTGCCGCCGCCTGGACGGCATCCCGCTGGCGATCGAGCTTGCGGCGGCTCGGGTGCGGGTGCTGACGGTGCAGGAGATCGACAGCCGGCTCGGGGACCAGTTTCGCCTGCTCACCGGCGGTGACCGGGCGGCGCTGCCGCGCCAGCAGACGCTGCGGGGCGCCCTGGACTGGAGCCACGACCTGCTCTCTGGCGCGGAGCGGGCGCTGCTGGCGCGACTGTCGGTGTTCTCGGGCGGGTGGACGCTGGAGGCGGCGGAAGCCGTGTGCGCCGGCCCGGGGGTGGAGCCGTGGGAAGTCCTCGACCTCCTGGCCGCCCTGGTGGACAAGAGCCTTGTACACGCCGAGGCCCGGCCGGACGGCACGACGCGCTACCGCCTGCTCGAAACGGTGCGTCAGTACGCCCGCGACCGGCTCGCCGAGCGCGGCGCGGGCGAGGCGGCGGCCGCCCGCGCGAAGCATCAGGCGTACTTCGCGGGCCTGCTGGCCGGGCTCATGGTCGATGGGCAGATGCGGCCGGGGACCTCTCTCGACCCCCTGAAGGCGGAACGTGACAACCTGTTGTATGCGCTGGAGTGGCGGGGCGAGGGCGGCGCCGGGGATGAGGAGACGCGGGAGGTGGCGCTGCGGGCGCTGGACCTGGCGGGCAACCTGGTAAGCCTCTGGACGAATGAGGCACGGCCTGCGGAGGCAGAAGCGCGGCTGCGGGCCGCCCTGTCGTTCGCAGGGGAGGTCTTCGTGGGAAACGAGACGTCTGACTACGTACGGGCGCGGGCGAAGGCGAAGCGGGAACTGGCGGCAGTCCTGCGAGAGCAGGGGGAGTACCCCGCCGCCCGGGCGCTGTACGAGGTGGTTCTGGAGGAGTACGCGCGCCTTGGTGACCGGAAGAACGTCGCGACGGCGCACCGGGAAATGGGGATGCTGGAACGGCTGCAATCCCGGTTCGACCACGCCCGGGAGTTACTGGAGCAAGCCCTGGGCCTGTACCGGGAACTCGACGACCGGCACAATGTCGCGCTGACCCTTGTGGCTCTCGGCATCGTGGCGGGCGAGCAGGCGGACCTGGGACGCTCCACGGAGTTGTTTGAGGAGGCCCTGCCGGTCCTGCGCGCGGTCCTGGACCGGCGCGTCACGGCGATTGTTCTCAACAACCTGAGCATCAACGCCCGCGAGCGGCAGGACTACGCGCGGGCTCGGGAACTGCTGAGCGAGGCGCTGGCAATCCACCGGGAGAACGGCGACCAGCGCAGCATCGCCATCACGCTGCTCAATCTCGGGGGATGTGACAGCGACCTGGGAAACTACGGCGCGGCCCGGCGCCCCATCGAAGAGGCCCTGGAGATGTTCCGACAGGCCGGCATCAAGATCGGGGTCGCGAACGCACTGGTTGCCCTGGGGATCGTCCTCCGGGAGCAGGCCGAACTCGCACGCGCCTGGGGTGTGCTACAGGAGGCGGTGGCGCTGTTCCGCGGACTGGGCGACCGGCTGAACGTCGTGTTCGCGTTGCTTGTCATGGCGGAGGTCGAGGCGGCGCAGGGGCGCTGGGAGCAGGCGCTGCGACTGGTCGGGGTCACCGAGGCGCTGCGTGCGGCGCTCGGCGGCACACCCCAGCCGAGCGAGCGCCTTACGCGCGAGGGGCTTGTCCACCGTGGGCGCGCTGCGGTGGGGGAAGCAGAGGCAGACGAGCTTCGCGCAGAGGGTCGCGCGATGGACCCGGACCTGGTCTGCGACCGCCTCCTCCGCGACGAGTCGACCGTAGCAGCGGGGGCGGCTTCCGGTTAGAAGCCGCCCCACGCGGTTGCCCGGTGCGCTTACGGGGGCGGTCCCGGCGGGGGCGTCGGGTCCAGGCGGGGTACGCTCCCCTCTGTGCCAGGCGGCGGGGGTGTTGGGTCTTCCGAGGGCGCCGTCTTCCGGGCGCAGCCTGCGGTGAGGAGCAGGGCCGCCGCCGCTGCGAGAGCGGCGGCGAGCGGTCGAACGTGGGAACGGAAGGACGTCACGGGGCAATCTCCTTCTCCTGCTGCGCTACTTCTCGACCGGAGCGTGCGACAGGACCCAGTAGTACGGCTCGTTGGGCGTGTAGCGGTAGTTCACCTGGTTGTAGCTGGATTGGTCGCGCGTCATAGCGAAGGCGGAGCGGGCGCTGGGGTTGCGCACCCACTTGACGTGGCCGTCCATATAAGCGTAGTTGCCGCCCTCGCCGTGGACCCACCACTTCGCCTCGAAATGCTTGTTCATCATGGTGATGTTGCCCTGGCAGCGCGTGAATTGGTACGGCACCTGGTCGCCGTTCCCGACCGCGCAGTTCTGCGAAGCGTACGGGAAGGAGAATATCCACTTGCGCACCTTCAGCAGCCTGGGCATCTCCATATAGGAGACCGTGTCCGCGGGCTGGGGCGTCTGGGCGTCCGGCCACACGTTCAGGTAGCCGTTGAAGGCGTAGGAGAAGCGGGCTTCACCGAGCTGATCCTCCGGCTCGTCGTAGTAGTTGTGGTCCTCGCCGGAGGGGCAGCCCCACACGGCCCATGACTTGATATACGGCTGAAGCGCGTTCGCGTAGATGCTGCGGGTCGCCTCGGAAGGCGTGGTGAAGGTGTCCGACGCCTGGTGAACGCCGAAGCTGTTGCCGCCGCCAATCACGGGCCGCGAGATGGGCCAGGTTTCGTCGTAGTCCTGGACGTACTGGAGGGTCGCCAGGTTGACCTGTTTCATGTTCGAAGCACAACTGGCCTGGCGGCCCTTCTCACGTGCCTGGGCGAATATCGGGAAGAGAATCGCGGCAAGTATCGCGATTATCGCGATCACAACGAGCAGTTCGATCAGGGTAAAAGCTCCGCTTTTACCCGCGATGAACGCGGAGGCGTCGGCGCGAGAGCGGTCGCCGGCGGCGAAGACGCCGCGCCCGGCGGGGCCGAACGTCTCGGGCATTTTACGGGGCGCATCGGTCATGCGAGTCATAGCTCGGTTCCTTTCGCGCTTTCCACCCGGTGGTGGCGGTGGCTCTTCGTGATGTCTGCAGTATCTCCTCCGGGTGTTACGGGCGTGTACACAAGCCACCGGGGAAAGCGTTACGAACCGAATTTGCGGAAAAACCGGGGTAACGGCGGAAACGGGAGCACCGTAGTTCAAAGCATGACGGTTACCGAGGCCAGAGAGATAGCCCGCGAGTGGGTGCGTGAAGAGGGGGCAAAGACGCCGGGATGCACGGGCGCCTTCTGCCACGGATCGGTGACCTGGCTCCCTGATGACGCCACCCTGCCGGAGACGTCGGACGTCGACGTTATGCTGGTCGTGGCGGAGGAGGACCCCAGGGAGAAACGGGGCAAGTTCCGCTGGCGGGGCGTGCTGCTCGAAGTCTCCTACCTGCCGGCGGACCTGGTGGCGAGCCCGGAACGGGTCCTGAGTAACTATCACCTTGCCGGCAGTCTTCGGGTGCCGAGCGTTCTCCACGACCCTTTTGGGACGCTGGTCCCGCTTCAGGCCGCGGTGGCAGCGGAGTTTGCGAAGCGCGAGTGGGTGATACGGCGCTGTGAGCACGCCCGCGACAACGCCCGTAACATGCTCAAGGCGGTGGACGCGTCCGCCCCGCTGCACGATCAGGTAATGCCCTGGCTATTTGGTACGGGCGTTACTACCCACGTCCTGCTCGTCGCCGGTCTCAGGAACCCCACGGTGCGCCGCCGCTATCTGGACGCCCGCCAACTGCTCGCGGACTACGGCCTGTCCGATTTCTACCCGGCCTTGCTGGAACTGCTGGGGTGCGCTCGGATGTCGCGGGAGCGTGCGGAGCGCCACCTCGCCGCCGTCGCCGATGCCTTCGATACGGCAAAGTCGGTGCTGAAGACGCCTTATCGGTTCTCAGCCGACGTCACGGAGGCCGCCCGGCCGGTGGCGATCGACGGGAGTCGGGAGATGATCGAGCGCGGCGACCACCGGGAAGCCGTGTTCTGGATGCTCGCCACCTACTCCCGGTGCCGGTGGGTCCTCACACACGACGCCCCTGCCGAGATCGTGGAGCGGCACGACCTTGGCTACCGGGAGTTTCTGGCCGATCTCGGGATCACCTCCTTCGACGACCTGCGGCGACGCAGCGAGGAAGCGGGGGAATCACTGCCCCGCGTCTGGGAGGTGGCGCTGGCTATCGTGGCTGCCAATCCGCAGATCGATGCCCCGTGATTCCCTGCCCCTGCTCGCTCCGGGCGTTGCGCTTGCGGGAAGGTCGGATTACACTGAGAGGACAAGCTGGAAGAGGAACGCCATGGCCGAAGACAACATCTTTGCAAAGATCGGGCGCGGCGAGGTGCCCGTGGAGGCGATCTATGAGGACGAGCATGTCATCGCCTTCAAGGACATCAATCCGCAGGCGCCGGTGCACGCGCTGGTGATACCAAAGAAACCCGTGACGAACGTCCTGGACCTGTCGCCCGACGACGCCGAACTCGCTGGTCGGGTCCTTCTCGCCTGCGCGGAGGTGGCACGGCGTCTCGGGATCGATAAGAGCGGACTGCGTGTGGTGCTGAATGCGGGCGAGGACGGCGGGCAGACGGTGCCCCACCTCCACGCGCACGTCCTGGGTGGGCGGGCGCTGGCCTGGCCCCCGGGATAAGGAGTCAAAACAGGCAGAGCATGAGCGACGAACCGACGAAGTCAGAGAACCAGGGCGTTTCGCGGCGCGACTTTCTGCGCCGTGCGGGCAGGGAGGCGGCACAGACCGGAGCGAAGATCGTGCCCGGAGCGGCCATCGCACGGGTGGTGCTGGGGACCGGCCTGCAGGCGTCCGAGGCCCCCGCTGCCACTGAGGAGGAGACCGCGGACGGCGCCGAACCGAAACCCGCCGCCCCCCAACCGACGCGGCGCGGCCCGATCTGGAGCGTACTCGCCGGTTGGCGGCAGAAGCGGATGGAGGAGGAGGGCTCTTGAGCGGCACGGCGACTCCCACCACGAAGCAACTGCTGGAGGTGGCCATGGACGCCGCCTATCTGGCCGGGAAGCGGACTCTGGCGTACTTCAACACGGGCGTCCGCCCGGACCTCAAGAGCGACCAGACGCCGGTCACCATCGCGGACCGCGAGGCCGAGGCGATCCTTCGGGCGCGCATCCTGAGCACCTTCCCGGAGCACTCCATCCTGGGTGAGGAGGAGGGGGCAACGGGGGCGGCAGACGCAGAATACCGCTGGATACTGGACCCCATCGACGGTACCAAGGCGTTTGTAGCGGGCGTTCCGCTTTACGGTGTGCTCGTCGGGGTCGAGGTGCGGGGCGAGCCCTCGGTGGGCGTGATCTACCTCCCGGGTGTGGGGGACATGGTGGCGGCAGCGACGGGCCTCGGCTGCACCTGGAATGGCCGCCCGTGCCGCGTCTCTGAGGTATCGCACCTGAGCGACGCGCTGATGCTGACCTCGTCGATCGTACGGTGCCAGGCGCGCTCGGATGCGTTCGATCGCCTGATGGAGCGGACGCGCCTTCAGCGCACCTGGGGCGACGCCTTCGGGTACGCCCTGGTGGCCACCGGTCGCGCCGAAATCATGCTCGACCCTGCGATCTCGGTGTGGGACTGCGCCCCGATGCTGCCCATTTTGCGCGAGGCGGGTGGGCACTTCGGAGACTGGAGTGGGAACCCGACCATCCACGGCGCGGACGCCTACGCCACGAACAGCGCCCTGCACGAGCAGGTGCTGGAGATACTGAAGCACGAGAAGCGGCGGCCTGCGGACAAGGTCCCGTAGGCCAAGGTCGTGCCGTAGCGCGTGCGGTCTCGCCGTCAGAGCCCATAAGGAGCCCGCACCGACGAAGCGAAGTTTCGTCGGTGCGGGCTCCCTTTATGCTGACGCTACCTTTTGACGGGGACCTTTTGACGATTGTTTGACGCCGACCGCCGATACTCGGGGCAAATCCGAATTCGCGGGCCGCACTCCGGTTCGCGGGCGAGCCATCGAGGAGGAAGACACGATGCGGCGTTTCATGGAGGCGGGCAGGAAGCAGCGGCGGGGCATGGCGACGGCGCGCGGCGGTGCGCTCGCACTGGTGGCGGCGCTGGCGGTGGGCGCGGCGGCGCTGGCTCAGGCGAAGGACACGGTCCTCATGTATGGCGGGAAGGTGGCGTCCCGGAAGGTGCGCGTCATCAACGGCGAGAGCTACGTTCCCGTGCGCGACATCGCCGGCGCCCTCGGGCTGACCGTGGTCCCGCGCCCCGGCGTCGGCATCGAACTGACTCGCGAGGGCGGCGCGAACCAGGTCGAGGGCCTGCGGGGTAAGGTCGGCGACACGCTTTTCACCGGGTTCTGGCGCTTCCAGGTCACCGGCATCAAGGTCTACAAGAATTACGAACGAATCAACTCCTACTACGGCGAGACGGAGATCGGCCCGAACGGCGAAAACGACGTGCTGCTCGCGGTGGAGTGCATCGCCCGCAACGGCCAGAAGGAGTCGGCCGCGCTGCGCGTCCTGTCCGATAAGACGCAGGTCGCCGGGACCGACGGTACCTCCATGGTGCTGAAGGACTGCGACATGCGCATCGACGGCGCGCGCACCTACTCCGCGGGCGTTCTGCCCGGGGCCGCGCACAAGGTCGTGCTGGTCTTCAGCGTCCCGAAGGACTTCGAGCCGAAGGACCTGGTGGTGACCATCGGGGCGGGCCTGGATGAGAAGACTGAGCGGACGTTGCGGATCGCCGTGGACCCCACCAACATCACCGCGGGAGCGGGCGCGAATTGAGCGGGTGGGGGAGGGGACGGCGCGGTCCCGCTGCCGCCGTCGCTGCACTGGCAGCGACGGCGGCGGTCGGCGTGCTCGCGCTGCTCCCCGCGAAACCGGCGCGGGCCTGGAAGCCGAGCACGCACGTCGCGCTGGCAGAGTACGCCATTGAGGAGGCGCTGGCCACGGGCTACGTTACCATCGCAACGCTGGAGCGGCGCAACACGGACGGCGTCCACTGGTACGAGCGCAAGCCGCTCGGACGCTACGCGGTGGACCCGAAGCTGCTGAACGCCCTGCGGACGCGCCGCGCGCACTTCCGCGCCGGAGTGCTCGGGCCGGACGCCTACCCCGACATCCTCCCCGGGCAGCGTCTTATCCATGACGACGGGCACGACGAACTGGCGCACGGCGAGCCGCCGCAGTTTCACCCCGTCACGGGTGCGCGTCTGAACCTGCCCAACTACAACCCCTTCGAGAGCGGGGCGAACAGCTACCTGACGTCGGTCTACAACGGCGTCGGGCTGTACCCGAACAGCGCCCACGTCGACTCCATGCGAGCGTTCGCGTTCGGGTTCCTGGTCCACGCCGCCGGGGACATGTTCATCCACGACTATATCAACCACTTCGCGGGTGGGCCGTTCGAGATCGGGCCGAACGCCATCAAGCACGTCATTCTGGAGGGGTACCTGGCGGAGCGCGGCCCGAAGCTGACCGCCACCGCAATGTCGGACTACAGCATCGACGGCCTCGACCAGTTTATCTACGATCGGCTGGTGGACGCCTCCTTCTACCGCGGCAAGCCGACCGGCGACCTGTCGCCCGGCGCGATGTTCCGCTTCTACCAGGGGCGGGGCCTGAACACCGCCACGTCGCTGCCCGCCGTCTTCTCGAAGCTGGCTGACCAGCTCTGCCACGACATTGAGAGCCTCAAGGGGAGCGTCAACCCGCTCAAGATCGCCGAGCGGGAGTACAAGGAGGCGTGGCTGGAGGACATCGTGGTCGGGCTGCGCGCCTGGCCGAAGTACAGCCACAAGGTGGCCTACCACCTCATGATCGACCCGGAGCCGGACGGGGGGAAGCGGCGCGATAAGGTCAGCCAGGTGCTCGCCGACTACGTTACGGACCACCTCATCAGCATGTCGGGGGCGCCGGACGCGATCGGGGACGCGGCCGGGGCGGCGGTCTGGGTGGCGCGCACCCTCTCCGACCTCGGGCTGATGGAGCCGATCAAGGAGATGCAGCGCGACTTCGTCAACTACATGTTCCGCAAGCACAGCGGGAAGTCGCTCGACGAATGGGTGAAGATCTACACCCACCCATCGCGCTACTTCGACCAGATTCTCGGCCCCGGCAGCCCCGGCGAGGGCGAACGCATCACCAAGTCCGACCTCAACCGCGACCATCTCGGCGTCGCGGACGTCGGCGACGGCCAGACCGGCGACTCCTGGACCCCCGACACGTTCGCGCCGGCCTACAACACCGTGGTCGCTACGAAACTGGCGTTGCTCGGTGAGGCGGAGCAGAAGCGGCTGCTGGCGGACCTGAAGAATACGAACGTGGGCGCGGGTCCGGTGAAGAACAACGCCCTGCTCGGCTTCATCCGCTCGCTCGACGCCAGCGCGCAGTGGCGGGTGAAGGAGGATCGGGGCGGCATTAAGTATGCCGCGAACTGGCTGCTGTTCGACGCCCGCATCCCGGGGGGGACGCGCGTCTTCGATAAGCTCTTCTACCCGATGCTGCCCGGCCGGATCGTGCCGCGCCCGGAGCAGAAGCCCGGCGAGCAGACCGCAGAAGCGGAGGGGACGCCCGCGACGACCGGCGGCACATCCGGCACGGCGGGGACGGCCACAGAGAAACCGCCCGCGACGAGTGGACTGCTGGCGGCGCTCGGGGAGCGGACGCGCGGGAAGGTCGGGGAGACGCTGACCGACACACTCTGGGACGTCACCGTGACCACGGTGCGGGAGGCGAGCGTCTACACCCGCCGCAACGCCTACTACGGCGAGACGAAGGTCGAGGCGGGCAAGGGCGAGACGCTGTGGCTCGTGGAGTGCGACCTGAAGAACCGGCAGCCGCGCGACCAGTCGTTCGCATTTGGCGACTGCACCCTGGAAGGCACGGACGGCTCCAGTGTGGATGTCACCAACGCCGACCTGCTGCATGGGGGCACGCGCTTCGTCACCCGCGCCTTCAGCACCGGCTCGGTGAACCGGGCGACCCTGATCTTCACCGCTCCGGCGGGCTTCCGGCCCCGCGCCGTGCGGATGAAGGTCGGTAACACGTTCGGCACGCAGACCCAGCTCACGGTCACGGTGGAGACGCGGTGACCGTGATGGGGGAGACGGCGGCGGCAGCGGTAGCCGCGGCGGCAGCTTCGGACGCCGTCTCCCGCTCCAGCACTCGTTCGAGGGGGGCCTCACCCCCCTCGGCGAAGCGGCGCATAAAGCCGTCATCGCCGAGCGCGGCGCGCAGCGCCGCTTCGAGATGGGGATACGCGGCAGCGAACTCAGGGCGGCGGATCGCCCCGGTGCGCTCCCGCAGCGCGTCCGCCGCGCCGAGCAGCGCAGCGGCCCGCCGGGCGTCGGCGGGCCTCCCGGACAGTAGCAGCGCCTGAGCCAGCCCTTCCAGCGCGATGGTCGTGTTGGGCAGGTCGCCAAGTTCGCGCAGATGCGTGAGAGACTGCCGGTACAGGCGGCACGCCTCCACGCCGTCCTGCTCCCGGATGTGGACATCCGCCAGGTTCAGCAGCGTCAGGGCGACCCCGCGGGCGTCCCCAAGGTCGCGCCGCAGCGTCAGATTCTCGCGGAACAGGTCGGCGGCCACGGGTAGGCGTCCCGTCTCCATCAGCGTGAGCGCAAGGTTGTTGCGAATGGCGGCCAGCATCGGGCGATGTTCCACCCTCTCGGCGACTGCCAGCCCCTCGGTCAGGTACGCCTCGGCCTCGGTCCACCGCTTCTGGTCCACCGCCATGCTCCCCAGGTTGTTGAGCGACCGGGCGATGCCGAAATCGTCGGGCAGCGCGCGGCTGAGGGCGAGGCTCCGCTCGGCCCAGGCGCGAGCCGTCTCGAAGTCCCCCGTCTGCGCGCATACCGACGCCAGGGCGTCGGCGATGCGGGTCCGCAGGCGTGGCGCCCCTGCCGCCGCCTCTTCGGTGACGTCCCCGGTCGCGTCGAACGTCTCCGCCAGGATGGGGCGCGCCGTGCGCAGATCGCCGCGCACGGCCCAGTACGGCGCGAGCGCGGCGGTGAGCCGCAGCCGCCCCGGAGCGTCGCCCTCCGCCGCCGTCCACGCCAGCGCTGCGCGCAGGTTCTCCCGCTCGGCGTCGAGGGCGCGTAGAGCGTCCGCCTGCCCCGGTCCAGCCATCTCGCGCGCCCGTGCCTCGGCGAAGGCGACGAAGCAGTCGGCGTGCCGCCGCGCGGCCTCCGCCCGCTCTGCCGGGTCGGACTCAGCGAGCGCGTACTCGCGCAGCGTCTCCAGCATTCGGAACCGCACCACATCCCCGGCGTCCTCGGCGACGATCAGGGCGGCGCGCGTCAGCCGCTCCAGCGCGTCGAGGGCATCATCGCCTTCGATGCCCTCGCCTGCGACAGCGCCCGCCGCCTCCAGCGTCCACCCACCTCGGAAGGTTGCCAGGGCGAAGAAGAAGCGGCGCAGGTCGGGCGGCAGGACGCGCACGCTGCCGTCGATGGCAGCGTAGAGGCTGCGGTGCCGGTCCGGGGCGTTCGGGTCGCGGCTTTCGAGGAGCGCGAAGCGGCCATCGAGCCGCGCGTCGAGTTGTGCCAGGATCTGCGCAGGCGCGAGCGCGCGGGCGCGTGCGGCGGCCAGTTCCAGCGCGAGGGGGATGCCTTCGAGCCGCTGGCAGATCTGGAGGACCGCCGCAGCGTTGCGCTCGGTCACCTGGAAGTCGGGGCGAACGGCCTGGGCACGGTCTACGAAGAGCTGGACGCTGGCGAACTCCATCAGGCGCGCGGGGGGACCCGGCACCGGCGGCGTCGGCAGCGGCGGTACGGGTATCTCCCGCTCTCCGGGTATGCCCAGAGCCCGGCGCGACGTCACCAGGCAGGTCAGGTTCGGGCACCGCTCCGAAAGCAGCGTACGCAGGAACGTCACGCCCGCCCCGGGCACAAGCTGCTCGAAGTTGTCCAGCACCAGCAGCGCGGGGGCATCGTTCAGGCGCGCGGCGACCTCCTCGATCGGGTCCGCGCCGGCCGCTGCCGCACTCCGGGAGGGGACGCTGCCGGAGGGGGAGGCTGCCATCGCCACCGCGGCGCGCAGCGCGTCGGGTAGTCGCGCCGGGTCGGTCTGGTCGGCCAGCGGGACGAAGGCGAGGATGCCGGGGAAGCGGTTGGCGCGCAGGTCCCGGGCTGCGGTCGTCGCTGCCTCCACCGCGAGGCGGGTCTTCCCGCTGCCGCCCGGCCCGATCAGGGTAATCATGCGTACCCGCGAATCGCGCAGCAGCGCGACAACGGATTCAAGTTCTTCCCGCCGCCCGAAGAACCGCGTCAGCGGCGCAGGGAGCCGCACCGGGGGGCAGGGACGGCGGGCCCCGGCCGCGGCGCCAGGGGGGGGGGTGGGGGGGGGGGGGGGCGGGGGGGGGGTGCGGGGGGGCGTCTGCGGGCGACGCGAGCCGGGCGAGCCGCTCCCGCGCGGCGCGCGCGGCCTCCTCGAACTGCGGGCGCTCGGTAATCACCCAGTCCTCGTAGAAGCCGTCCAGCAGGTCGCCCGCGGCGCAGAGGGCGAGCGCCGTTTCCAGCGCCGCCCGTCGCTCGCTTTCGTCGGTGGCGGCGGCGGCGCGGCGCAGCGCACGCTCAAAGCGGGCGACATCCACCGTCACCGCCTCCGGGTTGAGCGAAAGGAACTGGTGTCCGGTCGCCGTTAGCACTGCGCCGCGCGGCGTCCCTGGCGGCTCCAGTTGGCGGCGTAGCGCCGCGACGGCTTGCCGCAGGCTATGGCGGGCGGCGTCCGGGTCGGCCTCCGGCCAGAGCAGATCGGCCAGCCGCTCGCGCGACACGGGAGGGCGGTCCACATGGCGGGCGAGGTAGGCCAGCAAGAGGGCGGTCTTGCGCGTGGGGAACCGGGTGACGCGCACACCGGCGTCGTTTTCCAGGCGGAGGGTTCCGAAGAGCGATATGTTCCAGCGGTGCGAAAGCATGCGGCGGTCGTACTGCGGGGCGAGCGTCGGCGCGAGTGCGAGGTCTCGCTCGCCTGCCCAAGTGTACCCCAATCTTCTATACGGTGCGCGCCGCCCTGTTCCTCAGAGTGCGAGCGAGAAAGCAAGCATGCGCCCACGCGGCGGAACGCATCCGCTTCATCCCGGGCGACCCCATCACCGCCCGAAGAATCTCCGCACGTTTTTCGTTCCGCTTTACCGACAGGCTACGGGAGTGCGATACAGAACTCTGCGGGGGATGGTATCCGTTCGTCCCCGGCGTGAGTCTTCGTTACGGATGCGCCCCCCCGAAGAGGGCAGCGGCACCCGGAAGGAGCGTGGCGGTCATGGCGGTCCCGCAGAACATACCGGCGGAAGACGCGACAGGCTCAGAGCCCGAATCCACCCCTTCGTTCTCCGATGCGGGGAGCGTGGACGACGATACCGTTCTCATCTGCGAGGTGGCAGATCTGATCCCCGAAGAGGGGCACGCCTTCGGCAAGCGCGAAGTCCAGGTCACCCGCAGCCGGGTCGCGGTCTTCGACGAGGCGGGCGTCGCCCTCCTGACGGTGCCGATGGCCGACATCAAGAGCGCCCGCACCGAATCCCTGGTCGGCGGCGCGCGCCT
>Ga0182793_1001728_pt1 | contig 13123 bp, 11 predicted proteins | sample Passage237A_FD_130498 | JGI IMG/M metagenome (GOLD analysis project Ga0182793, IMG submission 130498) | Cellulose adapted compost microbial communities from Newby Island Compost Facility, Milpitas, CA, USA - Passage2 37A (version 2) (version 2) ... | reverse complement strand
GGGCGCCAGCTACTTCTGAGCGACCGGCGGGGGCGGTACGACTACCGCTGGGCGCCACTCCCCGCCTCGCTGAAGAGGGGGACCAGAGGGACTTTGTAGGTGTACTTCGGGCCGGGCGGGGTAAGGCCGGTCGGGACCACGAACGGCACCTGCGACCCGCCGGGCCAGTCCACCGCACCGCGCAGCACGCGCTCGGACTCGGTGACGCGCCGCTTCCCGTCGGGCCCGAGGATTATCACCTGTACGCCGAGGCGCCCCTTTACCGGAGCGCCCGGCTTGACAACGGCAGTGACGCCCAGCAGACCACGCTCCCGGCCCCAGGCCACGTCCCGCAGGGTCACCCGCTGGAGATCCGCCTCGGACAGGGCGTCGGCGTACGGATTGTCCTCGAAACTGCGGACCCAGTTCCCCTCCCGGCGTATCTCTACGATGCCGGTGAACCGGTTGCGGCGCACCTCATAGCGGTCCCCAACGGCATACGGCTCCCACTGGTTGGCAAACAGGTAGCCGACGTAGCCGAGGATACCCACCGCTAGCACCAGCAGCACAATCCCGAACGTGCGGACGCTCACAGACTCTCCTTCCTCGTCGGCCGACCCCGCCATGTGCTGCGCCACGGGGAAGGAGCGTCGCGCAGGTGCAGGGAGCTCTGGAAGATGCAAACCGTGCCTGCCAGGATCAGCAGAATATCCCAGTCCCCGAGGGAATGCCGCCAGCGGACGCCGCTCAGAGTCAGAATAAACCCGACGCTCAGGAGAAGGCGGTGGCGCGTGTTCGGGCTCGGCGCCTTCCCCCGGCGCCGCAGCAGGACGAGGTCGTAGCCTATCAGGGCGGCCAGAACGCCATGCAGGAGGAGCGCCAGGCCGTTAATCAGCGTGCTCATGGGGTGGCGGCCCGCCCTTCGGCGATAAAGGGCAGGGCGGCGACCTGAGCAGGCTTGCCCCCGACGGTGACGGCGGTGTTGGGCGCGGCGTGGGTGTTGCGCACGTAACCGAGGCCGATGGGCAGCGCCAGCGACGGGGAGAGCGCGGACGAGGTGACGCGCCCGACCTCCCGGCCGTCCTCGCCGACCACCGGGGTGTCCGGGGCGACGGGTTCGCTCAGGTAGAACCCCGCGAGGGCGCGGTTGGTGTGGCCGCGGGCGTCGATACGGGCGACGATCTCCTGCCCGATATAGCAGCCCTTCTTATAGGAGATGGCCCGCGCCTGCTGCCCCGTTTCGGGCGCGAGGACGCGGCTATCGATGTCGATGCCGAAGCGCGGCACGCCCGCCTCGATGCGGTACGGTTCGAGCGCTTCCGCGGGCACCTCTTCCGCCCCCGCGGCCGCGAGTCCCGCGCGCAGGGCGGCCAGGGCGCCCGGTTCGCCGTAGGCGTCGAACGCCGGTACCGGCAGCAGGCGGGTGGCGGCGACGAGCGCCGTCGCCTCGCCGCTGGCCGCGTCCGAGCGGGCATTCTGGCCCTCGGGCCATCCGGCGGCGTCGGCGATGCCGACCGACATCAGGAACTCCGCCGCGCCCGCGCCGCCGATCAGAAGCTGGCCCGTCTCGGCGGTGACGTCCGCGATGCGGCACCGCTCCATGATGAGGTACTTCTCCAGCGTCTCCGCCACCTGCGGCGCCAGGCCCGGCTCCACGTCCAGCAGCAGGGCGTCCTCGGTGCAGAGCACCCGCATGTCCGCCAGCACGTGCCCGGTGGCGTCGAGCTGGAAGGCGTAGCAGCCCTGGCCGGGGGCGAGGCGCCCCACGTCGTTGCTCACCATGCCCTGCAGGAACGACTGCCGGTCGCGGCCGGTCAGGCGCAGGCGACCCCGGTCGGAGCGGTCCACGAAAAAGAGCGTCGGCAGTGCCATGCGTCGGTATCTCCTTCCGAAAGCGAAGCGCCCCGCTACCGGTTCTCGGCTTCGACGCGGGTCACCGGGTCGGCGGCGCGTCCGGGGATCAGGCGGCGGGCGTCCACGAAGCTGGGCGAGTAGCGGTCGTCGCCCCATTCGGTCACGATAACCCCCGCGCCGCCCGCGGAGTGAATAAAGGTGTTCCCCTCGTAGTGCATACCGACGTGCGTGATGCGGTCGGGCTTGCCGAAGAAGACCAGGTCGCCGGGGGTGAGGTCCTCTCCCGCCCGCGCCACGTCGCGCACCGGAACGGGCGCGAAGCGCGGGTCATCGCGCTGAATGTCCGCATCCCGGCGCAGGGTCACGCCCACCAGTCGGTAGCAGAGCTGCACAAGCCCGGAGCAGTCCAGCCCGAACGACGACGACCCGCCCCACAGGTACGGCGTTCCCAGGAAGTCGCGCGCTCGGCCGGCCGCGGTGGGGCCAATCAGGTCGGCGGGCACGTGCGGCAGCGGCGCGACAGCGGCGGCGGGCAGCCAGCCGTGCGTGGTCCCGTCCGCGAGCGTGACGCTGACCCACTCCTCGCGCGTGGACCGTGGCAGGGTGACATGGACGGAAGCAAGGACGGGAAGTCGCTGCACCAGCGGCGCGCTCGCCCGTGGGGTCTCGCGCAACTCGGCAAAGACGGCCGTGACCGGGGTCAATGGCGCCGTCGCCGGATCGCCCAGCCACCGGGTCTCCGCCCAACCGCGGTACGTATCGTCGGTCTCGACGTAGGACCAGGCGCCGTCGCTTTCAAGCACACGCACGGTCCGCCCCATCAGGGTCTGCGACACCAGTTCGGAGCTGTTCGTGGTCTTAGCCCGCAGATGAACGACGTTATGGATGACGGTGCGGACCGCAGAAGCGGCGGCAGCGTCGGCCGCCGCCGGGGCGGGGGGGGTGCTCATGTCCTTATTGTACCGCCGCGCAGGCGCGGCAGCCGTGACGCAAAACCGCCCCGGCCCAGTGCGGGCCGGGGCGGTCCGGTCGGTGATGTGCGCGCGCCTACAGGCTGGGCATCCCGCCTCCCGGCGGGGGCGGCGGGGGCGGAGGCGGCTCGTTGCCGCCCAGCGTCTGCATGCCACCGGGGTTGGCCGTGCCACCCGGCGGCGGCGGGGGCGGGGGCGGGGGATAGCCACCCGGCGTGGAGGGCGGCGGCGGATAGCCGCCCGGCTGGCTGCCGTACGCGGACTGCGGCGGCAGCGGCATGTTCAGCGTCGGGCCGCCGGTGTTCCCGCCCAGGAAGAAGTCGCGGTACACGATGGCGATCGCCAGCGGGAACAGGGGGTAGGTAAACAGCGCGCCGACGCCGCACAGCAGCGCCCCGATGGCCGCTACGAGCGACAGCACGAGGTAAAACAGCGTGGCCGTGAGCATGTCCGACTTCAGGGCGTTGAAGCTGGCGCTCATTGCCTCAATCACGCCCATCTTCTTGTCCACGATCAGCGGGAGCGTTAGCATCCACAGGCCGGCCAGGATCAGGCCCGGGATGATGCACAGCATGGCGCCTATCTGAGTGCCGATACCGATCAGGATCGACGCCCCGATGAGCGGCAGGGCCACATCCCCGGCGCTGAAGACGTCCCCCGCGCTGATCACCTCGCCGCGCACCTGCTTGATGGCCATCTTGTAGAGGCCGCCCAGGAAGAACGCCATGATCGCGGCGACCGCGATGCTCATGCCATTCGCCATGAGCTGTACACTCAGGTTCATGCTGGGGTCGATCTGACCTCCGCCACCGCCCCGCGCGGACGCGAGCATGGAGCCGAAAAGTACCGTATACATGGCGCCTATAGGGACCGCCATGATGACGAACACGATCAACGTAGCGACGATCCAGGCACCCATCTGCTCCCGGAACAGGCTCCATGCCTCGCCGATGGCATCAAATCGTACCTTGGGAGGCTGCACGTAGGCCATCCCCCCCGCCGGCGCGGGACCGCCCCCTCCGTAATACGCCATTGTTCTCGCTTCCTTTCTGAACGCCCCGGAAGTACCTCGCTCCCTTACGGAGTACGCGAAAAGTGTCGCTTTAACCTTTATTATCGACAGAACCGGCAGGAAACGTCAAGTTGCCGGTGAGATCGTGCTCGGGAGCCACACTCTGAGAAACGGCGGGAGGAGGCGGATTCTGTCATAAAGAAGGGACCTCCCTCCTGCCGAAAATACCGATGGATAGGTTTAGCCATTCTCACAAGCGGTGTTACAATAAGAAATATGCAGCAGTACGGCAAGCAGGCAGGCTTGGCCCCGGCATCCCACCACTGCACCGTCAACCTCTTTGGCGGGCTGAGCCTTCGCTTGCCTGGACAGGCCGCCATCACCCGGTTCCGTACGCAGAAGACCGCTGCCCTGCTGGCCTACCTGGCGTTTCACCGTGACCGCTTGCATGCGCGCGAAGTCCTGATCGACATGCTCTGGCCGGACGCCAATTCGATCCAGGCCGGGCGCCTGAGCCTTTCCGTCGCCCTCTCCTCGCTGCGCGCCCAGATGGAACCGCCCGGTGTGCCGCCCGGGTCCGTGATCATCTCTGACCGCACCCATGTCGGCCTCAACCCCGAGGCGGTCACCACGGACGTCCATCAGTTCGAATCCCTGCTCGACCGCGCGGACGCGCCCAGCGTCACCGCCGACGAAGCCGCCGTGCTGCGCACCCGCGCCGTCGCCCTGTACGAGCCCAAACTGATTCCCGGGCACTACGAGAACTGGATCAGTGCGCAGGAGGCGCGCCTGACCGACCGGTACGCCGCGGCGACCCAGGCGCTGACCGCCTACTTTGAGCAGGTCGGGCAACCGGGCCAGGCTCTGGAGTACGCCCGCGCCGCCGCGCAGGCGGACCCGCTCTCGGAGGAGGCGGGCCGGGAGTTGATTCGCCTCTTGATTGCCTGCGATCAGGGCGAAGCGGCGATTAACCACCTCCGGCAGATGGAGGCGACCTTTGAGAGCGTGGCCGGCGAATCGCTCTCCGAGGCGACCTACCGGCTCATCGCCCCGGTCCTGGAGGCGTACGCCGCTCCGGCCGCGGGCGGCGCGACGGCGGCAGCGCGGCCACAGCGGATAGTCGTGCCGCCCGCCCGCACACCCGGAGCGGCGCCCGCAGGGGAAGCCATCTCCTCGGTCGCGGTCATGGCTGTCGCGTCCCCGCCTCCGGCAGAGGAGACCGCGGCGGCGGTAGCAACGCCCCTCGCCCTTGCCCCCGCGGTGGCTCCCCACCCGATGGAGGCGCCGCTGCCGCCCCAGCGTACCCGGTTCTACGGACGCGAAGAGGAATTGAGCCGCCTGCGGCGCACGCTGTCCGACCCGTCCGTGCGCCTGCTCAGCATCACCGGGCCGGGGGGCGTTGGCAAGACCCGATTCTCGCTGGCCTTCCTGGCGGACCTGCGTGAGCGGCGGGACCGCCAGCGCGCCCAGAGAGACGGCGGCGGTACGGATCGCGGCGATTCGGGCGAGGAGTGGATAGAGGACGTCCCGGCCCTGATGCGCGACTTCGTCGGCCCGGAGCAGCCCGAAGACGAGTCGCTGGACCGCACGACGTTCTACGTGCCCCTGGCGCATGTGCCCGATGCCGGCCTGCTGCCCACCGCGCTCCAGGAGGCCGTGGCTGCCGCGGGAGTTCGCACACCGGGTGGGGCAACCGCGCCGCGCGACCCCCTGGAATCGGTCGTTCGCGCCCTGTCCGTAGTGCCGCGGCCTCTGCTGGTTCTGGATAATTTCGAGCATATGTCCGAGGAGGGCGCGGACACGGTGGATGCGCTCCTCGACCGTGTTCCCGACCTTACCTGCGTGGTGACCACGCGGCAGAAACTGCTGCTGGAGGGGGAGCACGAATTCCCTCTCGGAGCCCTGCCGACACTGCCGCCCCCGACGGCAGGGGACGATTGGATCGCATCCGCTGCCGAAGGCGGCGAAGAGGGGACTCTGGACCCGGAATCAGTTTTGCGCCGCTCCCCGGCCGTCGCCATGTTTGTGGACCGTGCCCAGATGGCGGTGGCGGACTTCCAGATCACCCCGCGCAACGCCATGGCGATCACGGAACTGGTCGCGCGTCTGGAGGGGATACCGCTCGCCATTGAACTGGCCGCGGCGCGGGCGCAGGTGCTGACCCCGCACCAGATTCTGGCGCAGTTCGATCGCCGCTTTGAACTGCTGGTCAGCAAGGCCCGCTCCCGCGGCACGCTGGACCGGCACCGCTCGCTCCGGGCGACCCTGGCCTGGTCCTACGACCTGCTGCCCGAGGAGAGCCTGAAAAAGCTGTTCGCGCGCCTTTCGGTGTTCCGCGGCGGGTTCACCATGGAGGCGGCTCAGGCGGTCGCCGTGGACGCGAGCCGGGACCCGCAGTTGCGGCGCGTGTACCTCATGGACGCCCTGGCGCAGCTCTGCGACGCGTCCCTGATCCGCTCCGAGGAGTCGGTGGACGCCAACGGGGAGCCGTGCCTGCGCTTCACAATGCTGGAGACGCTGCGAGCGTTCGGCGAGGAGTGCCTGGAGGCGGACGAGCAGGAGATGCTGCGCGGCGCGCACGCGCGGTACTTCCTGGAGGCCGCAGAAGAGGCCGAGGCGCGCTGCCGGCAGGACGCGGCCGCCGAGCCGACGCAGCTCGCCCGGCTGGATGCCGACCGGGGGAACCTGCGCGCCGCGCTCCAGGAGACGGCTCGCGCCGGCGGCAAGGCCGAGGACGACCTGAACCTGGTGCGCTTCGCGAACGCTCTGTATCGCTACTGGCGGGGGCGCGGCTACCTGCGCGAGGGCAGCGAGTGGTTCGCGGTCGCGCTGGCGCGTCGGGAGCGGCTGCGCGTCCTGGAGGTGGATGGCAACCTGTCGCGCAACGCGCGGCAGATGCTGGAGGCCAGGCTGGTCAACAACGCGGCCATCCTGGCGACCGAACGGGGCGAACTGGAGCGCGCGGAAGCGCTGCTGGAAGAGTGTCGCGCGCTCTTCGAGCGCAGCGGAGATGTTCGCGGCGAGAGCGCCGCGCTGAACAATCTCGCCATCATCGCCTCGCGGCGCGCCGATTGGGACACCGCTATCCGGCGGTACGCCCTGTGTCTGAAGCGGTTCCGGGCATGCGGCGACGAGGCGGCGTGGGGCAACGCCCTGTCAAATCTGGGCATGGTCTACTCGCTGCAGGGCCGCTACAAGCAGGCCCGCGGCGTCCTCCCCCGGAGCCTGGAGAGCGCCCGCCAGCGCGGTGACCGGCGGATCGAGGCGACGCTCCTGCACATCCTCGGTGTCGCAGAACTCAAGAGCGGAAACGTCGCGGTAGCGGACGCGCGGTTCCGGGAGTCGCTTCGGATTGCCAGCGAACTGTCCGATGTCCGCGGGATGTCCATCACGCTGTACAGCCTCGGCATCCTGGCGGACGACCAGGGGGATGCGCGGCGCGCCGACCGACTCCTGGCGGCCGCCCTTGGCTACCTCGGATCACAGGGAATATCCCTCCCCCTAGCCTGGCGCCAGGACCTGGAGCGAGTCCGCCCCGAACTCGGCGACCTCAGCGATGCCGATCCGAATCACCTGGCCCGCACCCTGGTGGAGCGTCTTGCCTCCTCCGGCGAGGTGGCCTCTGCCGGGCACGTCCTGTCCATCACCGAGGCGGCCGCCTACGCCCTGAGCGGCTTCGCCACCGCTCCCATCCGCCCCTCCTCCTCCCAGCGGTAACCTCCACCGGTAACCTTCGCCCCGCGCGTCTGTCCTTCCTTACAAGGCTTACGCGCATCCCTTACAAGCCCCCGCCTGCCCTTACAACGGGCTTTACAAGCCTTTACAAACTATTTTTCAACTTCTTTACACGGACCCCCCGCTTGTAAAAGTTCTGTAAACCCCCCCCGATACAGTAGGGCCATCAGACTACGCATCGGGGTGAGAAATCGGAAATGTTCTCTTTTACTATCAATCGGGGTGGGAAGTACGGCAAGGCTTTTTCGACGGTCCTCGGCGCCCTCGCGGCGATTACGGCGGTGGCAAGCGCCGCCTACAGCCACGACAACTGGCTCCCTGTGAACATCACGGTGAATGGTGAGGTTCGCCCGGGACAGACGGTCCCGGTCACCGTGAGCATGACGGGTGGCCCTGCGCCGATCACGATTTACAGCAACCCGCCGGGGGTCTACTATCAAGGAATTCTGCCGGCCGCGACGGGAACGGTGAACGCCAGCGTGTCGCCGAACCTGAACGCGTCGCAAGTGACCATTTACGTCCAGTCGGAGGACAGCAGCCAGGTGGTCAGCACCACGGCTGACATCGCCGATTCCGACTTCGAAGAGGTAGAGCCGGCCGAGCGGCCGATTGCGGGTTGGTAGACCAGACGATACGCGCCCTGAGGCGCTTACTAAGCTTTACCCGGGCGCGCTTGGATCGGGGTGGCGCCAGGCCCGGACAGATTCCTCGGTAACTGCCACCGGGGAATATCTCAACCCCGATAGTCCTCCTCCTTAAGCGGGGCGAGAAAAGGAGTCACACGCCTTCATGACTCCGCACGGGAGGACTCGGTGAGCGGCACGAAAGGTGGTCGGTACGGCCACCAGCAAGCCGCGGATCGGTCTCACGGCAGAAGCGGCGTCACTGCGGCGTTCCCGAACCTCCAAGGAGCACGGGCCGCCGCAGGACGTTTTTTTATTTTTTCGGGTCGGCCCGCAGCCAGCGGAAGCGATCCCCAAGCGCCGCCACGCGCTCCCTCCCCGCCAGCGAGAGGGCAAGCAGGACGCCCGCCAGTACTCCCTCGGCCCAGAGCGGCAGCGCCAGCGCCGCGGCCAGCGCCCCCCCCCCCCCCAGAAGCCGTGCTCCCACGGCCCCCAGCGCCGCGCGACCCTGCGCCTCCGGCCAGCCCTCAATTGCCGCCGCCAGCAGCACCGGCCCCAGCAGCGCGCTCGGCGGCGTCTCCCACAGCAGGTCGTCCGGGAGCGGGGTGGGCGCTGTGAAGCGGGCGGCGCGTAGCGTGATTGCCGTCGCTATAAACGCAGGCGCGGCCAGCAGCGCAAGAAAGCCGGGGAGTGCCCGGCCGGGCCGCGCATTCAGCGTCCACAGCGCGACCGGCCCGAGGGCGATCAGGAGGGCGTCCAGCGCTGCTGCCGCCGCGGCGCCCGTGAGGGAGCCACGGTGCAGCAGGAAGGCCGCCCCGAGCCCCGCCAGTACGCCCCCCGCCGTCGCCATGCCGGCAGCAGCCGGCGCTGCTGCCGCCTTCTTCCCTGCCATGTCTTCGAGCAGGCCGGTCAGGCCGCAGACCAGCGCAACCATCAGGAAGACCGGAGCGTGCGCGACGCCCAGGCTAGCGCCGCTCGTCCAGAGGACTCCGTAGGTCACCGCCGCCGCTAGAAACGGCGTCAGGCCGACGGCAATGTAGGCGGGCCTGCCGCCCGGGCGTAGCGGGCGGCGCAGTCCGAGGGCGCGGCACAGGAGCCGCGCCGCTACGGGCGCGACCGCGAGCAGCAGGAGAAAGGCGAGAGCCAGGAAAGCCATTTGAAGCAGCGTAGTCACCCACAGCGACGGAATGGTTTCATCAAAGGTTCAGTGGTCTCCCTGCATCAGGCGCGGCCACAGCGCCTTTGCCACGCCGGTCACCTGCCGGGCGCGGTGGGGCAGACCCCCGCGGCGCCCCGCGCGCCGCTCCACGGGGAGGGGAACCTCGCGCACCCGAAACCCCGCCCGCAGTACATCGATCACGATGGCTGCCTCCGCCCCGTAGCCGGGCGGCAGCAGCGGCTGCGCCCGCAGGAACGCCGAGCGGCGCAGGCAGAGCTGGCCGGGAATCAGCGGCTCGCGCAGCTTTTCGCCAGTGGCTCGCAGGATGCCCGCGTGCGCCAGGCGGTGGGGCCAGCCCGGCGGGTGCGCGTGGGCGCCGTTGTTCCCCGGTGCGAACGTCGCAACGGCCAGGTCCACTTCGTCCGCACGGACGGGGCGTATCAGCGCCTCGGCATGACGCGCGGCCGCCCCCACGTCCGCGTCCAGGAACAGCAGCAGCTCCTGGTGGTCCGTGCCGCACTGATCCGCGAAGGAGCGTGCGGCCTCCTCCGCCCCGGTCACCATCGCCCGCCCCTTGCCCCGGTTCCGGGGGTGGCGCACCACGCGCGCGCCGGCCGCGCGGGCCGCCTCGGCGGTGCGGTCGGTGGAGCCATCGTCCACCACAAAAACAGCGCGCACCCCGGGCAGTTCTGCGGCGGCGCGCACCGTTTCCCCGATGCGGTGCGCCTCGTTCCAGGCAGGAATGACCACGGTCACCCGACGCAGGAGCGTGTGAAGCGGGACGCCCTCTTCCTCGGACTCTGCCACGACGACGGTTCCCCTTTATCTTCCGCTTCCCGGGCCGCGCGCGGCGTGCCGCGCGTTTGACCACGGACGTGCGCCCGTGGTACACTGTGCCGGCTTTGCTGGGCGTTTCCCGGGCGCCGTCGCCCTCCACGGGACCGCACCATAGTACCCCAAGTCGAGGCGAAATCCCGACTCGTCATCGTTCCCTGAGGAGAGAAAGCATGAAGTCTGCTGCCCTTCTGGCGGCGGGTGCCGCCCTCGTCGCGACCCTGATCGCCACCCCCGCCCTGCGCTCCGCCGCCGCGGATGAGAAGACCGCCGCCGCTACCGCGCCTGTGTTCTGCGTGGTGCAGGGAGATAGGATATCGGATCCCGCCAAGGCCGCCGGCAAGGTGGTCGTGAACGGCAAGACGTACTACCTCTGCTGCGCCGGTTGCAAGACCCGGTTCGACAAGGCCGATGACGCGGGCAAGGCGAAGTTTGCCAAGCGCACCGACCTGAAGACCGAGAAGGCTGTCCTGGAGGCGCGCCTGAAGGTCCTGACCGCGGAACTGGAAGCCCTGGAGGGCAAGCCCGCTGCGGCGGCGGCCCCGGCGGCGAAGACGGCTGCCACCGCCGCGCTGTCGTGCGCGGTGACCGGCGAGGAGATCGCCTCGGTCGCGGACGCGGCGGGCAAGACCGAGTTCAACGGCAAGACCTACTACTTCTGCTGCCCCGGCTGCAAGACCAAGTTCGACAGCAACAAGGCTAAGTACGCCGCCGAGGCGGATAAGCGCGCCGCCGGTGCGACCGCGCCGGCCCACAAGTAGGCCTTCTCCGCCGCAGTATCCACTAAAACAGGCGCGCGTTGCCCCTTACGGAGCAACGCGCGCCTGTTTGCTTCGGGACTGTCAGAAACCGGAACCAGAGCACGTTTATTGCTGTCATAATAAGTGAACCATCGATTCTGGCGAACCGCCCCGGGCCGGTCTCATCACAACGACGTGCTGAGGGACCGCATACCGGGAGGCGGACGTCATCATCTCGCCGATGAGGTGACACCAAGCCGGATACTTGCCGCTTTCTTTCCCGTCGAGGACGGCCGGAGCGGCAGCACACAAGGAAGGTGCTGGATGCGGTCACTCAACTGGTAAAGACGCCGGCGACCGTCAGACAGCGGGAACGTACTCGTAGGTAAATAATAGGGGATCGAATCCGATGGCGCTTCAGGGCGCGGGGCCGAGGGCACCGCGCCCTTTTTGGCGCCGGAACATCCCGTCGGCGGGAGTTGAACCCGCGGCCTCCTGCTTTTCAGACAGGCGCTCTACCGAACTGAGCCACAACGGAGCATAAAGTTTAAGGATCGAGGGTGCCGGAATCGAACCGACGACTTGTGCTCCCAAGGCACAGGTTATACCACTTCACTAACCCTCGGCGGGGCCAACCGGGCGTACTGCCGGGCGGCCACAGAGGCGGCAGGATTCGAACCCGCACCTGGCGGCTTTGGAGACCGCTGTCCTACCGTTGGACCACGCCTCTACGAATTTTCGCACTATCCGACCAACGAAAAACCGGCCCCGCCGCGCTTCCCGAAGGGGCTGCGCGGCGGGGCCGGTTCGCTTCTGCCGGTGGTGCTACGGGGGCACCCGGCTAAACTACACGGCACTCCTTTTCCGCGTTGCCCTCGGGGGGAACCCGGGGGTAAAGGGCCACGGCCACGCGAACGCCCGGGGGAAGACCGGGGCGGCGGGCACGCGGGGCGCGCTCTTCGGGTTGTTCGGAATGCGGTTCACGTTGTCTGTATCGCCGGGGCGCGGCCGGGCGCTAAAGGGGCACGGCCCGCAGGATTTTTGGCTCGGGGTACACTCGGTTCATGAAGAAAGCGGTACGAGCGCTGGCGGTAGCGGCGGCAGTGACGATAGTCCTGGCAGTCGCGGCGGCGGTCTTCCTGCGGCAGCGGGGCATTGAGGTCGCAGTGACGGAGCAGCAGGTGCAGGCGTGGCTGGAGACTCGCTTCCCGCAGGAGGAGACATTCGGCCGTCCCCTCACCATGCGCCTGAAACTGGAGCCCCCGCGTGTGGACCTGAGCCCCGGCTCCGACCGGGTATCATTCTCGCTGGACGCCATGGTCTCGCCGAAGGGACTGGGCGGCGTCCGAGCGCGCGGATCGGCCACCGTTTCCGGCGTAATCCACTACGAACCGGATACCGCCGAGTTCTTCGTGCGGGATCTGCGCGCGGACCGGGTGGAGATCAAGAACCTGCCCGGCCTGCTCTCCCTCGGCGAGATCCAGCGCGCGGTGGGCAACCTCGTGATCTCCTCGCTGGAGGACAAGCCCCTGTATCGCCTGCGCGACGACCGTCCCGGCGAGGGGCGCCTGCGGGCCTACCTGGATGACCTCCGCGTGGAGGACGGCAAGATCGTCGCGCGGCTGCGCTGGCGGTAGGATGCGGGGGCGGGCAGCGCCCCGAAAAAACGCGAAAAATTTTAATTGTATTTCGTGTAAGGTTTTTCGATTTTGTTGACGGGGTGGTCCGGCATTCCTCGGGGCAGGGGGCAGGCGACTCCCCGCAGGGAAATCGCTCCCGCCCGGCGAATACGCAGGCATGAACCCCCACCGCCGTTCTCCCCTCGCTGCCCGCGTCCTCGTGCGCCTCGCCGCCGCGGTGGCCCTGGCCGCAGGCGTGGGTTGGGCGCAGCGCCCGAACCCGTTCCAACCGCCCGCGGCAAAGGTCCACTACGCCCCGGACCGCAGTTACGATCTGAAGCACCTGACGGTACGCCTGACGGTGGACTACGGCGGACGTCGCATCACTGGTATCGCCACCAACGTCCTTGCGCCCCTGCGCGGACCACTCGCCGAGGTGCGCCTGCACTGCGGCAAGCAACTTACCGTCTCCAGTTGCTCGGTCAACGGCCAGAAGGCGACGTTCACGCGCGACGGTGAGTTCCTGGTGATCGTGCCCCCCGGCGGTCCGCTCCCTGCGGGCAAGGACGCCACCGTGAATGTGGCCTACACCGGCGG
>Ga0182793_1001727_pt1 | contig 13133 bp, 11 predicted proteins | sample Passage237A_FD_130498 | JGI IMG/M metagenome (GOLD analysis project Ga0182793, IMG submission 130498) | Cellulose adapted compost microbial communities from Newby Island Compost Facility, Milpitas, CA, USA - Passage2 37A (version 2) (version 2) ... | reverse complement strand
GGTTGGCCGCCGGTGGATGTGGTGGACTATTTGCCCTATGAGGTCACCATAGAGGCGGATCGTCTGGTGATGACCAGCGGCATAGATCCCAAGACCGGCTACCAGGTCGTCAAGAGCTTTCAGCCGGTAGAGGGGCAGAATGCAGTCCGTCTGGGTTACCGCATCTACAACCACAACCCCGAAGTTCGCAGGGTGGCTCCCTGGGAGCTGACCCGGGTTCCTCCTGCTGGCCTTACCTTCTTCCCCCAGGGAGATAGAGGTGTTGAGAGCGGTATCTTCTACCCCCTCAAGTTGCAGCATCAGGACAATGTGGTCTGGTTCGTCTGCCACGAAAAATACCTGCAAAACGATCATCACAAGTTGATGACCGACAGCAAAGAGGGCTGGATAGCTCACACCGATCGCGGCTACCTGCTGGTAAAGCAATTCCCCGATGTACCTACAGAGCGAATAGCCCCCAACGAAGGTGAGATAGAAATCTTTGTGAACGCGGAGCGCACTTATCTCGAATTGCAACAGCAGGGTTCCCTGATTGAACTCCAGCCGGGGAAGTATCTGGATTGGGAAGTGATCTGGCACCTGCGGCCTTTGCCACCCAAGTTAGTACCCAAAGTGGGTGATCCCCAGTTGTTGGAGATGGTGCGGGAACTGGTGAATCCGGCTACTGGTGAATAAGCGCTACACAAATAAAAAAGGGGAGCTGAGCTCCCCTTTTTTATTTGGCTGGATTCACTTGTTTGTGAGCGCGTGACGTTTGACCAGCGCATCCTTGATGGTATCGCGCATCTTGTGCAGCGCCTTTTCGGTGGTTTCCCAGTCGATGCAGGCATCGGTAACGGAAACACCGTACTTGAGATCGCCCAGATTGGCGGGAATGCTCTGGTTGCCCGCACCTATGTTGCTCTCCACCATCAGACCTATGATGGAATTGTTGCCTTCCACAATCTGGTTGGCCACGTTTTCCATCACCAGCACCTGCAGTTCGTGGTTCTTGTTGGAGTTGGCGTGGCTGCAATCCACCATGATGTTTGGGGTAACCTTGGCTTTGGCCAGTTCCTGTTCGCACAGAGCCACACTCACTGAATCGTAATTGGGCTTGCCATTGCCGCCGCGCAGTACCACGTGACCGTAGGTATTGCCGCGAGTGTGGATAATCGACACCTGACCGTCGGTGTTGATACCCAGGAAACGGTGTGGCTTGGACACTGACTGAAGCGCATTGATGGCCACTGTCAGGCTGCCATCGGTACCGTTTTTGAAACCTACCGCTGAGGACAGGCCGCTGGCCATCTCCCGGTGAGTCTGGGATTCAGTAGTGCGCGCACCAATGGCTGACCAACTGATCAGATCGTGCAGGTACTGGGGCGAAATAGGATCGAGCGCCTCAGTGGCTGCCGGCAGACCGATCTCCGCGATATCCAGAAGCAGTTTGCGACCAATATGCAGACCTTCCTGAATCTTGAAAGAGTCATTCAGGTAGGGGTCGTTGATCAGACCTTTCCAGCCCACAGTGGTGCGGGGTTTTTCAAAATAGACGCGCATGATCACATAGATGGTGTCGCTCACTTCATCAGCGAGTTTCTTCAAACGCTGCGCATAATCCTTGGCGGCTTCCACATCGTGAATGGAGCAGGGGCCAATAACTACAAAAATGCGGTGATCCTTGCGGTCGAGGATATTGCGCACTGTCGCACGCCCCTGAGTAATCACATCACGGGCCTTGTCAGACAGCGGCAGCGCCGCTTTGAGCGCAGCGGGAGAAATAAGTAATTCCTGAGAAATTACGTTGAGATCATCTACTTGAGCGTCGGTCATTACTTGAATTCCATAAAAAAGCCATACGCTGGCTATTCTACTGAAAAGCCGGGTTCTGGGGTGATGTTTTTCTCAATAGTTGGTATTGATAGGAGCAATTCCAAGTCCATTCGGGGTTTTAGCCGTTGCTGGTTAAAAATTGTGCTAAGGTGCAAGAGCCAATAACCTAAAAAGGAGTGACCCCTATGGCCAAAGCCGCCAAGTCCGCTGCAACATCGGCAGCGAAAAAAGCAACCGCCAAATCCACCAGCCGCAGAAAGCCCCTTGCGAAAAAAGCCAGTCCCAAAAAAGCCAGCCCCAAAAAAGTCGCAGTCAAGCCCTTGGATCCGGCGGTAGTCAAAGCCCAGGCTCAGGTAGATGCCCTGTTAAAGGATCAGGCGGCGCAAAGCAAGGCGCTGGAAGCGGCTCGCAAGAGCCTGGCCAAGGCGAAAACCCGCGCTGCCAAGTCAGGTCTGGCGGCGGATAAAAAGCTGGTGCGCAGTCAGAGTGTTGCTGTGGACAAACTGGTTAAGGCAAGCAAGGCCACTCGCGCCAAGCTGGCAGAAGCCAGGGTTTCTCTCGCCAAACTCAAAACACTGGCGGCCGCCAGAGCGGTAGAGGAGGCCACCAGAGCCAAGCTGCAGGATCTGCAGGAAAAACTGTCTGCCAAGGCCGATGCGGATCTTGCCAAGGCAACCCGCGCGTTTGAGACCCAATGGAAAAAACTGCGCGATGGGCAGAACGCCAAAAAACTGAAAGCGGTGGCCAAAAAACTGACCAGCCGCACCAAGGCAGTGGCCAAAAAGGCGCAGGCCAAGGTGGCCGTGATAGAGCGCAAACTGGCGACTGCGGTTAAACCCGCCGCCAAAGCCGCTGCGCCAAAACCCGCGGCCAGAAAGAAAGCCGCAGCCAGAAAACCCACCGCGAAGAAAGCAGCAGCGAAAAAGCCGGCAGCCAAAAAGGCCGCCAAAGCAGGTCGCAAGGCCTAGTTACAGGCTGTTGACTGACCCGGCTGCCCGCACATGCGGCCGGGTCAACCCGGCTTTCCCTGTCGGCCAGCGCCAAAGTCTGGCAAAATGCCAGCCCGACTTTTTACCCTCTTGCATGACATGACTTCGATTCTCGCGCTGGATTCCTCCACAGACGCCTGCTCAGTGGCGCTTTATCAGGACGGTCAGGTGACCAGTCTTTTTGAGCTAGCCTCAAAAAGCCACACCCAAAGGCTGCTGCCCATGGTGGATCAGCTGCTGAGCGAGCAACAGCTGCCTCTGTCGTCCGTGGACGTCATCGCCTTTGGCCGAGGGCCGGGCTCCTTTACCGGGCTGCGCATTTGTCTGGGCGTGGTTCAGGGGCTGGCGTTTGGCGCACAAAAGCCGGTGATTCCGGTTTCCACCCTGGCGGCCATGGCGCTTGCTTACTATCAGCGCCAGCCCCAGAGTAGCCTTCCCTGTCTGGTGGCGCTGGATGCGCGTATGGATGAAATCTACTGGGCGCTCTATGGCCGTGGCGAGGCTTGCCTTACTCCCAGGCTGCTCAATACGGAAGAAGTGATGTCGCCAGCGCTGGTGGCTGAGGACAAACAGCTGCTTGAGTTCAAGGGGCAATTCGCGGCACTGGGACAGGGTTGGCATTATTCTCAACTGGATGTTGTTCGCCCGGAAATCTGCCAGCAGGATGTCTATCCTCAGGCAGAGCAGATCGCCTGGATAGCTGCAGAAGCCTGGGCGAGAGGGGACCATCAAACCGTCATGGAGGCAGAGCCCGTTTATTTGCGCGATAAGGTGTCCTGGCAAAAGCGGCAACGCATTCGCCCGGTGACATCTCCGCCCTTGTCGTAAAAGAGTTAATTCGAATGACCAAGTCCATGCCCACAGCAACATCCCCTGATGATCTCGCACAGGGGTTGATCGACTTCCTGACTGCGTCACCCACACCCTTTCATGCAACCGCCGAGATGGCACGTCAGCTTCAGGCCGCCGGGTTTGAGCGCCTTGACGAAGCAGATGCCTGGCAGCTCAAACCGGGCGGTCGTTATTTTCTCACGCGCAACCAGTCGTCAATCATCGGTTTTGTGTATGGCAAATCCGCGCCGCTGGACAGCGGATTGCGTTTGGTAGGTGCTCATACCGACAGCCCCTGTCTTAAGGTAAAACCTCGCCCGGAACTGCTGCGCGTCAATTATCAGCAACTGGGTGTCGAGGTTTATGGCGGCGCGCTCCTGGCGCCCTGGTTTGACCGGGATCTGTCCATGGCAGGCCGGGTGACCTGTCTCAATGGCGCAGGTCAATTGCAGAGTGCCCTGATCAATTTTGTCCAACCTGTTGCGGTTATTCCCAGCCTTGCCATTCATCTTGATCGCGGTGTGAACGACAGCCGCAGTATCAATGCACAAAAAGACATAGTGCCGGTAATGATGCAGGTTCCTGCAAATCAGGCGAACACTTTCGATTTTCGCGAGCTGCTCGCACAGCAATTGCGCCGTGAACAGCCGGGGCTCACAGTGGAGCGGGTGCTGGATTATGAGATAAGCCTCTACGACACCCAGCCTGCCGCTCTGGTAGGTTTGCAACAGGATTTTGTCGCCGGTGCCCGATTGGACAATCTGCTCAGCTGCTATCTGGGATTGCAATCGCTGCTGGCTGCTGACAATGAGTATTCCTGTGTGCTGGTATGCACCGATCACGAGGAAGTGGGCAGCGCTTCTGCCTGCGGCGCCAAGGGGCCCATGCTGCAACAGTTTCTGGAACGCTGGCTGCCGGATACGGAAACCCGTTTGCGGATTCTCGATCGCTCGCTGATGATTTCCGCCGACAATGCTCACGGCATTCATCCCAATTTCATGGACAGGCACGATGAAAATCATGGACCTCTGCTCAACGCAGGACCGGTGATAAAAATCAACGCCAATCAGCGTTACGCGACAGCGAGCGATGGCAGTGCGCTTTTCCGTCTGCTCTGCGAACAGCAATCGGTTCCCGTGCAGCAGTTTGTTGCACGCACCGATATGGGATGCGGCAGCACCATTGGCCCCATAGTGGCCTCGGAAGTGGGTGTGAGAACTCTCGATATAGGTTTGCCCACCTTTGCCATGCACTCGATTCGCGAACTGGCCGGCAGTCGGGATATGGCCCATCTCTACAAGGTTTTTAACGCATTTTTTGCCTATGGCGGAGCACTGACCGCTGGCTGCGCCGTTTAAGGAGGCATATTAATGATCATCAGTCACAAAGACATTCGCCAGTTCAGCCCCTTCGATCAGTTGAGCGGCGAATACCTGGATAAAGTCATCGAAAAAGCCAAGCTGCGTGAAGTGCAGAAAGGCACCATCATTTTCAAACGCGGCAAGGAGATTGAAGAAACCTACTATCTGGTATCCGGACAGGTTGATCTGATTGATGCGCGTTTTGAAATCAGTTCCATTGACGAGAAGAGTGAAGCGCGCAAACAACCGCTCAACATCAGTTCTCCAACCCAGGTATCGGCGCTGGCCAAGTCCACTGCCATTCTGCTGGTGATCGAAAGAGATTTTCTCGATCTGGTGATGGCCTGGAGTGAATCCGGTGGTGACGATTACGAACCCTTGAAGGAAGAAGAAGGTGACTGGATGTCAGCCCTGTTGCAGGCACCTTTGTTCAGCAAGATTCCACCGGCCAATATCAGCCAGTTGTTTGTTCGTTTTGAAGTGCAAAAGGCCGGCGCTGACGAAGTCATTATTCGCGAAGGTGAGCGCGGCGATTATTTTTATGTGCTGGAAACCGGCAGCGCCATGGTGATCGACAAGTCCGGCAATATTCTCGCTGCCTTGCGCCCCGGCGATTTTTTCGGTGAAGAAGGTCTGGTGGGTGAAACCACACGCAATGCCACGGTAAAAATGCTCACGCCCGGCAAACTGCGCTGTCTGAAAAAGGATGATTTTAAGGAATTGCTTTTGCAGCCAGTGTTGAAACTCACTGACTGGGCGAGCCTGAGCAAACGTTCAGCCGATGATTTACCCATTCAGCTGTTAGATGTGCGCCTGCCTATCGAAAGACGCGCTCAATCGGTACCCGACAGCCGCAATATTCCACTGAGTCAGCTGCGTAAAAATCTCGGCGAACTGGATCGCAACCGCTTCTACGTGGTGACGGACGATGCGGGGCGGCGTGCAGATGTAGCGGCGCAGCTGCTGGCCCAGGCAGGCTTTGAAGTGTGCATCCTGCAAAATGCCAGCGAGCAGTATCCGACCTGAAAATCCTTCCCTGTAGGCACCGATGAAAATTCTTCTTCTCTCTGCCTACGATGCCGCCAGCCATCAGCGCTGGCGGCAACAACTGCAAGCCCATCTTCCCCAATATCAATGGACACAACTGAGTCTGCCGCCGCGTTATTTCAACTGGCGTCTGCGCGGCAATAGTCTGAGTTGGGCCTTTGGTCAGCGCGAGATTTTGCAGGCCGATTATGATCTGCTGATCGCTACATCCATGGTGGATCTCTCCGCCTTGCGCGGCTTTGTGCCCAAGCTCGCACAGCTGCCCACGCTGGTATATTTTCACGAGAATCAATTTGCCTATCCGGTCAACGATCAGCAATTCAATTCCGTAGAGCCGCAGATGCTCAGCTTCTACACGGCTCTGTGTGGCGATGCACTGGTGTTCAATTCCAGTTTCAATCGCCAGAGTTTTTTTGCGGGCTTGTCCCGGCTGTTGGTCAAGTTGCCTGATCAGGTGCCCAAGGGGCTGGTGGAAGTGCTTCAGGCTCGCGCGCGGGTGTTGCCTGTGCCAGTGGAGTTGCACAAGGCTGAAATCCAAATCAGAAAAAATTCGCTGCTGACGCTGGTGTGGAATCATCGCTGGGAATACGACAAGGGACCGGACCGATTGCTGGCCATGTTGCAACGCTTTTTTGCACTTTGCCCTTCAACGCCCACGCAACCATCAATTCGCCTTCACCTGCTGGGACAGCGTTTTCGCCAGCAGCCTCCCGCCTTTGATCAGATAAAACACTTGCTGACGGAGCAGGGCGCTCTGGGAACCTGGGGATATGTGGAAGATCAGTACCAATACCAGCAGCTGTTGCAGGAAAGCCATCTGGTGCTCTCTACCGCGTTGCACGATTTTCAGGGGCTGGCAGTCATGGATGGTGTTGCCGCTGGCGCCATCCCACTGGTGCCTGCACGTCAGGCCTATCCTGAGTGGTTTGCGCCGGAATTTTGTTATCCAGGCTATCCGGATAACCCGGAACAGGAAGCCGAAGCCATGGCACAGGCGCTGTACCGTTACTGGCTGGCATTTCAATCCGGCGATTTGCCTCAGGCACCCAGCCTGGAACATCTGTCCTGGTCCCGGCTGCTGCCGGAATATCAGGCGCTGATTCACCAACTGACAGGAAGAGACTTATGAAAGCCTTGTCCCCCGCAAGCAGCAAACACTACCTGCCATCACCCCTGGGCTGGATTCAGGTGGAACTAAGCGAGCAGGGCATTCACCGCTTCTGGTTTGTTGATCAGCTGCCTGAGAGTGACCTCAGCCGAAGTGGGGAGGGCGAGCAGGCGCAGCTGTTAGAGAAACTGAAAACCCAGGTGGCGGAGTATTTTGCCGGCCAGCGCCGACAGTTTGATCTGCCGCTGGCCCCACGGGGTACAGAGTTTCAGCAGAGCGTCTGGAAGGCCCTATGTCGTATTCCCTACGGGCAGACCTGGAGCTATGCCCAATTGGCCCAGTCCATAGGCCAGCCCAGGGCCTCCCGCGCCGTGGGCATGGCCAACAGCCGCAACCCCATTGGCCTTCTGGTGCCCTGTCACAGGGTTATCGGCAAGAATGGCCAGCTTACCGGCTACGCGGGCGGACTGGAGCGCAAGGCCTGGCTGCTGGAACACGAGCAGCGCTGCACAGAAAGCGGCTGAGCCTGTATCATGTGCCGCTTTTAACGTAACAGACACCTAGAAGCACACCATGACCAAACAAAGGGTACTTACCGGCATCACCACCACAGGCACGCCCCACCTTGGCAATTACGTGGGCGCGATTCGTCCCGCTATCGAAGCCAGCAAGGCGGACAATGTTCAGAGTTTCTATTTCCTGGCGGATTTTCATGCGCTGATCAAATGCCATGATCCGGCCCAGGTTCATCAATCCACCCGCGAAATTGCCGCCACCTGGCTGGCGCTGGGTCTGGATACGGACAACGCGATTTTCTATCGTCAGTCAGATGTTCCCGAAATTCCCCAGCTCTGCTGGATTCTCACCTGCATGGCCGCCAAAGGTCTGATGAACCGCGCTCACGCCTACAAGGCAGCGGTGGACGCCAATCTGGAAGCGAAGGAAGATCCTGACTATGGCATCACCATGGGCCTGTACAGCTATCCGATACTGATGGCTGCCGACATTCTCATGTTTAACGCGCACAAGGTGCCGGTGGGCAAGGATCAAATTCAGCACATCGAGATGGCGCGAGACATAGCTGCACGTTTCAACCATCACTACGGTGAACATTTTGTGTTGCCTGAAGCCCTGGTAGATGACAACACGGCGGTACTGCAGGGGCTGGACGGACGCAAGATGAGCAAAAGCTACGGCAACACCATTCCGCTGTTTTTGCCAGAAAAACAATTGAAAAAATCCATCAACAAAATCATTACCAACCTGCTGGAACCCGGTGAACCCAAGGACCCGGATACCTCGGCTGTATTTCAGATCTGGCAGGCCTTTGCCACGCCCGAGCAGACCGCGCAAATGCGTCAGGCTTTTGCTGAAGGTATCGCCTGGGGCGAAGCCAAGCGGCAGCTGTTTGAACTGATTAACGAGCACATTGGTGAAGCGCGCGAGCGTTACGAAAATCTTCTCGCCAATCCCGCGCACATTGAAGAAGTGCTGCAAGCCGGTGCCGCCAAGGCCCGTGTTTACAGCCAGCCGCTGCTGGAAAAAGTGAGAGAAGCGGTGGGTATAAAACCCATCCGCTAATCAAAAGTCTCAGGCGCCGCGCGACTGCAACTGCTCGCGCAGGCGCTCTTCCTGAGCCTTGGCCTCGGGCGAAATCACCTCGCCAAAATCCTCCAGCTCAACGACGGGGCGAATCTCGATATCCGAATCTTCCGGCATGGGGTTGGGACAGCGTTTCACCCACTCTATAGCCTCTTCCATGGATTTGACTTCCCACAGCCAGAAACCGGCCACCAGCTCCTTGGTTTCCGTAAACGGGCCATCGGTTACCGCACGTTTGCTGCCGGAAAAATGCACTCGCACACCCTCCGAGCTGGGCTTCAAACCTTCGCCCGCCAGCATAATGCCCGCCTTAACCAGTTCCTCGTTGTAATTGCCCATAGCATCGATCAACTCTGTAGAAGGCATAACACCGGCTTCGGAACTGGGAGTAGCCTTAACTATCACCATCACTTTCATAAGCAAGATCCTTTATTGATTGAATTCAGTGGAATAGTCGTCTTGGGTTTGATGATTTCGACTAGGGGGAGTTATCCTGGGGTTTAGTGTTCCCCACATGCGTGGGGATGAACCGGGCACACGAGGGAAAATGCCCGGAAAAAAAGGGTGTTCCCCATAAGAGGAGGAAAGTGTTGTCCTTACACACTTTGTATGCGTGGTCTTAAGGAGAGGGAGTGCAGCCTTGGGCCTCCTATTCAGCGTATTACCATTGGTAGTAATTCTTCCCTATGGCGCTTTCACCAGATACTGCCCATTCATCAGCAAATCATCGGCGACATGGGCCACGCTGTGAGAAGGGTAGGTCTCGATGAGATAAACACGTGCTTCCTGCTTGATTAGACGGGTATCGTATTGTTGGTAACCGCCAGTTACCGGTTGTTGTACCAGTTGGTACAGCTCCAGCGCATCACCTGGGCGCAAGCCGTTGTTGGAGCCGCTGTGAACCACAATCATATTTTGCCCTGGGCGTGCATCAACTCTGGCCATATAGGGCTGACAGTCGATGACCTGAGCCAGGTCGTCGCTGGCTTTGGCGACCAGCTGTTGTATCTGCTGGCCGTAATCGGTTTGCCAGAAGCGGGCTGAGGCAAAGCCAACAGTTTCTCCGGGCGAGGGTTTCCAGTGACCGAAGGTGCTGTACTGGTTGTTGTAAATGCGTTGGCCGGTAATGCCGTCGCGTACTTCCAGAGTAAAGGTGAAGATGCGGCTGCGCTTGTCGAGCGGTGTGTTGATATGCAACAGGTTGTGCACTCCGTTGACAAAGCGCGTGTAGTGGCTGGGCGATGAAAGGGGTTTGGGAAACTTCATCGACATGTCTTCCACTTGGCCACTGACAATAAACTGCACGCGATTCTTTTGCGCCAGTTGCTGAGCCTGGGCGGCCGCAGCCATTTCTCCGCGTTGATCTGCTGAAGAAAAACCCTGCTGCAATTGCAGAGGTTTAGGCATGGAATGGCGAGTGTTCAGATGGGCGCTCAGCAGCATGGGTAAATGCAGCTCCACCTGATGCAACGCACCCGGATTGCTGTTTGTCGGTTGCATGCGGGGGAAGCTGGCCAGCGCCAGGGATTTCTGGTAGTTGTTGCTCACAGATTCAGGGCAGAAGACGGCCTTGGGCTCCAGCTGCGCGGGCAGGGTATAGCTGCCATCAACGCCGCTGGAAACCGGTTGATTCTGTACAAATCCGCTTTGAGATTCAGTGGCGTTTGTCGATGTCGCTTCGGCTGTCAGGCCTGGTGTTCTTCCCAAATCCGACATGCGGCTGACTTCTGCAAGCAAAAAATTCAGATCGCCTTCGAGTTCGGCAAGTCGTTCAATACTGGGTTTTGCTTCGTGCCACTCGGCAATATATTCCTGCACTTTGGCATCGTTGAGATTGATCTTCTCGCCGGATTCCGTGGTGATGCTGCGCGGTGCAGAGGGCGCAAAAAAGCTGCAGGCTGTCAGGCCTGCCACAAACAAGCACAGGGGTAACAGCTGGAAGGGCGATTTGGGATACATGGTGATATTCCTCTGTGGCTAGTTCACCAGTTGTGCAAAATCGGAATCGGTATATTCCACTACAAAACAATTCACACCTGCTGCTTGCAGGGAATTGCATTTGTCATTGGCATCCTGGCGGCTGGCAAAACGACCCAATTTCAACCGGTAGTAAGCGGTGTTGCGTACATGCACTTCTTGATAGTTGGGCTGCATATTCGCTATCAGCCGCGGGTGTTTGCTTTGCAATTGCTGCCATATTTCCGGCAAGCGGTCAGGTTCGGTGATGGAGGCAACCTGCAGTGCGTAGCGACCGGCCTGTTGATTCGATGAATTGCTGATCTGCACCTTTTGTACCTTAGGTGCTTCAGCTTCCGGTTCGGGTGCCGCAACAGGCGTAATGGCCTCTACCGGCGGTGTGGCCGCTTTCTGTGGGGCAGGGGACTCTACAAGAATGGCCTGTGTATTAACCTGCTGACGCGCCGGTTGAGCCTGACTCGTGCTCTGGCTGCTTTCCAGCTGAGTGGAAAGCTGTTCCAATTGACCCAGCAACAGATTCAATTCCTCTTCAATGGCCAGCAGACGTTCAAGACCGGGCTTGAGACTTTGCCACTCTTTCAGCAGTTGATCGTGCTCTTGTTGCTTTGCGGCCATTTGCGCAAGTGTTGTCGAATCATTCGCTGTGGATGCATTCTGTTTGGGTGTGGATTGGCACGCGGCCAGACTCACCAGCACACTGCAGAGAGCAAGGAGCGAGAACACCTGACGTAGAGAGTCTTTCATCGTGGTTGTCCCTTTAGGGTTAGTACTTGAAATCATGGTATTGCACATCGCAGCGAATCTGCTGCTGCACCAGGTTTGCACAAGCCTGGTGCGCCTGTTTTTCCGCCTCGCTGCCCAGAAGCTGCTGGCCGGGGAAGTAGGCCAGCCCGAGAATGTAACCGTCTTTTTGCGATGACTGGCCGGGCTGACGGATGTAAAAGGGCGTTTGCACAAAATGTTCACCCGCGCGTTTGCGCAGAATGTGATAGTAGAGCTTGAGCATTTCCGCCGTATCAAAGTAACCGGCCGCTGCTACATAACCTGTGGCCTGCTCGAGTGGTTTGAGCACAAAATCCATGCCTTCGATAATGTCTCCCTGGTGTGAAAACTCGACGTGTTTGTCGGTTGGTTTTAATTCCCGTCTGTCGAGATAGGCCTGATCAATTTTCACTTGATAGCGACCGGGTTTGACTTCGGTAAACAGATAGTAACCGTCAAATTCCGATCTTGTAGCGGCCACGACTTTGTTGTTCTGGTCAACCAGCTTGACCGCGACATAGGGGGCCACTTCTGCTTCGCCCTTGTCGTTGTGCAGATAGATAATGCCTTCAAGTTCGCCCGCTTTGACGACGGGGAGTTCCACCTGTTCTATATAACCCTTGCGCGCCTTGATGGCTTTGCCGGGAATGGTGGTGATCATGTAGGGGCCATCAAGTGATGTCTGATCCACCACTATGTCGGTCAGCGTGTTGTTGTACAGGGAGCTGATAACGGCAACACCTGACTTGTTGGTTTCTGCTTCTCTGAATGCCTGTACGGCCTTGACCTTGGCACCTTCGATCAGTGGCTCGCCTTCATCCCAGCGCTGGTTCATGTTCAGGTCTTCAAATACGCGCACGGAAGCGCCGCCTGACTGGGCAATGGGACGGCCCGAAGTGAAGAGGCTGCCTTGCTGAGGTTCGTAACCTATGCTGAAGCGCAATCCCAAGCCTGCGTACCAGGAACCGTCTTCCTTGTAACCGGCGTTGGTGCTGAGTGTAAAGGCATCTTTGCGCCAGTTGAGGCCCAGATTGAGCTGATAGTAATCGTCGCGAACAAAGCGAGAGTAGCGAAGTTCGGAGTTGAAATTGTTGGTCCAGTTGATATTGAGTGCGCCACCGTAACTCTCTGTCTGTTTTACCGGACGGATCGAGTAGTTGCCAAACAGACGTGTGTGCACGCGGCCAAAGCCCTTGCGATATTGCAGGCCGCCATACAGGTATTCATTGTTGCTATCGACATTCGGATTGAAGGGATCAAACTCGATAAGGCCTTTTTCCCAGTTGATATTGTGGGTGAGGTAACCAAAAGGTGTGCCCAGACCCAGAATGTTTTGCGCCTGTTGAGTGGTCAGCCCAGTATCGCGATCAATGCGCTGCCAGCTGTTTTGATAGCTGATGGGTGTACGCGAGCCGCGGAACAAACTGCCGGACATGGATGCAGTGTATTGATCTGTGTATTGGTCGGGAATAGCCGTGTCCAACAGGCTTTCGGTACGTCTGAATCCGAAATTGTAGGAGGTGTTGAATGCTCGGGTGCGGTAGAGGAAGTCTGCCGATTGACGCAGATCCACATCCAGCAAATAGCGCGCACTGAAGAGACCGGGGGGCCCCGGGCGGGGGGGGGCGCCCGGGGGGGGGG
>Ga0182793_1001724_pt1 | contig 13142 bp, 12 predicted proteins | sample Passage237A_FD_130498 | JGI IMG/M metagenome (GOLD analysis project Ga0182793, IMG submission 130498) | Cellulose adapted compost microbial communities from Newby Island Compost Facility, Milpitas, CA, USA - Passage2 37A (version 2) (version 2) ... | reverse complement strand
TACGATTGCACCATTTTCTAGTTGCGGGCCTCGTTTTGCTCGTGGTCGCCCGTGCCGACGTGAAGCCGGCGGTGAAACAGTTCCCGCTGGATGAGCGGGTCGTTTACGAAATCCCGATCAGCACGGATGCGCCGACGACGCTCATGTTTCCCTCGGCGCTAACTGCCATCGAAGCCGCAAATGTCTCAGCCGATCCGGGCATGCCTGCGCCGGTGCTCCTGGCCTACACGGCGGGCCGGACGTTTTTCAGCGTCCGCGCGCTCGAGCCGGACGCGCGTGCGGCCGTCAACGTGGTTTGGAAGAATAAAACCTATGTGCTGCGCTTCGCGGTCGGCGAGGAGCCGTATGGCTCGGTGACGTTTTATGAGGACGAGTTGGCAGGCCGGGGCCTGTCCCTACAACGGCGAGTCACGCCGGAAGTCCTCTTGGGACTTCTCGACCGGGCGAAAAATTATGCGCTGGTGCGCTCGCAGTATCCCGAGGCCATCCAGCAAATCGAATATGCGACGCCCGGCAGTATTTCCTATTATCGTGACTACCGGGTGACGGTAGAAGAGGTCTTCCGTTTCGACCCCGAGGACACATTGGTTTTCCGGCTTCGCTTTGAGAATACGGGTGAAACCGAAGTCATCTATCAGCCGCAACGGCTGGCGGTGCGTGTGGGCGGCAATGTCTATTATGCAGCGGTCGCGGATGCGTCGGGTATCGTTCCGCCAAAGGCGACAACAACGGGCTACCTGGCTATCACCGGCACGCCACGCGGCGGTCGCGCGAATCTGAGCGTGAGGAACCACTTCAGCGTCATCGTCCAGCGGGTCGAGCGTGACGCCAAACTCATCGTGCCGGACCAGCCATGAAACTTTGGGCATTCCTCAAGTCGCCTGCCGGCACGCTCACGGTATTCGTGCTGTTAGCCGCCGTGGGCGGGTGGATGATCCAGCGCAGCAATGCGCGGGAGCGGGCGCGTGCCGCGCAAATGACGCCGGTAGCGTCGGCGACCAATGCCGGGCCGGTGCGACAGTCCATCATGCGGCCCGGTGCTCCGCTCAAGGTGCCGGCGACCGTCGCCCAGGCGGAGCGGGACGGAGGCGGCGAACCTGTTGAACAACCCAAACGGCTTGGGCGGCAGGCCGGCGAAGATTCGGCGGCTGAACGGATGCCGCCCAAGCCGCGTGTGCTTCCGATCAGCTTGGTCAATGTTGTTGCTGCTAACGAAGCCCCGGCCTTGTCGCGGGCCTATGCGCCCTATGGTCGGCTGATTCCGTGTGAAACGGTCATCACCATTGAATCCTCGAAGCTGGATACTCCCGTCCTTGGTTTGGTCACGGAAGACGTTTGGCATGACGGACGATTGATCATCCCGGCAGGAGCGGAGGTCCACGGACGGGCTTCTCTCGACCGGGCGCGTGAGCGAATTGCGGTCTCGGGCCGATGGGTGGTGGTGTGGCGGGATTCGTCGCCGCTCAACGGCACGGAACTCGTCTTGTCAGGCATCGCCCTCGACCGGGCGAAAGACGATGTGACCGGCGAGTTTGGCTTGCGTGATGGTTCGGCGGGTTTGCTCGGCGACCTCATCAAGTCGGACAACTGGCAGGAAATTAAACTGTTCGCCTCGACCTTTCTGGCCGGCTTCGCAGGCGGCTTACAGGAATTGCGGACTCAGGGCGGGATTTTCGGGGACTTGGCCCAGGTGCCGATGGCCTCGGGGCGCAACGCTGCCCTGCAAGGCACGGCGGACGTGCTCAACGCTTACGCCCGGCAGATTCAGGAAGCGATTGAGCGGGATGGCTTCTTCGTGCGCGTGCGGGCTGGAAAACAGTTTTATCTCTATGTCACGGAGACGATGGACGTGGCAAAGGGAACGCGAGGGAACGTCGCCAACGCGGAAATTTGGAGGAAAGACCATGAGAATTAACGCGCTCCTGTTGGGTGTGGCCGTGGCGCTTTGTGCCGGCTGCGCGAACCTGAAAAATAAGCCGACGGCTGCTGCGCCGCCTCCGGCCACGCCGGTCGCTCCCGTGTCTGGCACCGATCTCGATGAGACGAATGCGGAAAAGGTGCGCGTCAGCGAGTCGTTGAAGGCTTACCCGGTGGGCCGCTACGTCGATCCGCACGATCCCGACCTGATGCACGAAGCCCATGTCGTCTATCGGCGCGAGGCCGGAGCTTCATGGAATCTCAATCCGAACGCGCCCACCGTCGTTTCGCTCGGCCCGGTGCTCGCCGTGGCCGACCCAGCGAAAACGCCGGCTCCGCTGCCGGCGGAACTTGAGCAACGCATGGCGGAGCAAAACCAGTTGGTCGCCTCGCTCATCGAGCAAAACGAGGCGCTGACGAAGGAACTGGCGAAGCTCGGCGCGCAAATCGCGGAGCTGCGACAAAAGCAGGCCGCCAGCCCAATGGAGGAAAAGCGATGAGCCACCATGTCAATGAAGCGGGGCAACGGAACCAGTCCGCTCTGGAACGTCCGAGCCTCGATCACGCAATGAACTCTGCAACAAGAGCCTTCGTCGAAGACGTGGACTTGGCGAAGATACTTCCGCCGCACCTGACGCAAATTTATGAGAAGGTGCATTGCGAACTCGTAGAAGCCTACGGGGAAAGTCCGGGTGTGACTGCCTTGTTGCGTTTGTGGATTGCGCGCGGCACTTCGCGCGAGGTTCGGCGGGAGTTCGAGCGGGCCATCCTCGATATTCACCGCAAGACGCTCAATCCGTCCGAAAATGCGGAGTTCGATGAAGACTGCATTTGAAGTCTTTGGGCGATCCTCGCCCGAACAAGGTCCATTGCCACTCTGGCGACCGGCTGCCTTGTCACCCAATAGCCGGGATAACGATAGGAGGCACCATGCCACTCAGTGAAGAAGTCGCCAACAAGAAGGCGCAAAAGCAGACCAACGGAAACCCGCCGCGTAACGCCGAGACCGACGCGGCAATCGACAAATTCATCGCGGAGAACAAAGAACTCTACGAGCGGATCAACGGTTACTCCAAAGAATACCTGGTGCGGCAAAAGATGCTCTCGATCATGAATTCGAGAGAGTATCGGGCCAGCCGCAATCAGGAGATTTTGGAGTGGGCAGAGCAAAATCCCAAAGTCCACGAACGGATTTTGGCGCGCACCAGGCACGTCCCGGAGGAATACCGCGAACGTGCCCAGGTCAACGTCGCCAAGGCCGAAGCGCGGAGGCTGGGAATGCGCGCCTGACGGTCTGCGTCTGAACTGAGACCCTGGCGGCGGGTGCATCGGTGCGCCCGCCGCTTTTTTCATACTTCCTCCAACGCAAAGCGTTCTGGAATTGCTTGCTTAGCGTAACCTGCGCACGATCCCCGGTTGATGTCGCAGCCAGCCGCACTACTGCTCAACGAACAACGGCTTAATTTAGCTGGGCAGTCGCTTCAACTTGATCGTGCTGAGCTGCGAAGGCTGTTGGAACTTCTACAAGAGCGGGCCTACTCTGCTGCTGAATTTGAGTTCTCGAATCCGCTCCTCGTTGGGAAGCCCGCTAATGAAGTTGCGCAACTGCGAGTCGCCATATGTGATGGTTATGGCTTCTTCATTACAGTAACCGGATTTGATGGTAGCCAACTAAACGGCACTGTTGCCGAGGTTTTTGACTCACCCAATTTCCCGCGAGACGTCGCTACTATCTTTGTAGATAGCGCAACCAAGTTGAGGAATCAAAACTACGCGCCACGTAATTCGCTGGCACTCTTTGTCGATTTTCGTCGGCCTCCCATTTTTGATTTTAATCTGATGCCGTCACATGCGACGGAGAATGGTAGCTATTTTTCGGCCCGAGGACTGGATGCTACTTGGGTGCGTGGAGTCTATCACGAGGTTGAGAGTTTTGTTCGTGAACGCTCCATCACTGCCCGGTTGCTACACCGTCATAGCGTGTATGATGTCCTACTATTTTTCCTCGGATTTCCGTTGGCGTTTTGGGCGGCATACCGGGTTTCTCCCCTTATCCAAAGTGTAGGTTCTTCGGAATTCCTGCGGGCTGGCCTGTATCTCTACGTCTGGCTGCTTACGCTCTGGCTATTCCGGGCGGCGTTTCACTATGCGCGATGGCTATGGCCGTTAATCGAGTATCGACGCGAAGGCTCAAAGGCCGGTGTGCACCGCGCTTGCTGGAGTGTTTTTTGCGGAACGATCTTTCTTTCGCTCACCTATGATGTTCTGAGAAAACTGATCGGCTGGGAATAGTGCATGAAAAATTTGGCCAAGATTTGGCCAAACTTTATTTCCGGTTTGATTTCGTTGAGACTCGTTATATCTTCTTATTTGTTCTAACTCACTCATAACAACACAAATAGCCGGTTCGTGAACGAGTTGTGTTGCTGCCGTTTTAGTGGTTCGAATCCCCGTGGGGACGCCAATTTCAGAAGCCCGCAATTCCGAGTGAGTTGCGGGCTTTCTGTTGGGCGGGAGCGGCTGAAGTGACAATGTAGGTGACAATAAGTGCGGGGAAATTCGGCCACGTTTTGGAACGGCGTCGATCGAAGCTGTTCGTCGGTTGAAGTTTGCCGGAGCAGATGCGAACGAAGGCGATGCGGTCGCGGTGCTTGGTTGGCGGTCTTCAACTCCAAGCCGGGTTTCGGTCGACCAAGCTGGCACGTCGCAGGCCGGCAATTCTGCACCGGATTGTGTCGTGGGAGGCTGCGTAGTGGAGAAAGGCTTTCGGCATGTTGGCATGTTCGGACAATCTGGTGTTCCCTACGCCGTGGACTTCGAACTCGGCGGCTAACCGAAGACAATTTTTCCCTTCACGTGTCCGCATGTCTGCCCCGCTAGGTTGAGGTGGGCAATCTAGCTCGCGTGTTTGCTGGAGCTAAATTTCTAGGAGAACACTCGGATAGTCGCCTCTCGTCGTCGGGTGTGCCCCCGAGCTGCAAACCTTCGTGAGTCGTTCTCAATCGCCCCCGGTGGGCGTGGTTAGTTGTTCGCTCACGTTGGAGGGCTTGCTCATGGAACAATTCCTAACGAGATTAGTGAGCCTGTAGGCTTCTTGAGCATGGACATCAAAGCTCTGCACGCGGCCATAGCTGGTCTTACCTTTGGCAAACGTCTGCCGACCGCCGTCTATGTCTGGGACGAAACGGGTGAGAATCTCCCACTCAACTTGCGGGCCATTTGTGCGGAGCTAAGACGACGACTCAATATCACCTCCAAAGCCAACGTCCTTAAGTTTCATTCGGATCAGCCAAAAATATCCTTCCTGTCGTATCCGCGCTTCTTCGAAGACCCGCATCCGGCGTTGACGACTTCTGTCATTGTGAACCTGGCCACCGGCCAAGTGCGCCATCATAACTACGCGCGTCGGGCCAACCCGCCTATTCTGCACCGCAAGGAATCTTTCTTGCCGCCGGACCATCCTGCAAAGGAGCGCTTCGCGGTGCTGACGAAGAGCGAAGAAGAGGCTGGGTTACTTACCGAGACTTCCCGTATCGGATTTCGCCTCAATTGGGACCGACTACTTAGTCTCCGCGGGTTTGCTATTGAAGGGCATCGTTTAGTTGCGACGGCGTCCGCCGCTCCATCCCCGCCATTCACCGATGAAGAGTGTGCGCGATCGGTTCGAATAGAACGCCATCGCACTGCGCTTGCGCGCACCGATGTCTCGAAGCCGATCAAGACTCTTTTAGAATATCACCAACTTCGTTCCGGAGAATCGGTCTTCGACTATGGGTGCGGGCTGGGCGGCGACGTTCGCGCGCTCTGCGCAATGGGCTACGAGGCATCTGGATGGGACCCCGTTCATGTGCCCAACGAACAGCGCTCACCTGCCGACGTCGTGAACCTAGGGTTTGTGCTCAATGTTATCGAGGATCCTGCCGAGCGGGTAGAGGTCCTGTTGTCCGCCTGGGCTCTTACCCGTCGCCTGTTGGTCGTGTCCACTTTGGTCCGCGGGCAGGAAGCCTACTCGGATTTTCAATGCTTCGGCGATGGAGTGCTCACATCGCGCAATACTTTTCAAAAATACTTCGAACCGGGTGAGATCCAGTCATTGATCGAGGATACCGTGGACGCTGAGGCAGTGCCGGTCGCGATGGGAATCTACTTTGTCTTCCGCGAGGTCTCGCAGCTGCAGGATTTTCTCTCCGCGCGCACGCAGCGCTTCATTGACTGGGAGAGTTTGTCCTCTCGCCTCGGGTTGCGCAGGGCCTTGCGCAAGAAGGCCGATCCTTACGATACGCACCGCGATCTGCTCGACGACTTCTGGGCGAGCGCTATCGGACTTGGGCGTGTGCCTCGCGAAGACGAGTTCGGCCGGCTAGGAGAAGTTCGCGCGGCCTGCGGATCTTTGCCCAAAGCGATGACGCTTTTCATCGAGCGCTTTGGCCAAGCTACCTTCGATGCCGCGCGTGCCAAACGCCGAGAAGACACGCTCGTCTATGTGGCTGCGGCGCGCCTGCGGAAGCGCGTGCCTTTCACTCAGCTCTCGCCTCGGCTTCAGCGAGACATTCAGAGCTTTTTCGGTTCTTACCCTGAGGCTGAGCGCCACGCGCTCGACTTGCTTTTCGCCGCTGGTGACGTGGATGAGCTGGCGCTCGCTGTGCAGCAGTTAGGCTTCGGCTGGTGGGATGCCGAGGAGCAGCAGTTCACGGTGCACCGAAGCCTGCTCGACGATCTGCCGGTGATCCTCCGGGTTTACGTCGAATGCGGTGCCCGGCTTTTCGGCAACCCTCGCGAAAGCGACCTCATAAAGTTTCACCTGCGTTCCCGTAAGCTTACCTTCCAGATTTACGACGATTTCGACGGGGCTCCATTTCCGGAGTTAAAGTTTCGGATAAAAATCGACCTGCCCCGCATGTTTGTGACGGTGCTAGACCAGCGCCATGCCCGGGAGCAGCAACTCCTCTATTTCAAGGAGCGTTTCGTGGGGGGGGGGACTATCCTGAGCGAGCCGGTTTTGAAAGACTGGCCAAGCGCCTCAATTCGCTAGGCTTTTCACGTGAAACCATGGGCTACGGCCCCACCAAGGCGGAATTTCAAGACCTCCTCAGGTTACGCGGACTGCGTGCCGATCTTACACTTCGCCCGTCTCGTGAGCGGTGATTCGTTGTCAGCCTTGACGATAGCCGGCCGAAAGCTTGCCGCCACGTGTGAGAATGCCGACCTCCTTCAGAGACTGCACTACCTCGGAACGGCTCATCTTCTGAATCGAGGCGATCGTCTTGGAAAAATCCTCATCGGTAACATAACGAACAGCCACGCTTTCCGAGCGCTGTTTGGCGGAACGGATAGTTCGAGCGGACTTGACCATCCCCGAGTGTCGGACCGGCCAAGCGGCAGGTCAAGTCGAGGGTCTGAAAACGCCAACGATCGCCGCTGGGTCTCTTACTGCGATTTGAATATGCGATTTTTCCCGGATCGCAGCGCCCTCATATGCCGCATCTCCTTCGATAAACGCGCAACGCACGGTGTGAAAGTGGATTCCCCGTTCCCGTTCTAGCTTGGGGATGGCCCAGTTCAACATGGCACAGTCGCGAAATCTTAGGACGAGGTCACCGCTTTTGCCGCCACCGTCCCGGTTTACGGGAAGCTCCGCTCCAGTGGATTCAATCGCTGCCTTCAGCTGTGGAAACGATGCGGTGAGGTAACGCGTGAATCGAACATCCAAGAGGTCGAAACACGTGCCGAGCTGCAGCACGGCTCCCACGACGGCAGGCTTTTTGATGCGCTCCGGCCGACGCCTGTGAATTTCGTGAGCCCATTCCAACGCGCGATCGGGGCCGAATTCCAGAAGTAAATGCCTTCGCCGAGCCAGTCGTATTTATTGCGGCTACGTTCGAACGATCCTCCGTTCAATAGGCTCTCGGCGACACTCTCGTCACAGCCATGGTAGGCAATCACGGTCCTGTGGTAATCGAAGAGTTTCATGGAGATGTCTATCCTCTCAGCTCTGCGATCCGCGCCGCCACGGCTTCCCAATCCACGTCGGGGGTGAGATGGCACCAGCTTAGGCGCACGCACTGGTTCGCCGTCACCTCGTCGAAGCCCATCGCCAAGAGCACGTGGCTGGGGGTGTAACTGCTCGACGTGCAGGCTGAGCCGTTGGAGATCGCGATCATGTCTTTGAGCGCGACCATCAGCGCCTCGGAATCGAGCCCGGGAAAACGAATGTTCAGCGTCGAAGGCAGCGCTCGCGTCTGATCTCCCACCGGTTCGCCGCCCGCCGCAGTGAGCGCCTTCACCGCAGCCTCTTTGATCGCACGGCATCGCTTCTCGCGGTTCGCGTGCTCCTTCTCCGCGCATTCCGCCGCTTCGCCGAGCGCGGCGATCAAACCCACTGGTTGCGTGCCTGGCCGCAGACCGCGCTCCTGCCCCCCGCCAAAAATCAGCGGGCTGAGAGGAACCCTGTCGTAGCCCCGTCGCCGCGTGATGAGCGCACCGACACCTTTCGGGCCATAAATTTTGTGCGCGCTGATGCTGATGAGCTCCACCCGCGGGTTGCGCAGCGCGGGTATCACCTTGCCGAAGCTCTGCGCCGCGTCCACGTGCAGAAAGGCCTCGTGGCCTTGCAGCACCGCCGCGATTTCCTCGAGCGGTTGCACCACGCCGGTCTCGTTGTTCACGTGCATTACCGAGACGAGGAGCGTGTCGGGGCGCAGCGCCGCGCGCACGGCCTCCGCGCTTACTGCCCCTTGCGCGTCGGTTTTAAGGAGGGTGACTTCGAACCCTTGCGCGGCCAATTGATCCAAAGGCTCCAGGACTGCCTTGTGCTCGATGGCGGTGGAGATGATGTGCCGCTTGCCAGCCTTCTCGCCATGTTCGCGCAGACCGAGAATCGCGAGGTTATTGCTCTCGGTGGCGCCACTGGTGAACACCACCTCTTCGCGCTTCGCGGCCACCACGGCCGCTACTTGATCGCGCGCTTTCTGCACCGCGACCTTGGCCCGCGTTCCGTAGTCGTGGGTGCGGCTACCCGCGTTGCCATACTCTTCATCAAGGTAGCGAAACAGCACTTCGCGCACGGCCGGGTCCAACGGGGTGGTGGCATTGCAGTCGAGATAAATGGGGGGAGGCATGAAAATGGAAATCGATGTTTGTTTTTTCTTGTGCGAATAAAAACGAACAGGCTCTTTGAATCATCCGAACATCTTTCTCGTAAACTCAACGCTTCTGCCATGTCCAACGAACTTCCTGCCGACTTCGGTAAATCCTTACAGCAGGTTGTGCGGGCTGAGACCGGAGCGCCTGAGTCGTTGGTGCCTGCTGTCGTGCGCATCGTGACGTCCGAGATTTTTCTTGACGGATTCTCAGCAGAATCTGATGCGGCTTTGGCTAAGGGGGCAAAAGCGGCATGGCGGCGCGTTTTTCGGTTGGGCGGAGATGCCTATGACCGTCTCACGTTGGAAACCCTGCGAGGTAATGTGGAAGGCGAAGCTGAGGCGCTTCTTACATTGGGGAAAGTAGATTTGATGCTCCGCTCGTGTGAGGCGCTCCAGTATCAAACCTTTAAGGCTGCTTGATACGCCATGAAGCCCACGCTCACCTTTCCCGTCATTCGTGGCCTCCAGGCCCAGCGCGAGTATTACGTAGCGATGTGGAGCCTGCGCACGCTTTGCCAGATCTCCATCTTCAACGAGGACGAGCTGCCGCCCGAGCTTCGCGCGCAACGTATCCTGAACCGCGCCCGCATCCCGGAGATTGCCGGCTACATTCTCGACAACCCGTCCGACTACGTCTTCTCGGCGCTTACGGTCTCCATCGACTCCCAAGTGAGTTTCCAGCCGTTGCCCGGACAGGAAGAGCTGGGCGCGCTCACCGTGCCGATGGACGCCAAGTTCATCATCAACGATGGCCAGCACCGCCGCGCCGCGATCATCGAGGCGATCAAGCAGCGCCCCGAGTTGGCGCACGAGACCATCGCGGTCGTCTTCTTCTTGGATATCGGGCTGGAGCGTTGTCAGCAGATGTTTGCCGACCTGAACCGCTACGCCATCCGCCCCAGCCGCTCCATCGGCCTGCTCTACGACCACCGCAACGACAAGGCGCGCTTGGCCAAGATGGTCGTGCTGAAATCTCCGCTCTTTCGCGATATCGTGGACATGGAGAAATCGTCCCTCGCGGCGCGCTCGCGAAAACTGTTCACCCTCTCCGCCATGTTCAACGCCTGCGCGGATCTCGTGCAGGGCATGGCTGACGGTAACCTCGAAAAGGACGCCGATCTCGCGCGCGATTTTTGGCACGAGCTGGCCAAACACTTTCCCGCGTGGAGCCAGGTTCAGGCCGGTCGCCAGCCGGCCAGTGAGGTCCGTGAAGGGTTCATTCACGGTCACGGCATCGCGCTTCAGGCCTTCGGCATAGCGGGCAACGCGCTTCTGCAGGCCGACCGCAAGGGGTGGCGCACGCGCTTGGCCAAGCTCGCCAAAATCGATTGGTCACGCTCCAACACCGCGCTCTGGGAGGGACGCGCCATGATCGGCGGCCGGATTTCGAAAATGACGAACAGCGTCATTCTCACGACCAACGTCATCAAAGCGGCCCTTGGGCTGCCGCTCTCCGAGGAAGAGCAGCGGGTGGAAGAGGCGATTTCCCACAAGGCCGGCAAACGAAAGAAGGCATGAAGGTCTTCATCGTTTAGACTGGTCGCCGCGAGAGGCGAAAGGACATCGAGCTTTCGCTGGCGATATCGCCCGCCACCTCACTCCCGCACTACGTTTCTATTTCCTGATTTTATTCCATGTCCGTTTCCGCCAAGCCCGCTCCCGCTGCCCAAGCCTCGGCCTTCAAGCCACAGGGTTTTAAAGCCACGATCGATGCGCTCTGCGCCGAGATCCGTGAACTCTACCTCGCCGACGAGGTGCCGTGGATCATCGGCTACTCCGGCGGCAAAGATTCCACCGCCACCCTGCAACTCGTCTGGATGGCCATCGCCGGTCTTCCCGCTGAGCAGCGCAAAAAAACCGTCCACGTCATCTCCACCGACACGCTCGTCGAAAACCCCGTGGTGTCGGCTTGGGTGGGCCGCTCTATCACGTCGATGAAGAAGGCCGCAGCTGAAACGAGTATGCCCATTCACGCGCGTTTGCTGCATCCCCGCGTGGAAGAAACTTATTGGGTCAATCTCATAGGGAAAGGCTACCCCGCCCCTCGTCACAAGTTTCGTTGGTGCACGGAGCGCCTTAAAATCAAGCCCTCGAATCGCTACATCAACGATGTCGTCACGAAAAACGGTGAGGCGATACTATGCTTAGGTGCGCGAAAAGCCGAGAGCGCTGCCCGAGCTAGGGTCTTGGAGAAAAACCAAAAATATCGCGTGCGTGACCGCCTGAGTCCAAGTGCGACTCTGCCGGGATGCTCCATTTATACGCCCATCGAAGCATGGTCGAACGACGACGTTTGGTTCTTCCTCACGCAGTCACCAAACCCATGGGGCCATTCTAATCGAGACCTACTAGGGATGTATGCCGGCGCATCGGCTGATGGTGAGTGTCCGCTCGTCGTGGATACCAGCACGCCCAGTTGCGGCGACTCACGCTTTGGTTGTTGGGTCTGCACTTTGGTCGAGAAGGACAAGTCGATGACGGCGATGATACAAAACGACCAAGAGAAGGAATGGATGCTCCCCCTTTTGGATTTACGGAACGCTCTAGACTTCCGCAGCAATACCGACGGCGGTTCCGACCAAGAAAATAACGATCATCATCTCCGCGACTTCCGTCGGATGAACGGCGTGGTGAACGTCATGTCGAATGGCGAAAAGGCGATTCCCGGCCCCTACACGCAAGAAGCACGCGAGCTATGGTTACGAAAGCTTCTGAAGGCCCAAACTTGGATCCGGCGCAACGGTCCCAAGGACGTTCGCAACATCACGCTGATCACCTTGGAGGAGCTACAAGAGATCCGTCGCATTTGGGTGGTGGACAAACACGAGATGGAGGACGTGTTGCCGCGAATCTACCGCGAGGAAACCGGCGAGCCCTATCCCGGGAAGCCTCTCGACGACAACCTCGTGCTCGGGGCCGAGCAGATGCAGACACTCGGAGAGCTTTGTGGCGAAGACCGTCTGCACTACGAGCTCACCCGCGAGCTGCTGAGCGTGACCAACCAGCAGCGCAGCAGCGGCCGGCGTTCGGGCTTGTTCGACCAATTGGAAAAAACCTTCGGCAAACACTTTTACGACGACAAGGCCGACGCGCTTGACCGCGCGAAGCGCCTGCTCGCCGACCGCACCCGCGCCAAAGATCGCAGCGGGGCGGTGGCCGAAGACGGCGGCGATGAAGCGTCGGTCGCCGGGGAGGGGATCTCATGATTCTCGAAACCCTCATTCTCGAAAACGTCGGCGTTTATGCCGGCCGTCAGGAAGCCAACTTGGCCCCCAAGCCGGGCAAGCCCGTCATTCTCTTCGGTGGCCTTAACGGCGGCGGCAAGACGACCATCCTCGAAGGTCTGCAGCTCTGTTTCTATGGTCCCAAAGCTCGTCTCGCGAGTCGCGGCAACACGCCTTACAAAGACTACCTGCTCGAGGCGATCCATCGCGGCGCCGACCTTGGCGAAGGCGCGGCTATCACGGTGCGCTTCCGCCGCATCGTCGAAGGCGTGACCCGTCTTTACGAGGTGAAGCGTAGCTGGCGCGTGGGGGCCAAGGGACTGGAGGAGTTCCTTCAGGTATGGTGCGACGGTGAGGTCGATACCTTGCTGACTGAAAACTGGGCGGAATACATCGAAGGATACCTCCCCAGCGGCATCGCCCACCTCTTCTTCTTTGACGGCGAGCAGATCAAGGAACTCGCCGAGGGAGCACACGCCGCCGAGATTCTCGGCACCGCCATTCAAACGCTTCTAGGCCTCGATATCGTCGACCGCTTGGAAAGCGACCTCAAGGTGTTGGAGCGCCGCAAGCGTGCAGAGGCGATGGATGACGAGACTGCGCAAAAGCTCGCTCGCCTGCAGGAAGAGCTGCGCTTGGCTGACGAGGAACAGGGCAAGGCGCTGATGGTGCAGGGCCGCTTGATGAACGAGGCCGCCCAGCTAGGCAAAGCGGTGCGCGAAGCAGAAGAAACCTTCCGCCGCGAAGGCGGCGAAGCCTTTGAGCGTAGGCATGTGCTTGAGGCCGAGCAAAACCGCCTGGAGCGTGAGCACGCTGCCGTGACCGCCCGGCTCCGTGAGCTGGCGTCCGGTCCGGCTCC
>Ga0182793_1001722_pt1 | contig 13160 bp, 11 predicted proteins | sample Passage237A_FD_130498 | JGI IMG/M metagenome (GOLD analysis project Ga0182793, IMG submission 130498) | Cellulose adapted compost microbial communities from Newby Island Compost Facility, Milpitas, CA, USA - Passage2 37A (version 2) (version 2) ... | reverse complement strand
CCCCGAGAACCGGGCCGGACCGCCTCGGAGCGCGTCAGCTGCATCGCCCCCAGGAGTTCGTTGGAAAACACGGTCAGCCGGTGTCCGCGCTGCAGTTCTACGTAGGACGGAATGCCGACGCCCGCCAGGACGGCGACCACGGCCAGGATCACCATCAGCTCGACCAGGGACAGGCCGCGCACGGCGGCCGGGTGCGACGCATGCATGGACACCTCCGATGGAATGGATCGGACGATGCCCTGGAATATAGGACCGGATCATCCATATGTCATCACACTCGATGACATATGGATATTACTTTCAGTCGCGGAAGTTGCCGAACTGCAGCGGAATGTCGGTAACCTGCTGCTTCACCAGCGCGATCGCCTCCTGCAGCGTGTCGCGCTTGGCGCCGGTGACGCGCACGGCCTCGCCCTGGATCGCCGCCTGCACCTTGAGCTTGCTGTCCTTGATCAGACGCACGATCTTCTTGGACGTGTCCTGCTCGATGCCGACACGTACCTTGAGCTCCTGCTTGACCTTGTTGCCACCGACCTTCTCGACCTTGCCGTGCTCGAGACAGCGCACGTCGATCTTCTTGGCCGTCATCTCGGGCAGCAGGATGGCCATCATCTGGTCGAGCTGGAAATCGCTGTCGCCGTGCAGCGTCAGCAGCTTGTCCACCTGCTCGATGCGGGCATCCGTGCCCTTGAAGTCGTAGCGGTTGGCGATCTTGCGGTTGGCGACGTCGACGGCGTTCCTGAGCGCGACGAGGTCGACTTCGGACGTGATGTCGAAGGAAGGCATGGGACAACCTCCTGAACGGGATCCGACTCTACGGAAGCAGGCCGGACGGGCCGCGCCGCCGGGAGGAGACGACGGCCCGTCCGGGCGGAAAACGGTCAGCCGTAATGGCAGACGTAATGGAAGGCCTCGCCGACCTCGATGTCGAAGCTGGAATTGCCCGGAATGCTGAACATCTCTCCGGCCGAGCAGGTCTTCCATTCGCTCTCGCCCGCGAGCAGGTAGCGGCAGCTGCCCTTCACGCACTCCATGATCTCGGGCTTGCCGGTGCCGAAGGTCAGCTTCGACGGCAGCACGACGCCGACCGACTTGTGGTTGCCGTCGGCCGTGACGAAGCTGTGGCTGACGCACTTGCCGTCGAAATACACGTTGGCGGCGGTCTGCAGCTCGACGCCGGAAAACTTCTCTGTGATGCTCATTCGATGTCCTTCACTGGATTCCGAGAAAACGCTGGATCAGGGGCTTCGCGACGAAGCCGACGAAACCCACCCCCAGCGCGATGAACAGCCACACCGTGCCGTACTTCCCGGCCTTGGACTTCCAGGCCAGGTTGCCGATGATGAAGAGCATGTAGAGGATCAGCGCCGTCAGCAGGACCTTGAGCGAGACGGATTCGAACTCCGCCACGCTCAGGCCGAAGATGGTCGGTTGATCCATGATCTCCCGCTCAGCCGCCGCGCTTGATCTTGGCGTTGGCCGCGATGCGCATGCGCAGCGCGTTCAGGCGGATGAAGCCGTGCGCGTCGCGCTGGTCGTAGGCGCCGGCATCGTCCTCGAAGGTGGCGATGGTCGGGTCGAACAGCGAATCGGTCTTCGAGTCGCGGCCGGTCACGATCACGTTGCCCTTGTAGAGCTTCACGCGCACCCATCCGTTGACGACGGCCTGCGTGTGGTCGATCAGCGCCTGCAGGGCCTGGCGCTCGGGGCTCCACCAGTAGCCGTTGTAGATCATGCTGGCGTAGCGCGGCATCAGGTCGTCTTTCAGGTGCGCGACCTCGCGGTCGAGCGTGATGGACTCGATGGCGCGGTGGGCCTTGAGCAGGATCGTGCCCCCCGGAGTCTCGTAGCAGCCACGGCTCTTCATGCCGACGTAGCGGTTCTCGACCAGGTCCAGACGGCCGATGCCGTGCTTGCCGCCCAGCTCGTTGAGCCTGGCGAGCAGCTCGTGCGGCTTCATGCGCGTGCCGTTGATGGCCACGAGGTCACCGCGCTCGAACTCCAGGTCCACATACTCGGCCTGATCCGGGGCCGCCTCCGGCGACACGGTCCAGCGCCACATGTCTTCCTCGGCCTCGGCAGCCGGGTTCTCGAGGTGACGGCCTTCGTAGGAGATGTGCAGCAGGTTGGCGTCCATCGAATACGGCGAGCCGCCCTGCTTGTGCTTCATCTCGATGGGGATGCCGGCCTTCTCGGCGTAGGCGAGCAGCTTCTCGCGGGAGAGCAGGTCCCACTCGCGCCACGGCGCGATGACCTTCACGCCCGGCATCAGCGCGTAGTAGCCGAGCTCGAAGCGGACCTGGTCGTTGCCCTTGCCGGTGGCGCCGTGCGACACCGCGTCGGCGCCGGTGGCGCGCGCGATCTCGATCTGGCGCTTGGCGATCAGCGGGCGCGCGATCGACGTGCCGAGCAGGTACTCGCCCTCGTAGATGGTATTGGCGCGGAACATCGGGAAGACGAAGTCACGCACGAACTCCTCGCGCAGATCGTCGATGAAGATGTTCTCGGGCTTGATGCCGAACTTCAGCGCCTTCTGGCGCGCCGGCTCCAGCTCCTCGCCCTGCCCCAGGTCGGCGGTGAAGGTGACGACCTCGCAACCGTAGGTGTCCTGCAGCCACTTGAGGATCACCGAGGTATCCAGCCCGCCCGAATACGCGAGCACGACTTTCTTTACATCGCTCATCTGTGTTCCCAGTCAGTTCGGCGCTCGTGGCGCCTTGGTTGGACGTGTTGCCCCGCGTACGCGACCGTTCAGGTCTCGACCTTGCCGAGCAGCAGGTATTCCATCAGCGCTTTCTGCACGTGCAGGCGGTTCTCCGCCTCGTCCCACACCACCGAGTGCGGTCCGTCGATGACCTCGGCGGTCACCTCCTCGCCACGATGCGCGGGCAGGCAGTGCATGAACAGCGCATCCGGCCTGGCCACCGCCATCATCTCGGCGTCCACGCACCAGTCGGCGAAGGCCTTCATGCGTTCCTCGTTCTCGGCCTCGAAGCCCATCGAGGTCCACACGTCGGTGGTCACCAGGTCGGCGCCACGGCAGGCGTCGATCGGGTCGGCGAATTCCTCGAAGTGGTCCGTGCCATACAGGCCGGCGCGCTCCGGCTCGACCTCGTAGCCCGGCGGCGTCGACACGTGCACGTTGAAGTCCAGCACCTCGGCCGCCTGCAGCCAGGTGTTGCACATGTTGTTCGAGTCACCGATCCACGCCACGGTCTTGCCCTGGATCGGGCCGCGGTGCTCGATGAACGTGAAGATGTCGGCCAGGATCTGGCACGGATGGTATTCGTTGGTCAGGCCGTTGATCACCGGCACGCGCGAGTTCGCGGCGAAGCGCTCGATGATCTCCTGCTCGAAGGTGCGGATCATGACCAGGTCGCACATGCGCGAGACGACCTGCGCCGCGTCCTCGACCGGCTCGCCGCGACCGAGCTGCGAGTCGCGCGTGTTCAGGTAGATCGCCGAACCGCCGAGCTGGTGCATGCCGGCCTCGAAGGACAGCCGCGTGCGCGTGCTGGCCTTCTCGAAGATCATCACCAGCGTGCGGTCGAACAGCGGGTGGTAAGGCTCGTAACGCTTGAACTTGTCCTTGATCCAGCGGGAGCGCGCGAACAGGTGCTCGTACTCCTCGCGGCTGAAGTCACGGAACTGCAGGAAATGTCGGGGCGGGGTCATCAGGGGCCCTCATTGCGCCAGGAAATCGCGGATCAGCGGCACGAGCAGCTCGACCAGGCGCTCGGCGTCGCGCTCGCTGAAGATCAGCGGCGGCAGCAGGCGGACGACGCGCTCGGAAGTGACGTTGATCAGCACGCCGGCTTCCAGCGCCTGCGTCACCAATACGCCGCAGGGGCGGTCGAGCTCGACGCCGACCATCAGGCCGCGGCCGCGGATCTCGCACACGCCGGCCGCGCCCTCAAGCGCGCGGGCCAGGCCGCCGCGGATCGCGTCGCCCACCTTCACGGCATTGGCCATCAGGCCGTCGTCCTCGATCGTGGCGATGGTCTCGAGCGCCGCCGCGCAGGCCAGCGGGTTGCCGCCGAAGGTCGAGCCGTGGTTGCCGGGACCGAACAGGCCCTTGGCCAGCCCCGAGGTCAGGCAGGCGCCGATCGGCACGCCCGAACCCAGACCCTTGGCCAGCGTCATCACGTCCGGCTTGACGCCGGCGTGCTGGAAGCCGAACCACGTGCCCGTGCGGCCCATGCCGCACTGCACCTCGTCGCAGATCAGCAGCCAGCCGCGCTCGTCGCAGATCTGGCGCAGCTCGCGCTGGAAGGTCTCATCGGCGATGTGGATGCCGCCCTCGCCCTGGATCATCTCCAGCATGACGGCGACCACGCTGGAGTTGTGCTCGGCGACCTTGCGCACGGCGTCGATGTCGCGGTAGGGCACGCGCACGAAGCCCGACACCAGCGGCTCGAAACCGGCCTGCGCCTTGCGGTTGCCGGTGGCCGACAGCGTCGCCAGAGTACGGCCGTGGAAGGCGCTCTCCATGACGATGATCGTCGGATTGGCGATCTCGCGCTTGTGGCCGTACATGCGCGCGAGCTTGATCGCGGCCTCGTTGGCCTCGCAGCCCGAATTGCAGAAGAACACCTCGTCCATGCCCGACAGGCCGGCGAGCCGGTCGGCGAGTTCTTCCTGCAGCGGGATGCGGTAGAGGTTGGAGGTGTGCAGCACGCACGCGGCCTGCTGGGCGATGGTGCGCACGAGCCGGGGGTGGTTGTGGCCCAGCGTCGACACCGCGATGCCGGACAGCGCATCGAGATAACGCTTGCCGGTCTCGTCAAACAGCCACACACCCTCGCCGTGCGTGAACGCCACCGGCAACCTGGCGTAGGTGTTCATCAGGTGCGACATCGGTTAATCCCCGTCGGATCGATCCAGAAACGCACACGGCGGCTGGCGCCGCCGTGGATGGAGAAGCGCAAGATACTAAGCGAAAAGGCCGCGAAAGTACAGAAAACGCCGGCCGACGGCATGCACCGTACGCACCGGCGAGTCCCTGCGGCAGAAACGAAAACGGCGGCTCACGCCGCCGCATTCGCGTCATCCGGAACGGATCAGGCAGCCATCGCCTTGATGGCGGCCGACAGGCGGCTCTTGTGACGGGCGGCCTTGTTCTTGTGGATGATCTTCTTGTCCGCGATGCTGTCGATGGTGCTCATCGACTTGCTGAACACCGCCTGCGCGGCGGCCTTGTCGCCACCCTCGACGGCCTTACGCACGGCCTTGATGGCGGTACGCAGACGCGAACGAAGGCTGGCGTTGTGGGCGCGGGCCTTGACGGCCTGGCGGGCGCGCTTGCGGGCTTGTGCCGAATTGGCCATGTTTGTTCTTCCGTGGTGATGGGTTCTACGAAACGCGGCAGTCTACCGTGCCCCGCGCGAGCATGCAAGCTGCGCGATCACATCGCCGACGCACGAGCGCCCGACTCCGCCCCGACCCCGGTATCATGGCGCCTTTCACGTCCCCGCCCGCCGAATGAACCTTCTCCGCGCCCTCGCCACGGTCAGCAGCATGACGCTGCTCTCGCGCGTGCTCGGCTTCGTGCGCGACTTCGTCATCGCGCGCAGCTTCGGCGCCGGCGTGGCCACCGACGCCTTCTTCGTCGCCTTCCGCCTGCCCAACATCCTGCGCCGCATGTTCGCCGAAGGCGCGTTCTCGCAGGCCTTCGTCCCCATCCTCGCCGAGTACCGCAACCGCCGCGGCGAGGCCGAGGCCCGCACGCTCGTCGACCGCGTCGCGACCGTGCTGGGGCTGGTCGTCGCGGCGATCTCGCTGCTCGGCATCCTCGCCGCGCCGCTCATCGTATACGTCTCGGCGCCCGGCTTCGCCGCCAACCCGGACAAGTTCGCGCTGACGGTCGAGATGACACGCATCACCGCGCCCTACATCCTGTTCATGTCGCTCGTCGCGCTGGCCGGCGGCGTACTCAACACCTGGAGCCGCTTCGGCATCCCGGCCTTCACGCCGGTGCTGCTCAACCTCAGCATCATCGTGATGGCGCTGCTCGTCGCGCCGTACTTCGGCACGCCGGTGGTGGCACTGGCCTGGGGCGTGTTCATCGGCGGCATCCTGCAGCTCGCGCTGCAGCTGCGGCCGCTGGCCCGGATCGGCATGCTGCCGCGCTTCGACCTGAAATGGTCCGACCCCGGCGTGCAGCGCGTGATCAAGCTGATGCTGCCGGCCATGCTCGCGGTGTCGGTGGCGCAGCTGTCGCTGTTCATCAACACCATCTTCGCATCCTTCCTGCAGAGCGGCAGCGTGTCCTGGCTGTACTACGCCGACCGGCTGATGGAGTTTCCCGCCGGCCTGCTCGGCGCGGCGCTCGGCACCATCCTGCTGCCCGGCCTCTCCAAGCTCAACGCCGACGGCCGGACCGAGGAGTTCTCGTCCATGCTCGACTGGGGCCTGCGGCTGACGCTTCTGCTGACGCTGCCGGCCGCGCTCGCGCTGGCGATGCTGGCCGTGCCGCTGATCGCGACGCTGTTCCAGCACGGCGCCTTCACGCCGGACGACGTGCTGCACACGCGCACGGCGCTCGTGGCGTACAGCGTCGGCCTGACCGGACTGATCGCGGTCAAGATCCTCGCCCCCGGCTTCTACGCGCGTCAGGACGTGCGCACGCCGGTGCGGTTCGCGCTGATCACGCTGGCCGCGACACAGGTCATGAACCTGGTCTTCATCGTGCCGCTGCAGCATACCGGGCTCGCGCTGTCGATCGGCCTCGCCTCGCTGCTCAACGCCGGCCTGCTCTACCGCCGCCTGCGCCACCTCGGCGTGTACGCGCCGCTGCCCGGCTGGACGGCCTTCGTCACGAAACTCGCCGTCGCGCTGATCGTGCTCGGCATCGTGCTGTGGTTCGGCATGGGCGAGGCGGCCGCATGGCTGGAATGGCCGGCCATCGAACGCCTGTGGCGGCTCGCCGTGCTGGTGGCCGGCGGCATGACGGCGTATTTCGCGACGCTGTTCGCGCTCGGCTTCCGGCTGCGCGACTTCCGCAAGCACGTCGCCCGCTGAGTCCCGCCGCACGGGCTCAGGACGCCTTGCGCGCCTCGATCTCCGTCACCAGCGCATCGACCGCGCGCTCGCGCGCCGCCGCGTCGGCCTCGCCCAGCAGCGCCGACCATTCCGGATGGCCGCGCGCCCGCGTCATCGTCGGCAGCAGCGCGTCCTCGCGCCAGCGCTCGCCCTCCACCGTGTGCCGCAGCGGCTCGACCGCCGCGTGGCCGCGCGCCTCCAGCGCCGCGACCAGCGACAGCTCGCGGAGCGCCAGCAGGCGCAGGATGGCGTCATCCACGGCCAGATCCCGCTTGCCGGTCAGCACCCCCAGCACGCGGTCGCCGAAGTGGCGCACGGCCTGCACGCCGCCACCGGCCAGCGCGCCGATCGCCGCCGCCGCGCCCAGCGTCATGCCGCCGAACATCAGGTCCACGCCCATACCGGCGGCCGCGCCGGCCGCCGCGCCGGTGCCGAGCTTGACGCCCATGTCGCGCACCGTCTCGGGATGGAACAAGTCGTGCTCCCAGCGCCCGTCCACCAGCGGCAGCGCATCGGCATCGACGTCGTCGGGGCGGAAGCGGTACAGCGCGAGCAGCGCATCCACGCAGGCCTGCTCGTGCCGGCGCACGCGCTGCGACAGGTCTTCCACCGCCGCGCGGGCGATCGCCTCGTCGCCGGCGTCGATGCGCAGCCGCGCGGCGGCGACGTCGATCAGCAACCCGGCCACGAGCCGCAGCGCGGCCACGTGGCGTTCGCGCGCCTCGCGCTCGCGGCACCCGATCAGCCGCTCCAGCGCCGGCTGCCACGCATCGAGCACCGTGCCGAGCTTCTCGTACAGGCGGCGCTCGCCGTCACGCTCGGGCGCGACGGTGTCGAAGCGCACGACGGCATGCAGCCCCAGGCGCGCCAGCGCCTCGCGCCAGGCACCCTCGTCGGCCCCCGGGCTCCGCACGAAATTCAGCACGGGCAGCAGCGGCACGGCACAGGCGCCGAGGATGGCCAGCTCGTCGCGGTGCTTGGCGAGCACCGGATCGCGCGCATCGACGACGTAGAAGCCGGCGTCGCTCGCGAGCAGCTGGCGCAGCACCTTGGCCTCCTGCTCGAAGCGCGTGCGCGCGGGCTCGCTCGCCAGGAAGCGCTCGACGCGCGCCGGCCCGTCGAGCCGCTCGCCCTGCGCGCCGGAAATGCCCTCCAGCACCTCCAGCAGCGCGATCGGGTCCTCCATGCCGGGCGTGTCGTACAGCTCGACCAGCACCTCGCCATCGGCCATCAGCCGCACGCCCTCGACGTGACGCGTCGTGCTCGGCCGGCTCGACACCTCGCCGAAGCCGGTGTCGCGCGACAGCGTGCGCATCAGCGAGGTCTTGCCGGTGTTCGTGTGGCCGACCACGGCCAGCCGTACCGGACGCGTCGGATTCATGTCCATTCCCCCATCAACCAGCCCAGGGCCCGCCCCTCATCCTCGATCACCGCCGTCACGCCGGCCTCGGCCAGCGCCTCGCGCCAGCGTTCGCCGCGCTCGCCCGACGCGGCCAGCAGCCACACGGCACAGCGCCCGGCATGGCGCGACCACTCGGCGATCAGTCCCAGGCTGCCGCGATCGGGCGACAGCCGGCCGTCGCAGGCAACCAGCAGGCGACATGCCGGCTCGCCCTCCAGCGCCGCGCGCACGCGCAGCCGCTGCTCGCGGCTGTCGGCCACGCCCAGGTCGCGCACGCCCGCGGCCAGCGCCGGCGGCCACGGCCGGTCACCGCGCAGTTCGATGCCGACCAGCGTCGGCGCGCCGCTGAAGCGGTGTCCGGCATCCACCTGCGACGCGACGATGCGCCCCGGCGCGGCGTCGGTCACGCCGATGCGCTCGCTCGCCGGCGCGAGCCGCGCAGCCAGCGCGGCATAAGCCGGCAGCGCCAGATCCAGCCGCAGCGCGCGCCGGCCGGCGGCCAGGCGCAGCGCGCAGACCAGCCACAGCAGCACGCGCGGCACGAGTCCGTACAGCGCGACGCAACCGACCAGCCACCATGCCCAGGCGCGGCGCGCGGCCTCGTCGGCCAGCGCCGAGGCGCCGGACGCCGCCACCGTGGCCGCGTCCGGCACGGGGAAGCCGAGCCGCGCCGGCAGCCAGCCCGACCACGCGACGAAATCGACGAAGAAGCCCGGTGACAGCAACGTCGTCTCCCACACGAAGACGTGGCTGCGCAGCAGGAAGGAAGCGGTCAGCCCGACCAGCGCGCCGGCCAGCGCGGCACTCCACGTCGCGTGCGTGACGCTGCCCAGCCACCAGCGCAGCAAGCCGCCCTGCCGCAGCAGGCCGGTGAGCGCGCGCGGCGCTTCCGGCGCCCCGCCCGCGAAGCGCGCCGCGAGCCCGCTCCACGCCGCGCCGATGCCTGCCGGCGTCGCGCCGGCCAGGAAAAAACCGGCCAGCCACAACACCAGCCCCAGCGCGTGCAGGCCCAGCAGCCCACCCAACGCCCACACCACGTTGATCGGCCGGCCGCCGTCACCGGCCACGGCCAGCCCCGCGCCCACGCCGCCGGCCAGCATCAGCGCCAGCAGCACGCCGCCCGCCAGCCGCATCCGCCCCGCCCACGCCGCGCAGGCGCGGCGCAGCCCGGTCGCCTCGCCCAGATGCCGGGCGCGCTCGACGATGCGCCCCTCCGGCGTGGCCGCCCCGTTGCGCGCCGCGACACACGCCGCGGCATCGTCGAGGGGGCCGTGAGCCGCCTCGTGCAACCGGACGGCCTCGACGAGCCAGCGGTCGTCGAAGGAAGGAGGGGTATCGGGCGGCATGTGACGCAGATCAAGAATCCTGAATTTGGCCCCCATAGCATATCCGACAAGCCCCGCGGGCCCGGCTATACTCGCTCAACGGCCGGCGCCTCCGCCGGCATGTGGAGTCTCATGGGCAAACTCCCCCTGCAACCCCTCGACCTCGCGCGCGAGACGCTCCGCCAGCTCGCGCTGCGCCGCATTCCCCCCACGCCCGACAACTTCCGCGCGCTCTACCACGAGATCGCCGGCACCGAGGCCGACACGCCCTTCCCGGCCCGCGAACTGCACCGCATCGCCGAATCCCTGCCCCGCGACACGCGCGAACGCGCCCGGCTCGCCGCCCAGCTCGAGGCCGCCGCCGAGCGCAACGACTGGGACGCCGTGCGCCGCACGCTGCACGATTGCCTCGCCCTGCTCGACGCGCCGCCCCCGTGGGCCGCGCTGCTGCACGACCTGATCACCCAGCTCGACACCGCGCACAGGAACCTGACGCGCGCGCGCAAGCTCTCCGCGCTGGAGCACGTGCTGAGCGCCAACACCCACCACCCGGAGCTGCTGTTCAGCCGCCTCCAGGGACTGGTGCAAGGCTGGCAGCGCGAACCGCTCGGCGACACGCTGGCCGAGCACGCTGAGGCCCACGGCGCCGTCCGCCCGGTCCGCGACGCCGACGAGGCTCCGGCCGCCGGCGACGACCGCTTCGCGCACTGGCTGGCGCGGCTGCTGCGGCAGGGCCTCGCGCCGCTGCTGGCGGACAACGCCGCATTGGCCGACGAGGCGCGCCGGATCGCCGACGCCATCGACGGCGCCGGCGGCACGCCGGACGAGGCCATCGGCGAGCGCCTGCTCGCGCTCGGCGCCCGGCTCGAATGGGCCGGCGAGGACCAGCGCGCGGTGCGCGGCGCGCTGCTCAACCTGCTGCGCCTGATCGTCGACAACATCAGCGAGCTGGTCGTGGACGACCAGTGGCTGCACGGGCAGGTCGAAGCGCTGTCGCACATGTTCGACCGCCCGCTCGACATCCGCGCCCTCGATCACCTGGAACGCCGCCTGCGCGACGTCATCGACAAGCAGAAGCACCTCAAGCGACAGCTCACCGACGCGCAGGAAAAGCTCAAGTCCATGCTCGTCGGCTTCGTCGAGCAGCTCGCCGGGCTGAACGACTCCACCGCGCACTACCACCGCACGCTGGAGGACTGCGCCGCGCGCATCCGCGGCGCCCACGACCTGCGCGAACTCGGCGACGTGGTCGAGCGCCTGATCGACGAGACCGATGCCGTGCGGCAGACGGCCGAACGCTCGGCCGTCGAGATCGGCGCGCTGCGCGACCAGGTCGACGCCGCCAACGCGCAGATCGCCCGCCTGCAGCGCGAACTCGACGAGGCCAGCGAGCTGATGCGCTTCGACCCGCTGACCGGCGTGCTCAACCGCAAGGGGCTGGACGAGGCGCTCGAGCGCGAGATCGCCCGCGCGCGCCGGCTCGGCTCGACCACCTGCATCGGCCTGCTCGACCTCGACAACTTCAAGCAGCTCAACGACACCTTCGGCCACCGCGCCGGCGACAACGCGCTGCGCCACCTGGCTGAGGTCGCGCGCGGCGCGCTGCGCCAGGAGGACGTCATCGGCCGCCTCGGCGGCGAGGAATTCCTGGTCGTGCTGCCCGACACCGACGAGCAGACCGCCGTCGCGGTCATGACGCGGCTGCAGCGTGCGCTGACGACCCATATCTTCGTGGCCGACAACAGCCGCATCCTCATCACCTTCAGCGCCGGCGTGGCCGCCATCGGTCCCGACGGCAACGCCTACGACGCCATCGACCGCGCCGACAAGGCCATGTACGCCGCCAAGCGCGCCGGCCGCAACCGCGTGCTCCTCGCCGCCTGAACGCGGCACAACCCCCTCAAGACTTTCCGCCGGGCGCCGTTAACACAGACGTGGCCAGACCGGAAACATCGGCCTGACCGCCGGCGGCGGCAAACCGCCCGGGCGCCCGCGAGGGCGGCCTCCGGCCCACCGGAGGCGGGTTTCCCCTCTTCCCCCTAAAGTTTTTCCGCCGCCGGCCGTTAATGGAACCATCGGCAGGCAGATCGACGGCAGCAGCCTCAGCGGATCGAGCGGCCGGGAAGACCAAACCCTCTTTCTCGAAGGAGAAGAAGAATGTCTCAGGTAATCAACACCAACGTCGCTTCGCTCAACGCCCAGCGCAACCTCATGACGTCGCAGAGCTCGCTCACGACCTCGCTGCAGCGCCTGTCCTCCGGTCTGCGCATCAACAGCGCCAAGGACGACGCCGCCGGCCTCGCGATCTCGGACCGCTTCACCACCCAGATCCGCGGCCTCAACCAGGCTGTCCGCAACGCCAACGACGGCATCTCGCTGTCCCAGGTCGGTGAAAGCGCGCTGGCCGAGGTCACGTCCAACCTGCAGCGCATCCGCGAACTGGCGGTTCAGTCGGCCAACGCGACCAACAGCGCCTCTGACCGCGCCGCGCTCGACCTCGAAGTGCAACAGCGCCTCGCAGAGATCGACCGCATTGCCAGCCAGACCGCCTTCAACGGCCGTCGCATCCTCGATGGCAGCTTCGGCAATGCCGCATTCCAGATCGGCGCGAACGTCGGCGAGACGATCAACGTCGGCCTCGACACCTCGATGCGCCGCGACGCCATCGGCGCCGTCGCCACCGCGCAATCGGTCGACCTGAGCACGCTGATCCGTCCGGCTTCGACGGGTTTCGTGCTGGGAGAAGGTGAGCTCACCGTGACGGTCGACGGCAGCACCGCGGTCGAGGTCGAAGCCGGCACCTACAGCACCGCAGCGGACCTGGCGGGCGCGATCAACACCGCGGCCGGCCGCACCATCGCGACCGTCAGCAACGGCGAACTCGTCATCTCCAATAACGATGACACCAACACCATCGAGTTCGGCGGCGCCGCGGCGACCACCCTCGGCCTGACCACCGTCGGCGTATCCACCCAAGCCTTCGTGCTGGAGGAAGGCGACCTCGTCATCGGCGGCGTTGCGATTACCGGTGAATTTGCCAATATTGACGCACTCGTCAACGCTATCAACACCGCCAACTCAGGCGCTCCCATTCCTAACATCACTGCCGCCAACGACGGCAACGACGAATTGCAACTTACGGTCGCTGCCGGTCAAACCGTTACTGTATCCGGAGCGTTTGCCGAAGCTCTCTCAATCGATGGCGACTTGACTGATACGGCGCCTACGGTCAGTACGAACAGCGCAGACGAGCTGCAGGCCGTACCGACCACCGCAACGAGCACTGGAGTGACCGACGCCCTGGCCACCGAGAACCCCGCGCTGACCCTGCAAATCACCGAACTCACCATTCAGCTCGGTGACGCGGACCCGGTCACGATCTCCGGCACCTT
>Ga0182793_1001718_pt1 | contig 13178 bp, 11 predicted proteins | sample Passage237A_FD_130498 | JGI IMG/M metagenome (GOLD analysis project Ga0182793, IMG submission 130498) | Cellulose adapted compost microbial communities from Newby Island Compost Facility, Milpitas, CA, USA - Passage2 37A (version 2) (version 2) ... | reverse complement strand
CGAACGGTACAGGCGCTTGAGGTTGCCTTCGCGCCAGCCGGTGGCGGGGATGCGCATGCGCCCGCGGTCGAAGTCGATCAGCCAGCCGCGGCCATTGCCGTCGAACAGGATGTTGTGGGCGTTGAGGTCGGCGTGGTCCAGGCCCTCGCGGTGGAAGCGGGCGATCATCCGCCCGGCCTCCTCCCAGGGCGCGCCCTGCCCGGCCACCAGGGCGCGGTCGGCCAGCGAACGCACCCCGTCCAGGCGCTCGAGCAGGATCGCGGCGCGGTAGCGCATGCCCTCGCGCACGTAGGTGGCGGCGATCGGCCGCGGCACCGGCAGGCCGCGCGAGAGCAGCTCGCGCATCAACCGGAACTCGGCGAAGCTGCGGGTGCGCGAGGCGCCGCGCCACAGGTAGCGGTCGCGGGACAGGCGCGCGACCAGGCCGCCGCGCAGGTACTGGCGCAGCACGCAGGCACCGAAGGGCGCGTCCACGAACCAGGCCCCTCCGCGCCCGCCCGAGTCCACCGGGCGCGCGCGCTCGCCCCAGGCCGCGGGCAAGAACAGCTCCGGCCCGGCTTGCCGCAGCCGTTGGCGGTCGAACAGAATGGAGCCGTATCCGCGGCCGGCGCGGTACGGCGTCAGTGCTTCGTTGGCGTCGAACGCGGCCATCGGGCGCGAGTCTAACAACAGAAGACACAAATGCGCCCTTCGATCTGCCTGCTGCGCCTTTCCGCTCTGGGCGACGTCACCCACGTGGTCCCGCTGGTCCGCACCCTGCAGCGTTGCTGGCCCGACGCGCCCCTGCACTGGATCATCGATCCGGCCGGGCGGCGCCTGCTCGAAGGCCTGGAGGGCGTGACCTTCCACACCTACGACAAGCGCAGCGGCCTGGCCGGAATGCGCGCCCTGCGCCGCAGCCTGCCGGCAGAGGGCTTCGACATCCTGCTGCACATGCAGGTGGCCGCACGTGCCAACCTGCTGTCGGCCTTCATCCGCGCCCGCCGCCGGATCGGCTACGACCGCGCGCGCTCCAAGGACCTGCACGGGCTGTTCGTGCGCGAGCGCATCCCCGACCGCCCCGGGATCCACGCCCTGGACGCGATCGGCAGCTTCGCCGAGCCGCTGGGCCTGGTCCAGGACCGGGTGGAGTGGAACCTTCCGGTGCCGGACCAGGCGCGCGAGTGGGCGGCCGGGCAGTGGCCCGACGACGGCACCCCGGTGCTGATGATCTCGCCCTGCTCCAGCCATGCCCGGCGCAACTGGTACCCCGAGCGCTACGCCGCCCTGGCCGACCACGCCATCGGCCGTGGCTGGCGGGTGGTGCTGTGCGGCGGCCGCAGCGAGCTGGAACGCAGCACCGCCGATGCGATCCTGGCGGCCATGCGCGGCCCGGCCTTGGACCTGGTCGGCAAGGACACCCTCAAGCAGCTGCCGGCCCTGCTCGAGCGCGCCGATCTGCTGGTCACCCCCGACTCCGGCCCGATGCACATCGCCAATGCCATGGGCACCAGGGTGCTGGGCCTGCACGCGGCCAGCAACCCGGCGCGCAGCGGCCCCTACTCGGACCGCCGCTACTGCGTGGACCGCTACGACGATGCCGCGCGCAAGTACCTGGGCAAGCCCGCCGCGGCGCTGAAGTGGGGCACCAAGATCGAGCACCAGGGCGTCATGGAACTGGTCACCGTCCAGGACGCGATCGAGGCCTTCGAGCGCTACCGTGCCGACCATCCGGCCTGAATCCGGCGCGGGCCAGCGGAGCCCGCTGCGCGCATGAGCGCCACGCGCGCCCCCGTCCCGGCGGGTGCCCGCCCCCTGCCCGGCGCCGCGGTGCTGGGCCTGTTCGTGGTTTCCGGCTTTGCCGGCCTGGTCTACCAGTCGATGTGGACCCAGTACCTGGGCCTGGTCCTGGGCCACGCGGCCTATGCCCAGAGCCTGGTCCTGGCCCTGTTCATGGGCGGCATGGCCCTGGGTGCGTGGCTGGCCGCGCGCCGGAGCCGGCACTGGACCCGGCTGCTGGCCGGCTATGCCCTGTGCGAAGCCCTGATCGGCCTGCTCGGGCTGGGCTTCCATCCGCTGTTCGAGCGCTACAGCCGCGCCTCCGAATCCATCCTGGCCTGGCTGGGCGAAGGCCCGGCCGCGCAGGCCTGGCCCTGGCTGTCGGCCAGCCTGCTGATCCTGCCGGCCTGCGTACTGCTGGGCGCCACCTTCCCCCTGCTCAGCGCCGGCTGGCTGCGCGCGGCCGGCCCGGCCGGCGACGGCCGCATCCTCGGCGGCCTGTATTTCTCCAACAGCCTGGGCGCGGCCCTGGGCGCGCTGGGCGCGACCTTCCTGCTGCTGCCGCGGCTGGGCATGCCCGGGGCCATGGCCTGCGCCGGCGCGGCCAACCTGGCCGTGGCCGTGGCCGCGGCCTGGCTGTCCTGGCGCGCCGAGCCGCGTCCTGCGGCGGCGGCCGGCCCGGCCACCGCCGCGCCCGGTCCGGCCAATGCGCGCCTGGCGCGCAGCGTGCTGCTGGTGGCCCTGGCCTCCGGCGCCAGTTCCTTTGCCTACGAACTGGGCTGGATCCGCCTGCTCAACCAGGCCCTGGGCACCACCCTGCACAGCTTCGAGCTGATGCTGGCCGCCTTCCTGGCCGGCCTGGCTCTGGGCGGGGCCTGGGTCCAGCGCCGCGGCCACCGCCTGGCCGATCCGCTGGCCGGCGCGGCCCTGGCCCAGGTGGCCATGGGCATTGCCGCGCTGCTGTCGCTGCTGGCTTTCGCCCATGCCTTCGACTGGACCGCCGCCCTGGTCCAGGGCCTGTCGCGCACCGATGGCGGTTACCGGCTCTACCTGCTGGGCAGCGCCGGGATCGCGCTGGTGGTGATGCTGCCGGCGGCGTTCTTCGCCGGCACCACCTTGCCGCTGTTCACCCTGGCCCTGCTGCGCGACGGCGCAGGCGAGGCCGCCATCGGCCGCCTGTACGCAGCCAATACCGTGGGCGCGATTGCCGGCGTGCTGCTGGTCACCCACCTGGCCATCCCCCTGCTGGGGGTGCGCGCCAGCCTGGTGCTGGCGGCGCTGGTGGACATCGCCCTGGGCTTCCGGCTGCTGGCCCTGGGCCGCGAGCTGCCCTCGCCGCGCCGGATCGGGGTGCTGGTCGGCGCCAGCCTGGGCGCGCTGCTGCTGGCCCTGGCCTGGGGCCGCGCCGATCCGCGCGCACAGCTGTCCGGCGCCTTCCGCACCGGCTTTGCCCGCCTGGATCCCTCGCTGGAAGTGCCCTTCCTGCGCGACGGCAAGACAGCCACCATCGGCGTGGTCCGCTCGCGCAGCCAGGGCACGGTGTCGCTGCTGACCAACGGCAAGTCCGACGGCGCCATGGCCCTGGACCTGGCCCGGCCGCCGGGCGGTGACGAGCTGACCATGGTCAGCCTCGGCGCCCTGCCCCTGGCCCTGCATCCGGCGCCGCGCCGGGTCGGGGTGATCGGCTGGGGCCTGGGCCTGTCCACCCATACCCTGCTCGGCAGCCACCGGGTGCAGGAGGTGGAAACGGTGGAGATCGAGCCACTGGTCCACGCCGCCGGGGCGCGGCTGCTGGCGCCGCGGATCGACCGCGCCCTGCACGACCCGCGCTCCAGGGTCCACTTCGACGATGCCCGCCGCTACTACAGCAGCCACCGCCGCCGCTACGACGTGATCGTGTCCGAGCCCTCCAACCCCTGGGTCAGCGGGGTAGCCGGGCTGTTCACCCGCGAGTTCTACCGCTTCCTGCACGACCACCTGGCCGAGGACGGGATCCTGGTGCAGTGGCTGCAGACCTACGAGATCGACGATGCCCAGGCCGGCTCGGTGCTGGCCGCACTGCTGCAGCACTTCCCCGATGCCGCCCTGTACCTGGCCCAGGACAACGACCTGGTGGTGGTCGCCTGCCGCAGCACCTGTCCGGACGCCGATGCCAGCCGCCTGCGCGACAGCGCCGGGCTGGCCATGGAAACGGCGCGGGTCGGGCTGGGCAGCGATGCGGCCCTGGCCCTGCGCCGGCTGGGCGGACGCAGCCTGCTGGCCAGCTACGTGCACGCGGTCCAGGCCCCGGTCAACAGCGACTACCACCCCATCCTGGCCCTGCGCGCACCGCGCAGCCGCTTCCGCGCCGACCGCGCCGACACCCTGCAGCGGCTGGCCGACAACGGCCTGCCGGTGCTGGACCTGCTGGAGGGCCGGCGCCCGCCGCCGGCCGACGCCGATGTCCCGGTGCTGGCCGGGCACAGCCTGCTGCAGGCCCGCCAGCGCGCCCTGCTGCTGGCCGCGGCCCTGCGCCAGGGCCACCACGCCAGCTCCCTGGGCCAGCGCCAGAGCGAGCTGCCGCCAGCCGAACTGGCCCTGCAGGCCCTGCTGGGCCTGTCCACCGGACAAGTGCAGGACATCCCCAGCTGGTCAGTGGCCGCCGCGCAGGTGGCGATGCAGACCCTGGGCCACCTGGACAGCGCCGACCTGCACGGAGTGTGGATCGCCCCGGCCTGGATCGACGTGGCCCGGCAGCCGGCGCCGGTACGGGCGGTGCTGGCGCTGTACGCGGCCGCCGCCGCGCGCGACCCTGCAGCCATGCGCGCCAGCGGCGAGGCCCTGCTGCAGCGGCCCGAGCCACTGCCGCTGGAACTGCAGGAACAGGCCCTGCTGGTGGCCCAGCTGGGCGCCATCGGCCTGGGCCGGCCGCAGGAAGTGGAACAGCTGCACGAAGGCTATGGCGTGGCCCTGCCGCACAGCCCGGCGCTGCGCATGGTCCGCCACCTGGTGCGGATCCGCGCCCTGGAAATGCGCGGGGCCGGCGCTCAGCCCGGGGCCGAGCCGGCGCGGTAGTCCTGGTAGGACTTCTCTTCCACGTAGGCCGAACCCAGGGCCAGGTTGATGGCCTTCTTGATCCGCGCCCGCTCGTCGTTCTCCAGGTACACGCTGCGCGCCAGGCGCACGAACTCCTGGTCGAACTCGCCGGCCTTCTCCTTCAGCCGCACCGCGTCCTCGATCTCCCACAGGCGCTCGTTGACCGCCTTGAGCTGGGCGCGCAGGGCGGCGATGTCGCCACCGGCGGCCGGATGCTGCATCCAGGTCTGCTCCAGGGCCGACAGCTCCTTGCGCACGTTGGCCAGCTTGGCCGGGTCGCTCATCCGCTCGGACTTGATCTGCAGGATGGCGATCTTGTCCAGCAGTTCGCCAAAGGACACCGGAACCAGGATCTCGGACATGGCAGGGGGAACGGCAACGGGGGGAGGCACAGTCTAGGACATGGCCGCCGGCGCGTGCGCCGGATGCACGCCGCTGTTGTGTCCGGCGCCCGCGATCCCGTATCATTGCCGCCCCGCGCCGGCCACCTGGGCGCGGGATACGGGAAGGTGGCAGAGTGGTCGAATGCGCCGGATTCGAAATCCGGTGTACCGGTCTCCGGTACCGTGGGTTCGAATCCCACCCTTCCCGCCAGAATCCAGCAAAGACGGGCTCCGGCCCGTCTTTGTTTTTGCGCATCCGGCCTACGGACGCCCCCGGCCAGCCGCCCTGGCCCTGTCCTTACGCTCACGGGGTATACGTTTATCCTGCCGACTGCGAAGCCGCCACGGACGCCATGATCGAATTTGGACACCTGAGCCACGTAGGCCTTAGGCGGGGGCTCAACGAAGACACCTACTACGGTGACAGCGAACTGGGCCTGTGGCTGGTGGCCGACGGCATGGGGGGCCATGCCTGCGGCGAGGTGGCCAGCGCGCTGGCGCGCGAGACCATCGTCCGCGAGGTCCGTTCCGGCACCCCGCTGGCCCAGGCCATCCGCATCGCCGACGAGGAGATCATCCGCGCCTCGCGCCGGCGCAACGACACCCTGCCCATGGGCACCACCGTGGTGGCCGCGCGGATCCAGGACTCGCGCTTCGAGGTGGCCTGGGTCGGCGACAGCCGCGCCTACCTGTGGCGCGAGGGCCGCCTGGCCCAGCTCAGCCAGGACCACAGCTACGTCCAGGACCTGATCGCCCAGGGCAGCCTCACCCCCGAGCAGGCGCGCTCGCACCCGCACCGCAACGTGGTCACCCAGGCCCTGGGCGTGACCGACCCGGCGCACCTGAACGTGGCCACCATGTCCGGGGAACTGCGCCCGGGCGTGCAGCTGCTGCTGTGCAGCGACGGCCTGACCGAGGAAGTGGATGACGCCACCCTGGCCCAGACCCTAGGCCTGGAGGACTGCAGCGCGCAGGAGTGCGTGGACATCCTGGTGGCCGCGGCGCTGGACGGCGGCGGCTCGGACAACATCACCGCCGTCCTGGTGCGCTGCCACTAGGCAGCGCGGCTCAGGCCCCGGCCGCGGCGGCCGGCGCCTCCTCCTCCGGCGGCGGTTCGAGCACGTCCCACAGCGCGCGCCCGGCCTTCTTGCGCAGCTTGGCCAGGCGCCGCTGGTGGAACTCGATTTCCTCGGCGTGGGCGATGATCCGCGGCCGCTGGCCATGCACCGGGGCGAAGCTGGCCACCGTGGCCGGGCCGGAGCCGGCCTCCACCACCTCGGCGAAGCCGATCTCCTCCTGGCCGGAGGTCAGGGCGATGTAGACGTCGGCCAGGATCTGCGCGTCAAGCAGCGCGCCGTGCAGCTGGCGGTGCGAGTTGTCCACGCCCAGGCGCTTGCACAGCGCGTCCAGCGAGTTGCGCTGGCCAGGGAAGCGCTCGCGCGCCAGCAGCAGGGTGTCGACCACGCTGCAGCGGTCGCTGATGCGGCCGTAGTGTTCGCCGCAACGCGACAGCTCGTAGTCGAGGAAGCCCAGGTCGAAGGCGGCGTTGTGGATGATCAGCTCGGCGCCGTCGATGTACTCGAGGAATTCGTCGACGATCTCCTCGAAGGCCGGCTTGTCGGCCAGGAACTCCAGGGTCAGGCCGGTGACTTCCTGGGCGCCGGCCTCGAACTCGCAGTCGGGCCTGAGGTAGCGGTGGAAGTTGCGGCCGCTGGGGCGACGCTCCAGCAGCTCCACGCAGCCGATTTCGACCACGCGGTTGCCCTTCTTCCACTCCAGGCCGGTGGTCTCGGTATCAAGGATGATCTGTCGCATCGGCGGCAAGTCTACCGCGCCCGGGCCTGCTGCGCGGCCGCGCGCGCCAGCGCGTCCACCCGCTCGTTGTCCGGGTCGCCGTTGTGGCCCTTGACCCAGCGCCATTCGATGCTGTGCCGCTGGCAGGCCGCGTGCAGGCGTTCCCACAGGTCGCGGTTCTTCACCGGGTCGCCGCCGGCGGTCTTCCAGCCGCGCCGCACCCAGCCAGGCATCCATTCGGTGATGCCCTGGCGCACGTACTGCGAGTCGGTGAACAGCACCACCTCGCAGGGCTCGGTCAACGCCTCCAGGGCGCTGATGGCGGCCATCAGCTCCATGCGGTTGTTGGTGGTATCCGGCTCGCCGCCGGACAGTTCGCGCTCATGCTGCCTGTAGCGCAGCAGCGCGCCCCAGCCGCCGGGCCCGGGATTGCCGGAACAGGCACCGTCGGTATGGATCTGGATCTTCTTCATGGACACCGCTTGCAATGGGTCACGCCGCCGGCGCGGCGCCGCGGCGCCACTGCAGCGGCGCAGGGGACACCCATGATCCCATGCGTTTCTCCGCCACGAACACCCAGGCCGCGCGCAGGGGGCCGGGAGCGGAGCCGGCCGGGCGCACCCGCCAGGCCGGTCCCAGCGCCTGCACCGCCAGCAGCTGCAGGCCCTGGCGCGCCAGGCCGGCCTGCCAGTGCCCGTGCAGCGGCACCCGCCAGGGGCCGCCGCTGCCGCGCAGGCGATAGGGCGAGAAGGGATTGAACACGCACAGCCACAGGCGCCCGCCCTCGACCAGGATCCGCGCCCCCTCCTCCACCCAGGCCTCGGCCTGGGCCGGCGGCGGATGCTGCAGGATCACGTCGCCCAGACATTCGCTGGCCAGCGGCAGCGGCAGGCCGCAGTGCAGGCTGCCGGCATAGCCGGCCCCGTGCGGATACAGCCCCAGCTGGCGCACCCCGGCCTCCGCCCCGGCGGTTTCCGGGGCATGCGGGCACAGCCACAGCCGGGGCTGGCTGGGACGGGACGCCAGCCGGGCCTGCAGCCACTGCCGCTCCTGCTCCAGCAGCAGCCGACCCGGGCGCCCGCTGAACCAGTGACTGCTGCCGGGTTGACGGCTGGACGCGGTGGCGGGCATGGTCGCGATTCTATGCGACTGAGCGCACTGCCCGCATTGGAGGACAACTACGTCTGGGTCCTCGGCGAGGGGACGCGGGCGGTGGTGGTCGACCCGGGCGAGGCGGCCCCGGTGCTGCGCCTGGCCGAGCACGGCCTGCGCCCGCAGGCCATCCTCATCACCCACCACCACGGCGACCACTGGGGCGGCGTGCCGGCCCTGCTGGAGCGCTGGCCCGGCACCCCGGTCTACGCCCCGGAGGAGCCGCGCATCGGCCTGGATTGCCAGCGGGTGGGTGACGGCGGGAAGATCCGCCTGCTGGGCCTGGAGCTGGAGGTGCTGGGCGTGCCCGGGCATACCCTCAGCCATATCGCCTACCTGGCCCCGGGCCACCTGTTCTGCGGCGACGCCCTGTTCGCCCTGGGCTGCGGGCGCATGTTCGAGGGCACTCCGGCGCAGATGCACGCCTCGCTGCAGCGTCTGGCCGCCCTGCCCGGCGACACCGCTGTTTGCGCCGCCCACGAATACACCCTGGCCAATGCCGCCTTCGCCCTGGCGGTGGAACCGGACAACGCCGACCTGCGCCAGTACCAGGCCCGGGTCCAGGCCCTGCGCGCCGCCGGCCAGCCCAGCCTGCCTTCGCGGATCGACAGCGAGCGCGCCTGCAATCCCTTCCTGCGCTGCGGGCAGCCGGCGGTGCGCGCGGCCGCGCGCCAGCGCCTGGGCCGGGAACCGGCCGACGCCACCGAGGTGTTCGCGGTGCTGCGCCAGTGGAAGGACGCCTTCCGCGCATGAGCCGGCACCCACTCCCCGCGGCGCTGGGCCTGGCCCTGGCCTTGGCCCTGGCGCTGCCGGCACCGGCCCAGCCGGCGCAGGCCGAAGCCACGGAAGTGCCGGCATCGCCCCCGGTTGATGCGGCCGCCAGCCCCGGCGAGGCGGCCGCCACCGACCTGCCGCCTGCCGGACCGGCCACCGGCGAAGACACCGAGGCCAGCGCCGGGGCCAAGGCCGAGGGGACCGAAGCCGACCCGGCCACCGGCACCGTGGCCGTCCCCGGCCTCGACAACGGCCTGGCCATCTTCGAGCGTTTCCGCGCAGGCCTGGCCGAACCGCAGTGCGCGCCCCGTCACGACCGCTGGCACCGCCATTTCGCCCACGCCCCGGCCCGCCTGGCCGATCCCGGCAGCGACGCCCTGCCCCTGTTCGCGCACGTGGTCGATGCCCTGCGCCAGGCCCACCTGCCCACCGAATTCGCCCTCATTCCCTTCATCGAGAGCGGCTACTCGCCGGCCGCGCGCGGCAAGGGCGGGCCGGCCGGGCTTTGGCAGTTCATCGGCGGCACCGCGCGCAACCACGGCATCCACGTCAGCAACCACTACGACGGACGCCTGTCCCCGGCCGACTCCACCCGCGCCGCAGTGCGCTACCTGAAAACCCTCAACGGCATGTTCGGCGGCAACTGGCGCCTGACCGCCATGGCCTACAACGCCGGCGAGAACCGGGTGCTGCAGGCCCTGCGCCGCAGCGGCAGCGCCGCCACCGAGGCCACGCCCGCCCACCTGGACGGGCTGTCCCCGGGCACCTACGCCTACGTGGACAAGCTGCACGCACTGGCCTGCGTGCTCGAACAGGCCGGCGAGCGCGAGGACTGGCGCGCCGGCCTGGACCGTCCGGTGCTGCGCCTGGAAGCGGTGGAACTGGAGGGGGCCAGCAACCTCGATGCCTGGGCCGCGCGCAACGACGCCGAGCCTGGCCTGCTGCACCGGCTCAATCCTTCCCTGGCCGGCGGCCGCTGGCCGCGCGGACTGGCGCCGCTGGCCCTGGTGCCCTCGCCGCTGGCGCGTGGCGACAGCGAAGGCGCTCAAAGTCTCTGGGGCCTGGCCCGGAAAGCGGGGGACGCCGAGCCTGCGCCTGCGCCCGTGCCCGCCCCCGCCGCCAGGGACGCCACGCGCAGCCACACCGTGCGCCAGGGTGAATCAGCCTGGTCCATCGCCCGCCGCCACGGCATCCCGCTGGAGCGCCTGCTCCGCCTCAACCGCCTGGGCCGCGACGCGGTCCTGCGCCCGGGGATGAAACTGCGCCTGGACTGACGCGGCCTTGCGCGGGGCCGCGGCAAGAAAAAGGGCGCGGATTGCTCCGCGCCCTTCGCATGTCCAGCCGGCCAGCGCTTACAGCTGGCTTTCCTGCACCTGCACCTTGAACTGCTTGCGCAGGTGGCGCACGTAGGCGTCGGCGGCGGCATTGCCGTCCAGCTGGGCCAGCTGCTGGCGCAGGGTCCGGCGCTGCTCCTCGGTCAGCTCCTCCAGCTTGCCCGGGTGCACGGCCTTGACCACGAACACGGCCTGGCTGCCATCCGGCAGGGCCACGTGGCCAGCGGCGCTCTTGCCCTCCTCCGGCGCCGGCAGGCGGAAGATCGCGGTGCTGGCCTCGCGGGTGGGCGCGGGCATGCCGCGCGGCATGCCATCCAGGGTGCGCACCTCGGCGCCCTCGGCCACCGCCTGCAGGGATTGGCCGGCCTGCAGCTTCTCGACCGCGGCCTGCGCCGCCGCCTCGGCGGCCTTGGCCCGACGGTCGGCGCGCACCGCGGCCGCCACCAGCTCGCGCACTTCCTCCAGCGGACGCGCCTGCTCGGGGGCGTGATCGAGCACGCGCACGACGACGGCGTGGTTGGGCCCCACTTCGATCGGATCGCTGGCGGTGCCGTCCTGGATCAGGGCCTCGGAGAAGGCCGCACGCAGCACCTGCGGCGCGCCCAGGATACCCGGGGCGTCCTGGCGGGCGAACGGACCGGCCTTGCGCACCTGCAGGCCAAGCTCGCGCGCGGCCGGCTCCAGCGAGGACGGGTTCTGGTAGACCAGGTCGGTCAGGCGGCCGCTGAGCTCGCTGTAGGCACGCTCGCGGTCGGCGGTGGCCTGCTCGCGCTCCAGTTCGGCGCGGGCCTCCTCGAACGGCACCTGGGCGCCGCCGGCCACCTCGCGCAGCTGCAGCACGTGGTAGCCGTAATCGGTCTGCACCGGACCGCTGATCTCGCCGGCGGCCATCGCGAACAGGGCCTGCTCGAACTGCGGCACCATCATGCCCTTCTCGACCCAGCCCAGGTCGCCACCGGAATCGCGCGAGCCCGGGTCCTCGGAATTGGCCTTGGCCAGGGCGGCGAAATCGGCACCGCCCCTGGCCTGCTCGGCCAGCTTGCGCGCCTTGTCCTCGGCCGCCTTGCGGGTGGCCTCGTCGGCGCCGGCATCCACCCGCACCAGGATGTGCGAGGCCAGGCGGCGCTCGGCCTCGACGAAGCGGGCCTTCTCGTCCTCGTAGCGCTTGCGCAGGGTGGCCTCGTCGGCCGGGGCCTGCTCCGGCAGCTGCGCCTCGCTGACCTCGACGTATTCCACGCTCACCGTTTCCGGGCGCATGTATTCGCCCTTGTGCGCCTCGTACCAGGCGCCCAGTTCGGCGTCACTGACCTCGGCGGTGTCCTCGGCCGGCAGCGGCAGGATCGCCAGCTCCACGTCGCGGCGCTCGCCGGACAGGCGCACGATGCGCTCCAGCTCGGCGTCGGTGACGAAGGCCGAGCTGGCCACGCCGGACGGGATCAGCGACTGCAGCAGCGCCGCCCGCACCATCTGGTCGAACTGCTCCGGGGTGCGCGGCGGGATCTGCGAGGCCAGGGTCAGCTGGTAGGTGGTCAGGTCGAACTTGCCATCCACCTGGAAGGCCGGGATCTGCTGGATGTAGTTGCGCACGGCCTCGTCGCTGATGACCACGCCGGCGCGGTGCGCGGCCAGGGCCAGCACCTTCTCGTCCACCAGTTCATCCAGCACCTTGAGCTTGTTCTCGGTGCTCTCGAACTGGCGCGGATCGAAGGCCTCGCCCAGCTCCTGGCGCTGGCGCGCACGCTCCTGCTCGAAGCGGGTGCGGAACTCCTCGCCGCTGACTTCCTCGTGCTGCCACAGCAGCGACACCGGCCACCACGCCGGCGCGCCCTGCCACCACGCCGGCGGCGCCTTGACCTGGGCGACGTTGTTGGCGCCCATGCCACCGAGGTAGCTGGAGTCGATGACGAAGAGGAACGGGATCATCAGCAGTCCGATGATGACCGTGGCGACCCAGCCCGAGGATCGTTCGCGGAGTTTCTGCAGCATTGTCCAACCCGGCCTGACGGCGAAAAGTAAGCGGCGAAGTGTAACCCGGCCCAACGGCCCGCGGCAGGCCGGGCCGGCGGCGCATGCGCCCGGCGCGGACCGGCGCCGTCCCGGCGCGCAGGCAAAAAGAAAGCCCCTGGTTTCCCAGGGGCTTTCCGGATAAGTGGCGGAGTGGACGGGACTCGAACCCGCGACCTCCGGCGTGACAGGCCAGCATTCTAACCGACTGAACTACCACTCCGCGTGAGACAGCCATTGTAAGACAACTTTTCAGGTTTGAGAAGACCTGCCTTACAACTTTTTTTCTACTACCTGCGCCGACCTGGTTTGGTGGGTGCTGAGGGTTTCGAACCCCCGACCCTCGCCTTGTAAGGGCGACGCTCTACCGCTGAGCTAAGCACCCGGGGCGCTTGTCGCCCCGCCCAGCCGGCGGGCCGATTAGTTTACAGCGTCCTTCAGGGCCTTGCCAGCCTTGAAGGTCGGATTCTTCGAAGCGGCGATCTTGATGGTCTCGCCGGTCTTCGGGTTGCGACCGGTGCGGGCGGCGCGCTTGCGGACCTGGAAAGTGCCGAAGCCGACCAGGGTCACGGTGTCACCCTTCTTCAGCGCCTTGGTGATGGCGTTGATCACAGCGTCGACGGCGCGAGCGGCCTCAGCCTTGGTGACTTCGGATTCGCTGGCAACAGCGTCGACCAATTCGGTTTTGTTCATTCGTTGTGCTCCGTATGCGGCAGCGCCGCTGGATGAAAGACAAGGCCTGCTTATCCTGCAGCCTTGGGGGGTCCGGTCCACCTGCAGCGCGGCGCGCCACTGGCGGGGGCGCCCCGTATACAAGGGGGGACCCCCCGCCGCCACCCGAAAAAAACCGGATAAAACGGGGTTTATCCCCGCCCCCGGCGCCCCGCGGCCGCCCCGCCAGCGG
>Ga0182793_1001713_pt1 | contig 13188 bp, 13 predicted proteins | sample Passage237A_FD_130498 | JGI IMG/M metagenome (GOLD analysis project Ga0182793, IMG submission 130498) | Cellulose adapted compost microbial communities from Newby Island Compost Facility, Milpitas, CA, USA - Passage2 37A (version 2) (version 2) ... | reverse complement strand
GGTGGGTGCGGGCGAAGTCGAGCAGATCGCCGGCGCTCCAGTCCCGCTGCGGTTCGGCCAGCAGAAGCTGGCGGAACTGGAGGGTGCCGGTGGCCTTGTCCTCGAAGAAGTCGGCGGCGCCAGAGGTGTGCGTCAACAGGTGGCGAATCGTCACTGCATCCGAGGCGAAGATGCCTGCGATCGCCTCGCCGCCGAGCACGTCGGCGACGCGGGTGTCCCAGTCCAGGCGGCCGGCGGCGATCTCCTGCAGCGCCATTGCGGTGACGGTGAGCTTGCCGACCGAGGCGGCGTGGAAGCGTTGGTCCGATCCCAGCCGGAATACCTCCTCGCCGAGGCGCACCTGGATCTGCGGGGCGGGAAGCCCGCGGCGGGCGCGACGGGCGACCTGCCGGTCGAGATAGCGTTGCAGGCGCTCGGGCAGTGCCAGGGCGGTGGTGGTGATCGTCATTGCTTGTGCCTCCGAGTTGATATTACTATGAGTAATATACGGGCGGTCTGGCAGGCACGCAAGAGGCGGTTCTGGCAGGCTGGATCCGATGCGGCCGCTGGACCGCCGCGAGGAAAGGAGCACGATGCAGTACGTCATCTTGGGTCTGCTCCAGCTCGGCGGCGCGCAGACGATCTATCTGCTGAATAAGGCCTTCGACGCAGGCGTCGGCCTGTTCTACCGGGCCAGCCTCGGCGCGCTGCGCACCTCGCTCCAGGCGTTGCTGGCCAAGGGCCACGTCACCGTTGAGACGGTCACCGACGGCGGCCGGACGAAGAAGCTCTATAGTCCGACCGAGGCGGGCCTCGCCGCGTTCCACGCCTGGATGCGATCGCCCATCACCGAGTCGGACCTCGAAACCGCGGCGCTCTCCCGGCTGTTCTTCCTGGCCCTGATTCCGACCGCGGCCGAACGCGCCGCGATCCTCGCCGAAGTCGTGGCGCGCGGCGAGGCGGACCTCGCTCAGTTGCAAGAGACCGACGGCATGCTCACCGGGCTAGCCGACACCATCCCGCCGGAGTACGCCGGCGTGCTGCACTACCAACACGCAACGCTGCGCTACGGACTGGCGACCACCGGCGTCGGCTTGGAACACTTCCGAGCCCTGCTGGTCGAGGAGCGTGCTGCGGCCGCGCGCGAAGCCGCAGCAACGCAGTGACCCCGCCGGTCGGAGGCAGCCGCACACTCCCGGCACAGCGAAAGGGCCGCCCCGATCCGGGACGGCCCTTCCTGCAGCGCGCGACTAGCGGCCGACGGCTGCCTTGAATGCGGTGAATTCCTTCTGGCGCTTCATGTAGGCGCCGACCTTGGTGAGGCCGAGCGGCTTCGGCCAGTCGTCCGCGCGGAACCAGGCGTCGGTGCCGCCGTCCATGAACAGGATCGAGCCGGTCATGAAGTCGGCTGAGTCGGAGAGCATGAAGGCCACCGTCTCACCGATCTTGCGAGCGTCACCGAAGCCGCCGATCGGCACCGGGAAGTCCTCGATCGCGCCAGCGGTCTTGGGGTCGTCCAACTGGGCCTGAATCAGCGGGGTGTAGATGGCGCCCGGGGCGATGGCGTTCAGGCGGATGCCCTTGCCGGCCCACTCCGGGGTGACGGCGGCGCGACGCAACCAGATGCTCAGCGCGATCTTGCTGGATGCGTACACCATGGCGGCCGCGTTGTCCTTGAAGATGCGGGTGGCCTTGATGGCCTTGTCGACGTCGCGGGCGAGGAACGCCTTGATGGCGCCCTTCGGCACGGCCGGCACGGTGGTGGTGGAGTTCGAGGAGAAGACGACCACCTTGGCGTTGCCGGTCTCGGCCAGTGCCGGGCGCAGACCCTCCAGCAGGTCGACGGCGCCGTTGAAGTTGACCTCGGCGATGAGGCGCTCGCGGCCAGCGATCGGGCCGAGGCCCGCGGCCAGCACCAGGCCGGTGAGCTTGCCGGCGGACTGCTTGAGGATGCCCTCGATGGCGCTGGTGCGGCCGGCCGGGGTGGACAGGTCGGCGATCACGTCCGCGTCGCGCAGGTCGACGCCGATGACGGTGTGGCCAGCCTCGCGCAGGACTTCTGCGGTGGCCTTGCCCATGCCAGAGGCAGAGCCGGTGATGGCGTAGACGCCCATGGTGTTCCTTTCGTTAGCCTCGCGGCGAGGCGGGGGTGGTGGCGCGTTCTGCGAGCGCGTCGACGAATCGGTGCAGCAGCTGTTCGAAGCGGGCCTGGTCCGGCTCATTCCAGTCGCGCATGACGGAAGCGACCAAGCGGTCGCTAGCGTGGATGAGGTGTTCGGCAGCGGCGCGGCCAGCCTCGGTGAGCTGCACGAGGGTGGCGCGGGCGTCGCTTGGGTCCGGCAGGCGCTCGATGACGCCGTGCGCGGCGAGGCGGGCGAGGCCCCGGCTGACGGTGTACGGCGAGGTGGCGAGCGCTTCGGCGATCGCGCTCGGCCGCAGCGGCGGGTTGGTCGCGATCGCGTACACTAGCGACACGTCACGGTTCTCGATCGCGGGCAGCGTTGCCGTCTCGGCCGAAAGGATGTCGCCCTGGAAGTCCGTATTCATACAGATCGCGACGAGGCGAACGACTGATGCGATGACGTCGGATTCATAGTGCGGAACATCACGCAGCGGCTCCGCATTCGATGCATCCAACGTCCGAGCCATCCCGGCCTCCAGTCACGCCAACTACTTGCAATATGCAAGTGTATGGACGGTTCCTGGCGATCGGCTGGGTATGGCAGGGCGCTACAAGCCCAGGTACCCGCACCGTCTGGCAGTTCCGCCTCGCATCGGGGCTTTCCCCTGACGCCAAGTACGAAACAAAGGTGCAACACGGCGGTGACTGCGGGGCAACCTTGCCATGACACAGTGAATGTCATCCGGTTCGGGGATTCGAGGTGCAGGAGGGCACGTATGGCGCGCGACGAGCAGCTGCACGTCGCCCTGCTGCACCTACGAACCGCCCGGCCGCATGACTGGCGTTTCCAGCGGGAGCTGGATGAACTCAACGAGGCTGCAGTGGCAACGGTGCACAGCATGGGCTGGACTGCCGAACTCGTCCCCGCCGCGGAAGCGAGCGAGCGCGAGGTGCTGAATGCTGCCCGGAAGGCCGACCTGGTCATCATCCTCGGCGGCGAAGACGTGGAGCCGTCGCTCTATGGTGCCGACAGCGCCTACCCGGGCGGTGGCCAGCACGAGGTCCGTGCCGATCGGTCCCAGATCGCCGTCGTGTTGGAAGCGGCCGGTTCCGGTCGTCCGCTGCTCGGCATCTGTCGCGGCCAGCAACTCATGAACGTCGCCTTCGGCGGCACCCTAGTGCAGCACGTCGACGGGCATCGCGGCAGCGCGGAAGGCTACACGCGCACGCGCATCACGACGGTGGAGGAAGGCTACGAGCCGATCGTGCCCGCGTCTGGCGAAGTGATGTGCACCCATCACCAGATTGTTGGGGAACTTGGTCGAGGCCTACGCGTGGTTGCGCGCTCGGCCGACGGTTTCCCCGAAGCGATTGTGCACGAGCACGCCCCGATGCTGGGCGTGCAATGGCATCCCGAACATCCTGCGGTCGCCGCGACCCACCTCACGCCGCTGCTGCGCTGGCTCGCCGCGAAGCGGCCCAGCAAGGTCGCCTAACCGCAGGCACACAGGCCGAGCGCCCCGGGACTTGAGGGAGAACCGGGGCGCTCTTCTTTTCCTTGCTGAAGGGATCTAGTCGGTGCTGAGCTCGCGCGCGGCGAGGTAGCCCTGCACCAGGCCGGGGCCGAGGTTCGAACCGAAGCCGGGGTAGCCGCCACCGAAGACCGAGACCGCGGCGGTGCCGCCGGCGTACAGGCCGGGGATCGGCGTGCCCTGGGCGTTGAGCACGCGGGCGCTGCCGTCCACCGCGAGTCCGGCGAAGCTGCCGAGGTCACCCATCGAGATTTTGATGGCGTAGTACGGGGCCTTCTTCAACTCGGCGAGGTTCGGGTTCGGCTTGTGGGCCATGTCGCCCTTGAAGTGGTGGAACTTCGTCGAGCCGCGCTGGAACTTGGGGTCCTCGCCGCGGGCCGCGCCCTCATTGAATTCGGCGATGGTCGCCTCGAGCGCACCGGCCGGCACCCCGATCTGCTGGGCCAGGCCAGCAATGGTGCGGGACTTCTTCAGGCCGACCACGGCGCGGTAGTACCAGGTTGGGACCGGGAAGGGCTTCACCGGGCCGAGGCCGTAGCGGCGCACCGCGCGGTGGTCGCCGACCAGCCAGGCGTGGAAGTGCTCCTTGCCCTCGTTTGCCTTAAGCATCTCGCGGCAGAAGTCGTGGTACGAGTAGGACTCGTTGGCGAAGCGGATGCCGTCCTCGTTCACCGCAATCAGGCCCGGCAGGCCGAAGTTGCGCAGGTGCGGGAACACCCGGTCCTGACCGCGCAGGTTCCTCCAGGTGGTCACCGGGCCCCAGGGGCCGGCCTGGTGTGGGGTGGTGTCCACGACCGCGCCCACTTGCTGGCCGAGCTTGATGGAGCTACCGATCTGACCGACCGTGGGGGTGGTGTGGTTGCCGCCCGCTCGGTCGTGCGGGAAGTACTGCTTGCGCAGTTCCGGGTTGCCAGCGAAACCACCCGAGGCGAGGATCACGCCGCGATTGGCCGTGACCACCGCGCCGTCTGCCAGCCGCACGCCCGTGACGCGGCCGGCCTCGTCGGTGACCAGTTCGGTGACTGAGCGGTTCGTCAGCAGCGGGATGTTGAGCTTGTGTGCGGTCGAGACCATGCGGGTGATGATCGCGTTGCCGTTCGAGCGGTTCAGGGTGCGGCCGAAGAGCACCTTCTGCATCCAGGTCTTGGCGATGCGCCAGCCGAGGTAGACGAAGGCCTTGAACTTGTAGCTGGCCTGCACGACCGTGGCCAGGTCCTTGCCGATCTCGGGCATGTAGCCGAAGACGGTGATGGTGCTCAGATATGGCTGGATCCGGCGGCGGTCCTTGCCAGCAGTGCGGCCGTCGACACGGACCACGGTCACCGCGCGGCCGTGCTCGCGTGCGCCGGGGGAGGTCATCTGGTAGTCCGGCGCCATATCGGCGTAGACGAACTCCATGTCGGTGTTGTCCTCAAAGAAGGCCATAGCCTCGGGCACGGCGTCGAGGAAGCCGCCGACGAGTTCGGGGTTGTAGCCGTCCTGGGCGATGGCCTTGATGTAGGACTCGATCGCCTCGCGCGTGTCGCCTTCGGCAGCGCCCTTCTTGTTGCCCGGGACCCACAGCCAACCACCGGACACCGCGCTAGTGCCGCCGAGGTACTTGGCCTGTTCCAGCACGACCACCGAGCGGCCGTGGTGGGCGGCGGTGATGGCCGCGGACATACCGGTGATGCCGGATCCGACGACGATGACATCCACCGACGTGGGCAGCGAGGACGACATTGGCTCTCCTTCACCTGAACATCGCTGTCCAGATCGCTAAATCTGTATTGAATATAGCGGATTGATTTCTGGCATGCATCTTGCGGACTGGGCACACTGGGCACACTGCGCACACTGGGCGAGGCCCGGGGCTCAGACGATGAGGGCAAACCCCACCATGATCGGAATTGAAATCACGGTTGAGATCAGCACCATGTCGCGGATGTTGCCTTCATTGGCTCGGAACTGCATTGCGTAGTTGAAGATCGACTGCGCGCCAGGTAGGGCCGCGGTGATCACCAGCGCGACCAGGATCTCACCCTGCATCTGGAAGAGTGCTGCACCCACCCACCAGGTGATCAACGGCAAGATCAGCACCTTGAAGATGATGGCCACCCAGACCGAATAGGTGAACTCGTGCTTGCGGAAGGGGCGCGCACCGAAGATCGACATACCGAAGGTGAGCACCAGCGCCGGGATGGATGCCTGACCGAGCATGTCGATCGGCCGGTGCAGCAGTTCCGGCAACTCCCAGTGGTTGAGTGCCATTACCAGGCCCACAATCGCGGCGATGATGATCGGGTTGATCCACGGCATCACAATGCTGCGCCACACGCTGGTGCGTGGGCCACGCAGGAAGCCGAGGATGAGCAAGATCACCGGCGACAGGATCAGCACTTGAATCAGCATCGGCGGCACCATGTAACTGGCGGTCCCGAAGGTGATCAGCGATAGCGGGATACCGATGTTGCCGGTGTTGGCGTAGGCCACCGAGCCGATCATCAGTGTCATATTGTCGGCGCCGAGCTGGCGGCGCTGCGGCAGGTAACAGATGGCGGCTAGCGCCATCGCGATCACCATGGCCAGCAGTGATGCCCCGGTGAAGGCACCGAGCATGAGCTCGATGTCGGTCTCGGTGAGCAGCACGATGTACAGGGCCGGGGATAGCACGTAGTAGCAGAGCCGGTTCAGCGTGGCCTGGGCCTCGGGGCCAAAAATGCCGAATCGGCGCAGGCTGTAGCCGACCGCCGCAATCACCGTCACGGTGGCGTAGCCCAGGAGTACGCCCTGAGCGTTCGAGAAGTCCATGGCCCTGCCTTGCCTCGCCGTTGAGTTGCAAACAAGTGTAACTATTACACGGAATTTTTCCCGATACGAGGCGGCGGTCCGATCCGTGCCCCTCCCATGTCTCAGCATCTGGGACAAGCAACCGCTGCAACGGCATGGGGATGAAAAAGTCTCCCAGTATCCGGGACAGCCAACCCCTGGCGAGCCCAGACACGCGTTGCCCTGCCTATCGTTTCGACACACCACCCCGATCGAGATGAGGCAGTCAATGACGACACCAGCAACGATCCCGTACTCGCACGAACTGGACTGGCCGGAAGGCATGTCCCCGTTCGAGACCGTCGACTTTGAGATCCAGAAGGACCCGTACGCACACTACGCCTGGATGCGCCAGCACGCCCCGGTGCTGCGAACCAAGACCGCTGCGCGTGACGTCTGGTTCATCTCGCGCTATGACGATGTGCGAGCTGCCCTGCGTGCCCCCAAGGTGTTCTCCTCGGCCGTGGTCCGTCCGCAGCCGCTGGTCTTCCTGACCCTGTTCGATCCGCCGGAGCAGACCCGGCTGCGCATGGTGGTTGCCAACTCCTTCGCGCCCAAGTCGGTGCAGGTGCTGCAGGAGCAGATCCACGGCTATGCCGAGGGCTACCTCGATGCGCTGCTGGAGACCGGCGGCGGCGACGTGGTCGACCGCTTCGCGCTGCGCATCACGATGGCTACCATCAGTGCGGTGCTGGGCATCCCGCGCGAGGACTTCCACCGCATGAAGGACTGGTCGGACTACGTCTCCAGCTACTTCGGCCGCCTCGCCCGACAGGCCCCGGGCCTCGACAACGACGAAGAGGGCGCCAACGAGTTCTTCGACTACCTGCTCGACCACCTCAAGCACCGCGCGGAGCTGACCGAGCACGAGACGGTCGGCAGCAACGTGGCGCGCCTGATGAAGGCTGGCGAACTGACCGAGACTGAGGCGAAGCACTTCTGCGCCTTCCTGTTCACGGCCGGTCACGAGACCACCACCGTGCTGCTGGCCAATGCCTTCCGCCTCTTCGCTGAGAACCCGGCGCTGCTCGAGCGCATTCGGAACAACCCGGAGGACGCGCCGAACTTCGTCGAAGAAATCGTGCGCTACCGCGGCACGGTGCACCGCCTGACTCGCCGTACCAACGAGGACGTCGAGGTTGCGGGCGTGACGATTCCGAAGGACTCGGTCGTCATCCTGCTGCCGGCCTCGGCGAACCGCGACGAGACTAAGTTCGAGAACCCGGACGTGTTCGATATCGATCGCGACCTTAGCGGCCACCTCGGCTTCGGGCATGGTATCCACGCCTGCCTCGGCCAGCACTTGGCGCGCCTTGAGGGCGGCATTGCCGTCAACCTCATCGCGCAGCGCATCGCCGAGGTCGCGCTTGACCCGAACGACCCGATCCAGTTCGTCACCGGTGGCAATCTGGCCAACTCTGGCCCGAGCTACCTGAACGCGAAGCTGACCGGCTGCCCGGTGCACAAGGACGCCGAATGAGCACCCACCTGCCCGTAGTCATCGTCGGCGCCGGGCACGCCGGAGTCCAGGCCGCGGCATCATTGCGTCGTCGCGGCTGGGACGCTGGCATCGTGCTGCTCGACGCGCAGCCCGGGCTGCCCTACGAGCGTCCGCCGTTGTCGAAGGAACTGCTCAAGGGCGAGTCGGCCGAGCGCGTCCCGTTGCGCAAGCCCGCGTTCTTCGAGAGCAACGACATCGACTTGCGCACGGATGTGACGGTGACCGGGATCGACCCGGCTGCGCTGCGGGTGCACCTCGGCGACGGCACTGCCATCGAGGCCAGCGCCATCGTGCTCGCCACCGGTGCCAAGCCCAGGCCTTTCACCGTACCGGGAGCGGATCTGCCCGGGGTGCTGCAGCTGCGCACTCACGATGACCTGCTTGCGTTGCGCGCACGGATCCGCCCGGGGGTGCGTCTGGCCATCATCGGGGCCGGATATATCGGCATGGAGGTGGCCTCCTCGGCGCGTGCCCTCGGCGCTGAAGTGCAGGTGCTGGAGTTCATGGACCGCGTGATGAGTCGCGTCACCTCGCCGGTGGTCAGTGCGGCGATGACCGAGCTGCACGAGCAGGCCGGCGTGCGCTTCGCCTTCGGTGTTGCCGCCAGCGAGATCACCCAGACCGCGAGTGGGGCGCTGACCATCCTCGCGGCCGATGGGCGCAGCTTCGAGGCCGACCTGGTGCTCGCCGGGGTTGGCATCCTGCCGAATGACGACCTGGCCGTGGCGGCTGGGCTCGAGGTGCGGGACGGCATCCTGGTTGACGAGCGCGGTCAGACCAGCGCGCCCGGTGTCTACGCGATCGGGGATGTGGCGCAGTGGCCGACCGGTGTCGAGGGGCAGACTCGCCGCCTCGAATGCATCGCGAACGCGACCGGCCAGGCCGACATCGCGGCCGCAGCGATTGTGGCACATGAACTGCCCGAGCTAGAGGTGCCATGGTTCTGGACCGTGCAGCACGGCGTGCGGCTGCAGACCGCGGGGCTGTGGCACCCAGAGGACGAGCGCGTCCTGCGCGGCGACCCCGCGACCGGCAGTTACAGCATCGCCTACCTGCGCGACGGCGTGTTGGCGGCGATCGACACCGTGAACGCCTTGGGTGACTTCACCCACGGCAAGCGACTGATCCAAACCCGCACCTCGGTGGACGTGCAGGTCCTGACCGATGTGACCAAAAAACTCTCGGAGGCGGCGCGCGACGCGTCCGTCCCGGTGCACTGAAAGGACGAGCAATGAAGGTTGCTGTAACGGACCGCGACGGCGCGGGCCACGAACTCGAGTGGGACGCTGCGGACACCCTGATGGAGACGCTGCGGGATCAGGGCATGCCGATCCTGGCATCCTGTGGCGGCCAGCGCTCCTGCGCGACCTGCCACGTCTACGTCGACGAGGCCACCTTCGCCAAGGTGGGCGAGGCCGAGGGCGAAGAGCGTGAGCTGCTGGAAGAGACCGAGCACTTCCGTCCGGAAGCCTCGCGCCTGTCCTGCCAGCTGAACTGCTCGGACGAGCTCGAGGGCATCCAGGTCACGATCGCGCCGGAAGACTTCTAGACGATTGCTGCCGCCTGGCGCTTGCCGATGCGCACCGCCTCGAGCAGACGATCCTTGATCTCTAACAGCGAGGCGGTGTCGCTTCGGTGCGTCGGCACCGAGCAGGACAGCGCGATGCGGTTGCGCCAGGTGGTGCCTTCGACCAGGACCGAGACGCCGTTGAGGCCTTCCTCGATCTCCTCGGAAGCGATGTGATATTCGCGCTGTGCAATGGTGCGCAACTCGTCGATGAGTTCGGTCACCGTGGCTGTGGTCCGCGGGGTGTACGTCGTCAGCGCTTCCTCGGGGAAGAGCGCCCGCACCTGATCGGTGACCATCCGGGAAAGGAACAACTTGCCCGCGGTCATCGCGTAGGCGGGCCGGAAGTAACCGACACGGCTCGAGGCGCGCAGCGGCCGCTCCGATTCGCGACCATCGAAGAGCAGCACCTGCGATCCGATGAGCGTGGCCAGGTGCACCGTCTCGCCAGTGCGGTAGGAGGCTTCCATGAGCACCGGTCGCAGCCGGGCCCGGGTGGCATCGTCGAGGCGGGTGGGGCGCGCCATCTCGATGGCGGCTGGCCCGGGGAAGTAACCGTGCCGGTTCGGTCCCAGCGTCAAGAAGCCGCGATCGCGCAGGGTGCTCAGAATGCGGTGTGCCGTTGAGCGCGACAGCCCCAGCGCCGTGGCGACGGAGGCCACCGTGAGGCTCTCCCGGGTGGCAAGCAAACTCAAGACTTGCAAGCCCGTGTCAAGGGATTGCAGCAGCGGCTCGCTCCGCGATGTGTACTGCTCTGCCACTTGGGTCTCCCATCCTGGACTTATTCCCCATATCCAATATATTGAAATCGCCGGTTTTGTTTCTGTCCAGATGCGACAGAGAATCGACAGGTCTGAGCGAGGGAGCAAGACTCATGGATTTGCAAGAAGTCATCGACCGGATCGAGATTCCGGCGACCCTGACACGGTACTCGACCGGTCTGGATACCCCGGGTCGCGATTTTTCGGTCTGGGAAGAGGCCTTCACCCCGGACGCCGTCTTCGTGAATTGGAACGGTCCGGGCAGCGAGCTGGGCTACCGGGAGATGCAGGAGTTCCTCTGCCTCGATGACCCGGTGTACTCGCACCAGCACCTGCTGTCGAACATCGTCATTACCGAACTCACTGCGAACACTGCCAAGACTCGGGCCGAGTACTTCCACGTGGGCGTGCACCGCACGGACGACCCGAATGTCGCCAACTTCATCATGAAGGGCGGCTTCTACGAGGATGAGTACATCCGCACCGAGGCGGGTTGGCGCATTCCCCGCCACACCATCAATCGACGCTGGGACCGCTACGAAAACGTGCCGTGGCCGCCCGCCAACACGACGTGGGCCCGCACGGTCATGGCCCCGCCTGTGAATCCTCAAGATTCGAATTGACGCTATTCAATCTATTCAATAGAGTGTCCAAATCCGCCCCGTACGCGGGTCCCCACCAAGACAAAGGAGTCTGTATGTTCGCGTCGAAGTCACGCGCACGTCTGGCAAAGGTTGCAGCGACCGTCGCTGCCACCGCTGTGCTGGCCACCGGCTGTGCCGGTGTTCAGGAAACCGGCGGTGAGCAGCTGAACCTGCAGTTCAACAGCTTCCTCGGGCCGACCACCCCGCAGGCGAAGGCCATGCAGTGGGCCTGGGCCGAGCTGGCTGAGCGCAGCAACGGCACCATCAACGTTGAGGAGTTCTGGGCCGGTGCCCTCGTGAACGGTCCGGACACGATGTCCGCCGTCGCCGAGGGTCGTATCGACCTGGGCCACATGACCGTGCTGTACAACCCGGCACAGCTGCCGCTGAGCCAGGTCATCGCAATCCCGTTCGTGACGGACGACGTCTCGAAGGTTGCCGAGATCTACACCGAGCTGTACGAGAACAACGCCGACTACAAGGCCGAGTGGGACAAGCAGGGCGTCGTGCCCGTCATGTTCCTCGGTGTGCCGGCCGGCGCCGTCGGTGGCAAGGACAAGATCGAGGGTCCGGAGTTCTTCAAGGGCAAGAACGTTCGTTCCTCGGGGTACGTTGCTCAGGGTCTGCAGCTGCTCGGCGCCAACCCGGTCGCACTGCAGTCGCCGGAGGTCTACGAGGCCATTCAGCGCGGCACCGTTGAGGCATGGGCCAACAACATCCTCGACACCGCGATCGGTGACCAGAGCCTGCACGAGGTTGCTCCGTGGGTGGCTGACGCTGGCCTCGGTCTGTACACCGTGAACGCCGTGCTGATCTCGAAGACCCGCTGGGACTCGATGACCGACGAGCAGCGCAAGCTGGTCAAGGAGATCGCTGCCGAGGCCGCGACCATGGCCGTCAACGAGCTCGCCAGCTTCGACGACGCTGCTTGCGAGAAGCTGCTGAGCGTCGGTGGTGGTGCCACCAAGTGGAGCGACGACAAGGTCAAGCAGTGGGCTGACCTGGTCGGCACCTCGGCGCTCGACGCCTGGAAGAAGGACGTGCAGGCTGCGGGTGTTGACCCGGAGGGCTTCTACGCCGACTACATGGCCGCCGTTGAGAAGGCCAACGCTGGTAGCACCTACGTCAACGGCATCGCCCGTTGCGCGGAGAAGACTGCCGCTGCCGGTCGCTAATTGACCAACCGGGGTGCTCAGGCAACTGAGCCCCCCGGCCCCTTTTCTCTTTGCGAGGATCAATGAAGATTTTTAGCAAGTACCTCACCACCCCGCTCGGGGTGTTCGCCGGCATCTTGGTGCTCGTGTTGTCGATCATCACGGTCGTCGACATCACCTCGCGCATGCTGGGCGTGGGGAGCGTTCCTGGTTCCCTCGAAGTCAGCGAGATGCTCCTCGTTGTCTGCGTCTTCAGTGCCTTCGGTGCTGCACAGCGCACCCGCACCCACGTGGCGACCTCGGTCTTGACTGAGCGGGTCAGCCCCAAGGTGCGCCGCATCATGCACATCGTCGCCGCCATTGCCGTGCTGGTCATGCTGGTGGCTCTCGTTGTATCCGCCTCGCAGGAGGCCGTAAAGTCCATCATTTCCGGCGAGTTCCGCTTCGGTCTCGTCCAGGTGCCGCTGTGGCCCGCCAAGCTCGCGGTTGCCGTGGGCATGTTCGTCTTCCTCGTGGAGTTCGTCCGCAGCTACATCTTCACCAAGAATCTGGCCTTCGCTGACGACGTCCAGATGCAGGAACTCGTTGTCGAGTCGACCGAGTCGGGAGAGGACGCATGAGCGCCGCCATCATTTTCATCATCGTCGTCGCAGTGATCACGCTGCTCGGCCTGATCCTCGCCGAGATGCCGATCTGGGTTGCGCTCGCCGGCTCCGGCACCCTCGGCCTGCTGTTGCTGAGTGGCTCGAACGTGGCCTGGAGCACGCTGGCCCAGGTGCCCTACGGCTCAACCGCAAACTACGCGCTGGTCGTCATCCCGATGTTCGTGCTCATGGGTGTGTTTGCGCACCGAGCCGGACTCGCAAAGGACCTCTTCGCGGTGGCGCAGCGCCTTACGTACCGCCTGCCAGGTGGCCTTGGCGTCGCAACCATCCTGGCCTGTGGTGGATTCTCGGCCGTGACCGGTTCCTCGGTGGCCACCGTGGCAACCATTGGTCGCATCTCGGTCGACCAGATGGTCAGCCGCGGCTACCGCGCGAATGCCGCAGCAGCCCTGGTCGCCCTGGGTGCCACCCTGGGTGTGCTGATCCCGCCGAGCATCCTGATGGTCGTCTTCGGC
>Ga0182793_1001711_pt1 | contig 13190 bp, 11 predicted proteins | sample Passage237A_FD_130498 | JGI IMG/M metagenome (GOLD analysis project Ga0182793, IMG submission 130498) | Cellulose adapted compost microbial communities from Newby Island Compost Facility, Milpitas, CA, USA - Passage2 37A (version 2) (version 2) ... | reverse complement strand
CGTGGCGGTCAAGGTCAAGCACCCCGTTCGAGAGATCCAGGACCGGCCCGAAGGCGGGCATCGCGTCGTGGTCGAGGAGGGTCGCTCCTTCGACTGCGACTACGTCGTCAACGCGTCGGGTGCCTGGGCCCGCCAGGTCGGCGAGATGGCCGGCGTCCGGACCAACGTGATCCCCCAGCGCCACCAGGCAGCCGTGATGGTCACCAACAAGGACTACGGGTACCTGATCCCCTCGGTGATGGATTACATCCCCCACTCGGGCGAGGCAGGGCTCTACTTCCGCCACGAGCGCGAGGGAAGGCTGGTCGCCGGCCTCCACAGCGAAGAGATGCACGAGGTCGTCACCGATCCCTCCGACTACCACCGCAGCGCCCATCAGGAGTTCCTCGAGGAACTGGCCGCAAAGCTGGCGATCCGACTGCCGGGCTTCCCTGACGCGGGGCTCGGCGACGGTTGGGCCGGCCTCTACCCGATCAGCCCGGACGGCGTTCCGCAGGTCGGTCCGAACCCAGGCAAGGAGAGCTTCATCAGCGCGGTCGGCTCCGGCGGCTCCGGCATCCAGCTCTCTCCGGTCATGGGTGAGATCGTGGCCGGCTGGATAGTCGACGGAAGCGGAGACGTGATCGCGGGCGGCAGCAGCCTCCACCCCGATCGGCCGGCCCTCGAGCATGAGGTCGAGGTGGCGAGTGACTGAGTCGAAGAGCCGCATGATGAGCGTCGCTGCGGGCTTCCTCAGCGACGGCGAGACCGTCCTGGTCGGGGTTGGCATGCCCGGCCAGGCGGCGACGCTGGCGCAGTCCTCGCATGCGCCGAACCTGGTTCTCGTCTACGAGTCGGGCGCGGTCGGTTCGCGGCCGGCCGAACCTCCGCTCTCGATCGGGGACCCGACGCTTTTCACCGGCTCCCTGGCGGCGCTCTCACTGGCCGACACGTTCTCCTTCCTGATCGAAGGCGGTCGAATCGACACCGCCTTCGTCGGGGCTGCCGAGATCGATCAGCTCGGAAATCTGAACAGCACCGTGATCGGGCCATATGAGAGCCCGAAAGTCCGGCTTCCCGGCAGCGGTGGAGCCTGCGAGATCGTCGAGTACGCCCGGCGGTCCCTGGTGCTATCGCCCCTGCAGAAGCGACGCTTCCCCGAGCGGGTCGGCTTCATCACCAGTGCTCCCCGAGCGGATTCGGAGATGGTCGTCGTGACCGACGGCTGCGTGCTGCGCCGGGCACCGGACGATTCGGAGTTGAAGCTCTGGCGTCTCTATCCCGGGACCGACATCGCCGACGTCGAGTCAGTGATCGGTTGGCCCCTGCAGCAGGCCGACGACCTGCGCACCATGACCGAAGCCGAGGTCGGCAATGCCTGAGGCATATCTGCTGGACGGGGTCCGGACCCCGATCGGGAGGTACGGTGGCGCGCTCTCGGGCGAACGTCCCGACGATCTGGCCGCGCTGGTCGTCAAGGCCGCCGTTGAGCGTTCCGGCCAGCCGGGCGAGGCCTTCGACGAGGTCTATCTGGGTTGCGCCAACCAGGCGGGCGAGGACAACCGCGACGTCGCCCGGATGGCGGTGCTGCTCGCCGGCCTGCCGGAGTCGGTGCCGGGCGTGACGCTCAACCGTCTCTGCGCCTCTGGGCTGGCGGCGATCGTCTCGGCTTGCCAGGCGATCAGATCGGGTGAAGCCGACCTGCTGATCGCGGGTGGCGTCGAATCCATGAGCCGCGCACCTTTGGTCCTGCCGAAACCCGCCAAGCCGTTCGAGCGTGGCGAGCGGACGATCTACGACTCGACCCTCGGTTGGCGGTTCCCCAACCCTCGGATGGAGGAGCTCTACCCGCTGGAGAGCATGGGCGAGACCGGCGAGAACGTGGCCGAGCGGTGGGATGTCTCCCGGGCCGACCAGGATGCCTTTGCGGCCGAGAGTCAACGCCGGTGGAAGGAAGCCGACGAGGCCGACCGGTTCGCAGACGAGCTAGTGCCGGTGGGTGACCTGGAGCGAGATGAGCATCCTCGGCCGGGGACCACCATCGAGCAGCTCGGCGGGCTGCGGCCGGCGTTCCGCAAGGACGGCAGCGTCACCGCGGGCAACTCCAGCGGCATGAACGACGGTGCGGCGGCGGTGGTGATCGCCAGCGGCGAGTATGTGCGCAAGCACAATCTCGCGGCTCGAGCCCGGTACGTGGGCTCCGCCGCCGCGGGGGTGAGTCCCCGGGTCATGGGCATCGGCCCTGTGCCGGCTGCTCGTCGTGCCCTGGGGCGGACCGGCCTCGACGTCGATCAGCTTGACCTGGTCGAGCTGAACGAGGCTTTCGCCTCACAGAGCCTGGCAGTGATTCGGGAGCTTGGTCTCGATCAGGAGCGGGTGAACGTCAACGGCGGTGCGATCGCGATGGGTCATCCCCTGGGTATGAGCGGCGCGCGACTCGTGGTCAGCCTGCTTCACGAGATGCCGCGCCGAGCGGCGCGATACGGCATGGCGACGCTCTGCGTTGGAGTCGGCCAGGGCCAGGCGGCGATCTTCGAGAACGTCGCCAAATCAGAAACGGAAACAGAGTAGTGCGCACCTATCGGGCGCAGAGGAGGACTTCATGACGAGATTGACCTACACCAGCGGCTCCTTCGGAGACGATGTAGAGAAGCAGTTCGACACCTGGCTGAAGAAGATTCGGGACGAGGACGCCCCGACCCTCGGCCACTACATCGGAGGCGTCTGGGAGACCACCGGCGCGACCGGGGAGCGAGTCGACCCTTGCGACACCAGCAAGGTCGCTTCGCGCTACCACGTAGCCGATGAGGCAACCGTCGAAACGGCACTGGCCGCCGCGGAGGCGGCGAAGGACGAGTGGCGTCGGCTGGGGTACAAGGAGCGCTGCCGTCTGCTGAACGTCGCGGCCCAGGAGCTCGACCGGCGCAAGATCGAAGCGGCCGCCGTGGTCTCGCTCGAGACCGGCAAGTCTCGGATCGAATCCATCCTCGAAGTGCAGGAAGCGGTCGAGCTGTTCGAGACCTACGCGGAGGAGATGGAGAAGAACGACGGGTTCGAGCAGCCCTTGGCGACCTTCGTCGACAACGAGACCAACACCGACGTCCTGCGTCCGTTCGGCGTGTTCGGCGTGGTTGGCCCCTTCAACTTCCCGGTCGCCCTCTGCATCGGCATGTCCGCGGCCGCACTGGCTGCGGGCAACACCGTGGTGCTCAAGCCGTCCGAGGACGCACCCTGGTCGGCTCACATCATCTCCGAGGCGATTCACGCCACCGGCTTCCCACGGGGAGTCTTCAATCTCGTTCACGGCGACGCCGAGACAGGTCGCGCGATCGTCGACGGCAAGGTCGATGGCATGGCTTTCACCGGCTCGGCGCAGGTCGGTCAGGAGATTGCCCGCAAGATGCACGCCGGCGATTACGCTCGCCCGGCCCTGACCGAGATGGGCGGCAAGAATCCCGCGGTGATCACCGCCAACGCCGACCTCGACAAGGCGGCGGAAGGCATCGCCCGGGCCGCCTACGGTCTCTCGGGACAGAAGTGCAGCGCCTGCTCGCGGGCGATCGTGGTCGACGAGGTCGCCGACGAGCTCGAGCGCAAGCTGGCGGACTTCGTCGCCACCCTCAAGGTTGGTCCTCCGGATGACCGCGAGAACTTCATGGGCCCGGTCATCGACGCCGCCGCGGTGGAACGGTTCGAGAAGGCGGTCGAGGCTTCACGCAGCGAAGGGCGTATCGTGGTCGGTGGAGGTCGCCCGGATCTGCCCGGTCACTTCGTCGAACCGACTGTCGTGGCCGATCTCCCGAAGGGTCACTGGCTGACCCGGGACGAACAGTTCATGCCGTTCGTCACGATCACCCGCGTCGCCGACCTCGACGAGGCGATCAAGGAGGCCAACGACGTCCGCTACGGGCTGGCCGCCGGGGTCTTCACCGAGGACGAAACCGAGGCGGACGAGTTCTTCGACCGCATCGAAGCCGGCGTGACTTACCTGAACCGAGCGGCCGGGGCGACGACCGGAGCTTGGCCCCGGACCCAGTCGTTCTGCGGTTGGAAGGCCAGCGGCAGCACCGGCAAGGGAGGCCTCGGCCCCCACTACGTGCCTCAGTTCATGCGTGAGCAGAGCCGCACCATCGTCAAGTAACACCCAAAAAACGTTAAGAAAGGACCCGATAATGGCAAGACAGGCACCCCGAATGGCAGTTTCGTTGGCGGAGTACCAGGAGCGCGTCGCCAAGACGAGGACGTGGATGGAAGAGCAGAACCTGGACCTGCTGATTCTCTCCCAGCCCGAGCATTACAACTGGCTCTCCGGCTATGACCCGACCAGCGTCTTCTACTTCCAGGCGTTGATTCTCGACACCGACGCGAACCGCGAGCCGACCCTGCTCTGCAACAAGGCGGAGATGGCGCTGTACAACGAGACCTGCTGGGTTGACGACGTCCGCGTCGTTTGGACCCACGAGGATCAGGTCGAGCGGGCGATGGAAGTCGTGCGTGAGCGCGGGCTGGACGACAAGGAGATCCGCGTCGGCCTCAACCTGAGCAGCTACCACTGCAAGCCGATCTACGCGTTCGGCTTCCAGAAGGCGCTGCCCAAGGCCGAGCTGGTCGACGTCACGCAGGGCGTAGACGACCTCCGGCTGGTGAAGTCCCCGGCCGAGATCGAGTACCTGCGTCGGGCCGCCCACATGGCTGACCTCGGGGTTACCGCCGGCATCAACGCGATCCGCGACGGCGTCACCGACCGCGAGGTCATGGGCGCGATCCAGCAGGCGATCTCGACCAACGGCGGTGAGTTCCCGGCCTACCCCTTCCTGGTGGATGCTCGCGGCACGCTGCACGGCACTCCCACCGGGAAGATCCTCGGTGCGGGCGACACGGTCTACATGGAGGTCAGCGGCGTCTGCCGACGCTACCATTGCAACATCTCCCGGACAGTGGCCGTCGGCGAACCGTCGAATGAGGTACGCGAGCTCTACAAGGTCGTCAAGGAAGCTCTCGACCTGGGCACCGACGCGCTCCGTCCCGGCGTCAACGTGAAGGAGATCGTCGACCTGGTCGCCAGGTGTCACAGCGGCTGGGAAGAGAACACCTGGGGTCGGTTCGGCTTCAGCATGGAGATCGCCTACCCGCCGATCTGGATCGGTGGCCTCAGCCTCATGAAGGGTGACGATCACGTCCTCGAGCCGGGCATGGTCATCACCATGGAGCCGGGCTTGTCGTACGCGTCGGGTCAGACCATGATGCTGGGCAACAACGTGCTCGTGACCGAGAACGGCCCGGAGATCCTCAACAACGTCCCCGCCGATCTCTTCGTCAAGTAAGAGCCTGTCACCGAGTTAGGAAACCATGCCACAAAGAGACAGAGTTCACCACTACTCAGGGCCGACCACGTTCTACCGGGCGCCGGCCTGCCGGCCCGAGGAGGTTCCCTCGGGGAGCGTGGGGATCGTCGGCATCCCGCTCGATTCCTGGACCCTGGGCCGCAACGGCCAGCGGATGGGCCCCCGCGCGATCCGTGAGGCGTCGCTGTACCTGGCCGGCTATTACGGCCTCCAGGTGCCGCTGGACGAGGGCTACATCAACGTCCAGGACGGCACGGTGTCGACCGTGCCGGCCGAGCCTCGGCTGTTCGACACCGGTGACGTCCGTCTGTACCAGGGCGATGTGCACGCTCAGACGGAAGAGATCGCCCAGCACGTCGCCAAGGTGACGGAGCGGGGCGCGATGCCGGTCATGCTGGGCGGTGACCACTACATCCCCTACCCGTCGCTGCTTGGCTTCATCGAGGGCATGCAGAAGGTCAAGGAGGACTTCAAGGTCGGCTTCCTGAACCTCGACGGTCACTTCGACCTCTGGGACGAGTTCCGGGACATGGGTCGTTTCAATCACGGCACCTTCGCTCGGCGGATCAGCGAGCATCCCGCGGTCGGAAAGATGGCTTGGTGGGGGCTCAACGGCACCCACATCGTCGAGCCGAACCAGTTCGAGTTGTGCCGCGAGAAGGGTTACGTCGGCTACACGGTCGACTCGATCCGCCGCCGTGGGGTCGAGACGACGATTCGCGAGGCGCTGGACATCGTGTCCGAAGGCGTCGACGCGGTCTATGTCACCTTCGACATCGACACGGTCGACGGGGCCTATGCCCCCGGCACCCATAGCATCGTGGTCGACGGTCTGACCGCGAACGAGGTGTTCGAAGCGGTCGCGATCATCCCTCAGTACGAGTCGGTGCAGGCCTTCGATGTCGCCGAGATGCTGCCTCAGTACGACATCGCCGGCGGTCGCACCGCAAGGTTCGCCTGTCACGTCATCCTCAGCGTGATCGGTGACCGGGTTCTGGACAGCCGACCCGGCTACAGCGAGCAGGAACTGGCTGCCGTCTTCCGTTAGGAAGGCAGCGGAAGGGCCGGCGGTGGGCTTCCCGCCACCGCCGGCCCTTCCGCACCGCTCGTCTCAGCTTGCTCCGGGCGTGACCAGCGCGTCCACTGCGACAGCGCCGCCGCTGGGTATCAAGACGATCGGGTTGAGGTCGACGGTGGTGCCGGTGGAGGACTTCTCGAGGAAGTCTCCTAGCCGGATCACGATGTCGGCGAACGCTTCAAGGCTGGCCGGCGGGGTGCTGGTCGGCAGACCGGGGATCGAATCGACCAGCGCCAGCGCGTTTGCGAGATCGAGCGAGGCCGGTGCGCAGACGACGTTGTCTCGTTGCTCCAAGGTCTGGCCGCCCCAACCGACGCAGACGATCGGGCCGTAGTCCGGATCGTTGCGGCCACCGCAATAAACCTCCAGGCCCCGCGGTACCTGCTCGACGACCAGCGCAGGCTGGTTCAGGCCGATGAACTCGGCTTCCACTCCCGCCGGGGTGCGGAGCCCGAGTGTGATCTCGTTGCTCGCCGAACGGTGAGCGACCTCGTTCGCCTTGAGGACGACCGGGAAGCCGATCTCGAGCGCGGCCTCGACCGCCTCTCGCGGAGTGTTCGCCAACCGCATCCGTGGAAAGGGGATCCCTTGGCGGGCGAGATCCTGTGACGCCTTGAACTCACCGAGGTGATGGTTTCGAGGCGGCGGGCCGGATTCTCGGAAGGCGTCCCAGCGTTGGGTGCGGGAGGCTCGTCGCCCGATCTTGGAGAGGGCGGCGATCGGCGCGTTCGATCCGCGGAGCAGGGGGATCTCATGCCGAGCCGCTAGCGCTGCCACCTCGGGAACCGGCTCGGTGGCTTGGCCGGAGACGATCACCCTGTAGACGCGATCGGGCCCGAGCTCGGCCAGGGCGGTGCACACCTCGAGCGATACCCGGCGTTCGATCTCACCGACGAAAGGCGACTGATCCATCTGCACGGCCAGGATGTCGTACTCGCCCGAGTCGGCTATCGGCTCGAAGCCCTGCCGGTAGATGAAGACCGTCTCGTCGATCGCCCAGGCGTCCAGTGGGTTGCAGGCGATCGCATCCGATCCCAGGATGCGGCCGAGCTCACGACCCAAACGGTCGCTGAACGGCCGCATCGGCGCGTGGTTGTCGGCCGCCAGGTCGGCCCACAGGGCGGCTTCGCCGCCGGATTGGGTCACGGTGGCGACACGGCCGCCCCGGGGTGGCGTGCCGGTGTCGAAGGCGGCCAGCGCCTCCACGAACTCGGAGAAGTCCTCGGCCTCGATCAGCTCGGCCTCGCGGGCGATCGCCCGAAAGGCCCGGGTCGGTGTGAGCACGGCGTCGGTGTGGGCGATCGTTGCGCGGGTTCCGGCGTCCGAGCGGCCAACTCGGAGGCAGACCACGGGCTTCCCGGCGGCCTGGAGGTTCAGCAGGGCTTGGCGGAAGGCTCGGGGGCGGCGAATCGATTCCAGGAAGATCCCGACCGCCTCGGTTTGCCGGTCCTCGGCCAAGTGGTTCAGGACGTCGGCAACGTCGCGGTTCTGCTCGGCTCCCAGAGAGAATATGCAGCGCAAACCCACCCTGTCCCCCAGGGCGGCGAGGGCCTCGCCGATGGAGCCGGACTGGACCACGGTGGCGATCCGGCCGGGGCGCAGTCCTTGCCCCAGCGTCCCGACCCAGGCCGAGGTGCCGCCGGGGACTGCGACGCCCATGCAGTTGGGCCCGATCACGGGCACTCCTCCGCTGGAGGCCAGGTCGCCGATCGCCCGGGCGATCGGCGCGGCCTCCTCCCCCGCCTCCCGGCCGAGCCCGGGGATGATCAACGACCTCGCGCCGCCGGCGATCGCGTCGGCCGCGGCGCGGTGCAGGTTCCGGTGCCCGACCAGCAGCATCGCCATGTCGGGTGGCTGGGGGAGGGCGCTGACCGAGCGGAAGCAGGGGATGCCGAGGATCTCTTCCCGGCGTGGATGGACGCCCCAGGCGGTCGCCCCGTTGGCGGTCAGGTTCTCGATCGCGGCCCGGTGCACGCCTCGCTTGCCGGATGCTCCGACCACCGCCACGGTCTTCGCCTCGAGCAGCTTGGCGAGGCCTCCCCGCAGCGCGACGTTGGGATCGTTCATGATTTCCGCCGATTCATACAGTAGATTTACGCCTTACAAACGTTAGCTCACTACCATGGAAAAAGCCGACCAACAGCCCATCCGCACCGACGAACGCATCGTCTCCGTCGCCACCAAGCTCTTCTATGAGAAGGGCTATCACGCCACCACTCTCCGCGAGATAGCGACCGGCTGCGACATCAAGGCAGGCAGCGTCTACAACCATTTCAGCAGCAAGCAGGAGCTGCTGATGCAAATCGTGTGGACCACGACGAAGGACATGCTCGACGGAGCCAAGGAACGGCTCGAAGGCGTCGAGGGAGCAGAGCCTCGACTGCGCTGTTTCCTCAAGTGGCACGTCGAGTTCCATGCCCACCAGCGGCTCGCCGCGCTGGTCGCCGACGAGCAGTTGATCGCCCTGAGCGAAGAGAATCGCGCGCGGGTGGTCGCGCTGCGCGACGAGCACCAGCTTGTTCTCGAGGGGCTCTTGAAGGACGGCCGCGAAGCCGATGGCTGGGCGATCGAGGACCTCCCGGTGATCGCCATCGCGGTCGCGACCATGTGCACGCAGGTCGACACCTGGTACCGCGAGGGCGGCCGGCTCAGCCCGGAGCAGATCGGTGACCTGCTGGCCAACTTCACGATCGCCGCCCTTCGGAACGGAGGCCTCGGGAAGTGAGCTACGCCTCGCCCGGGGAACGCCTGAAGTCGCATCGCCTGGCCGACCGCGATTGGTTTCAGGTTCGCGATGCTCTGGCCGCCGGCGCGCCGGCGATCCTGCCCGTCGGCTCGACCGAGCAGCATGGCCCGCACTTGCCGCTCTCAACCGATGCGGTCGTGGCCGAGGAGCTGGCGGCCGCGGTCGCGAGGCGGCTGGGCGGGCTCGTCTTGCCGACGATCACCTACGGGGCTCCTTCTCGCCCTCGTTCCGGCGGCGGCGATGGGTTTCCCTCCCCCGACGTTTCCCTGCCCACTCTGCTCGCCACGGTGGAATCTGTGACTGAGAACGTGCTGGCCGCCGGCGCCAAGTGGTTCGTGGCGATCTCGTGGCATTGGGAGAATGCGTCGGTGCTCTGGGACGCCCTGCGCGAGGCGCTGGAGGATAGTTCCGCCAAGGCGGTTCTCTTCGCCTCTCCTTGGGACTTGATGAGCGCCGAAAGCGTGTCCGACCTCCTCGGCGATGCCGCCACAGACTTCGATTGGGCCTCCGATCACGCCGGGCTGTTGGAGACCGCGATCATGCGCCACCTTCGCCCGGACGCGGTTTCCGAGCCGCCTCCCGTGCATCCCTTCGTGGCGCGGCAGTGGGAGGTGCTGCCGACGCCGAAGGACGCGGTTCCGGAGACCGGCGTGGTCCACGATGCGCGAAGCGTCACCGCCGCGCAGGGCGCCGCCTGCTTCGACTCGATGGTCGACGGGCTGGTCGCCGCAGTCGAGTCCGAGATCGCGAGATAGGCCCACCTTCGGCCCGGCCCGTCGGCTAAGTCTCGTGGTACGCTAACGAGCGTTAGTTCCCCATGGGTCGGCCGGCACGGTGCCGCCCCGGACGGGGGGGGTTGCCTTGCAGCGGAAGACCGAGCGGAACGCGGCTAGCCAAACGGAAGTGCCGATCGAGCACGTCGGTGTCGAGCCAGTGCCGGAGAAGGACCGGACGGCCACGGCCAAAGACTTCTTCCAGATCGCATTCGGCGCCGCCGTCGCCACCACGACGATCATCATCGGAACGATCCCCATCGCCCTCGGGCTGAGTTTCTGGGCGGCTGCTTCGGCGATCGTCGTCGGGGTCATCGCCGGCGCGTTCCTGCTCTCTCCCCTCGCGGTCGTCGGGTCCCGGACGCACACGAACAACGCGGTCAGCTCGGGCGCCCACTTCGGTGTGCGCGGCCGGGTGATCGGCTCCTTCCTCTCCTTGCTGATCGCGATCACCTTCTTCATGATCTCGGTCTGGGTCGGCGGCGACGCGATGACCGCAGGGCTTGCTCGCCTCTTCCCCGAGCTCGAAGGGGATCTGCTCTCCGCCGCCGGATACGCCCTGACCGCGGCGGTCATCTTCACCGTCTGCGTGGTCGGGTACCGCTGGCTGCTCGCCGCGAACCGGTTCATCGCACCGCTCGTGGTCGCGCTGCTCGTGCTTGGCGCTATCGCCTTCATGGGGGACTTCGACCCGTCCTTCGCCGGCGCGCCGGACAGCTACGCATTCGGCACGTTCGCCGCGACTTGGGTCGCCGCCATGCTCATCGCCATGGCGAACCCGATGTCCTACGGGCCCTTCCTCGGTGATTGGAGCCGATACGTGCCGTCCTCGGTCGAAGCGAAGAAGCTGCGGCGAGCGATCTTCGGCGCTCAGCTGGTCTCGCTGGTGCCCTTCCTCTTCGGGGCGGCCACGGCGACCCTGGTCCCGGACGCCGGCAACTACATCAATGGGTTGGTCGCGGTGGCTCCGGCTTGGTACGTCGCCGCCCTGGTGGTCGTCGCGGTCGCGGGCGGGATCGCCGGTGGGGTGGCCTCCCTTTACGGGACCGGGCTCGACTTCTCTTCCCTGGTGCCGGCCGTCTCGCGGATCAAGGGCACTCTCCTGATCGGCACGCTGGCGATCGCCCTGGTCTTCGTCGGGCGGTTCGCGATCGACATGGTGGACACCGTCAACTCCTTCCTGACCCTGATCTTGATCTTCGCCGCGCCCTGGACGGCGATCATGCTGGTCGGCATGTTGACTCGCAGGAGCTTCTACGATTCGGAGGATCTGCAGGTCTTCAACCGAGGTCAGAGCGGCGGTCGGTACTGGTTCACGAACGGCATGAACTACCGGGCAGTCGGTTCTTGGACGATCGGCTCCGTCCTCGGGCTGATGCTTGCGAACACCACCCTCTTCACCGGGCCGTTGAGTGGAATCGCCGATGGCATCGACGTCAGCTTCTTCGTCGCCCTCGCGGTCACGGTCGCGGTCTACTGGGTCTCGCTGCGGCTCTTCCCGGAGCCCCGCTACGTGTTCGACGAACGAGGCCCTCGACACGTGCCCGCGCTAGACGCGGACCCGCCGCCGGTCACGGCGGAGCGATCGGGCGCCCGAAGCGAGTGAGCGAGGCTGCCGCCGCCGGGCCGGCGATGATCGGGGCATGCCGATGCGCGTGATCGTCACCGGGGCCGCCCAGGGGATCGGGGAAGCGGTGGCCCGGAGGCTCGGTGCCTCCGGTCACCAACTCCTGCTCGCTGACATCCAAGCCGAGAAGGTCGCTCGGGTCGCCGAGTCGTTGGAGGCATCGTCCTACACGGTCGACATCTCGTCCGACTCCTCGGTCAGCCGCCTCTATGAGGAGATCGCGCGTGACTGGGATCATTTCGATGCGCTGATCAACGTGGCCGGCATCGACGCGCCCTTCGAGACCCCCGAGCAGACCTCCCCGCAGCGCTGGGGCCAGTTGATCGATGTGAACCTGAATGGCACCTGGCGATGCATCAGCGGAGCCCTGCCGACCCTCAAGAAGCGGGAGGACTCTCGGGTTGTCAACATCGCCTCGATCTGCGGCGTGGTCCCCACACCGGGCGTCTCGGTTGCCTACATTGCCTCGAAGGCCGGGGTCGTCGGCCTGACCATGGGCCTCGCGACCGAGCTGGAGCCGGACGGCGTGCGCGTCAACGCGATAGCCCCCGGAGCCACCGGTTCGACCGGCAACCCGATGAGCGATGCGGAGAAGGCGGTGTACCGCGAAGCTCAGCCGCTCGGCCTGGGCGGCCCCGAACCGATCGCGGGGGCGGTCGAGTACCTGCTCGGACCAGATGGGAGCTGGGTCTCAGGGGTAGTGATGAACGTGAGCGGGGGATACTGGCGTGGCCGCTGAGTCGGATCGATCACCGGTCGTCCTGCTCACGGGCGCCAGCTCCGGCATCGGTCTCGCCCTCGCCTCGAGGCTCGCTGAAAGCCGGCACCAGCTCATCCTTCCGGTCCACGGACCGCTCGAGAAGCTGGAGGCCGCCCTCGCTGACCGTCCCTGTCCCGACCCCTACATCCGCACGCTTGACGTCACCGACCGCGGCGCGGTCGGTGACCTGGTCCAAACGGCGGAATCCCGCTTTGGTGGAATCGATGCGCTGGTCACCTGCGCCGGGATCTACCGTGGCGGCAGCTCGCTCAGCTTTGGCTGGGACGACTGGGACGAGGTGTTCCGGGTGAACGTGGACGGCACCTTCGCGGTGATCAAGGCGGCACTGCCCGGCCTCGTGAAACGAGGGTCGGGCCGCATCCTGACCTGCGCCTCGGAGCTGGCCTTGACCGGCGCCCCGGAGGCCACCGCCTACGCGGCATCGAAGGGCGCCATCATCTCGATGACCAAGTGCCTGGCGCGTGAGCTCGCCCCGGCCGGCATCCTGGTGAACTGCGTCGCTCCCGGTCCCACCGCGACCCCGATGCTGCTGGCAGAATCGAGTTACGCGGACGGCTCAGAAGCCGAACGCCTGCCCCTCGGGCGCTACGGTAGGTCAGACGAGATCGCGGCGATGTTCGAGGCGCTCCTGGGGGAACCCGGCGAGTACGTCGTCGGCCAGGTGATCAGCCCGAACGGCGGTGCGGTGATCTGAGCCGGCCCCCGCGCGAGGCCGAGCCACAGCTCAAGCTGCGGTTTAGACTAGCGCCATGTCACTTGAGACGAACACCGCGAAGGTGAGGAGTGAATCCACTCGGCTGGAATCCCTCAACCCCGCCACCGGCGAGCTGGTCGGGACCGTCCCGACCATCACCCCGGACG
>Ga0182793_1001709_pt1 | contig 13203 bp, 6 predicted proteins | sample Passage237A_FD_130498 | JGI IMG/M metagenome (GOLD analysis project Ga0182793, IMG submission 130498) | Cellulose adapted compost microbial communities from Newby Island Compost Facility, Milpitas, CA, USA - Passage2 37A (version 2) (version 2) ... | reverse complement strand
TGGCGCCGCGGCTGCAGCAGGCGCGCGAGGTGGCGCAGATGGGCACCCCGGTGCGCAGGATCGAGCCGCGCCCGCATGCCGGCGGCCTGCGCCTGGTGCTGCATACCAGCGGCGAATACACCTCCCAGGCCTACCAGTCCGGTTCGGACTACATCATCGACATCGCCCCGGCGGGGGAGGCGCTGGAGGAGGACGCGGTGGCCGCGCCGGTGATGCGCCTGGGCCAGGGTCCGGCGATCAATGCCGCCGCCGCGCGCCGGGTCGCGCCGGCCCCGGCGCTGGCCGGCAACGGCACCGCCAACTTCCGTTTCGAGGGTGAGTCGCTGCAGGGCGTGGTCCAGGTGATCCTGGGCGAGGTGCTGGGGCAGAACTACGTGATCGCCCCCGGCGTGGGCGGCAGCGTGACCCTTTCCACCCCGCGTCCGGTCAGCCCGGCCCAGGCCATGTCCCTGCTGGAGATGGTGCTGGCCTGGAACAACGCGCGCATGGTCTACAGCGATGGCCGTTACCACATCGTCCCGGCCGACCAGGCGCTGGCTTCGGGCGCCGCGCCCAGCACCGCGCCGGCTGCGCGCGCGCGCGGCTTCGAGGTCAGGGTGGTGCCGCTGCAGTACATCTCCGCCTCGGAGATGAAGAAGGTACTGGCGCCCTATGCCCGCCCCGATGCCATCGTCAGCGCCGACAGCGCGCGCAACCTCATCACCCTGGCCGGAACCCGCGCCGAGCTGGAGAACTACCTGCGCACGATCGAAGTGTTCGACGTGGACTGGATGGCCAGCATGTCGGTGGGCGTGTTCCCGCTGGGAGCCAGCCGCGCGACGCGGGTGGTGGCCGACCTGGAGCGGGTGTTCGGCGAGCAGTCCGGCTCGCCGGTGGCGGGCATGTTCCGCTTCATGCCGCTGGAGGGGGCCAATGCGGTGATGGCCATCACCCCGCAGCCGCAGTACCTGGAGCAGGTGCGGATCTGGATCGAGCGCATCGATGGCGCCGGCGAGGGCACCCGCCTGTATGCGCACGAGCTGCGCTACATCACCGCACGCGACCTGGCGGCCAAGCTGGCCGAGGTGTTCGGCGCCGGTCCCGGGGTCCAGGCCGCCGCCGGCGTGGCCTCGCTGATGCCGGGCCTGGATCCGGTGACCATCCAGGACCCGGGCGTGGACGGGGGCATGGAAAGCGTGGCCAGCCTGGGCCCGCCGCCGGTGGCCAGTGCCGGCCCGGCCAGCCTGACCCTGCGCGTGGATGGCGACGCGGTCGGGGTGTCGGCGGTGGACGAGACCAACACCTTGCTGGTGCGTGCCAGCGCCACCGCCTGGCGCTCGATCCGCGAGGTGATCGAGCGCCTGGACGTGATGCCGCTGCAGGTGCATATCGAGGCGCAGGTGGTCGAGGTGACCCTCAGCGGCGACCTCAGCTATGGCGTGAGCTGGTACCTGCGCAACATCGACGGTTCCTTGCCGCAGGTGCCGGCCGGGGTGGGCCTGCGCAACCTGACCCCGGGTGGTGGCCTGCTCTACACCTTCGGGGTCAATGATGGCGTCGGCGTGCTCAACGCGCTGGACAGGGTCTCGCGGGTGCACATGCTGCAATCACCCTCGGTCACGGTGCGCAACAACCACGAGGCCAGCTTCGTGGTCGGCAGCCGCATCCCGGTGGCCTCGGTCACGGTCAATCCGGGCATGGGCGGGGAGGCGGTGGCCCAGGTGCAGTACCTGGACACCGGCACCATCCTCAAGGTGCGCCCGCGCGTGACCCGCGAAGGCACGGTGTTCCTGGACGTGGTCCAGGAGATCAGTTCGCCCGGTTCCACCGCCGATGCCAATGGCAACGTGCGGATCAACAACCGGCGGCTCAAGACCAGCGCCATCATCAACAGCGGCGACACCGTGCTGCTGGCCGGCCTGATCCAGGAGGGCATGAACCGCGGCTCCTCCGGCCTGCCGGGACTGAGCCGGATCCCGGTGCTGGGTGGACTGTTCGGACAGCAGACCCGGCGCGACGAGCGCAGCGAGGTCATCGTGCTGCTCACGCCCACCCTGGTGACCGATCCGGCGCATGCGCGCCAGGTCACCGACGAGTACGGCCAGCGTTTCCGCGCCCTGCAGCCGCTGCGCTGAGCCGCGCCCCGGGCGCAGGTTCTGTTGCAGGCGGCACCATGCCCGGGCAGCCGTGCAGGCGGAGTGGATACCGCACCGCCATGGTGCGTGCCTGGCCTGCGCGTGCACCAGCAACAGGCAAGGATGCGTGCGGTGGCCTTGAAAATGTGCAGCAGATCATGCTGCGTGCATACGCTTGCGCAGGGTCGCCGGAAGCCTGTTTTTCCATGCGTTTCCGTACTGTGCCTGGCTTACCAGCTTCTAACAAACAGCCGCAGAATCTGCGGTATAAACGCTGTCAATGTGGCGTCGCTTAGGGGGGCGAACGCAAGGACGCAACAAGGAAGGCTGCTGCCGCAGCATTGGGGGTAAGGATGGTTTTGCCTGGCGCTTGGTTGCGAGCGGGAGTGCTCGCGTGTCTCGTCTGCCTGTTGGCAGCCTGTGGTGGAGGCGATGACGGAGGAGGCGCGGCGGCAGCACCCCCGCCTCCCGTTGCAGGTGGCGGCGGCGGAGGCGACTCCGGCGGCAATAGTGGTGGTGGCGGCGGCACGCCCGTGGGCGGCGGCACGTCAGGTGGCGGCCAATCGGGTGGCGGCTCCACCGGCAATACCGATGGGGGTTCCAGCGATGCCGGCAGTGGCTCCGGCGGCAGCATGCCGGGCAACGGCTCCGGCGCTGGTTCCAATGGCGACGCCGGCAGTGGCCCGGATGGCGGCCCGGGTGGCGGCACGGGTGGCAGTGCGCCGGGTGCCGGTTCCGGCTCGGGCTCCAGTGGCAGCACTGGTGGCAGCGGCGGCGGCACTGCGCCTGGCTCAGGCACCGGCGGCACGTCAGGTGGCGGCACGTCCGGCGGTGGCACCTCCGGCGGTGGCGCCTCCGGTGGCGGCACCTCCGGTGGTGGCACCTCCGGTGGTGGCACGTCCGGTGGCGGCACCTCCGGCGGTGGCACGTCGGGCGGTGGCACGTCCGGTGGCGGCACCTCCGATGGCGGCACGTCGGGTGGTGGCACGTCGGGTGGTGGGACGTCGGGTGGTGGGACGTCGGGTGGTGGCACGTCGGGTGGTGGCACGTCCGGTGGCGGCACCTCCGGCGGCGGCGCGGCACCGGGCAATACCACGCTGCGCTATGCCCCGATCCCGGCCACCGATGCCGAGGCCGCCCGCTTCCTGAGCCAGGCCACGTTCGGCGTGACCCGCGAGGAGATCCAGCGGCTGCGCCAGGTCGGCTACGAGAAGTGGATCGACGACCAGCTCAACCCGGCCGTCACCCGGCCGACCCGGTTGCTGGACTATTTCCTGCACCACGAATCCGTCAACGGCGTGGACCGTTTCGGGTTCAGTAACCGCGAGCGTGCCCAGCACTGGCTGTGGAGCGCGGCCAAGAACCCGGACCAGCTGCGCATGCGCATCGGCCTGGCGCTGAGCGAGATCCTGGTCGTGGCCGAGATCGGTTCGCGTGGCAATACCGAGGTGTTCCGCAACACCGATTACCAGGACCTGCTGGTGGCCAGCGTCGATGGCAGCTTCCGCGACCTGCTGGAAAAGGTGGCCATCCACCCGGCCATGGGCTCGTTCCTCAGCCATGCCGGAAACCGCAAGGCCGACCCGTCCAGCAATGTCACCCCGGACGAGAACTTCGCGCGCGAGATCATGCAGCTGTTCTCGATCGGCCTGGTGCAGCTGAACCTGGACGGCACGCCCAAGCTCGATGCCAATGGCCAGACGATCCCGACCTATGACCAGGAAGTGATCACCAACATGGCGCGGGTGTTCACCGGCTGGACCTACCAGGGCGTGCGCCGCTTCGGCGACCGCGACCTCAAGGGCCACCTGCCGATGGTGTGCTACCCGGAATACCACGACGACAAGCCCAAGGTGGTGTTCAACGGCCTCGTCATCAATGAGGGCAACGACTGCCGCAAGAGCCTGGCCAAGGTGATCGATGCGCTGGCCGCGCATCCGAATACCGCGCCGTTCATCAGCCGCCAGCTGATCCAGCGCTTCGTCACCTCCAATCCCTCGCCGGCCTACGTGCGCCGGGTCGTGGACGTGTGGCACGCCACCAACGGCAACATCGGCAAGGTGGTCAAGGCCATCCTGCTGGACAACGAGGCGCGGATCCCGCCGCCGGCCAGCGATCCGGTGTTCGGCAAGGCGCGCGAGCCGCTGATCGTGGCCACCCTGCTGCATCGCAGCTTCAAGGCCCAGTACGAGTTCCCGGCCAGCAAGCGCTACAACTGGGACTACTGGGGTGCCGGCGAAATGGAGGGGCACATCGGCCAGGAATCGCTGCGCGCGCCGACGGTGTTCAACTGGTTCGAGCCCGGCTACCGCCTGCCCGGCAGCAACGGCGCCGAGGGCATCCTCGCGCCGGAGTTCCAGATCCTCAACGAGGCGACCTATCTCACCGCGCTGAACATGTACAACACCCTGCTCGGCTACGCCAATACGGGCGAGGGATATGTCGTGCAGCCCCGGCCAGGTCCGACCATGAACCTGGCCGCGCTGGTCACTCCGCTGGCCGCGGGCAACTACGGTGCGGCGGTGGACGAGATCGGCCTGCTCATGATGGACGGGCGGATGTCGGCCAGGACGCGCCAGACCATGATCAAGATGGCGACGGAACTGACCGAGCAACGGCGCGAGCCGCCGCTCAATGTCGCCCGGGCGCTGGTGATCCTGGCGCTCGCGTCCCCCGAATTCATGATCCAGCGCTGAGGGCCCCGACGATGAGCAAGTCGATCCGTGAAAGCCGGCGCGCCTTCCTGTGCGCCCTGGGCGGGGTTTGCGCCGGTGGCGCCGCCTATGCCCTGTATCCACAGCTGGAGCTGGTGGGCCGCCTGCTGGCCGCCGAGCCCGGCCTCAACGAGTACCGCGCCCTGGTCTGCATCTACCTGACCGGTGGCAGTGACTCTTTCAACATGCTGGTGCCGTACGAGACAGGCGAATACAACATCTACCTGGCCAGCCGGGGCGGTGTGTTCAACAGCAACAGCAACCAGGCCGGGCTGGCCATCGCCCGCGACCAGTTGCTGCCGATCAGCGACGGCGGTGGCAAGCAGTACGGCCTGCATCCCTCGTGCACCGGGATGAAGACCCTGTTCGACCAGGGCGAGCTTTCGTTCCTGGCCAACATCGGCACCCTGTCGGTTCCGTTGAGCAAGGCCGAGTTCAACTCCAAGGCCAAGGCGTTCCCGCCGGAGCTGTTCTCGCACAACAGCCAGACCACCCAGTGGATGCGCGGCATCTCCAGCCAGATCAGCACCACCGGCTGGGGCGGGCGCATTGCCGACCGCCTGGCCGGGCTCAACAACCGGACCCCGATCCTGCCGCCCTCCATCAGCGTCACCGGCGGCGGCAGCGTGTTCCAGACCGGCGCCACCACGCTGCCCTACGCCATGTTCGCTTCCGGCCCGGTCGGGGCCCACGCGTTCTCGCGCAACAGTGCCTCCGGGCGGACCCGGGCCGATGCCCTGGACGAGCTGCTGGGCCGCGAATACACCACGCTGATGGAGAACCGGTACGCCCATATCGGCGAGACCGCGCGCCTGCTTGGCGCCCAGGTCTCGGAGTGGCTGAGGCCGGAGAACGGGGGTGACATCTCCACCCAGTTCCCGCAGGGGCGCCTGTCCGACCAGCTGCGCATGATCGCGCGCATGATCAAGATCGGACGCAGCGCCGCGGTCGGGCACAAGCGGCAGATCTTCTTCGCCGAGCTGGGAGGCTTCGACACCCATCGCGGGCAGATGAATCCGGATGTCCAGCCGGCGCTGCTGAGGCAGCTGTCCGACGGCCTGCTGGCGTTCCGCCAGGCCCTGGCCGAAATTGGCGCGCTCAATGAAGTGACCACTTTCACCATGAGCGATTTCGGCCGCACCCTCAATTCCAATGGCAGTGGCTCCGACCACGGCTGGGGCGGCGTGCAGCTGGTCATGGGCGGTTCGACCGCCAATGGCGGCAGCCATCGCGGCGGCCGGGTCTGGGGCAGTTACCCCTTGCTGGAGCTCAATGGCGAGCAGTCGCTGGCGCGCGGGCAGATGGTGCCGACTACCTCGGTGACCCAGTTCGGTGCCACCCTGGCCAACTGGGCCGGGGTGCCGCGCGGCGAGCTGGGCACGGTGTTCCCGGGGCTGTCGCGCTTTTCGCCGGACCTGCTGCCCATTTTCAGTTGAGCGCGGAACCGGGCCAGGTCCCGCGCCCGGACCGGCATGCGGTGCGGGTGCGGGACCATCCCCCGGGGTTCGATCCTCCGGGGCGACAGGCATGGAAGGCGGCGGCCACTGCCGCCGCGTGGCGGATGCGCCAGCAGGGTGCGCATCCATGGGGACCAGGGAAACGGCTGCCTGCGCGGCTTCGAGGTACGGGTATGGATGCACGCGTGTTCCTGCGCGCCTGGCTGCTGGCGGGCGCGGTATTCCTGCTGGCTGGCTGTGGCGGCTCCGATGGCGGGGACGGTGGCACGCCGCCACCGGCCGGTGGCCCGGGAGCCGGGGGGGGCGGCCCCGGCGGCGGTAACCCGGGCGGTGGCGGAGGAGGCGGTGGCACGCCAGCGGACGACGGGGCGCCGCGCTATCCGGCGCGGCCGGCCAGCGATGCCGAAGCGGCCCGCTTCCTGACCCAGGCCACCTTCGGCGTGACCCGCGCCGACATCGCCCGGGTCAAGGCCATCGGCTACAGCGCCTGGATCGACGAGCAGATCGCGATGAGTCCAAGCCTGGTGCTGCCGCACCTGGAATCGGTGGTGGCCCGCGGCTTCGAGCGCAACCAGGTCTCGCCGCAGATGCGGCGCAACTACTGGCTGTGGCAGGCGGCCAATGCCAACGACCAGCTGCGCCAGCGCATGGGCTTTGCCCTGAGCGAGATCCTGGTGGTGTCCGACCGCGAGGTCGCCGACGGCAACCTGACCTCCTACCGCATCGCCGACTACCAGGACACCCTGACCCGGGGCGCCTTCGGCAGCTACCGCAGCCTGCTCGAGCAGGTCAGCCTGCACCCGGCCATGGGGTACTTCCTCAGCCACGTGGGCAACCGCAAGGCCGATCCCGCCCGCAATGTCGCCCCGGACGAGAACTACGGGCGGGAGGTCATGCAGCTGTTCTCCATCGGCCTGGTCAAGCTCAACCCGGACGGAACCCCGGTGCTGGACGCGGAGGGCAACACCATCCCGACCTATGACGAGCAGGTGGTCAGCGCCATGGCGCGGGTGTTCACCGGCTGGACCTATGCAGGGCAGACCGACGCACGCTTCGGCCGCAACGACAACACCAGCTACGCGCCGATGGAATGCCATCCGGCCTTCCACGACGACAAACCCAAGACCATCTTCGATGCGGTGGTGGTGGACGAGGGCAGCGACTGCAGGGCCAGCCTGGCCCGTACCCTGGACGCGCTGGCCCGGCACCCCAACGTGGCCCCGTTCATCAGCCGCCAGCTGATCCAGCGCTTCGTCACCAGCAACCCCTCGCCGGCCTACGTGCGCCGGGTGGCCAAGGTGTGGACCGACAGCAACGGCAACCTGGGCCAGGTGGTCAAGGCCATCCTGCTGGACAACGAGGCGCGGATCCCCCCGGCCGATGGCGACCTGGCCTTTGGCAAGGCGCGCGAGCCGCTGATCAAGGTGGCCACCCTGTGGCGGACCTTCGGTGCGCGCTACGTGCCGGCCCCGGAGAACGGGCGGGTGTCGTTCCGCTTCTCCAATGCAGGCGACCTGACCACGCCGATCGCCCAGGATTCGCTGCGCGCGCCTTCGGTGTTCAATTTCTTCGAGCCGGGCTACCGCCTGCCGGGCGCCAATGGCAGCGAGGGCATCCTCGCCCCGGAGTTCCAGATCCTGACCGAGGCCAACTTCCTCACCGCCCATAACCTGTTCGACAACCTGATCTGGAACCTGGCCAACGAGGGCCAGGAGGTCACCGAGAACACGACGATGCCCATCGTCAACCTTGGCCCGCTGGTGGCCCTGCTGGCCGAGCGCAAGTACGACGACGCCATCGAGGAGATCAACCTCCTGCTGTTCTACGGCAGCTTCGGCGCGGAGTCCAAGGCCATCCTGAAGACCATGTGCACCGAACTGGCCGGCATCAATACCCAGCCGCGGATGATCGCCCGTTCCCTGGTGCTGGCCTCGCTCTCCTCGCCCGAATTCGCCATCCAGCGCTAAGGAACAGCCATGAGCCACTCCACCCGCGAAGACCGGCGGAACTTCATCAAGGCCCTGGGCGCGCTGTGCGCCGGCGGGGCGGCCTACGCGTTGCTGCCGCAGCTGGAAATGGTCGGGCGCGCCCTGGCCGCCGACCCGGGCCCGGACGACTACCGCGCCCTGGTGTGCATCTTCCTGTTCGGCGGCAACGACTCGTTCAACATGCTCATTCCCTACGAGCAGGCCGAATACGACGCCTACAGCACCTGCCGCGGCGGCACCTACGACGCCAGCGCAAATCCCACCGGGCTGGGCTATGCGCGCGAGGAGCTGTTGCAGATCACCGATACCGGCAGCCGGCGCTGGGGCCTCAACCCGCGCTGCGGCGGGCTCAAGACCCTGTTCGACGAGCGCAACCTCTCGTTCCTGGCCAATATCGGCACCCTTGCCGTGCCGGTCACCAAGGCCGAGGTCCGGGCCAGGTCCAAGCTGCTGCCGGCCTACCTGTACTCGCACAATGACCAGCAGCGGCAGTGGATGACCGGCACCTCGTTCCGGGCCATGAGCAGCGGCTGGGGCGGCCGGGTGGGCGACCGCTTGCACGCGTTCAACACCGTGATGCCGGCGCTTCCGCCCGGGATCAGCCTGGGCGGCAACAACCTGTTCCAGCTTGGCGCCAGCACCATGCCGTTCTCGGTGTCCTCCAACGGCCCGGCGCGGGTGGAGCGCTTCAACCGCGAAAGCGACAACGCCAGCCGGATCCGCGCCAAGGCCATGGAGGACATCCTGGCGCGCAGTTACACCCCGTTGCTGACCGACCGCTACGGCCTGATCAGCGAGACCGCGCTGGAACTCAACCTGGCCCTGCGCGGTGCCCTGGCCAGCGAAGGCACCCTGGAGACCGGATTCCCGGCGGACAACCCGTTGGCCGCGCAGCTGCGGATGATCGCCCGCCTGATCAAGGTCAGCCGCGGCTCGAGCATCGGCCACAAGCGCCAGATCTTCTTCGCCAGCATGGGTGGCTTTGACACCCACCAGAACCAGATGGCCGCCAACGGCCATGGCCTCCTGCTGCAGCGGCTGGGCGAGGCCACCCTGGCCTTCCGCGATGCCCTGCGCGAGATCGGTGCGCTCAACGAGGTCGTGACCTTCTCGATGAGCGATTTCGGCCGCACCCTCAACACCAATGGCAACGGCACCGACCACGGCTGGGGCGGGGTGCAGTTCGTGATGGGCGGCGCCGCCAGCGCGGGCGGTCCGGTCAATGGCGGCCAGGTGTTCGGGACCTATCCGCTGCTGGAGCTGGACGGGCCGCAGGCCATGGGCCGGGGCCAGATGATCCCGACCACCTCGGTGACCCAGCTGGGTGCGACCCTGGCGCGCTGGATGGGCGTGTCCAGCGGCGACCTGCAGGCCATCTTCCCGGGCCTGGGCAACTTCGATACCCCGCTGCTGCCGGTGCTGGCCGGCTGACGCGCCGGCGCCCCCTGCAGGGGCAGGGGGCGCCGCGGGCAACTCAGAGGAAGCTGTAGACCAGGTTGACCGTGGTCAGGGTGTCGGTGTGGCGCACGCCCTCGGCCTCGTCCACGTGGGTATTGTGCCGGGCCTGCAATCCGGCCTTGAGCGCGAACTTGGCGTTCATCGCCACCGCCACGCCCAGGTCGTTCTGGGCGAAGGTGTTCTCCTTGCCGGTCTCCACCAGCAAGGTGTTGTAGAGCTTGCTGTTGTCGGTGAGCTGGTGGCGCAGGTCGAGCAGGCCGCGGCCGATCAGGCTGCTCTGGACCACGCCGGTGTCGGCCTCGCGGGCGCGACGGTAGCCGGGACCGAACTCGGCCAGCAGGCTGGTGCGCTCGCTGTCGAGGATGCGGTGGCCGTAGCCCAGGGATACGGTGGACTGGTACTGGTAGGCGGCGAAATCGTCGCGCTCGTAGCGCATGGTGCCGGAGACGTGGTTGCGCGGGTCCAGGCGCAGGGCGCTGGTGCCACCGGCGACGAAGCGGTTGGCGCTGACCTCCATCCGCCGCTCGTCCAGGCCATCGCCGTCGAAGTCGCCGCTGACCTCGCCCTTGGCGCGCAGCGCCGACAGGTTGAAGCTGTTGTTCCAGCGATCGTTCTCGTGCGCCAGCTCCAGCTTGGCGTTGAGGTTCTCGGTGCGTGAATTGCCATGGGCCATGGCCAGGCCCAGTTCGCCGGTGCCCGACCAGGCCTTGGCCGGGGTTTCCTCGGCGGTGGCGGCAAAAGGAACCAGGACGAGCAGGGTGGCCAGCACCCGGACTGCGGTGTTGCTTGCGTGCATGCGTGAGGTCGGCAGGGGAGGGGGGAGGCCCGCGCGGGGCGGGGATATTCTCGCCCATCCGCGGGGCGGGTGGACCTGGCGGCGGCGGTCGCATCGGGTGGGGGCGGGCGCAAAGCCCGGGGCGCCGCGGGAAGACGGCGCGCAAGCCGGGACCTGGGATGGCGCGACGGCACCGCGCCGGCCCGGGTCCCGGACATGCGCACCGGGGTCCCATCATCCTGAACGAGGCTGAGGATTGGCTGTCTACGGTGTCAACTCTAGTGTGCCCAGGTAACGTTTCCGCCACGCATGGATGTCGTGCTTGCGCAGGTGTTCCATGCTGGCCTGCCAGCGTTCCCGGCGTTCGGCCAGAGGCATGCTGGCCGCGGTGGCGATGGCGTTGGCCACGCCATCGAGGTCGTGCGGATTGACCAGCAGGGCGTGCTGCATCTCCTCGGCGGCCCCGGCCAGCAGCGACAGCACCAGCACCCCGGGGTCCTCCGGGTCCTGGGCGGCCACGTACTCCTTGGCCACCAGGTTCATGCCATCGCGCAGCGGGGTCACCAGGCCGATCCGTGCGGCGCGGTAGAACCCGGTCAGGGTGCTGTGCGGGAAGTTGCGGTTGACGTAGCGCAGCGGAGTCCAGTCCGGGGCGGCGTGGCTGCCGTTGATGTGGCCGGCCAGCTGCTCGAGCTGGTTGCGCAGCTGCTGGTATTCGGACACTTCGCCGCGCGAGACCGGGGCGATCTGCAGGTAGGTCAGGCTGCCCTTCTGTTCCGGGTAGCGTTGCAGGTAGCGCTCGAAGCCATGGAAGCGCTCGGGCAGGCCCTTGGAATAGTCCAGCCGGTCCACGCCGATGGCCAGCAGGCGGTTCTCCAGGCTGGCGCGCAGCTGGCGCAGCGGGGCGCTGGACATGGACGCCACGGCCTGGCGGGCGATGCTTTCGGTGTCGATGCTGATCGGGAAGGTGCCCACCCGGAAGCGGCGGCCGTCGGCCTCCATCACGTCCTCGCCGACGTTGCGGCCGCCGCCGTACAGGCGCACGTAGGACTGGAAGCGGTCCTTGTCGCGCCGGGTCTGGAAACCGAGCAGGTCGTAGGCATACAGGGTGGAGAACATGCGCCGGTGTTCGGGCATGGCCATCATCAGGTCGGCGGACGGCACCGGGGTGTGCAGGAAGAAGCCCATGCGGCAGCCGATCCCGCGCTGGCGCAGCATCGAGGCCAGAGGCACCAGGTGGTAGTCATGGATCCAGATGGTGTCGTCCTCGCGCAGCAGCGGCGCCAGGCGCTCGGCGAACAGCTCGTTGACCTGGCGGTAGCCCTCGCGGGTGCCGCGGTCATAGTCGACCAGGTCGAGGCGGAAATGCAGCAGCGGCCACAGGGTGCGGTTGGAAAAGCCGTTGTAATAGGCATCCAGGTCGGCGCGGTTGAGGTCCACGGTGACGTAGTGGATGTCGCCGGCCTGCTGCTCGTGGACCGCGCCGCTGGGGCCGCGCACGGTCTTTCCGCTCCAGCCGAACCACAGTCCGCCGCGTTCGGACAGGGCGGCATTGAGGGCCACGGCCAGGCCGCCGGCGCGGTCCTCGCCCGGCAGCGCGACCCGGTTGGAAACCACGACCAGGCGGCTCATAGCGCCTCCTGCCAGGGACGGGACAGGCGCATGGCGGCGATGATCAGGCCCACGTGCGAATAGGTCTGGGGGAAGTTGCCCCAGCCCTCGCCGTCGGCGAAGGCCATGTCCTCCGAGAGCAGGCCCAGGCGGTTGCGCCGGGCCAGCACCCGCTCGAACAGCTCGCGCGCCTCCTCGTACCGGCCGGTGGCGGCCAGCGCCTCGATGTACCAGAAGGTGCATATGGTGAAGCTGGTCTCCGGGGTGCCGAAGTCGTCCGGCGCGGTGTAGCGGAACAGGCCGTCGCCATGGCGCAGCTCGCGGCCGATGGCCTCCACCGTGGCCACGTAGCGCGGGTCGTCGGCGGCGATGAAGCCGACGTTGGCCAGCAGCAGCAGCGAGGCGTCCAGGTAGTCGCTCTGGAAGGAGGCGCTGAAATGCCCGGCTTCCTCGCGCCAGGCGCTGCGCAGGGTGTGCTCGCGGATATGGTCGGCCCGCTGGCGCCAGTAGCGCTCGCGCTCGCCCAGGCCAAGGCGGCGGGCGATCCGCGCCAGCCGGTCGCAGGCGGTCCAGCACATGGCCGCGGTATAGGTGTGGACCTCGGCGCGGCCGCGGAACTCCCACAGCCCGGCGTCGGGCACGTCATGCAGGGCGAAGGCATGTTCGCCCAGCTGCTCCAGGCGCTTGAAGGTGCTCTCGTCGCCGGGGTCGGCCAGGCGCTGGTCGAAGAACAGCTGGGTCGAGGCCAGCACCACCGAGCCGTACACGTCATGCTGTTTCTGCATCCAGGCCAGGTTGCCGCGGCGCACCGGACCCATGCCGCGGTAGCCGGCCAGCGAGGGCACCTCGTGCTCGTCCAGGCGGCTCTCGAAGCCGATCCCGTACAGCGGCTGCAGGGTGCCGTCGGCGCTGGCGATGTTGCCGATGTAGCGCAGGAATTCCTCCATGCTGCGGGTCGCGCCCAGGCGGTTGAGCGCACGCACCACGAAGGCGGCGTCGCGCAGCCAGCAGTAACGGTAGTCCCAGTTGCGCGAGGAGCCGGGCGCCTCGGGCAGGGAGGTGGTCATGGCGGCGATGATCGCGCCG
>Ga0182793_1001706_pt1 | contig 13225 bp, 12 predicted proteins | sample Passage237A_FD_130498 | JGI IMG/M metagenome (GOLD analysis project Ga0182793, IMG submission 130498) | Cellulose adapted compost microbial communities from Newby Island Compost Facility, Milpitas, CA, USA - Passage2 37A (version 2) (version 2) ... | reverse complement strand
CACCGACTTCCGCCATCCCAACCCGGACGACCCCTGGTCGGCCGGGCAGACGGTGACCCGCAGCAACCGCGCGCTGGACGTGCGCCAGGACACCGAGACTACCTCGCTCTACCTGTTCGACACCATCGAGCTTTCGCCGTCCTGGCTGCTCAACCTGGGCCTGCGCTACGACGACTTCCGGACCGTGCAGGTCACCCCGTCGGCCAACGCCGCGCCGACCGTGCTGCGGCACGGATCCGACTACCTGAACTACCAGGCCGGCGTGGTGTTCAAGCCGACCCGCAACGGCAGCATCTACCTGTCCTGGGGCACTTCGTCCACGCCCCCGGGCATGGACGGCGGCGACGGCTCCGACGGCCTCAGCGCCGCGATCCAGGACCTCGAGCCCCAGGAAAGCGAGAACATCGAGCTGGGCCTGAAGTGGAACCTGCTCGACGACCGCCTGTCGCTTACCGCGGCCGCGTTCCACACGGTGATGGACAACGCGCGCATCACCGTCGCCAACGGCACCACGCAGAACGCCGGCAAGAAGCAAGTCGACGGCGTGGAGCTGGGCTTCAACGGCAGGCTGACCGACAACTGGAACGTGTCCGGTGGCTACACCTGGATGGACGCCGAACTGGTGGAGAACGGCTACGTCTGCGCCGTGCCTGGCCGCACCTGTCCCGGCGGGGTCTACGTGCCCTCGCCGTACAACGGCAACGTGTTCCCGAACGTGGCCGAGCACAGTGCCAACCTGTGGACCACCTACAGCTTCGCCTCCGGCCTGACCATCGGCGGCGGCGCCACCTACTCCAGCAAGCAGTACGGCGACGTGGCCAACAGCAAGTGGATCCCCGGCTACACCCGCTGGGACGCCATGGCCAGCTATGCCTTCGGCCAGCGCTACACCCTGCAGCTGAACCTGCAGAACCTGACCGACGAGCTGTACTTCACCCGCGCCTACGCCTCGCACTACGCCAGCATCGCGCCGGGCCGCGCGGCGACCCTGACCTTCAACGTGAAGTTCTGATGCCCGCGGGGCGGCAGGCCACCTGCCGCCCCCCCGTCCGATGGACACGCCTCCCGCCAGCGCCACACCGCCCGCCTTCGACGCCCAGGCCCTGGCCGGGCTGCTGAAGGACGCCCCGGAACAGGCCTTTGCCGAGGTCGCCCGCCTGGCCAGGGCCGGCACGGTGGCGGCGCAGACCCTGCTGGCGCAGATGCTGGTGGAAGGCCGCGGCACCGCGCGCGACCCGGAGGCGGCCGTGCTCTGGTACCAGGTGGCCGCCAACAACGGCGACGCCCTGGCCATGAACATGCTCGGCCGCTGCCACGAGCTGGGCGAAGGCACGCCCGCCAACCCGGCCCTGGCCGCGGTCTGGTACCGGCGCGCGGCCGGGCTGGGCCTGGACTGGGGCATGTACAACCTGGCCAACCTGATGGCCACCGGCCGCGGCCTGCCCCGCGACGAAGCCGGCGCCTACGCCCTGTACGCGCGCGCCGCCGCGCTGGGCCATGCCAAGTCGATGAACCTGGTGGCCCGCTACCTCGAGGAAGGCCGGGTGGTGCCGGCGGACCCGCAGGCCGCGCTGGACTGGTACCGCCGCGCCGCCGCGGCCGGCGATTTCCGCGGCCAGGCCAACCTGGCCTCGATCCTGCTGCAGCAGGGCGAGGTGGTCGCCGCGGTGGCCCTGCTGCGCCAGGCCCTGGCCCATGGCAGCCCGGCGTTCCTGGAACACATCCGGCCGGAGCTGGCCACCTCGCCTCATCCCGAAATCCGCGCACTGGTCGCGGCCCATGCACCGGAGTAAGCCATGCTGCTGCATATCCCCGAAGTCCTGACCCGGGACCAGGTCGCCGGATTCCGGCGCAAGCTGGAACAGGCCGACTGGACCGACGGCCGCGAGACCGTCGGCCACCTCGGCGCCCAGGTGAAACGCAACGAGCAGCTGCCCGAGTCCTCGCCGCTGCGACGCGAGCTGGGCGAGGCCATCCTCACCGCCCTGGCGAAGCATCCGCTGTTTTTCAGCGCCGCGTTGCCGCTGAAGTACCTGCCGCCGCGCTTCAACCGCTACGCCGGCGGCGGTGCCTACGGCTTCCACGTCGACGGCGCGGTGATGGACCTTGGCCAGGGCGAGCAGCTGCGCAGCGACCTGTCCTGCACCCTGTTCCTGTGCGACCCGGAGGAATACGACGGCGGCGAACTGGTGGTCAGCGACACCTATGGCGAGCACGAGGTGAAGCTGCCGGCCGGCGACCTGGTCCTCTATCCCTCCAGCAGCCTGCACCAGGTCACCCCGGTAACCCGCGGCGCGCGCCTGGCCGCCTTCTTCTGGGTACAGAGCATGGTCCGCGACGACGGCCAGCGCCGGCTGCTGTTCGAGCTGGACAGTTCGATCGAACGCCTGCGCCGCGGTGGGGCCGATGCCGCGGCGGTCCTCCAGCTCACCGGGATCTACCACAACCTCCTGCGGCAATGGTCCGAGGTCTGAATAACGCGACCGGATTTCCTTTGCAGTTGAGAACCATTCCCGTTTAAACTGGACAGGTCGGCCACGCGGCCAACCTCCCGGAAGTGTGTGAATACGCCCCAGCCCAACCAGGACCCGGTCCACAGCGCCCCGCCCTACGGGCGCGCCGGCTATCTCGCCATGCTGGTCGCCGCGCTGGCGGGCCTGCTGTTCCTGGCTGGCCTGGACATCCGTAGCGGCACCGCCCCCCGGCGCGACGCCCCGGACCACCCCGTCCTCGCCCGGGATGCGGCCCTGGCCCCTGCGCCGGCGCGGACGGCGCCAGGCGCCTCCCCGCGCCCGGTGCGGCCGTTGCCCCATGCCGCCTGCGCGGCCCGCAGCCAGGCCAGCCGCCGGGCGCCCGCCTTGCCGCCCGGCCGGGCCCCGCCCGCCGCCACCTGAGCCGTCCCCATCCTCCTGCGGACCCCACGCGCCTCGGCATGTACCGACGGCGCCAGGCATGCGCCAACCCGCACATCGAGTCCCAATGTCCAAGCACGCGTTCCTGCCCCGCCACTCCACCCTGGGCCTTGCCCTTGCTGCGGCCCTGGCCCTGCCCGCCGCGGCCGACCCGCTGGACCAGCCCAGCACCCTGGACACCGTGGTCGTCACCGCCTCCGGCTTCCAGCAGAAGCTCACCGACGCCCCGGCCAGCATCAGCGTCATCACCGTCGAGCAGCTGTCCAGGCGCCCCTACATGACCCTGCTGGACGCGGTGCGCGACCTGGAAGGCGTGGACATCGGCGAAACCCGTGACAAGACCGGCCAGGGCACCATCTCCATGCGCGGCATGGGCGCCGACTACACCCTGGTCCTGATCGACGGCAAGCGCCAGAACAACCACGGCGACATCTATCCCAATTCCTTCGGCGGCAACCAGTTCAACCACATCCCGCCGCTGGACGCGATCGAACGCATCGAGGTCATCCGCGGGCCGATGTCCACCCTGTACGGCGCCGACGCCATGGGCGGGGTGATCAACATCATTACCCGCAAGGACCTGGACAGCTGGTCCGGCTCGCTGACCCTGGGCCGCACCTTCGAAACCCGCGGCGAATACGGCGACGACAGCACCGCCGACGCCTACCTCACCGGCCCGCTGCTGCCCGGCGTGCTCAACCTCACCGCCCGCGCCAGCCGCTACCGCCGCGACGCCTCCAACCCGACCTACGCCCCGGTGACCGACCCGGCCGGCGAGGTCCACGAGCGCGCCCTGGGCTTTGGCGGCGGCGGCAAGACCGTGGACAACACCAACCGCGCCGTCGGCATCAGCCTGGTCTGGCGCCCGGGCGAGGACCACAGCCTGAGCCTGGATTACGACAGCTCGCGCCAGCAATACGACAACGCGATCAAGACCAACGACCAGGGCGTGGAGGAATACCCGGTCGGCACCGTGGACAACCACGGCGCCATGCTGCGCATCGGCAACACTGGCCGGATCGAGCCCCGCGCCGGCTATGCCCCCACCCAGGAGTTCAGCCGCGACAGCTGGTCGCTCAGCCATGAGGGCCGCTGGAGCTTCGGCAACAGCCTGGTCGCGCTCTCGCGGGTGGAAACCGACAACCACGGCCGCACCCTGCCCTTCAGCGTGGCCGAACGCCGCGGCCTGCAGCAGCTGTGGAACGTGGCCTGCACCGCCATGGGCGGCAGCGTCGGCGCCAGCGGCTACTGCGCACCCGGCGCGGCCATGGGCTTCCGCAATGCCAACGCCTGGAACAACCAGTCCGAGGCGCAGAAGCTGGCCCTGATGCAGCAGCACCTGGACCCGGAACAGTACCGCCAGCTGCTGGCCTACCTGCCGCGCCCGGCGCGCGTGCTGGAAAGCTCGCAATACACCCTGGACGCCAAGCTCGACCTGCCGTTCCAGGCCCGTGGCGAACACACCGCGGTGGTCGGGGCCCAGCTCATCCGCGGTGAACTGCGCGACGGCGTGTTCGGCCTGGAGGCCGGCCGCGCCGGCGGCGTGCAGGAGCACAACATGTACTCGCTGTTCGCCGAGGACAACTGGAAGCTGGCCGCGCCGCTGTCGCTGACCGCCGGCCTGCGCTACGACGACCACGAGGTGTTCGGCAGCCACCTCAGCCCGCGCCTGTACGCGGTCTACACCCTGGGCCCGCGCTGGACCCTCAAGGGCGGCGCCAGCACCGGCTTCAAGACCCCCAAGACCACCCAGCTGTACGACGGCGTGGTCGGTTTCGGCGGCCAGGGCACCAGCCCGATGTTCGGCAACCCGGACCTGAAACCGGAGACCAGCCTGAGCTACGAGCTGGCGCTGTACTGGCAGCACCCGGCGGGGCACGACTTCAACGCCACCCTGTTCCACAACCGCTTCGACGACAAGATCAGCTCCCAGCCCTGCGGTGCCGGCCTGGCCCTGGCCTGCCAGGGCGCCGGCGAGTACGCCGAGCTGGGCTATGCCAACAGCAGCCGCACGGTGAACATCGACGAGGTGGTGATCAGGGGCGCCGAGCTGGCCGGGCGCTGGCAGATCACCACGGACTGGTCCCTGCGGGCCAACTACACCTTTACCGACAGCGAGCAGCGCAGCGGCGCGCAGAAGGGCCTGCCCCTGGGCGAGAGCGCCAGGCACATGGCCAATGCCACCCTGGACTGGCAGGTGTCCGGGCAGGTCTCGCTGTTCCTGGGCGCGGAGAACCGTTCGCGGCGCTACCGCGGCCTGCACGCCGTGACCCAGGAGCCGCTGTATTTCCGCGACTACACCGTGCTGCACCTGGGCGGCGCCTGGCACCTCAGCGACGCGCTCACGCTCAATGCCCGGATCAACAACCTGCTCGACCGCGACTTCACCACCTACGCCACCGAGTTCCGCGACCTCGACGGCGATGGCGCCTACCTCGACGGCAGCGACGAGGTCCTGTTCCTGGACGACTACAACAACAAGGACAAGGCCCGCAGCGTGTGGGTGAGCCTCAACCTGCGCTTCTGAGTGGTGGGCCCGCCGGTCAACCGGCGGGCCGGTGGTGCGTTATCCGGTAAACAATGAGAATTGTTCTCATTGATAACCTATACTGTCCGGCCCCTGGAACCCTTAGCACCGTGTCCGCTTCCACCTCCAACGATCCGGTCCAGCGCCAGCAGCGCCGCGGCTTCTGGCTGCGCACCCTGCACCAGTGGCACTGGATCAGTTCGGCGGTGTGCCTGGTGGCGATGCTGCTGTTCACCGCCACCGGCATCACCCTCAATCACGCCTCGCGGATCGAGGCCAGCCCGAGGGTGGACAACCGTCGCCTGGAACTGCCCGCCGGGCTGCTGCCGGCCCTGGCCCTGGCCCCGGAGGAAGGCAAGCAGCCGCTGCCGGCGCCGGTGGCGCACTGGCTGGAGCGCGAACTGGACCTGTCCCTGGGCGGACGTGCGGCGGAGTGGTCGCCGGAGGAGGCCTACCTGTCCATGCCCTCGCCCGGCGCCGATGCCTGGCTGAGCCTGGACCGGGAAAGCGGCGCGGTGGAGTTCGAGCGCACCGACCGTGGCTGGATCTCCTACTTCAACGACCTGCACAAGGGCCGCAACGCCGGCCCGGCGTGGGGCTGGTTCATCGACGTCTTCGCCATCGCCTGCCTGGTGTTCTGCATCACCGGGCTGTTCCTGCTGCACCTGCATGCGCGCCAGCGCCGCCTTACCTGGCCCCTGGTCGGGCTGGGCCTGGTGGTGCCGCTGCTGCTGGCCCTGATCTTCATCCACTGATCCCCCTTGCATACGAGGTTCCCCCGATGCGCGCCACCGTCCTGTTCGCCGTCAGCGGCCTGCTGACCCTGCCGGCCTACGCGGCCGAACTGCAGGTCAACGTGGAGATCCCCAAGCTCAACGTGGCCGAGTACCACCGCCCCTACGTGGCGATCTGGATCGAGGACGGCGGGCAGAAGGTCGCGGCCAACCTGGCCGTGTGGTACCAGCAGCGCGATACCGCCGAAGGCCATGGCACCAAGTGGTTGCCCGACCTGCGCCAGTGGTGGCGCAAGTCAGGGCGCAACCTGCAGCTGCCGGTGGACGGGGTGACCGGCCCGACCCGCCCGGTCGGCCAGCACGCGCTCAAGTTCGGTTCCAGCCAGCCGCAGCTGCGCAACCTGCCTGCCGGCGACTACACCCTGGTGGTGGAGGCGGTGCGCGAGGTTGGCGGCCGCGAGCTGGTGAAGATCCCCTTCTCCTGGCCCGCCAAGGCCCAGAGCGCCAGCGCCCAGGGCAGCACCGAGCTGGGCACCGTGACCCTGGCGGTCAAGCCCTGATCCCCCATCCCCTGTTCCGGAGACCACGCATGAAGCGCACCCTGCTCCTGGCCGCCGCCATCGCCCTGGCCATTCCCTTCAGCGCCGCCGCGCACAAGGCCTGGCTGCGCCCCTCGCAGACCGTGCTGGCCGGCAGCGACCCGTGGATCACGGTGGACGCGGCCGTATCCAACGACCTGTTCTACTTCAACCCCCTGCCGTTGCGCCTGGACGGGCTGATGGTCACCGCCCCGGACGGCAGCACGGTGCAGCCGCAGAACCAGGCTACCGGCAAGTTCCGCAGCGTGTTCGACCTGCAGCTCACCCAGCAGGGCACCTACCGCATCGCCGTCACCAGCAGCGGCCTGGCCGCGACCTGGGAGGAGGACGGCAAGCCCCGGCGCTGGCGCGGCAATGCCGCCAGCTTCGAGCGCGAAGTGCCCAGGGACGCGAAGAACCTGCAGGTCTCGCAGTCGGTGGGCCGCAACGAAACCTTCGTCACCAACGGCAGCCCCAATTACACCGCGCTCAAGCCGGTGGGCGAGGGCCTGGAGCTGGTCGCGCTGGGCCACCCCAACGACCTGTTCGCCGGCGAGGAAACCCGCTTCCGCGTGCTGGTGGACGGCAAGCCCGCCGCCGGCATCGAGTTCGAGATCGTGCGCGGCGAAACCCGCTATCGCAACGCCCAGGACGAGATCCGGGTCAGCTCCGACGCCAATGGCGAGTTCGCGGTCACCTGGCCGGCGGCCGGCATGTACTGGCTGGAGGCCACCACCAGCGACGACAGGACCAGCGTCCCCCAGGCCAGGCAGCGTCGCCTCAGCTACGTGGCCACGCTGGAAGTGCTGCCGCAGTAAGCCGGAGCGAAGATGCACGACCCCGGCGCCGCGCAGGCGGCCAGCCTTGGCGGAACCAGCATGGGCACGTCCTGGAGCGTGCGCCTGTATGCGGCCGCCGGCACCGACCTGCACCCGCTCCACCGTGGCATCCAGCAGCAGCTGGACCAGGTGGTGGCGCAGATGAGCACTTGGGAGCCCGACTCGGACATCAGCCGCCATGCCCGCGCCGAAGCGGGCAGCTGGCAGGCGCTGCCGGACGGGTTCGCCGCGGTGCTCGACTGCGCCCTGGAGGTAGCCGCGCGAAGCGGCGGCGCCTTCGACCCGAGCATCGGCCCACTGGTGGCACTGTGGGGTTTTGGCGCCAATGCCGGGCCACAGCGCGTGCCCTCGCCAGAGGCCATCGCCGGGGCGGCCGCGCGTTGCGGCTGGCAGCGGGTACAGCGGCGCGCACAGGGCCGTGAGCTGTTCCAGCCTGGCGGGCTGCAACTGGACCTTTCCGCCATCGCCAAGGGCTACGGCGCCGACCAGGTCGCCTGCTTCCTGCGCCAGGGCGGCCTGCCGGCGGCGCTGGTCGAGGTCGGGGGTGAGATCCGCGCCTATGGCCGCAAACCCGATGGCAGCGCCTGGCGGGTACTGGTGGAAACCGAACTGGACGAGGATGCCGACCTGGCCGACCTGCCCGCAAGGGTGCTGGCGCTGGACGATGCCGCCGTGGCCACCTCCGGCGACCGCTGGCACCGCTTCGAGGAAAACGGGGTGCGCTACGCCCATACCTTCGATCCCCGCCGCGGCGCCCCGGTCGAGCGCGCCGCCGCCTCGGTCACCGTGGTCCACGCCGACGCCATGCAGGCCGATGCCTGGGCCACCGCCCTGACCGTGATGGGGCCGCAGCAGGGCCTGGCCTTCGCCGGCGACCACGGCCTGGCCGCACGGTTCGTCTGGCGCGACGCGCAAGGCCTGCAGGAACGCATGAGCCCGGCCTTTGAAAGGTACCTGGCCACATGAGTCCGGCCACCTCCCGTCCAGGGCTGGCCGCGTGGCTGGGCAATGCCGTCATCGTGTTCCTGCTGGTGGTGGCCGCGCTGCTGCTGGCGCGGCTGCACGGCGGCCCCTGGTGGCCCGCTTCGCCTCCACCCGGACGCCTGGGCTGGGCCGCGGCCATCGCCCTGCTCTACCTGGCCGCCTGCACCCTGCCGCTGTGGCGCCAGCGCACCCGCAGCCACCTGGCCGATGCCGGCGCGGATGCGGTGCTGGTGGCCTGGGCCAGCCAGACCGGCTTTGCCGCGGCCCTGGCCGAGCGCAGCGCGACCGCCCTGCGCGAAGGCGGCACCGCCGTCCTGCTGCGCCCCCTGGACCAGGTCGACGCGGCCTGCCTGGGCAGGGTGAAGCGTGCCCTGTTCATTGCCAGTACCACCGGCGAGGGCGACCCGCCCGACCATGCCCTGCGCTTTCTCCAGGACACGGCCCGGAGCGGCTCCCTGGAGCATCTGGACTACGCCCTGCTGGCGCTGGGCGACCGCCAGTACGCCAGCTTCTGCGCCTTTGGCCGGCAGCTGGACCAGTGGCTGGCCGCGCGCGGGGCGCATGCCCTGTTCGACCGGATCGAAGTGGACAACGCCGACCAGGACGCGCTGCGTCGCTGGCAGTACGAGCTGGAACGGCTGGGTGCCAGCAGCCGCCAGTCCGACTGGACCCCGCCCGCCTACCAGCCCTGGCGGCTGCAGGCCCGCCGCCTGCTCAATCCGGGCAGCCAGGGCGGCCCGGCCTGGGACCTGGCCCTGGTGCCGGTGCAGGGCACGCTGCCGGACTGGCTGCCTGGCGACATCGCCGAGATCGGCCCGCGCAACGACCCGGCCGAGGTCCAGGCCCTGCTAAAGGCGCTGGGACTGGATGGCGACCAGCCGCTGCCCGGGGGCCAGACCCTGGCCCAGCGCCTGGCGCGCTCGCGCCTGCCCGCGGCCGGGACCGTGCGCGGGCGCGCGCCGGCCGAATGGGTCGACCAGCTGGCACCGCTGCCCCACCGCGAATACTCCATCGCCTCGATCCCCTCCGAAGGCCAGTTGCGCCTGCTGGTGCGGGAGATGCAAGACGAGTACGGCCGCCCCGGCCTGGGCAGCGGCTGGCTGTGCCGCCATGCCCGGCCCGGCGAGGCCATCGACCTGCGCATCCGCGCCAATCCCGGCTTCCATCCGCCCGCCGGCGATGCGCCGCTGGTACTGGTCGGCAACGGCACCGGCCTGGCCGGCCTGCGCGCCCACCTGTACCGGCGCATCCAGGCCGGGCAATACCGCAACTGGCTGCTGTTTGGCGAACGCAACCGCGCCCACGACCTGTTCCATGGCCAGGAACTGCAGGACTGGCACTCACGCGGCTGGCTGCCGCGGCTGGACCTGGCCTTCTCCCGCGACGGCCAGCGCAGCTATGTGCAGGACCTGCTGCGCGCCCGGGCCGATGCCCTGCGCGAATGGATCGAGGACGGTGCCAGCATCCTGGTCTGCGGCAACGCCAGCGGCATGGCGCCGGGGGTGGACGCGGCCCTGGGCGAGATCCTCGGCGTGGAAGGCCGCGAACGCCTGCGCAGCCAGGGCCGCTACCGGCGCGACGTCTACTGAGGCGGCTGCGCCGTGTCCAGGCGCACCAGCAAGGCCTCGCCGCCGCCATCCAGCAGGTAGCGCTGGCGCGGCCCGGCCGGCAGCCAGGCGCTGTCGCCACGCTCGAGCCGGCAGGCCAGGCCCTGGCCCACGATGGTGGCCGCGCCGGCGAGCAGGTGGATGGCCCAGGCCGTGCCTGGCGCGGTAAAGCAGTACAGCGCGCCCACCAGCGGCCGGTGCAGGACGCTGGCCTCCACCGCCTCAGGCCAGGCCAGCTCGAACAGCTGGAGCGCGCCTGTTTCCGGCTCCACCGCCACGCCGGCGCCCTCCAGGCGCGCGCGACCATAGGGCGGGGCCAGGCTGGCAACGGCTCCAGCGGGCCCGAGCAGGCGTGCACCCTGGCCGGCCAGCAGCACCAGTTCGCGCGCGCAGCCCGGCAGCGGCGGCAGCCGGCCGGGTCCCTCCAGGTCCACCAGGGCCAGGCGCGGGCCACCCTGGTGGCGGGCGTCGAGGATGGTGCGCAGCCACGACCCGTCGTCCTCCAGGCGTTGCCGCGTGCTTTCCTGGGCGGGCAGGTACAGGGGAACGGCGAAGTCCATCGGCCGATTGTGCCGCATCCTCCGGCGGCAGTCGCAGCGGCTGCCAGGGCCGGAAATGACATCGCCCGGCTGCACTCCCTGTGCAACACCGGGCGATGGTTACTTCCCTGTCAGCGTCCTGCCTCCCTCGGCGCATCCCTGCCTTGGGTGCCGGTCACGCCTCCCTGCGTGGAACCGACTCCAGTCCTGCGGCGTGGCGTCCGGTCTCGGGGACCACACGGGTACTGCGTCAACCCGACGCCTCCATGCGCGGGAACTGCAAGCCCAACCGGGCCAGGCGCCGGCTTCCCCGGTCAGCGCCTGGCGGTGGCCTGGGCGGCGGGCCTGGCCTGCTGCGCGGTGGCCGCCGGAGCGGGCCGGGCCGGCGCGGACTGCCCCACCGTGATCAGGTCACGGTTGCGTTCCACCGTTTTCAGCCCGATGCCCTTGACCTGGGCCAGCTCGTCGATGCTCTTGAAAGGTCCGTGGACCTTGCGGTGCTCGACGATGGCTTCGGCCTTGGCGGGCCCCACGCCCACCAGCACCTGTTCCAGCCTGGCCGCGTCGGCCGTGTTGATGTCCAGCTTGTCCGCGGCGAACGCGGTCCCGGCCAGCAGCACGGCGCACAGCACCAGCCCCTTCACGAGGACGGAAAACGGCTTCATGGCAACACTCCCTGTAGCTTGGTGGATGGATTACCGGGGCCTGGCCTCCTGCCGGGCGGATCCGGTAGCTGCCATCTTCCGCGCTACCAAGGGGGAGCCTATCGCCGGCCCGTAACCCCGGCAGCCGGGATATCGCCCGTTCATCTGTAGGAAAAACCCTACCGCCGTCCGGTCGTAGAATTGGTTGCAACAACAACTCTGGAGTCCCCATGGACGACACCCGGCTCGACCCGGCATCCGCCTCGGCCTTCCTCGACAGCAAATGGGACCAGGACATCGTCCCCCAGCTGGTCGAGTACATCCGTATCCCGAACAAGTCCCCCATGTTCGACCCGGACTGGGAAGCCAACGGCCACATGGACGCCGCCGTGCGCCTGATGGAGGGCTGGGCCAAGGCCCAGGCCATCCCCGGCCTGCAGGTCGAGGTGGTGCGCCTGCCCGGCCGCACCCCGCTGATCTACATCGAGGTTCCGGCCAGCGGCACCGCCTCGGGCGATGACACCGTGCTGCTGTACGGCCACCTGGACAAGCAGCCGGAGATGACCGGCTGGGATCCGGAGCTGGGGCCGTGGAAGCCGGTGCTGCGCGGTGACAAGCTCTACGGCCGCGGCGGCGCCGACGACGGCTACGCCATCTTCGGCTCGCTGGCCGCGATCCTGGCCCTGCGCGAGCAGGACGTGCCGCACGCCCGCTGCGTGGTCCTGATCGAGGCCTGCGAGGAGTCCGGCAGCTATGACCTGCCCGCCTACGTGGACCACCTGGCCCCGCGCATCGGCAAGCCCTCGCTGGTGGTATGCCTGGACTCGGGCTGCGGCAACTACGAGCAGCTTTGGTGCACCACCTCGCTGCGCGGCCTGGCCGGTGGCAACCTGACGGTCAAGGTGCTCAGCGAGGGCGTGCACTCGGGCGACGCCTCCGGCGTGGTCCCCTCCAGCTTCCGCCTGCTGCGCCAGCTGCTCTCGCGCCTGGAGGACGAGAACACCGGCAGGATCCTGATCGACGGCCTGTACGTGGACATCCCGGCCGAGCGCCTGGAGCAGGCCGGCAAGGTCGCCGAAGTGCTGGGCGACGAGGTGTTCAACAAGTTCCCCTTCCTCAAGGGCATGAGCGCCATGTCGCATGACCGCACCGAGCTGGTGCTCAACCGCACCTGGCGCCCGGCGCTGTCGGTCACCGGCGTGGATGGCATGCCGCCGCTGTCCTCGGCCGGCAACGTGCTGCGCCCGCATACCGCGGTCAAGCTGTCGCTGCGCCTGCCCCCGACCCTGGATGGTAGGAAGGCCGGCGAGCTGCTCAAGGAAGTGCTGCTCAAGGATCCGCCCAACGGCGCCCATGTCGAACTGGAGCTGGAAAAGGCCTCCAGCGGCTGGAACGCTCCGGCGCAGTCGCCGTGGCTGACCGCGGCCATCGAGGAGGCCTCGCAGGCGGCCTTCGGCAAGCCGGCCATGTACATGGGTGAAGGCGGGTCGATCCCGTTCATGGGCATGCTGGGCGAGAAGTTCCCCGGCGCCCAGTTCATGATCACCGGCGTGCTGGGCCCGCACTCCAATGCCCACGGTCCCAACGAGTTCCTGCACATCCCCATGGGCAAGCGCGTGACCCAGTGCGTCTCGCACGTGCTGGCCGCGCACTACCAGGCCAGCGCCCGCGGCCAGACCACCGGCGTGGGCGCGGTGGCCGGCGGCGAGGACCGCGGCCACCACGGCTGCTGCTGAGCCCGGCGGGGTGGGACGCCTCCGGGGCTCCCTGTCCAAGGCACCCACGGCATGTGTGTCCGCGGTCGATCCGTCTTCTCACAGGGGGCGGGATCAGCTAAAGAGCACCATTTGGGGGATAGGGT
>Ga0182793_1001703_pt1 | contig 13255 bp, 12 predicted proteins | sample Passage237A_FD_130498 | JGI IMG/M metagenome (GOLD analysis project Ga0182793, IMG submission 130498) | Cellulose adapted compost microbial communities from Newby Island Compost Facility, Milpitas, CA, USA - Passage2 37A (version 2) (version 2) ... | reverse complement strand
TTCCACCGTGAGGTTGCCCCCCAGGGTCTGAACATAATCCCGTGCCTGATAAACACCTATACCCATACCTTTACCGGTTTTTGTGGTATCGAAAGGCTTGAAGAGACGATTGCGGATAAAGTCTTCGTCCATACCTTCACCATTGTCCTCAATGGCGACATAGACAACGTTGTTCTCATAGTGCACGTGTAAATCAATAAATCCGGTGGGGAGAGTGGCATCTTGGGCATTCTGGATCAGGTGCACAAACACCATGACCAAGCTGTCCCAGTCTCCTTTAACTCGTATGTCATCGTACTCATTGCGCAACGTCGGTACGGGTTGTCCCTTTTGACAGCGTTTTACCGCCTCTACCAGCACTTCATTGAAGTTGAGCACCCGCACGCCCTCAGGCTCATTGCGCTGCAGTTTGCGCAACAGGTTATTCATGCGGGTGACCGAGTTGTTGATGGTTTGAATGGCGTCCTCAACGAAAGCCGGGCTGTCCTTGTGCTTCTCCGCGTTTTTCACGACCAAGGACTGTTGTGCGATCAGGTTTTTCAAATCGTGCATCACATAAGCGGCGAGTTTATTGAACGCGTCGAACTGCCGCGCTTCAGCCAGTTGTTCGGCCTGCTCATGGCGCTCAAGGTAATTGGCGATCTGGCGCCCAACGGTTTTGAGCAGGTCGAGATCTTCCCAGTTGAGAGAGGCCTCTCCGGTAGGGCTGGTCAACACCATAAAGCCGATCAGCTCGGATTCATTGAGCAGCGGCAGAATCAGCCAAATGTCTTCAATGTGGTGTGCCCACTCCGGCAGATACTGATTGTTTTGTGCCAGAGGGTCTTGCGCGCTGGTGAACGAGGGCAGGAAGACCCATTCGGATTGTTCCAGCGCCTGAGAAAATGCGCTGTCATCCGGCTCTATGGCTTCCAGAACGTTGATGGCGATATTGTCCTGGAACACGGGTACCAAAACGTTACCTCTGCGCAGCCAAAGCCCGCCGCCGCTGCTTTTGAAGATGGTGGCGACTGCGCTCAGTGCGCGCCTGTGTACATCTTCCGGTGAGGTGGGTTGCGACAGCCGTTCGATCAATTTCAACCACTCAGTGCGGTAATCATATTTGTGACTGAACAGGTGTTTGTTGATCAGTACGGTCAAACGCTCGCGCACGGTGCGTGAAGTGAATACCAGGGCTATGGCGATGATGGCGGCCGCGAGTAGCAGCGAATAGGCGACTTCACCCCAGTCGCCGCCGTAGATGCGCACGTAATAACCCCCGAGGGCGATTACCGCGAGTAGAAAGCCGGCCAGGGTGAGTGAGGTGGTGTAAAAAACCACCGGACGGGAGAGTGACAGGCGTGCGGTTTGATCCTGGGTCTGATTCAGCGTGATAGCGGCAATGCCCATAAACACGCTGGTGACAATGACGATAACGGCGCGAATCTGAAAAAAACCGGCGTTCAGCTCTGGCTGTACCAAGCTCTGGGAAAAAAAGTAGACGTCGTAAATGAATATGGCGGCGAGATTCAGGCACAGCAGTTTCAGCAGGCGGATCGTCTGCACATTGCGGTAAAGTTGCTCGACATTGAGCAGGGAGACAATGGCGAAGACGATACCTTGCAGAACCAATAAAAGCTTGGCTTCTAACCAAGTTGGCTCAAATAGTACGTACAGGCCGTCGAGCAGCAGCACGGCTGCGCAAAAGCCGTATACCCCCCAGGTATAGCTGCGCGGCAGGCAGTTTTGACAGTAATGGCGGACGGTTTGAGTTGTGGCCAATATCCAGGCGGCGAAATGGGCGGCCTCCACCAGCATCAGGTGGCCCAAGGAAAAATTCATGGACTCACTCAAGCCGATATTGAGGAGCCAGATGGTTTGCATGGCGCTGGCGGCCACAAATGACCAATGCAGGGTCTTGCGGTGAATTTGGCTCAGGAAAATGCCGGTCAGGATAAATGAAAGGATGCTGGCACTGATAAAGGCGACTTGCGTAACGCTGTCAATTTCCATGGCGGTTCCTGTGGCATGCACGCCCTGAGTTCACGAAGCCTGGCTTGTGTGGGCGAACTCGGATTTGGCGGCAGTGGTCGCCGCCGGGCAGAATCCCGTGGCGGTTGACGTAGCTATTCGCGCGGACCTGCTGTCGCTGGTGCTGTATTGTTATGGTGATTTTGCTGAGCGAAGCCGGTCATTGAGGGGCCGGCAAAAGCGCTGCGATTGTATCAGGAAGTAGTAGGGCAGAGGGAAGGCGCTCAGGTCGCGCCTTCGGTGGTGAGATTGTTTACAACCTTGCCCATCATCCGGTCGAAGAAGGGACGGGTGTCCACCAATCGAGCGCGGTTAAACTGCATATCGTAGGCAAATTGTTTGCGGGTTTTTTCCAAGGCTTTAAAGCCCAGGCGGTTGACGAAGATATAGGTATCGGCGTCGATTTTGGATGCCAGCTTGCAGCGCACTTTCTTACCGGAATCCTCGTCAAAATACTCCAGCCAAGTGCCCTCGGGCATATTTTTGGCCATTTCATAAAAGTCGGTGGACAGCTCTTCATAGCGGGCTTGCTGTCTTTCGACCGCTGTCATTTCTTCCCAGGTTTTGGGTGCGTTTTCGCCTTTGCCGAGCGCTTCTTTTTGCTCGCTGTTGAGCGGGGCTACGGTTTCCTGGATCTGCGGTGCCGTGGGCGCGACGCGCAAGGCGTCCTCAAGCGCGGCCACCTTCGCCTTACGTGCGTCGCGGTTCTCAATGGCGACTTCCAGGCCGCGCTCTATGCGATCCAGCAATTCTGGCAACAAGCGCTCGCGACGCTGCAGGGAGCGGGCATCTTCGTGTTCCTGGCTGATCCAGATCAGATCGGAGACTGTCTGTTCATTGGATACCCACTCACTGCTCTCTGCTCCTTGCTTCAAATGGGTGATGACCATCACCTGCAGCCAGTGTGTTGTGAGGAAGCCGCGCACGAATTCCGGCAGATCGACCGCTTTGAGTTTTTGGTACAAGGATGTCTGCGCGGCAATGCGAGCCTGCTTGATCCGTGACTTGCCTGCCTCAGTCTGCGTGGTGCGCTGTTCGACCACGGAAGATTTGCGGCTCTCTTTTTCCACTACACCGTCGAGTTCCGCGTGGAGTTCGCTGAAAATCCGGTCGTCGGTTTTGTATTGGCGATTGAGGATTTGCACGATCTCAACCATCTTGCGATAGATGGGGTCGCGATCCAGCGGTTTGGTGGTATCGAAGGCGATGCCGATGCGGGTGATATTGTTGATCAGCAGGCGCGCAGGGTGTTCCGGGTTGCTGAAGAAGCTGCGGTCGCGCAGGGCTACTTTCAGGATTGGGATCTGCAAGCGGCAGATCAGCGACTGGATCTCGATCGGCAGGGCGTCGTCCGCGAGGATCTGATCAAAAAACATCGCCACCAGATTGATGACGTTCTCTTCGTTTTGATCCAGCGCCTGCGGTTGAGCAGGGTTGTTTTGTTTCAGGGCCTGGGTTACGACGTCAGCCACTATATTGCGCGGCTCGCCTGTAGCGAGCAGCTGGTCATACGTCGGTTGGGACTGAGTCAGCAAGCTCGTCAATTCCGGGGCCGGCATGACCGGGCCGGGGTTGGTGGTGTAGATGTAGCAGTTAAATTGCGGCGTAGCTCCACCAGCGGTGGCGCCTGTGGTGCCGGCAGGTGAACCTACGAAGGCGAAATTGCGCGCTGCTGCCATCAGCATACTGAGGGCGTCGTACCCCATGCGGAACTCTGGCATGGGCGCGAATGCGGAGCTGGCGTCCGTCGGGGTGGCACTGGGTGAGCCAGACACAGGAGCGGCCCCGCCGTGTACAACTTTGTTGTCGAGATTTTTGGGGACCTTGGGCAGTATGCCGGCATCCATCAAAATCTGGTTGGCGTCGGCGTAGACGTGGCCAAGCTGCTTCAGAACATGCTTTTCGAACAGTTTGTACAGGATCAGCTTGGCTTTGATGTTGATTTCCAGCGTAGTCTGGCAGGCTTCAATAAAGGCCTTAGTCAGCGGGCCGGGGTCGAGTGGGTTGTTGTCTTCCTTGATTTCCACTTGCAGCAGCAGGTGATCCAAGCGCATGCCGAGCTCGTAGAGCTCTTCGCGGTACATATCCCGGGTGCGGCTGACCATATTGCTGCGCGCCAGATCCACTTCAAGATCATCACCATCCACGATGGCCAGCTTGGTGTCCTGCTCGCGCGCGTCTGTTTCGAAGCCTCCTTGATTGTTGGCGTCGATCAGATCGCTGAAATACTGGCTGGTAGTGCGTAGAAATCGGTTGGCGATGCCTTCACGGCGCACGCGGATTTCACGCATGGCCTCGAAGTAAAGATTCTGCTCGTTGTTGCTGGATGCGCGTCTTGAGAGGTCGTAAAACAGGTCATCGGTGGCGGAAAACAGGTGCGCCAGCAGTTGTTCGCAATGAGTGAGAGTGTTCTTTTGGATATGGGCCAGCAGACGCGGCGGCTGAATGGGCTCGCGACCACGCTGATTGATCAATTCCAAATGGCCCGGCTTTAAAGGTTTGCGTGACATATGTCGCTCTAACTCATGAAATGGGCGCTCAACCTTGAGCAGCAGAAACCATTTAAAAACAATGGTTTTTGCAGATGTACATTCCAGCTGATTTACGTGTCAAAAGATTGAGCAAATTGTATTCCAATTACCGAGGACAAACTGTCCTGCCCCAGTGCTGCAGATGCCATTGCAAGAGGAAATAAATCTTAATATGTGCTGCATGTCCATTTTAAGCGGCGGAAATACGGCTCATTTTTATTTGTCAGTTAACACATCCTTGCCATTGCCAACCGCCACGCATCATAAGTCAGTGTAGTCAATGATGGGAAATATCGCGATTGTTGTGCGTTAACTGAGTAGGGCGCAGCGTCTTTGTAAAGTACTTCGACAAACACCGACGAGCCTTTGCCGCTGCTCGGGTTGCCGTATAATGCCTGATTTTTCGGCTGAACCAAACCATGCTGCTGATGGTGGATAACTACGATTCCTTCACCTACAACATAGTCCGCTATCTGGTGGAGCTGGGTGAGGACGTGGAGGTACGGCGTAATGATGAATTGGATTTGCAGCTTATCCAGCGACTGGCGCCGAGCCGTATCGTGATTTCACCCGGTCCATGTACGCCCGCCGAGGCCGGGGTCAGTGTGCCGTTGATCAACGAATACGCTGCACGCGTGCCGGTGCTCGGGATCTGCCTGGGGCACCAATGCATCGCCGCAGCCCTTGGTGGGCAGGTGGTGCGGGCACCGCAGGTGATGCATGGCAAAACCTCGATGGTTGAGCACACTGGTAATGGTCTTTTCTGCGGACTGCCGAGTCCGTATAAGGTCACGCGCTATCATTCGCTGGTGGTGGATCCAGACACGTTGCCGGCCGAACTGACAGTGACTGCATGGGTGCAAGGCGGTCAGGCGCAGAACATTGAGATCATGGGCATACAGCATCGGTATTGGCCTCTTCACGGCGTCCAATTCCATCCAGAGTCGATCATGAGTGAGCACGGTCACGCGCTCCTGCAAAATTTTTTGAAAATTCCGGAGGCCATATGGAATTAAAAGAGGCGCTCGCTCAGGTAGTTGAGCGGCGGGACCTGGATCATGCGCAGATGACCGATGTCATGAATCAGATCATGACGGGCGTTGCCACCCCCGCTCAGGTCGGCGGTTTTTTGGTGGGGTTGCGTATGAAGGGCGAGACCGTGGAGGAGATTGCCGCGGCCGCCCAGGTCATGCGCGATCTGGCCACCAAGGTGACGGTCAAGTTTGACAACCTGGTGGATACCTGTGGCACCGGCGGCGATGGCTCCCGGTTGTTTAATGTTTCTACTGCATCCGCATTGGTGGTCGCCGCCGCTGGCGGGCGAGTCGCCAAGCATGGTAATCGCTCGGTGACCAGTACCGCCGGCAGTGCCGATGTATTGGAGGCCGCTGGCGTTAATTTGAATCTCTCGCCGGAGCAAGTGGCTCGCTGTATCGAGGAGCTGGGTGTTGGCTTTATGTTTGCTCCGGCTCATCACGGGGCGATGAAGCACGCCGTGGGCCCGCGCCGGGAGCTCGGCTTGCGCACGATTTTCAATATGCTGGGTCCATTGACCAATCCGGCCGGCGCCAAGCGTCAGGTGGTTGGGGTATTTGATGCGAGCCTTTGTCGGGTGTTTGCGGAAGTGCTGGCGCGCCTCGGCAGCGAACATGTCATCGCCTTGCGGTCGCAGGATGGTTTGGATGAGATCTCCCTGAGCGCACCGACCAGTGTGGCTGAGTTGCGCGATGGCGAGATCCGTGAATATACAATTGACCCGTCGCAGTTTGGCATCGAGACGGCCTCTCTGGAGGGGCTCCAGGTGGCTTCCGCCGACGAGTCCCTGCGCCTTATTCGCGACGCATTGGGCAAGCGCGAAACCGCCATCGGAGCCAAGGCCGCCGATTTGATCGCCCTCAATGCCGGCGCTGCGATTTATGTTGCCGGTTTAGAGCACGATCTCGCCATGGCGGTGGCGCGGGCAGAGGACATCATCGCCGCCGGGTTGGCGGGGGAAAAATTGAAAGAGCTGGCTGAATTGAGCCAGTGTTTCGCATCTACTGAAGTTCAATGACTTAATTAGCGGAAGGCAGAGATTCGTGACCGATACACCGACCATACTGCGCCAGATCATCGCGCGTAAACACGAGGAGATTGCCCTGCGCCAGGGTCGCAGTTCAATCGCCGAACTCCGCAGCCGTGCCGGCGAACAGGCGCCGGCGCGCGGTTTTGTCCGGGCGCTGGCGCGACGCATAGAAAAGGGCGAGGCGGCTGTAATTGCGGAAATTAAAAAGGCCTCGCCCAGCAAAGGCGTTATTCGCGCGGATTTTGACCCGGTTGCCATCGCGCGCAGCTACGAAGCGGCCGGCGCCGCCTGTCTCTCGGTGTTGACCGATGTGGATTTCTTTCAAGGCGCGGATCTTTATCTGCAGCAGGCTCGCGAGGCGACGAGCTTGCCGGTGATCCGCAAGGATTTCCTGGTCGACCCATATCAGATCGTAGAGGCGCGGGCATTAGGTGCGGACTGTGTTTTACTGATTGTCGCCGCGCTGACGCCAACGCAGTTGCACGACCTTAATGCGTTGGCGCTGGAGCTTGGCATGGACGTCTTGGTGGAGGTGCACGACCGCGCGGAATTGGATTTGGCCCTGGAGCTGCCCAATCGTCTGATCGGCATTAACAATCGCAATCTGCATACCTTCGATGTTACTTTGCAGACGACTTTTGATTTGCTGCCGGCAATTCCGAACGATCGCCTTGTGATTACCGAAAGCGGCATTTTGACCCGCGATGATGTGGCGGCAATGCGCGAGAAAGATGTGCACGGGTTTCTGGTGGGCGAGTCTTTTATGCGTGCGCCGGAGCCCGGCGAAAAGTTGGCGGAGTTGTTCGATCTGCCGTATTCCAGGTCGTAATGATCCCCAAAACAAAAAGCCCCGGCATGCCGGGGCTTTTTGTTTTGGGGCGTTTTATTTTGGAGATGAGGGCGCTTAACGTGTGCCGTAAACCACCATGGTTTTGCCTTTCACGGATACCAGGCCCTGATCTTCCAGAGTTTTCAATACTCTACCGACCATTTCTCGTGAGCAACCGACGATGCGGCCGATTTCCTGGCGGGTGATCTTGATCTGCATGCCGTCCGGGTGGGTCATGGCATCGGGTTCTTTGCACAGATCCAGCAGGGTGCGCGCCACGCGACCGGTTACGTCGAGAAACGCCAAGTCGCCGACTTTACGCGTAGTGGCGCGCAGGCGGCGGGCCATTTGTGAACCCAAGGCATAAAGGAATTCGGGGTGATCTTCCGACAGTTCCTGGAATTTGGCGTAGCTGATTTCCGCAATTTCACACTCGGATTTCGCTCGCACCCAGGCGCTGCGGTTGTCCTTTTCATCGAACAGGCCCATCTCGCCGAAGAAGTCACCATCATTCAGATAGGCAACAATCATTTCGCGGCCTTCTTCATCTTCAATAAGAACGGTTACGGAACCTTTGATGATGTAGTAAAGCGAGTCGCTCTTATCGCCGGCGTAGATGAGAGTACTTTTGGCGGGATACCGTCTGCGATGACAGTGGCTGAGGAAACTTTCTAAATTCTTGATATGAGGTGATAAAGTCACGGAAACCAAGATCGCAATCCTCGATTTTTATAAAGTTTGGTGTATGTAGTTGTAGTTATGCTGCCCTTCGAGTACCACCTGAGCTGGACGCGGCAGTATAACGCGCCCGCAGTCAAAATCGAAACCACAGTCGCACCCGTTCTCAGTATAGACGTGATATTGCGCAACGAACGGGTGCGCGCCGTATAGGAGCATAAACCGAATTTGCCCGCCAGCTTATCGAATCGCAAGTGTTATGGAGTACACAGTTTTGTTGCTTGCCGCACAGGCGGATATGGTAGGCTTGCGGCCCTTTACGCAGAGGTTGCAGTGGCAGCCTCGCTGCAATTAGCGGTGGAGAGAAGAGCATGCGCGGAACGATCAAGTGGGTAGGTGATGCAATGTTTGTGGCGGAGTCCGGCAGTGGGCATGCCGTAGTGATCGATGGTCCACCGGACCACGGCGGCCGCAATATGGGTGTGCGGCCCATGGAAATGATCCTGCTCGGCCTGGGCGGGTGCGCGTCGTTCGATGTGGTGAGCATTCTGAAAAAAGCGCGCCAGGATGTGGTCAGTTGCCGTGCGGATCTGGAGGCTGAGCGCGCCGAGGGTGTACCTTCTCCTTTTACCAAGATCCATCTCAAGTTCGTTGTCAGCGGTCGCAATCTCAAAGAAAGCCAGGTTGAGCGCGCAGTAAACTTGTCTTCCGAGAAATACTGCTCTGCGTCCATCATGCTGCGCGCGGCGGGAGTCGAGATTACCCACTCCTTTGAAGTCATCGAAGCCGCTTAATGCGGCTTCTTCTTATCTCTTAAATCCTATAGTGGGCTCTCAAATCCTATAGCTGGTGGCCGTCATCAGCTTGGATGTCAGGCACATCAACGCTTTTACCGGTTTGGGAAAGCGGTATCCCCCCGCTCGCAGAGCATTCTGACCGTGAGTTTCTTCCTCCTTTAACATGGTCTGCACTATGGCGCGGGACTTTTGGTCGTCCTGTGGCAAGCGTTTTAGGTGATCGCGCAGATGCTCACCGACCTGTTCTTCGGTCGCTGCGACAAATCCCAGACTGGCCTTATCGCTGACCAATCCCGCCGCCGCGCCAAGGCCAAATGACAGTCCGTACCAGATTGGATTTAGCAGACTCGGGCGGCTATGCAGCTGGCGCAGGCGCTCGTCGCACCAGGCCAAGTGATCGATCTCCTCATCCGCTGCGACCTCCATTTTTTTGCGCACATTAGCCAGTTTGGCGGTGGCTGCCTGCCCTTGGTACAGCGCTTGTGCGCAGACTTCGCCAGAGTGGTTGACCCGCATCAGCCCCGCCGCATGGCGACGCTCGCTATCCGAGAGCTCGGTTTCGTCCACTGGGGCTGCGGGGGAGGGACGGTGGGCGGCTATGCCGCCGGGGTGGAGGGTGCGCAGGGCGCGGTCGAACTGGTTGATCAAGCGATCCGTAACGGACAGACGTTGAAAAGGGGATTGATGCATAATGGTCCACCTGTGCCGCTTGGCAAATCACAACAACGCTGGATTCTAACCAATTACGGAAGACGCGGCGAACAGGACGCCGTAAATGGAAACGAGGACCCATGAACTACAACGACCTGAGTATTCTGCTCCACACCAATATTTCGCTGATGGTGGTGGAGACCTATGACGAGACCCGCGCCCTCAGTCTGCTGCAGAAATATTTCCGCGAAGAGGGCATCGGCAGTTGGCGCTGGTCGGTGACCGACGGGCTGCAACCGCTTGGATTCGGCCTGCGTTCAGAGGATGAGAACAATCAGGCCAAGCCGGAAGAAGTGCTCAACTACATCAAGAAAAGCCAGAAGGCCAGTGCGTTTGTGCTGTGCGATCTGCATCCTTATCTAGATGAGCCGAAAATGGTGCGCTTGTTAAAGGATATCGCCCTCAACCAGATGGCGGCGCGCCACAAGGTCGTATTGATCAGTCATCGCCTCAAGCTGCCGGCGGAAGTTGCCCGCTACGCCGCTGTCCTGCCGATGAACCTGCCCACCGATGAAGAAATTCTCGCGCTGATCCGCGAAGAGGCCAAAGTCTGGTCCGATCGCAATAATGGCGAGCGCATCAAAACCGACAACGCCACCTTGCAGAAACTGGTTAACAATCTGCGCGGCCTGCCACATCAGGATGTCCGCCGTTTGGCGCGCGGCGCTATCGTCGATGACGGCGCGATCAGCGAGAGCGATCTGCCGGAAGTAGCGAAAGCGAAGTTTGCGCTGATGGATATGGATGGTGTGCTGCACTTTGAATACAGCACTGCGCATTTGAAAGACATTGCCGGTCTCAATCGTTTGAAGGCATGGCTCGCCGAGCGTCAGCAGGCCATGGCCGGGACGGAAGTCCAGAGCAAAATCGATCCACCCAAAGGCGTGCTGTTGTTCGGCGTGCAGGGTGGGGGCAAAAGTCTGGCCGCCAAGGCCATCGCCGGAATTTGGGGATTGCCGCTGCTGCGTCTGGATATGGCGGCGGTGTACAACAAATATGTCGGTGAAACCGAGAGAAATCTGCGCGATGCGTTGAAGCTTGCTGACGTTATGTCACCGTGCGTGCTGTGGATCGACGAAATCGAAAAAGGCTTGGCGCAAAACGACGGCGAAAATGCCACCGGCAAACGTCTGCTCGGCACCCTGCTGACGTGGATGGCGGAGCGTAAGAGCCGGGTATTCCTGGTGGCGACCAGCAATGACATCAGCATTTTGCCGCCGGAGTTGATGCGCAAAGGGCGCTTCGACGAAATCTTTTTTGTGGATTTGCCGGACGTGGAAATTCGCCGCAAAGTTTTCGAAATTCATATTGAAAAACGCGGTCTGTCCAGCCGCAATTTTGCGCTCGATGAACTGGTGGCGATCAGCGAAGGTTTTACTGGTGCGGAAGTCGAGCAGGCGGTCGTCTCCGCGCTCTATAGCGCCTCCGCCCGCAGCGAATCCCCCAGTATGGAACATATTCGCACTGCCATTGCCAATACCCGACCGCTGTCGGTCATTATGGCGGAGCAAATGAATATGTTGCGCGCCTGGGCGAAGGATCGCGCGGTGGCGGCAAATTAACCTGTAAACAAAATAAAAAGCGGCAACGCCGAATCATGAGGTAAAACAGAGATGCCCAAACTTTATCCTGAAGATCAAGCTCGTGTAGATCAGGTGCTCAGCGAGGGAATCTATAAGGTTGAGCGCAAGCCCTTTCGTTTTTGGGGTTTGATGGCGATTCTGATTGGAGTGCTGGTGCTGATTTCCGTTGTTGGATATGGGTTGTCCGTTTACTTCGATAAGCATTAACGGCCAATAGGTTTTGGTACGCCGCCCAGGGCAATGGCGGTGCTCAGCGGGATCGTGTGAAAGAACTCGACTTCCGCGCCGCGTCGTTCTGATACGTTCAACGCCAGAGACAGCAAGTGTTCGCCCAGCTCCCAGTGGCGAAAGCACCATTCTTCCGGCCGGTCATCGTGGGTTGCGTCGAAGCTCACCGTTAATGGCTCGGCGAGGGGATCAAACGCGACTGAATGCAGCGATAAACTCATGCCGCAACCGTGCGCTTTGATGTAAGCCTCTTTTAAGGTCCACAATTTAAAAAAGCGCTCCATTACTGCCGCTTTGTCGCCGCTGAAAACAAAGGCGATTTCTTCGTCCGTAAAACAGCGCTCCGCCAATCCTCTCACCTGTTCCACTGCTTTGATCTTTTCCACATCCACTCCCACGGGCGCACAGCGAGTGACCGCCAGGGCGGCGAGATTTTGCGTGTGGGAAAGATTGAAGTGCAGCGGTCGAGCGAGCGCATTGGCGATGGCGGGTTTGCCGTGGGCATTCAGCTCAAAACGCCAATCTTGCGGCGCAATTGATGATTCGTAACGGGACAATGTGCTGCGGATCAGCGCGCGGGTAACCAGGTGCTGATGTTTGTCTTTATCGAAGCGATAGCGCTGCCATTTGGCGTGCTCGTCCGGGGTGAGCAACTCGTGGTAGCGGCTAAGCAAGTCGGTATCGGTAACGGCTGTCGGATCGACGAGCCAGATATGGACCTGCTGGCGTGCGAGGGGAAGTTCTCCGCTCATTTCATCGAGTAATCGCGTTTGATCACTGCCGCCTGTTCCGCCGTGACCGGCTGTACCGAAAGACGGCCCTGTTTCAACAACACCATATCGTGCAGGTCGGGGTTTTGTTTGAGCTCCTGCAGGGGGATCACTTTCGCAAACGTTTTCTGGTGCTGGATATCAACGCAGAACCAGCGCGGGCTGTCCGCGTTGGCCTTGGGATCGTAATAGTCACTCTCCGGATTGAACTGCGCAGGGTCTGGATAGGACGCTTTCACCACCTTGGCGAGGCCGACTATGCCGGGCACTTTGCATTGACTGTGGTAGACAAAAACTTCGTCGCCGACTTTGATTTCATCGCGCAGCAGGTTGCGCGCCTGGTAGTTGCGTACGCCGTCCCAGCGGGTGGTTTTGTCTGTGGCGTTTTCCAGGTTTTCGATGCTGAAAACGTGGGGTTCGGTTTTGAACAGCCAGTGTTTTTTCACAATTAATCCTCGACCCATACCCAGCGCAAAGGCTCGCCGAAATCATCGGTGAGCAGCTTCTTGCGCGGGCGTTTGTTTTTTTTGACGTTGCTGTGGGGGTGTTTGCGGGATTCTAAAGCCTGCACCACGTCGTCCACCGGGGTGCGTTCCTGGCGCGGCGGGTTTTGTCCAATGGCGCCGAACAAATTGCGGTTGTCGAGATGACCGCTCTGGCCGCGTGGTACGTCCTGGACCACGCCGCCGGTTTGCAGATAATCCTGGATTTGCTTTTCCAGCTCTGCGCGCAACTCAGCTTTTGTGGGTATGGGTTTCATAACAATTCAAAAATTTAACGCGACCCATAACCATAGCCCGGAATCGTCCGACAAGGGAAGCTCGGGCATATCGGCGGTAGCCTCTAGGTGTCCGAGCGTATGTCGCGATCACGCAACCCCATCAAATAAAGAATGGCATCGAGCCCCAGTGTTGAGATGGATTGCTTGGCAGATGCTTTGACCAGCGGTTTGGCGCGGAAGGCGATGCCGAGTCCGGCGATGCTCAACATGGGCAGGTCGTTGGCGCCGTCGCCCACAGCAATTACTTGCTCCAGGGAAATACCCTCTTTAGC
>Ga0182793_1001699_pt1 | contig 13268 bp, 10 predicted proteins | sample Passage237A_FD_130498 | JGI IMG/M metagenome (GOLD analysis project Ga0182793, IMG submission 130498) | Cellulose adapted compost microbial communities from Newby Island Compost Facility, Milpitas, CA, USA - Passage2 37A (version 2) (version 2) ... | reverse complement strand
CGTCCAGGTCCGGGGTCACGTAGTGCGCGGTGGCGCCGATGATCTTGACCCCGCGCGCGTGCGCCTGGTGGTAGGGCTGGGCGCCCTTGAAGCTGGGCAGGAAGCTGTGGTGGATGTTGATCGCGCGTCCGGCCAGGGCCTGGCACAGGCGCGGCGAGAGGATCTGCATGTAGCGCGCCAGCACCACCAGGTCCACCTGCTCGCGCTCGACCAGGTCCAGGATCGCCTGCTCCTGCTGCTGCCGGTTGGAGGCATCCACCGGCAGGTGGTGGAACGGGACGCCGTAGGAGGCCGACAGCGCGGCGAAGTCCGGGGGGTTGGAGGCCACCGCGGCGATATCCACCTTGAGCTGCCCGCTGTGGGCGCGGAACAGCAGGTCGTTGAGGCAGTGGCCCTGCTTGCTCACCAGCACCAGCAGGCGCGCCCGGCGGCGCGCGTCATGGATCTGCCAGTCCATGTCGAACTCGGCGGCGAGGTTGGCAAAGCGCTCGCGCAGGGTGTCCAGGCCCTCGGGGCCGGCCAGCTCGAAGTGCACGCGCAGGAAGAAGCGGCCGCTCTCCTCGTCGCCGTACTGCTGGGCGTCGATGATGTTGCAGCCCTGGCCGAACAGCAGGCCGGAGACGCGATAGACGATGCCGGTGCGATCCGGGCAGGACAGGGCAAGGATGTAGTCGTGGCGCATAGACCCGCCATGGTAGGCGAGGGCGGGTCGCCGCGGACAGCCGGTTGCAGCTGATACCACCGCCGTGCGGTATCAGCCCGCGCCGGCGAATATCCCGCGTGCCTGCTGCGGTTCGCAGCGCAGGAACTGCGGCGCCGGCACCACCTTGCCGCCCAGGGCCGCAGCGGCATGCCAGGGCCAGCGCGGGTCGTAGAGGATGCCGCGGGCCAGGGCCACGGCATCGGCCCGACCCTGGGCCAGGATCGCCTCGGCCTGCGCGGGCTCGGTGATCAGGCCCACCGCGATCACCGGCATCCGCACCCGCGCCTTGATCGCCTCGGCAAACGGCACCTGGTAGCCGGGCGTGGCCTGGATCTGCTGGCGTGGATCCAGGCCGCCGCTGGAAACGTGGATGAAGTCGCAGCCGGCCGCGTCCAGCGCCTGGGCCAGGGCGATGCTCTGCTCCAGGTCCCAGCCGCCCTCGACCCAGTCGGTGGCCGAGATCCTCCCCCCCCCCGCCAGCCTGGGGCCTGCCGCGGCGCGCACCGCCTCCAGCACCTGCAGGACCAGGCGCATGCGGTTCTCCAGGCTGCCGCCCCAGGCGTCCTCGCGCTGGTTGCTCAGCGGCGAGAGGAACTGGTGCAGCAGGTAGCCGTGGGCGGCATGGATTTCCACCAGGTCCAGGCCCAGGCGTGCGGCACGCGCGGCGGCGGCCGCGAACTGCGCCACCAGCGCCTGGATCCCGGCCGCGTCCAGCGCCTGCGGCGCAGGATGGCCGGCGGCATAGGGCAGGGCCGAGGCCGAGACCGTGGTCCAGCCATGCGGATCGTCGGCGGCGATCGGGGCACCGCCTTCCCAGGGCCGGGCACAGGAGGCCTTGCGTCCGGCGTGCGCCAGCTGGATGCCCAGCGGCATCGCCGACCAGCGCCGGATCGAGGCCAGCAGCGCGGCCATGGCCGCTTCCTGGTCATCGTTCCACAGGCCCAGGTCGGCGTGGGTGATGCGCCCGCGCGGCTCCACCGCGGTGGCCTCCAGGATCAGCAGGCCGGCGCCGGACAGGGCCAGGTTGCCCAGGTGGATGTGGTGCCAGTCGCTGACCCGGCCATCCTGGGCCGAGTACTGGCACATCGGCGCGATCACGATGCGGTTGGGCAGGTCCAGGGGACCGAGGCTGAGGGGCGAGAACAGCGGGCTCATGGGGACAGGTCCGGGCGGAGCGCGCATTGCAGCCCCGTGGCGACGATCCATCAAGCCCCGCTGGCGGATCGCTGCATCGCGCCGCAGGCCATGCCGGCCAGGGCCGGCAGCACGGCCACGCAGTCGGCTTCGAGCTTGAGCGTGGCCAGTTCGTCGGCGCGGGTGCGACCGCGATTGAGGATGGCCAGCGGGATGCCCGCCTCGGCCGCCATCCGCGCGAAGCGGAAGCCGGACCAGACCATCAGCGAGGAGCCGACCACCAGCAGCGCATCGCTGGCCTGCAGTGCGGCGCTGGCCTGCTCCACCCGCGCCCGTGGCACGCTCTCGCCGAAGAACACCACGTCCGGCTTGAGCATGCCGCCGCACTGCCGGCAGGCCGGCACCCGGAACGCGCCAAAGTCCACGCCCTCCAGGTCGGCGTCGCCATCGGGGGCGATCCCGGCCAGGTGCGCGTCCCACCCCGGGTTGGCCCGCAACAGCTCCTGCTGCAGGTCCGCACGCGTGCCGGCGCGCCCGCAGTCCAGGCACAGCACCCGGTCCAGGCGCCCGTGCAGGTCGATCACCGTGCGGCTGCCGGCGCGCTGGTGCAGGCCATCCACGTTCTGGGTCAGGATCGGTCCCACCCGCCCGGCATCCTCCAGGGCGGCCAGGGCCAGATGGGCCGGATTGGGCCTGGCCTGGGCAAAGCGCGGCCAGCCCAGCAGGCTGCGCGCCCAGTAGCGCTGGCGCACCGCCGGGCTGCCGGTAAAGGCCTGCAGGGTCACCGGCTGCGGCCGCTTCCAGGCGCCTTTGGCGTCGCGGTAGTCGGGAATGCCCGAGCCGGTGCTGATCCCGGCCCCGCTCAGCACCATCACCCGCCGTCCCTCGAGCAGGCGCAGCAGCGCGGCGGCGACATCGGACCGGGCGCGGGCAAGAGCGGCATCCATGGCCCTGTTATGGGTCGGGCCGGCACCGGTGGCAAGCCCGCGGTTAGACTTCGGGTCCATGAGCACGCCGACTTCCCTTGCCGAGGACACCGCCCTGGTGGTGGTGGACCTGCAGCCGGACTTCATGCCTGGCGGCGCCCTGCCCTGCCACGAGGGCGACGCCATCGTCCCGGCAATCGACACCCTGCTGCGCGCCGGCCGCTACCGCACCGTGGTCGCCACCCAGGACTGGCACCCGCCCGGCCACGCCTCCTTCGCCAGCGCCCATCCCGGGCGCCGGCCCTTCGAGCAGATCACCCTGCATGGCCAGGCGCAGACCCTGTGGCCGGACCACTGCGTGCAGGGGACGCCCGGCGCGGCGCTGGATCCGCGGGTGGACTGGCGCGCGGCGGATCTGGTGCTGCGCAAGGGCAGCCGCCCCCAGGTCGATTCCTACAGCGCCTTCCGCGAGAACCACGGCCCCGATGGCAGCCGTCCCAGCACCGGCCTGGCCGGCTGGCTGCGCGAACGCGGCATTGCCGAGGTCCATGTCTGCGGCCTGGCCCGCGACTACTGCGTTCTGTGGACCGCGCAGGACGCGGCGGCCGCCGGCTTCCGGGTGCGCCTGCTGTGGGAGCTGACCCGGCCGGTCAGCCCCGAAGGCGATGCACCGACCCGGGCCGCACTGGGGGCAGCGGGAATCGGCATCGCCTGAGCGCCAGCAACCCGGCCCGGACATGACAACGGCCCCGGAAGGGGCCGTTGTCGCATCCGCGCTGGACCTGGGCTGGCTCAGAATTCCTGACAGTCGCCGTCGGACAGGGACAGGCGCAGCGCGGGGGCGGGGGGGGGCCGTTTGCCCCTCCCGCGGGGGCCGGGGGGGGCCAAAAATTCCCTGCCAGCCGCCGGCGGACGGGCCCGGGCCCGGCGCCGGGGCGGGGGCGGCCGCACGCGCCGGCGCCACCGCCTGGCGCACCGGCGCGGGCCTGCGCGCCACCGGCGCCGGAGCCGGGTGCGCCGCGGCCGGCGCCTGGGTGCCCTCGGCCAGGCGGAACACCGCCACCGCCTGCACCAGCTGGCTGGCCTGCTCGGCCATGGCCCGCGCCGCGGCCGAAGCCTCCTCCACCAGCGCCGCGTTCTGCTGGGTGGTCTCGTCCATCTGCACCACGGTCTGGCTGACCTGCTCGATGCCCGCGGTCTGCTCCTGCGAGGCCGCGGAAATCTCGGCCATGATGTCGGTCACCCGCTGCACGCTGGTCACGATCTCGCCCATGGTCGAACCGGCCTTCTGCACCAGGGCCGAGCCGTCGGCCACTTTCTCCACCGAGTCGTCGATCAGCTGCTTGATCTCCTTGGCGGCGCTGGCCGAACGCTGGGCCAGGGTGCGCCCCTCCGAGGCCACCACCGCGAAGCCGCGGCCCTGGTCGCCCGCGCGCGCCGCCTCCACCGCGGCATTGAGCGCCAGGATATTGGTCTGGAAGGCGATGCCGTCGATCACCGAGATGATGTCGGCGATCCGCCTGGAAGCCTCCTCGATCGCGCCCATGGTGCGCACCACCTCGCCCACCACCTGGCCGCCCTGGGAGGCGACGTCGGCCGCGCCGATGGCCAGCTGGTTGGCCTGGCGGGCGTGCTCGGCGTTCTGCTTGACCGTGGAGGTCAGCTCCTCCATCGAGGCGGCGGTCTCCTCCAGGCTGGCGGCCTGCTGTTCGGTGCGGCGGGCCAGGTCGGCATTGCCCTGGGAGATCTCGGCGGCGGCGATGTTGATGCTGCCGGAGGCGTCCTGGATGCGGCCGACGATCCCGGTCAGGTTGCGCACGGTGGTGTTGGCAGCGTCGCGCATCTGCGCGAACACGCCCTGGTAGTCGCCGTCCATGCGCACGGTGAGGTCGCCCTCGGCCACCGCCTGGAGCACGCCGGACAGCGACTGCAGGCTGGTGTCGGCAGTGTGCATCAGCCGGTTGAGGTTGGCGACCATGTCGCGGAAGCCGAACTCGAAGCGGGACTCGTCGCCACGCTGGCTGAAGTCGCCATGCACGGCGGCGGCGCTGAGGCTGCCGATCTCCTCGCTGAGCGCCAGCAGGTTGGCTTTGACCCCGTCCATGGCGTCCATCAGGATCGCCTTCTCGCCCGGCACCCGCGGGAAATCCTCGCGCAGGTCGCCGCGGGCGTAGGCCGCGGCCAGGTGGCCGGCGGCCAGCGCCGCCTGGATATGCTCGTTCACCACCGCGTTGACGATTTCCATCAGCTTGCGGTACTCGCCTTCCACGATGGACGGATCCAGGCGCGCGGAGATGCTGCCCAGGTCGTGCTGGCGGCCCATCTCGCTGGTGGCCTCGACCACCCGGCGGACCGACTCGCGGGTGGCCTGCACCGCGCGCAGCACCTCGCCCACTTCGTCGGCACCGCCGACCAGGCGCGCGCCGTCCATCCTGCCGGCAGCCAGGTCGCGCGCGGCGGCCGCGGCCAGGCCCAGCGGGCCGGTCAGGCTGCGGGTGAACACCACCGCCAGGAACACACCCACCAGGATGGACAGGGCCAGCACCGCAAACAGCACCACCCGTGCGCCGTTGGCGGCACTGGTCGCATCGGCATGGGCCTGCTGCATGACCCGGGTCTCGCGGGCCAGGTAGACCTCCACCGCATCGCGCCAGGCCTGCAGGCCCGGGCCGGCCTGCCCGTTGAACAGCTCCAGCGCCTCCTCGTGGCGGTCTTCCTGGGCCAGGGCGATGACCTGGTTGTTGGGGCCGGCGGTGGCCAGCCGCGCCTGGCCGATCGCGCCGAGCAGGCGCTTGCCTTCCTCGTCGTCGGGCATGGCCTCCAGCTGCGCGTAGGTTTCCTCGAACAGGGCCCGGGCCTTGCGGACCTTCTCCAGCGAAACCGCACGCACCTGCGGATCCTGGTTGAGCAGGATGGCCTGGATCTCGATGTTGAGCAGGTTGCCGGCGTCGTACAGGACGTTGGCCTTGGCGGTCTTGGTCACCCGCTCGACCGCGATGGACTCCAGTTGCTTTTCCAGGGTGGACAGCGAGACCGCCGCGGCGATGGCGATGACCGCCATCAGCAGCAACATGAGGCCGAAGCCGGCAAACATGCGCTTGCCGACGGTATAGCGTTGCAGGAATTCGTTCATGGTTGGTTGGCGAGGGGGAGGATCGGCGCCGGAGCGCAGGAGGCATCGCCACCTGCGGTCCGGTTGGGGGAGGGATGGAGCGCGCCGGCAAGCCGGCTTCGTGGGTAGCCCGGTATCGGCGCGGCCGCTGCAGAGTTGAGGGCCAGGCAATGTGTCTTGCCTATCGCCCTGGGCGGGCGCATTGATGGACTACGCCGCCGTGTTCCAGCACACAGCACGGGCGTGACCGGCATCACATGAAGCGCCCATCCTCACCCGCGGGTGGACTGCAACCAGATCCGTGCCGAAGCCTGCACCCGGCACGCCGGCTGGGCTACGCTGCCCCGCATGTCCGCTCCGCTCGCCCCCGACCCCGATCCGCGGCCGCAGCCGCCGCAAGCCCCGCTGCCCCAGGAATGCTGCGAGAGCGGCTGCCCGATCTGCGTGTACGACCTCTATGCCGAGGCCATGGAGGAATACCGCCAGGCCCTGGCCGCCTGGCGGCAGCGCCACCCGGATGCGGAAACCGGCACGTCCTAGGCGACGCCGGCCGTGTCCGGCAGGCGCGGCACCGGCGTCGGCCGGCCCAGCGGATCCAGCGCGATCATCACGAACTGCCCGCGGGTGCACAGCTTGCGCTCGCCGCTGAGCAGGTTCTCGGTGATCACCTCGACCTCAACGTTCATCGAGCTGCGGCCCACCTTCACCAGGCGCGCGATCACCTCCACCAGGTCGCCCTTGTGGATCGGCTGGTTGAAGTCCACCTGCTCCGAGCGCGCGGTCACCACCGTGGTACGCGCGTAGCGCGAGGCGACGATGAAGGAGGCCATGTCCATCCACGCCAGCGCCTGGCCGCCGAACAGCGTGCCCAGGTGGTTGGTGTGGTCGGGGAAGACCATGTTCATCAGGCGCGCCTCGGTGGGGCGCGCTTCGGCGGGGACGGCTTCGGACATGGCGGCGTTCTCCCTGTTGGCCCGGCCCGATCATCGCCTATCCAGGGAAAGGCGCGCGTGAGGCGACGGCTACAGGTACGCCGCGACCGCCGCGGCCAGCTGCGCGGGGCCTTGGAAGCCCGGCAGCCGCGCCGTCTCCACCCCATCGCGGAACAGCGCCAGGGTCGGGGTCTGGCGCAGGCCCAGGCCGCGGAAGAAGTCCTCGCCAACCTCCTCCAGCTTCACCTTCAGCAGCACCAGGCCCTGCGCGGCCGGCTCGGTGGCGAACCTGCGCAGCGCAAGATCGAGCATGGTGCAGCCCGGGCAGGCGTCCTTCCAGTAGTCCACCAGCAGGCGGGGATGGGCCGCCAGCGCGGCGGCATGGGCCTCAGGCGAGGCGGCGTGCAGGATCTGCATGGGCAGCGGCTCCGGTGGCGGCCAGCACCTGGTCGGTCCAGCGGGCGATGGCCAGCGCATCGCGCTGCCCATGCGGCATCTGCTCGATTTCCAGGCGCGGGAAGGGTGAATCGAAGAAGCGGGCGATGCGCCGCACCGCGCCGCAGTAGTACTCCTCGCCCCACTGGGTCTCGCCGGTGCCAAACACGGCCACGTTGGCCGGCTTGCCCACGGCCGCGACCAGGTCGGCGATGAACTGCTTCATCTCCGCCGGCGTGCGCCCGCCGTTGTCGGTCCAGCTGCCCAGCAGGTAGAGGTCATGGCGCGGATCGCCCGCGTCGGCCAGCGCGTGCAATCCCGCCTCCAGCCAGGTCACGGCGTGGCCATGCGCCTCGCAGTGCCCACGCACCTGCCGTGCGAGGTCGCGGGTGTTGCCGCTGAGGGATGCGTAGGCGATCAGGAGGCGCATGAAGGCGGTGACTGGTGATTCGATAAAGGCGAGGGTTCGAGGTCAATGTCCGGGTCCCGTGATTGGCGCCGAAGCAGCTTTGCTCTTTCCGATCACGAATGACCAATCACGAGTCACGTGGCTCATAGCTCATCGAATCCGTTGTCCGCGTTGGTCTTCTTGTACGAGGCATTACGCATCTCGAAGAAGTCGGTCTTGGTCTGGGTGAAGTTGTCGGCGTAGGCGCGGATCCAGGGCATGACGTTGTCGGTGGTCTCCGTGTACAGCGACTCGATTCCCAGCATCCCGGCCATCTTGTTCGCGCGGTACTTCACGTAGCGGATCATCTCGTCCACGTCGATGCCGTCGATCCCGTCCAGCACTTCGCCGGTCCACTGCGTCTCCAGCTCGATCGCGTGGCGGAAGGCGACGTGCACGTAGTCGGTCAGCTCGTCGGTCTGCAGTTCCGGGTTCTCGCCGACGATGGCGCGGATCACCTCGCTGATGAACTTGGTGTGCGCCAGCTCGTCGCGGTTGATGAAGCTGATGATCTTGCCTGTGCCGGCCATCCGGTTCTGCCGCACCAGGTTGTAGAAGTAGGCGAAGCCGGAATAGAAGTTGATGCCTTCCAGGATCGAGGACTGGATCAGCGCGCGCAGCAGGGTCTCGGCGGTCTTCTCGCGCATGAAGTCCTCGTATGCGACCATGATCGGTGCGTTGCGGCGCAGGATGGTCGGGTGGGTGCGCGCGATCTCGAACACCCGGTTCTGGTTGGCCAGGTCGGTGATCGAGGCCAGCACGTAGCTGTAGCTCTCGTTGTGGATCACTTCCTGCTGGCCGATGATCGCCGCGTTGGCGTGCGCCGCCGGATCGGTGATGTACTCGGCCACGTTGTAGATGAAGCGGGTCTGCGGCGAGTCCAGGGTGGCCAGCAGGCCGATGATCGAGTCGAAGGCGTTCTTCTCGCGCGCCGACAGCTCGCCGTACTGGCGCGCGTCGCCCTTCATGTCGACCTCGTCCGGGATCCAGAAGTTGGTCGAGAGCTCCTTGTAGGCGCGGTAGAACGACGGGTAGGGTATGTCGTTCCAGTTGAGGATGCCCGAGGTGGTCCCGTTGATGATCCCGGTCGAACGGTTGGGATGGCGCGGCTCGAGGATGCGGATGCGGTCCAGCCGGGTGGCAGTACGCGGTGCGGCAACAGTATTCATGGTCGTTCTCTGTCTCTGCTGGTTGCCGACCGCAACCAGCATTCTGGAGGAAAGCCCCCCCTGAGTCAGGGGGGCGCGCCGAAGGCGCAAGGGTGTGGAGGCTGATGAACGGGGCCCGCGGTTCGCAGCGCGAACCGTGGAAGCTGACAAGGGCGAACGCGCGGTCAGCTACTGCACCACTCGCACTCGGCCACGTCGATATCGTTCGAGCGCACGTAGTACGTCGTCTTCAGCCCCTGCCGCCAAGCCTCCAGGTGCAGCTCCAGCAGCACCGAAGCGCGGATCGAGGAAGGTACGTAGAGGTTGAAGCTGATTGCCTGGTCCACGTGGCGTTGGCGGCGCGCGTTCTGCCGCACCGAGGCGAACTGGTCCACCTTCCATGCGCCCTTCTCGTAGTAGGGCCAGGTTTCCAGCGACAGGCCGGGTGCGGCCACCGGGCGCCGGTAGTCCTTCTTTTCCTCGTAGTAGAACGCCGAGTAGACCGGGTCGATCGAGGCGCTGGAGCCGGCGATCTGCGCGGTGGACATGTTCGGCGCCACCGCCAGCAGCCAGCCGTTGCGCAGGCCGTTGACCGCCACCTGAGCGGCCAGGTCCAGCCACTCGGGCGAGTTGTAGCCGCGTTCGCGGAAGTAGGCGCCGGTGTGCCAGTCGCTGCCGGGGAAGGCCGGGTAGGTGCCCTTTTCCTTCGCCAGCTCCATGCTGGCCTGGATCGCCAGGCGGTTGATCCGCTCGTACAGCGCGTCGCTGTAGTCCTCGGCCTCCTTCGAATCCCAGTGGATGCCCTTGAGTGCAAGCAGGTGGTGCCAGCCGAAGGTGCCCAGGCCGATCGCGCGGTACTTGCGATTGGTGATGGTCGCCTGCGGCACCGGCAGCTGGTTGAGGTCGATGACGTTGTCGAGCATGCGCACCTGGATCGGTACCAGGCGCTCGAGCACGTCGCTGATCAGGTCGCCCTGGCCCTCGGCCTGGACCACCGCGCGGCCCAGGTTGATCGAGGACAGGTTGCAGACCACGAAGTCGCCAGCCTGCTTCGTGGTCACGATCTGGTCGCCGGAGACGACCTCCTGGATCATCCGGGTCGGGCTCTGGTTCTGCAGGATCTCGGTGCACAGGTTGGACGAATACACCATGCCGCAGTGCTTGTTCGGGTTCTTCCGGTTGACCTCGTCGCGGTAGAACATGAACGGGTTGCCGGTCTCCAGCTGCGAGACCATGATCCGCTTGAACAGGTCGATCGCGCGGACCGTCCTGCGGCCGATGCGCCCGTCCTCGACCAGCTCCTGGTACTTGCTGCGGAAGCTGCCCTCGCCGCGCTTTTCGTCGTAGAAGTCCTGCAGGTACCAGCCCTTGGCCTGCTTCACCTCGTGCGGGTCGAACAGGTACCAGTCGCCGCGCCGCTCCACCGCCTCCATGAACAGGTCCGGGATGCACACCGCGGTGAATACGTCGTGCGCGCGCAGGCGCTGGTCGCCGTTGTTGAGGCGCAGGTCGAGGAACGCCTCGATGTCGCGGTGCCAGATGTCCAGGTACACCGCCACCGCGCCCTTGCGCTGGCCCAGCTGGTCCACCGAGACGGCGGTGTTGTTGAGCTGCTTGATCCACGGCACCACGCCGCCGGAGGAGTTGGGCACGCCGCGGATCGGCGCGCCGGCGGCGCGCACGTAGCCCAGGTACGCGCCCACGCCGCCGCCGCCCTTGGACACGCGGGCGATGTCGGTGTTGGAGTCGTAGATGCCCTGCAGGCTGTCGTCGACGGTGTCGATGAAGCAGCTGGACAGCTGCCCGCCGACCTTGCCGGCGTTCTGCAGGGTCGGCGTGGCCACCGTCATGTACAGGTTGGACAGCGCCCAGTACGCCTCGCCCACCAGCTGCATGCGTCGCTCACGGGGCTTTTCGTCCTGCATCAGGTACAGGGCGATGGTCAGCCAGCGCTCCTGCGGCAGCTCGTAGACGTTGCGCGCCGCGTCAGTGGCCAGGTAGCGAGTCGCCAGCAGGTACAGGCCGTTGTAGGTGAACAGCTTGTCCCGCTCCGGGTCGACCAGGCGGCCGGCCTCCTCCAGCTCCTCCTTGGAGTAGGCGCGCAGGATGTCGTTGGAATAGATGCCGCGGTCGGCCAGGCTCTCCTGCAGGCCGACATAGGAACCGTACTTCCGTGCCACGTCGTAGAAGCGGTTGCGGCTGGCGCGCTTGTACAGGCGGCGCAGGTACAGGCGCGCGGCGAAGTACTCCCATTCCGGCGCGGCCAGGTCCACGCGCGCCTCCGCCTCGCGGATCAGGTGGTCGACCAGGTCGTCGGCCGACAGCGCTTGCTTGCGCGCGACGAAGCCCAGTACCGCGCGCTTGTAGCCGTCGATCTCAAGCTGCGGGAACTCGGCGTGGATGGCATCGATGCTGCGCTCCAGGCGCGCCGGGTCGAATGGCAGGCGGCGGTTGCCGGCCTCCTTGGTGATCCAGGTGGTGGCTGCCGGCGGCGGGGCCGGTGCGGCAGCGCGCGCGGCGGGCGGGGTGGGAACCGGGGCGTCGGCAAGCGCGTGGCCGGCGGCGGCCATGGCCGCGGTGGCCGGGGCCGCGCCGGCGACCGGCGAGGGGGTGTCCTGGGATGTCATGCGCATCCTCCGTGGCGTGATGCACCCCGCGTCCCTCCCTCGGGGAACGCGGATCCGGTGCGGATGCGGAGGATGCGAAGGCAGCGTCGCAACGGCCGCGACGCAGCGCGGCTGCGGCGGACCCTGCTTCGCCAGTCTTCCCCCCTCCGGGGATTCCGTGACCGGCACCGCGCGGTGTGCTTGGCGCGGCTGTCGGCAGGTCTTCGGACTTCCGGACGTGGAGGTTTCCCTCCGCCTACTTCCGCCGCTTCCCAGGCCCTGGCCCAGTGCGTTGGTGCGGGTTCGTTTCCGGTTACCGCTGCGGGGCAGTGCCGGATTCGCCTTGCGGCCCACCGGACTTCCCTTTTAAACCCGCGCCGCGGCGCGGGTACCGACGCGACACAAGATAGTGGGGTACCAGGATCATGGCAACCCCATATCTCGGAACAGGCACCCTGTTGGCGGACTCGTCCGGGCCGCCGCCTGCGCCAGCCCCGCGCCTTTGCGACACTGCCGGCATGCGCATGCCTGCCCCCGACCCCAGGTCCGTGGCCAGCACCCTGGTGCTGGGCAGCCTCGCCCACTTCCTGCTGGCCGCGGTGGCGGTGCAGGCGCTGCGCCCGGAATACGACCCCTGGCTGGCGCCGCTGAGCCTGTACCTGTCCGGTGCCTGGAGCGCGTGGCTGCGCGCGGCGTACTACGGCCTGGCCCTGGGCATCGTGCTGCTGGCGCTGGAACTGCGGCGCACGCTGGAGCCGCAGGCGCGCTACGCGCTGGTGCCCGTGCTGCTGTGCGGCGGCGCGCTGGCGCTGGCGGCCACCGCCGCCTGGCCGGGACCGGCACCCGGGTACCCGGTGGACGACCTGGAGGCGCTGGTCCACCGCATCGCGGCGATGGCCGCGTTCCTGCTGGTCGGCAGCGGCATGCTGCTGCAGTCCGCTGCGCTGCACCGCGATCCGCACTGGCGCGGACGGGCCCTGGCGGCGCTGCTGCTGGCGCTGCTGGCCTTCGCCGGGCTGTGGCTGCACGCGTTGTGGCGCGAGCTGCCGCGCGGGGCCTCGCAGAAAGCGGTGGTCGCGCTGTACCTGTCCTGGCTGTGGCTGTGCGCCTGGCGCCTGCGCACGGCGCCGCGCTGAGGCTCAGGCGCGGTGCGGGGTGGCCAGGTACTCGGCGCTCTGCATCTCGATCAGGCGCGAAGCGGTGCGCTCGAACGCGCCGCCCAGGCGCTGGCCTTCGTACAGTTGCGGCGGGGCCGCGTCGGCGGTGCACACCAGGTTGACCTGGCGGTCGTACAGCTCGTCAACCAGGTTAACGAAGCGCCGTGCCGCGTCCTCGTTCACCGCGCCCATGCGCGGGATGCCGCCCAGCAGCACGGTGTTGAACTCGCGCGCGATCTCGATGTAGTCGGTGGTGCCGCGCGGGCCGTCGCACAGCGCGGCGAAGTCGAACCAGGCGATGCTCTTGCCGCGGCCGCGCACCGGGATCTTGCGGCCGTCGATCTCGATGTTGCCGCCGTGCGCCGCGTCGCCGCCGCTGAGCTCGCGCCAGCGCTCCGCCAGCCAGGCCTCCGCGCCCGCGTCCAGCGGCGCGCGGTAGACCGGGGAACGGGTCAGCGCGCGCAGGCGGTAATCCTCCTGGCCGTCCGAGCGCAGCACCACGCAGTGCTGCTGCAGCAGCGCGATCGCCGGCAGGAAGCCGGCCCGCTGCAGGCCGTCGCGGTACAGGTTCTCCGGCGCGGTGTTGGAGGTGGTCACCAGGGTCACGCCCTCGGCGAACATCCGCTCCAGCAGGCGCGCCAGCAGCATGGCGTCGCCGATGTCGGTG
>Ga0182793_1001695_pt1 | contig 13282 bp, 16 predicted proteins | sample Passage237A_FD_130498 | JGI IMG/M metagenome (GOLD analysis project Ga0182793, IMG submission 130498) | Cellulose adapted compost microbial communities from Newby Island Compost Facility, Milpitas, CA, USA - Passage2 37A (version 2) (version 2) ... | reverse complement strand
TGACCACATCACCGTGACGGGGCTGATTGCAACGGCGCCTCGCCACATTGTCACCAGCGAGGGGCTGGCGATCACTTCGTTCCGGCTGGCTTCCAGCCAGCGCCGCTTCGACCGCGGCCGCAGTGAATGGGTGGACGGTGAGACCAACTGATTCACTCCTTGACGGGAATCTGGGACGGTATTCGCTCGAAGTCTGGGGTTGGCGCGTGCTCATCACTGGGCGGTCGCATATGCGCGACCAGGAAGCTGGTAGGTTTGAACAATGGCTGAGGACTCGATCTGGCGCAAGGGCTGGACCTACGTCATCATTATTGGCCTGGCTGTTGCCGGAATTTGGTGGTTTACGACACAGACGTCGGCACTCCCACTGAAAGACGGAAGCTACAACTGCCAGGCCGTGTTCGTGAACGCGGACAACAAGTATCAGATTCTCGTGGACTCGGCGGGTAGCCAGTATCGAGGTCAGGCCACCGTGCGAGGAGGCAAGTTGGTCTCGCTCACTGGCGGCACAGCCATGAGCGCCTCTGAAGTTGCTCGTCTCACCGTGCGATCCAAGGGTGACTCTCACTTCCACGCGACGGACGACCCGGCGATGCACTCTTATTACGCCGTGGCCTGTGATTACTCGGGGAGCTGATTGCGATGAGCAATCTGCTTCGGGGAGTGCCTAGCTCACGAGCTATCGCGGCAAGTCTTCTTTGTGCCGCTGTCATCCTCTCGGTGACTGGGTGCAGTCGTCCAACGAGTAGTAGCAACAGCTCTGGCTCGCAAGCCGTGTCTTGTAGTGACGTGGCCGCATCAGTGATCCAGCGCGAGCGAGTCGGTGACACAGCCGGGGCTATCAACTCAGAGATTCAATGGCTCAGTGACAACTGTGACGAGGAATACGACATAGCCATTGGCTATATCTCGACGGCAGGTTTGGCGAAGGGCCAGTTCGGACCTGAGACCTGCGACTTCTTGCTTTCGCGCAACATCCACCCTGAGTCTGTGCGCCTTCTTCGAGCTGATGGCCTCTGCACTGGCTCCGGTTCGGAGGCCCCCAGCACCGATGCTGCTACTCAGAGCCAATGGCCGAACGGTGGTCTCGCGTGGGACCAGGCGGTGAACTACGTTGGCACGACGCAACGGGTCTGTGGCCCACTCATGAGTATGCGCACCTCTGCCGATGACGTGTTCCTCAACATCGGTCGGGACTACCCAGACTCACAACGATTCGTCGTCGTGGTTTGGGACATTGGTGGCGTCAGGTCTGAGTCGCCCGGTGTCACTATCTGCGCCAGTGGCACCATCACTTCCTACAACGGCATTGCTCAGATTGAACTACGAGACCTCGGCCCCATAGAGATTTGGGACTAGCCGGGAAACATCGCCTGTCAGTTGGCTCTTGAATGCCCTTAGACACGCCATCACCATGTTTGACCCATCGCGTTCCCGTGCGATGATTGAAAAACCATAAATGACCGTGAACTGGTACACCGTCACCGGTTTCCGCAAGCTGGCCATCAATGCCGCGGCCTCGCTGCAGAAAGGCGACCGCGTGGTTGTATCGGGGCGGCTGCGCATCCGCGACTGGTCGCAGGGGGAGCGGGCGGGCACGACGGTCGAGATTGAGGCGGATGCGCTCGGGCACGATGTGGCTTGGGGGGTGAGTCGGTTCACGCGTGCAGCGAGCACAGGTTCGGCTGACCAGTCGGCAACCGATCCCGGTGCTGACCCGGCTGCAGGTGCGTGGGACGAGGTCGCAGTTGAGCCCGTCAGTGATGATGTGGCTGGCATCAACCACTGGCCGGCAACGGACCTGGCGGAGTTCGGTGAGGAAGCCTTGGCAGCCTCCTACTCCAGCAGGAGGGCGTGGACACCAACGGTCTGACCCCGGTTGCCATCGCAAACTCGCGTGACCGCGTGGTCGCCATGGAAAACGGCCAGGTGCAGGGTGCCCTGCTCATCCCGCCGTTCGACACCCTGGCTGAGGACGCCGGCGCCACCATGCTGGGCTGGCTCGACGAGCTGTGGCTCGAGACCCCAGCCGTGGTGAACACCGACTGGGCCGCCGCCAACCCGGAGGCTGCCGCTGGCTTCACCCAGGGTCTGGCTGACGCTGCCAAGTTCTTCGCCGACCCGGCCAACCGCGACGCTGTTATCGCCTCGCTGGTTGCCTACACCGGTGTGGAGCAGCAGGCCGCCGAGAACGCCTACGACTTCATTCAGCCGAACGCCATCTTCAGCCCCGACCTGTCGGTTGCTGAGGAGAGCCTGGTGAACATCGTCCGCTACGGCGCAGCCGTGCGCGGCGAGGAAGTCACTGGCTTCGACCCGAAGAAGTACCTGGACCTCAGCTTCCTCGGCTAGTCCATGCACGGTGCAGGGCCGGAACGCGTGAGCGTTCCGGCCCTGTTGCGTTGAGGGGAGGGAGCGTGTCACGGATCCTCCTCAACAGGGATCAACTGCTGCTCGCTCTCCACACGTTTCCCTCGGGAGGGAGGAGGTGTGCTCGTCACGCGGCACGGTGGAACAGCGACCCTGCTGCCGCGATTGCGCGGCGGGTGTCCGCCGCTGGTGCCGCCGGTGCCAGACAGATCCACACCTCAGGGAGGGTGTTATGAGTGACCACATCACCGTGACGGGGCTGATTGCAACGGCGCCTCGCCACATTGTCACCAGCGAGGGGCTGGCGATCACTTCGTTCCGGCTGGCTTCCAGCCAGCGCCGCTTCGACCGTGGCCGCAGTGAATGGGTGGACGGCGAGACCAACTGGTACACCGTCACCGGTTTCCGCAAGCTGGCCATCAATGCCGCAGCCTCGCTGCAGAAAGGCGACCGCGTGGTTGTATCGGGGCGGCTGCGCATCCGCGACTGGTCGCAGGGGGAGAGGGCGGGCACGACGGTCGAGATTGAGGCGGATGCGCTCGGGCACGATGTGGCTTGGGGGGTGAGTCGGTTCACGCGTGCAGCGAGCAACGGATCGGCTGAGCAGGCAGCAACCGACCCGGGTGCAGACCCGGCACTGGGGGAGTGGGACGAAGCGGCCGGTGTGCCAGTCGGCGATGACTCGGCAGTCGTGGACCACTGGCCGGAACCGGCGGGCGCGGAGCTCGCTGACGCAGACCTCATTGCGTCCTAGTGGGCGCACGCGGGTGGCGGTGATGTCGGCAAACGCGCCGGTGGAGCCGCCGCCCGCGTAGGCTGGTGCCAGGTCTGGTCACGGAGGTCAGCATGGCACAGGGTCGAGTGCGCGGGATGGCGGTGTCGATGGCTGCGGCGGGCGTGTTCTTGCTGGCGGCCTGTGCTGGCGTGCCGACGGTGCCCGAAGGTGGCGTGTCGACGCCAGGTGAGGGACCGAGCACGCCCACTGCGCCTGCGGTACCGGTCGAACTGGTCTACCGTGCCGACGCCTCCGCAGAAGAGAACCTGGTTGTGTTCGACGCTGTACTCGCCGAGGCGGTGGCCGGGAGCAATGGCCGCCCCGGCGGGCGCACCCTGGTCGATGCGCTCGTCGCTGCAGGCTTTCCCAAGAAACAGATGGAAGTGACTCGGGATAGCAGTCGCACCGGAGCTCGAGCGGACAGCGTCACCGTCGCGGTGAACCTCAACGGCCACTGTCTGATCGGCCAATTTCTGGACAGCAAGACCTACAGCAGCCTGGTGTCGCCCGCGCTGGCGGCCAGTGCGTGCCTCGTTGGAGAAACTCGACCCATCGACTGGTAGCTGCCGGGCCGACACTGTCGGTGAGCCGTTGGCTAGCCAGCGTGCCTCGGGGATTCGGGTATCGCCCGCCAACTAGGATGGAGGGCATGGCCGAATACATTTACCAGATGGTGCGCGCCCGCAAGGCGGTGGGCGACAAGCTCATTCTCGACGACGTCACGATGGCGTTCCTGCCGGGAGCCAAGATTGGTGTGGTCGGCCCGAACGGTGCCGGTAAGTCCACCATCCTCAAGATCATGGCTGGGCTCGACACCCCCTCGAACGGTGAAGCGACCCTGACCCCGGGCTACACCGTCGGCATCCTATTGCAGGAACCGGAACTGGACGAGAACAAGACTGTCCTTGAGAACGTCCAGGAGGGCGTGGGCGAGCTGAAGGCGAAGCTCGACCGCTTCAACGAGATTTCGATGCTCATGGCCGAGCCCGACGCCGACTTCGACGCACTACTGGCCGAGATGGGCACCCTGCAGGAAGCGATCGATGCCGCCGACGGCTGGGATCTGGACTCGCAGCTCGAGCAGGCGATGGACGCGCTGCGCTGCCCGCCGGGCGACGCTGAAGTGAAGCACCTCTCCGGTGGCGAGCGCCGCCGCGTTGCGCTGTGCAAGCTGCTGCTGCAGAAGCCGGATCTGCTGCTGCTCGACGAGCCCACCAACCACCTCGATGCCGAGAGCGTGCTCTGGCTTGAGCAGCACCTGGCCAAGTACCACGGTGCCGTGCTCGCCATCACCCACGACCGGTACTTCCTCGACAATGTCGCTGAGTGGATCGCCGAGGTCGACCGTGGCCGACTGATCGGCTACGAAGGCAACTACTCGACGTACCTCGAGAAGAAGGCCGAGCGCCTCGAAATCCAGGGCAAGAAGGACGCGAAGCTCGCCAAGCGCCTCGCCGAAGAACTGGAATGGGTGCGCTCCAGCGCCAAGGGCCGTCAGGCCAAGTCGAAGGCCCGTCTGGCTCGCTACGAGGAGATGGCGGCCGAGGCCGAGCGCACACGCAAGCTGGACTTCGAAGAGATCCAGATTCCGCCGGGCCCGCGCCTGGGCAGCATTGTGATCGAGGCGAAGAACCTGAAGAAGGGCTTCGGCGACCGAGTCCTGATCGACGGACTCAACTTCAGCCTGCCGCCGAATGGCATTGTCGGTGTCATCGGTCCGAACGGTGTCGGTAAGTCGACGCTGTTCAAGACCATCGTCGGCCTCGAGCCGCTGGACGGTGGCGAACTGAAGATCGGTGAGACCGTCAAGATCTCGTACGTGGACCAGAACCGTGGCGGCATCGACCCGAACAAGACGCTCTGGGAAGTGGTCTCGGACGGCCTGGACATCATCACCGTGGGCAAGACCGAGATCCCCTCGCGCGCCTATGTATCGAAGTTCGGCTTCAAGGGACCGGACCAGCAGAAGAAGGCTGGCGTACTCTCCGGTGGTGAGCGTAACCGCCTCAACCTGGCACTGACCCTGAAGCAGGGCGGCAACCTGTTGCTGCTCGATGAGCCGACGAACGACCTCGACGTCGAGACCCTGACGAGCCTGGAGAACGCGCTGCTGGAATTCCCCGGCTGCGCGGTCGTGATCACCCACGACCGGTGGTTCCTGGACCGTATCGCGACCCACATCCTCGCCTACGAAGGCACCGAGGAGAACCCAGCGAAGTGGTACTGGTTCGAGGGCAACTTCGAGGCCTACGAGGTAAACAAGATCGAGCGCCTCGGCCCGGATGCAGCCAAGCCCAGCCGCGCCAGCTACCGCAAGCTCACCCGCGACTAATCCGCGGTCGACAGCACCGCGATCGACTAGCCCGTCGTCGGCGACCAAGTGGTGGGTGCTGGCGGCGGGCTCAGTCGTCGCTCCAGCAGCACCTCAATGACGGCCGCGACCTGCACCGCCGTGGCGATGCACCACACCAGCAGGATTCGTCCCCAGTCCAGGCCTGGGGAATCGAGCAGCCGCCCGAACGGCGCCGTGAGCCCGTCCATTGCGCCTCCAGCGAAGGCCAGGATGAAGATCCCATGCACCAGCGTGAACAGGCCGTAGTGGAAGGTGAAGAAGCCCGCGACGAAGAGCTTGCTGGCCATGGCGCCAAGCAGGCGGGGCAGCATGCAACGACACGACGACGTGGACCGTAGGCTAGGGAAGTGACCAGATTGCACATTCCCATCCAGCTCCGTTGGAGCGACTTCGATGCCTACGGGCACGTCAACAACGCCGAGATGCTGCATCTGCTGGAGGAAGCCCGCATTCAGGCCTTCTGGGCGCCGGACGGGGATGTCGGCGAGGCGCAGGGCACCGCAATCCTGGACGGTCGCCCGGGAGCGGCCACCATGACCCTGATCGCGCGGCAAGAGGTCGAGTACCTCGCTCCGGTGCCGTATGTGCGCAGCCCGCTCGACGTCGAACTGTGGCTGGGGCGACTGGGCGGCGCGAGCTTGGAAGTCTGCTACGAGGTGTACTCGCCGGTCGGGGTGATCCCTCGGGTGCTCTATACCCGGGCCGCGACCACCATCGTGCTCATCGATGCCGCTACCGAACGACCACGGCGCATCAGTGACGAAGAGCGAGCCGCCTGGGAACCGTACCTGGAGGAGCCGATCGCGTTCCGTCCTCGCGGCTGAGGTAGGGCACAACAAGAAGCGCCGTCACCCTCCGGGTGCGGCGCTTCAGAAGTTCCAGCGGAACTTAGCCCTGGCGAGCCTTGATGCGCGGGTTCTTCTTGTTGATCACGAAGACGCGACCACGGCGACGCACAATCTGCGAGCCGGGGATCTTCTTCAGTGCCTTGAGCGAGTTGCGGACCTTCATGGCCATCCCATTCGTTAGGGGGAAGCTGGACGCCGGCGCGGACGCCGGACACAAAGAGCAATACTATCACCAGTTTTCGCTCATGTGCATCGGGGTATCATTCCCTGGTGACCGACCTGCTGGAACAGACCCCCTGGCTCATCCCCATCATCCTGGTGGCCACGGGTCTGGCAGCCGGCTGGATTGACGCCATCGTCGGTGGTGGCGGGCTGTTGCAGTTGTCGATGTTGCTGCTGATGCCGGGAATCACGCCGCTGCAGGCCCTGGCTGCGAACAAGTTCGGTTCCATCTCGGGTACGACCGTGTCTTCGATCACTTATGCCCGCAAGATCCGGCCCGAGCCGCGCACCATTATCACGATGGCGATCGTGGCCTTCTGCGCCTCGCTGCTGGGGGCCACGGTGGCGACCATCCTGCCGGGTAAGGTGCTGCTCCCCCTCATCATCGCGGCACTGCTGGTGGTGCTGGCCCTGGTGGTGTTCCGTCCCAAGCTCGGCAGCGAGACCGAGGCGGCCCCGCCACAGCGGTCCTGGCTCTCGGCGATCAAGGCCAGCTTCGTGGGCCTCGCGGTTGGCTTCTACGACGGCATGCTGGGGCCCGGTACCGGGACCTTCCTGACCATGGGCCTGGTGCTGGTCCTTGGCTACTCGTTCCTGCGGGCGACCGCGAACGCCAAGATCGTGAACTGGTCCACGAACCTCGCCTCGCTGGTGGTCTTCATCCCGATCGGGGCGGTGCGCTGGGATATCGTGCTCTGGGTCGCCGCCGGCAATATGTGCGGCGCATTCCTCGGCGCACGGATGGCGCTCAAGCACGGGAGTGGCTTCATTCGTCTGCTGCTGACCATCGTCGGCGCGATGTTGCTAGTGATGCTGAGCATCGATATGGTCAACAGCTGGAACGAGGCCTAGCCCCGGTCTGCTGGCACGCGGATCATGCCCTCCTGGGCGACGCTGGCCACCAGGGTGCCGTCCTGCTGGTAGATCAGCCCGCGGCTGAGCGAGCGGCCACCGGTGGCGCTCGGCGACTCTTGCACGAACAGCAGCCACTCGTCTGCGCGTGCCGGACGGTGCCACCACATGGCGTGGTCGAGGCTCGCGATCTTCAGCCCCGGCTGGGCCCAGCTCAGGCCGTGCGCGCGCAGACCAGGCTCGAGGATGGAGTAGTCGCTGGCGTAGGCCATCGCGGCGCGGTGCAGCACCTCGCTGTCCGGCAGTCGGCCGTGCGCGCGCATCCAGACGGCCTGACGGGGACGCGGGTCGCCGCCGGCGAAATAGATCGGCTGCTCGACGTGGCGCAGGTCGAAGGCGCGCTGCGAGGCCCAGAACTTCGCGACCGGGTGGTCGACCGCAGTGAGCACCTCCACCGCGCTCGGCAGCGTTTCCGGGTCCGGGATGCCGCCCGGCATTGGGATCTGGTGGTCGTGGCCGGGGTCATTGTCCTGGAACGAGCCGATCATCGACAGGATCGGCACACCGTTCTGGTAGGCCTGGGTGCGGCGAGTGGAGAAGGACCGGCCGTCGTGGATGCGATCCACCGAGAACGTGATCGGCTGATTGACGTCGCCGGGGCGCAGGAAGTAGCCGTGCATCGAGTGGATGAGGCGGTCCTCGTCAACGGTGCGGGAGGCAGCGATCAGCGACTGCGCGAGCACTTGACCGCCGAAGACGCGGCCGCCCGGCATCCACTGGCTGGGGCCGGTAAAGATGTCCTCGCTGGTGCGCGCGCCGGTATCACTGAGGTCCAGGGTGCGGAGCAGCCCGGTCAGCGGGTCTTCGTGCAGCGGGGGACCGTCGGCGCCGGTGACGGCGGGTGCGTCCGACTTCGTTGCGCTGTGCTCGGGCGAGGTCGGGTCCACCGGGGCCATGATGCTCCTTCGAAGGCATGAAACACGTCTTGCGCCTAGTGTAGACAGCGATGTCTGCCCTCACTCTGACCCTCGCCGACCAGCTGGCCGTTCGCGACCTGGACCGGTTGATTGACCGGGCTGGCCGGGTTGAGGATGGCGCGGTTCGTATTCAAGCCACCGGCCTCGTGGCAGCCGTCACCGTCCCGGTGCTCGCCCCCGCGGGGCTGCTCGACCGCACGCCGACGGTGCTCGGACTGCGGGCGGTGCGTCTGACCGAACCGGTCGAGGTGGATCGGGTGGTGCCGCGGGCCGCGTTGGCCACACTGCTCGGCGAGGCGGGGGCCGCCAACGCTGCGACGGGCACCATCCCAGCCGAAACCGTCTCGGTCGCTTGGACGGGGATCAGCCCGCCCCGGGATGGCTGGGAGGACTTGGGCGTGCTGCCTGCTCAAGCGGTTGAATCCGTTGCGCTGGCCGGCGTCGAGGAGGTACGCACCGCGATCCCTGGCGACGCGGGTGCAGCCGTGCTGCAGAAGGTCCGGGCCGAGGTGTGGGGACGCCCCGCCTCGACGCTGCTGGAGGCGCCGGCCGGCGCCGCATTCGCCTGCTTCGGCCTCGGATTCCTGGCGAAGCCGGTGACCCAGGTCCGCGTCTTCCGCGCGGGCCCGTGGCTGCGGCTCGGGACCGAGTGGGGCCAGGTGTTGTGCCGGGTTCGGCCGAGCGACTGAGCAGTCATTTCAGCGTCAGATTCTGCCTCGATACCACGGATTTGCCCCTGCTGTCTGACAAGAATGGTCGTGGTCGCGCTCTCCCTGTGGCTTCCCCTGAAAAGCGACTGAGTGTTTCCCTCCACCCAGCGTAATCCCTCGAAAAGCGACGTATCGTGTTCGCAACAGCCATCACGGCGAAGCAATCACCGGAGAGTAGAGGTTGCGAAGAGGTACGGATTTCATCCGTGTCAGGCCCTTTTCATACGATGACCTCGGTTGTTGGATACAGTGCCAGGGGCGAGGAGGGATACCTCGCCCCGTTCCATGTCTGGGCAACTGTTTGAGACCTCCTCGGCCCTCCTCGCTCGGCTGTGCGTCGACCGTCGTCGGAGCCCGCGTGGCTACGCCTGCTTCGCCATCGCCCGGCCTGCGGCCCGACCGCTGAACAAGCAGCCGCCGAGGAAGGTGCCTTCGAGGCTCCGGTAGCCGTGCACGCCGCCGCCACCGAAGCCAGCTGCCTCGCCGGCAGCGTATAGGCCCGGGATTGGGGCACCGCTGGCGTCGAGCGCCTGCGAGTCCAGGTTGGTCTGGATGCCGCCGAGGCTCTTGCGGGTGAGGACGTGCAGCTTCACCGCGATCAGCGGACCGGCCTTCGGGTCCTGGATGCGGTGCGGGCCGGCCACCCGAATCAGCTTGTCACCGCGGTAGTTCCGGGCGACGCGAATCGCCTGCACCTGCGCGTCCTTGGTGAAGTCGTTGTCGAACTCGCGGTCCCGCGCCTCCAGCTCGGCCCGGGCCCGGTCGGCGTCGAAGACGCCGTCGGTGTCGAGCTCGGCGATGCCGCGGAACAGGGCGTCGAGGTCGTCGGCGACCACAAAGTCGGCGCCGTTGCGCTTGAAGGCTTCCACCGGCTCGGTCGCGCCCTTGCCGAGGCGCTGGCGCAGCAGCTCGCGGATCGACTTGTTCGTGAGGTCCGGGTTCTGCTCGCTGCCCGAGAGCGCGAACTCTTTCTCGATGATGGCCTGGTCCAGGATGAACCAGGAGTGGTCGTGCCCGGTGCTGCGCAGATAGTCCAGGGTGGCGAGGGTGTCGAAGCCGGGGAACAGCGGCGTCGGCAGCCGCTTGCCGGTGGCGTCCAGCCACAGGGATGAGGGCCCTGGCAGGATGCGGATACCGTGCTTGGCCCACACCGGGTCCCAGTTCTGGATGCCCTCGACGTAGTGCCACATTCGGTCACCGTTCACCAGGCGAGCGCCAGCCTCGGCCGCGATGCCGATGCCGCGGCCGTCGACGTGCGCGGGCACGCCGGACAGCATGTGCTGGGGTGGGGTGCCGAGCCGGGCCGGCCACGCCTCGCGCACCAGGTCGTGGTTGCCGCCGATGCCCCCGGTGGCGATCAGGGTCGAGGCGGCCCGCACCTCGAATTCGCCGATCACGTCGCGGTTCGTCGCCTGGCCACGCGCGGCCGCATCCTGCGCCAGGACATTGCCGCACGCCCCCACGACGGCGCCGTCCTCGACGATGAGCGCATCGACGCGGTGCCGCGACAGCAGGGTGAGGCGGCCGGCGTCGATGCCCGCGCGCACGGCACGCTCGAAGGGCTCGACGATGCCGGGGCCGGTGCCCCAGGTGATGTGGAAGCGGGGCACCGAGTTGCCGTGGCCGGTAGCGAGGCCGCCGCCGCGTTCCGCCCAGCCGACGACCGGGAAGATGCGGTGGCCGCGCTCGCGCAGCCAGGCGCGCTTCTCGGTGTGGGCGAACTGCAGGTAGGCCTCGGCCCACTGCTTGCCCCAGAAGTCTTCGTCATCGCGGTCGAAGCCGGCCGAGCCGAACCAGTCCTGGCGGGCCAGGTCGATGCTGTCCTTGATGCCCATGCGGCGTTGCTCGGGGGAGTCGATCAGAAACAGGCCGCCGAACGACCACCATGCCTGGCCACCGAGGTTCGCCTCGGATTCCTGGTCGATCAGCAGCACGGACTTGCCGGCTTCGAGCAGTTCGGTGGCGGCGACGAGGCCGGCCAGGCCCCAGCCGACCACGATGGCGTCAGCGGTACGCGTCTCGATCACGAAAGACTCCCTTGTCATCCGTCGCCGAGGCGATGCTCGGCACTGCCTCTAGTCTGGCAAGCCGCGCGCGGGCAGCGAAACCGCTATTCGGTGTTCCGCATCGAGTCGGCGGCGCGCGTCAAGTACGACCACAGCTGTGCCTGGTGCTCGGGCGCGATGCCGACCTCATGCATCGCGCGCTGCATGTTCGACAGCCAAGCGTCGCGGGCAGCAACATCGATCGGGAAGGCGAAGTGACGCATCCGTAGCCGCGGGTGGCCGCGCTCCTGGCTGTAGGCGGTCGGGCCACCCCAGTACTGCTCGAGGAAGGCGGTGAGGCGCCAGACGGCGCCATCGAAGTCATCCTCCGGGTACATCGGACGCAGGATCGGGTCCGCCTTCACGCCCTCATAGAAGGCGCGCACCAGGCGATCGAAGAAGTCGTGGCCGCCGACGGCCTCATAGAAGCTGCCGCCCGCCTGCTCGCCGTCTTGGCTGCTGCGGAGAGTAACGTGGCTCATGAGGTTCGCTCCTGGGTGGTGCGGCGACGCGACTTCGGTGCCGGCGGTGGCGGCGGGGTCGACGCGGTCGTGGGGGTGGGCTCGCCTGCGATCAGCAGTGGCGTGGTGGCGATGTGCTGGGCGCCGCGGGCAGCGCCGGCGGCCTCAAGGCCGGCCGGCTGCGGGGTGTGCAGGGACTTGAAGGGGACGGCCGCGTCGCGGAGGGCGCGCGTCACACGGGTGCGCAGCTCGCGAGCGACATCCTCACGGGCCGAGGCCCGCACCTTGACCACGAGGCGCAGCACCGTCGTGCCGTCGATGACGGATTGCACGCCCCAGAGCTGCGGCCCCTCAAGGATGAGCGACCGCCACTTCGGGGTGCGGGTCAGTTCCTGCGCGGTCTGGACCGTGACGCGTTCGGCGTCGACCGTGTCCTGATCGTCCGGGACGGCGACGTCGAGGATGACCCGGGCCCAGCCCAGCGACTGGTTCGCGACGCGGACCACCTCGCCGTTGCGGACGAACCAGATGGTGCCGTTGACATCGCGCAGTCGCGTGATGCGGGCGCCGACCGCCTCGACCATGCCGCTGGCAGGGCCCAGATCGACGATGTCGCCGACCCCGAACTGGTCCTCGAACACCATGATGATGCCGTTGACCAGGTCACGAATGATGGTCTGCGCGCCGAAGGCGACGATGGCGCTGACCAAGCTGGCGGTGGCCAGGAAGGCGGTGAGGTTCAGGCCAGTCGCCTCGATCAGCAGCACCACGCCGACGATCCACACCAGCCAGGTGATCACGTTGCTCAGCACACCGCCGATGGTGCGGGCACGCTGCACCACCCGCGCCTGCGCCAGCGGCGAGGCGAGCACGACCCGGGTGTCGTCGGTGCCGGTTTGCTTCTTGGCGCCGGTAATGACCTGGCGAACCACCCGCATAATCAGCGCGATCAGGATGCGGCGCAGCAGCCATGCGCCGACGATGATGGCGAGCATGTGCAGCGGAATCCGGAAGTCGTCGATGAATCCACCGAGCCACTTCCAGAACTCATCCCAATCCATGCTGCAATCCTAGGCGGGGCAGTTGGAAGAAGGGTGGGTGCGTCGCTTAGGCGCGGGTGTCTTCGGTCTCGGCCCGGTCGCCTTCGTGCCGGTCGGCCGGGTCGTCCGGGTCGATGTCGCCGCCCTGCAGGCGGGCGACTAGGGCGCGCGCGAGGCGCTTACCGATCTGGTGGCGAGCCCAGCTGATGCGCTGCACGGTCACGCCCTCGATCGCTTCGAGCGCGTCGATCGCGCCGAAGGGCAGGAACTCGTCTTGGCTGCCGTAGATCACCTCGATTGGCAGGCCCTTGGCCGCCAACCATCGGACATCCTCGACCAGGGTCTGCTGCACGATGCAGTTGGTGAGGCTGTGCCGGAACGCATCCCAATTGTCTTCGGTGATTTCGAAGACACCCGGCGGGAAGAGTTTTGAGATCTGGCCGGCGCCGGCGAGCGTGAAGGACTGGTTCTCAACCATGAACTCGTAGGCCTGCCGGTAGAGGCCGGTCGCGATCCGCTGGATCGGGTTCTCGATCGCGTCCTCAGGCAGGTAGAGAGGCGGGCTGACCAGGATGAGCCGGTCCAGCTCACGCCAGTGCTCGAGCGCGTACCGGGCGCTCAGCAGCGAG
>Ga0182793_1001692_pt1 | contig 13290 bp, 16 predicted proteins | sample Passage237A_FD_130498 | JGI IMG/M metagenome (GOLD analysis project Ga0182793, IMG submission 130498) | Cellulose adapted compost microbial communities from Newby Island Compost Facility, Milpitas, CA, USA - Passage2 37A (version 2) (version 2) ... | reverse complement strand
GGCGGTTCTTCATCATCTGCAGCCAGCGGCGTGGCGGCCTGTACCGACAGCAACTCCGTATCGCTGAATGGAGCTGCCACCGTGGAACCGGGCAAGTGCTACAAATACAACCACGGCTCCGGCCACTTGCAACTGGGCACCTGGAACCTGAATGGCTCCGCCAGCTATGACGTGAAGAACTGCAAAGGCGCAGTGGTCAGCGCGTCCCAGTCGCTCAACACTTATACGCCGGTCAACACCAACGCTAACAACTGTGACCACTACATCTACGTGAAGAGTGCTCCTTCTAAATACACTCTGCAGGTGGGTAGCTGGTAATAGACTCTCGCTGAAGTAATCGAGAAGCCCTTTCAGAAATGGAAGGGCTTTTTTGTTTGTGGGGGTTTGGTAATTCGGATCGTTCGAAATGCGGAAGTAACGAAAGTGTTTAACGAGTTTTCGTGTTGGTTTTTTTATTGCCTCATTTTGGATAAACCATTCGCCCCGGAAAAGGCTGGTTCTCTTTTTCAATTTGTTTTTTGATATCCCATAATCCAAAATTTCCCTAATATCGCACCTCACTTGGCCATATAAATTAATGCATAGGGATAGGGGAATGAATGTAAAAGCAATCAAAGACGCGATTGATAGCCTTAATAAATCTAGAGGTTTTTCGTGCGCGGAAATTCTTGGTGGTGTATCAGATGACGTTATTGATATCGCATGCGAACAAACTGGCTATGTGTTTTGTGAAGACTACCGCGAGTTCTTGCGGGAGTGTGGGCATATAGATATAGGGACTGTACAAATATGCGGGATAACCAATTACGGCGGACCGATTCAACACACATTTCAATTCATTACCGAAGAATTTATCAATAAGCGAAATGGTTTCCGGTTTCCAAATACGACGCTTCTATACGAGGAGGGCGATTTCGAGTGGGTGTTGTTGCTTGACCATAATACGGGTGTGGTAACGCCTTATGATGGACTAGCAAAGGCGATGGTGCATGAGCAATCTTCAAATCTGGAAGACGCAATCTTAAAGCAGCTGCTCGTATAAATTGCAGTACTTGGGGGCGCGAATTTCACAACCCCCCCCGATCTACCACCCGCCTACCAATTCAGCCCAAAAATTGGCAGAGATCGAGCAAAAAACAACCAAAAGAATGCCACGCAAAATAAATTGCGAAGCAGAAATAGAATCAAGCTAAGTGATTAATTTTGAAAGGAAATTTAATGGTGCCGGAGGTCGGACTCGAACCGACACGGAGGATTAGTCCGGCGGATTTTGAATCCGCTGCGTCTACCAATTTCGCCACTCCGGCGGGAGTGCGGCCGAGGAGGGTGGCCGTGAAAGTGGGCGGCATTATAACAGCGAAAGCGCGAGCGTCAACAGTAACAATTCAATTCGTTTGAACTGGGCGCTCAGGTCTCTTCTTCTTCGGATTTGGTGGCGCCGCGGTTTTTCAGGAATGCGATGATTTCGTCCATTTCGGCCTTGCGTCGGCCATTGACCTTTTCCCGGCGTTTTTCCGCGTGGGCGAGCACGGAGGTGAGGGCGGCGTCGCGGAGGTTGAGGTCGGCACCGGCTTGGATCATCAGGGCCACTTTCTCAAGATCGTTGCTATCCACGGCAATCATCAGCGCGGTGCGGCCGACGGTGGGTTCGTTGGGATTGGCCCCTTCATCCAGCAGCCAGCGGATATTGTTGATATGGCCCTGTTCCAGGGCGCGGGTAAAAGTATTGCCGAAATGCATTTGATCCGCGGCTATGTTGTATTTCTCTTTGATCATTTTGCGCGCAGCATCGTCGGCGCCGTCCGCTGCGGCGGTCATGGAGTCCTCGCTGCTGTCTTTCAAATTAGCGCCGTGTTTTTTCAGTAGCTCCAGAATTTGTGTGCGGTCCTGTTTGCTGGCGGCGGCGGCGTCCATGGCGCTGAGCAGGCGATTGAAACGCGGTTCGCGCATCACCAGGGGCGATTTTTTCTGTAGCAGATAGTCGACAATTTCAATTTGGCCGCGAGCGGCGGCATCCGCGAGTGGGAAAAAGCAGTCACTGTTAACTTTATTCAGATCGACATCGCCGCTCTCGACCGCTTTTTTAACCAAGTCTTCGCGATTATATTCAATGGCAGCGCAGAGTTTTTTCTCCGGCGCGAAGGTGGCCCAGAGTTTTTCTGTGGCTTCGCGTTTTGCGATTTTTTCCGCTTCGGCTTTTTCTTCCCGCTCGATGCGGCGCAATTCGCGCAATTCCTGTTGCACTCTTTCGCGCTCGTCGCGCAGTTCCGCCGCTTTTTGTCGCTCTTTGTTGATGTTGGCGTGGCGGATCTGAACGCTCAGGTCGCTGATGCGCTCGTTGAGGATTTGGATTTTTTCACTGGTGGTGACGGCAAAGCTGGAACTGGCGAGCAGCAGTACCAGCGCTGCGCTACGAGTAAGGTATTTGCGAATCGCAGAGGGTTTCATCTTCGTATGGTCAGCCTGGAAAAATTTGATAAAAGCCATTTTGTTCTACAAGGGTCAGCGGTGTTTCATAGAGTGCACTGAGGCGCCCAGAGTTCAACACCTGCTGTTTTTCGCCGTCGGCGAAAACGCTGCCGCTTTTAAGCAGCAGAATTCGTTCGATTTCCGGCAGGATTTCCTGCACGTGATGAGTCACCAACAATAAGGTGGTGCCGCTGCGGGCGAGCTCGCGCACATTGTTGAGCAGCGCGTGCGCGGCTTTTACATCCAAACCGTTGGTGGGTTCGTCGAGCACCAGAATTTCCGGTTTGTGCACCAGCGCGCGGGCGAGCAGAAAGCGGCGCTGTTGTCCGGTGGATAAATGCCAGTAGCGCCGCTCCTGCAAATGGGTCAGATCAAATTGGTTCAGCAGTTCATCAACGCGCTGGTGATGGTGTTCTTCCACATCAAAATGCCCGTGCATGCCGATAGCGCCGAACAGACCGGACATGACCACATCGCGGCCGAGGACGTGGGCGTCGTAGCGGATTTGCAGATCGTGGGAGACAAAGCCGATTTTTTTGCGCACTTCCCACAGCACAGCGGTTTCGCTGCCGTCGATTTTTACGTAGCTGCCGTCGCGCACTACTGGATACAAATCGCGGGTCAGCAATTTCAGCAGAGTGGTTTTGCCCGCGCCGTTGGGTCCGAGCACACAGGTATTCTGGCCGCGATAAAACGCCGCGCTGAAGTTACCGAACACCTGGGTTTCACCTTGGTAAACTCGGGCGTTTTTTATATCGAGATAGGGTGTGCTCATAAATTCATTTGTCACTGCTGGCGGTTCTGCTGATGCCAGAAAGGCTGGCCGATCACCGGGGTGCTGGGGCTGGCGGTCTGACGCTTTTGCATCAGGCCGGCGAGAAACGCGGCGCGGCCAGCGTCAATCGCACCGCCGAAAGCCTGTGCCATCAATGCCGGTTGTTGCGCTTTGGCCACGGCGGTATTGAGCAGCACCGCATCAAAGCCCATTTCCATCGCCTCACAGGCTTGTGAGGGCGCGCCTATGCCCGCGTCGACAATCAGCGGAATATTCGGCAAACGCTCGCGCAAGGTGCGCAGGTTGTATTTGTTGAGCAGGCCCTGGCCTGTGCCGATGGGTGAGCCCCAGGGCATTAACACTTCGCAGCCGACGCTCAAGAGTTTTTGGCAGAGCACCAAGTCGTCGGTGCAATAGGGCAGCACTTTAAAGCCGCGCTTAATTAATTCTTCCGCCGCTTCCACCAAGCCGAAGGGATCGGGCTGGAGGTTGTAATCGTCGCCAACCACTTCGAGCTTGATCCAAGGCGTACCGAAAATCTCTCGCGACATCTCTGCCAGATTCACCGCTTCTTTCACGGTTTTGCAGCCGGCGGTATTAGGCAGCAGGCGGCAGCCGGTGCTTTTAATCGCTTCCCAGATCTGCGCGCCGTCGCGGTCTTTGGGATTTTGCCGGCGCAGGCCGAGGGTGACGATTTCGCAGCGCGACGCCTGAATGGATTCCAGCATGGTTTGCGGTGAAGGGTAGAGCGCAGTGCCGAGTAACAAACGGCTGCTGAAGGATTCGCCGTAGAGAGTCAGCTTATCTTGCGATGTCAGTTGATCTTGCGACATTAGCCACCTCCCACGGGATTGACGATATCCAGGGTGTCGCCGTCCTGCAGTTGCACCTGCGGGTACTGCGTGCGGGGCACAAATTCGCCGTTCACGGCTATGGCAAAAGCCAGGTCCGGGTTGCGCGCGCGGTAGTCCTGCAGCAGGTCTTCCAGCTGCACCGGCTGGGGAAATTGGCGGGGTTCATCGTTAATGCTGATGGTGACCATAAATCAGAGAGTGCCCTATGGGGGTTGGGTAAATTCAGTCAGGCGCGCCAGCACATCCTCAACCAGCGTCGGCGCCAGCAGATAGCCGTGGCGATAGAGGCCGTTGACCCGCACCACATTCTGCGTTTTGGCCCCTGCAATGTGGGGATGAACCTGCTCATATTCAATTATCGGCAGGTTGTGGAAGTAGGACGGACGCAGGTTGGCGTCCAGCTCAAGAATGCGCGCTTCGGCAAACGCGGGGTTCAGCGTGTAGAGCGCGCTGCACAGCTCCAGCATGGATTGCACGCTCACCGGGGAGCGGTCCTGGCTCTCGATTTCGGTGGCGCCGATGATAAAGCGGTTGCCGGGTTTGGGGACTATGTAGAGCTTGTAGCGCGGGTGCATCAGCCGCACCGGGTGGCGCAGTTGCACCTCGTCGGTCTGCACCCAGAGCACCTCGCCGCGCACGCCGCGCAGATTCTTCTGGCTCTGCCGCGCGCCCATGCCGCGACAGTCGAAGATGCAATCGAAGCCATCCAACGTTGCGCCGCCTGCGCGGGCTTCCGGCATAAATTCCACCGGTTGATGGGGAACGCATTTGCCGCCAAGGGCCTGAATCTCTTCCAGCAGCCGCTCCAGCAAGTGGCGGTTATCCAGATAGGCTTCGTCCGGCAGATACAGGGCGCGATCAAACTGGTCGGAGATATCCGGCTCGATCTCGCGCAGATCGCGGCGGTCCAGCCAGTGGGCGTTGTTGTCCGCGCCCAAGTGAAAGTTGAGGTCGCTATAAAACTGCTCCAGCTCCGCCATATCCGCCGGATGGGCGACCACTACGCTGCCGGGGTTGGCGTAATGCACGGGCGGGCGCTCGGGCAGATTCAGCTCGTCGATCCAGCCCGGCCAGATGCCTAAAGACTTAACGCCCATGTCGTAAATCGAGCGCTCGGAAACCACTACTTCGCTAAGGGGAGAAATCATGGCGGCGGCGGTGTGGGCGGCGGCGCGGGAGTGGTGGAAGTCGCCATCATCGAACAGCCGGACCTTATGGCCGAGCTTCAGCAGGCGCCAAGCCAGCAACCGGCCCATTAGGCCCGCGCCGGCGATTGCAATGGAGAGTTGGTGAGGCATGGCTTGTTCCCTACGCGAGTTCTAACCCGATCAGGTTCAGCGGGTTCCGCAATTGCGATCTCAGCTTAGGCCTATTGATGGCTCGAGCACCCCGACAAGAAGAGGGGCAGTGTAGATAGGCGCCGCCACCTTCGCAAGGTTGATGAACAGTCATTCGCAAGGGTGGCGAACCGGGTCGTAATGGTAGATGACAGTGTACGGACTTAGGATTTGCGCTCTTTGACCTCGCACAACAACTCGCCACGGTGCAGCTTGGCGGTGAGCTGTTGTCCCTCATTTACCTCTTCACTGTGCCGCACTGCATGACCGTCCTGCGTGAGCAAAATGGCGTAACCGCGGCTGAGGGTATTGAGTGGACTTACGCTCTGCAGCAAACCCGCTGCCCGCTGCAAACGCTGCTGTCGCGCATCCAGCAATTTGCGCTGGGCGACCTCCAAACGCAGGGTCAGAACCTGTAGGCGATGGGCGTGGCCGGCGAGCTGGCGTTGCGGGCTGCAGCGCTGCAAGCGGTGTTGCAGGCGCTCCACTCGCTGCTGTGCGTGGCGCAGTGAGGAGGTGAGGGCGCGTTGCAGGCGCAGCTCCAGGTGGTCGAGTTTTTGTGCTTGCGCTTGCAAGGTCTGACGGGGCTGGGGCAAACGCAAGCGCAATTGATCCACCTTCTGAGAGGCGTCGCGCAGGGCGGTTTTCATGGCCCGTTGTAAACGCATTTCCAGATGGCTCAGCTTCTGTGCCCGGGCCTGCAATTGTTGTCTGGGATGTGGTAGCCGCGCGCGCAGGCTTTTCACCTGCTGTTGGTGCCAGCGCAAATGCGCGGTCATGCAGCGAGTCAGTTGCTGTTCGTACTGCCGCAGTTTGTGCAGCAGGGTCTGGCAATCTGGCGAGACAACCTCCGCCGCCGCCGAAGGCGTGGGTGCACGCATATCGGCGACAAAGTCGGCGATGGTGAAATCCACCTCGTGCCCCACGGCGCTGACGATGGGAATCTGCGAGGCATAAATCGCCCGCGCCACCACTTCCTCATTAAAAGCCCAAAGGTCTTCCAGCGAGCCGCCGCCGCGGCCGACGATCATCACATCGCACAACTCGTGGCGATTGGCGTGTTCGATGGCCGCTGCAATCTGACCCGCCGCTTCAGCACCTTGCACCGCCACAGGCAACACGATCACAGGCAGAGCGGGAAAGCGGCGGCGCAACACGTGGAGAATATCGTGCACCGCTGCGCCGGTCGGCGAGGTGACAATCCCCAGGCGCTGGGGCCAGGGCGGCAGCGGCTTTTTATGGTCCGGGTCGAATAGGCCCTCGGCCTGCAGCTTTTCCTTGAGCAGCTCGAACTGGCGTTGCAGATCCCCCGCGCCCGCAGGCTCCATATGCTCGACGATCAACTGATAATCGCCGCGCCCCTCGTACAGGCTCACTTTGCCGCGCAGCAGAACTTTTTTGCCTGCCTCGGGTTTAAATCGCACCAGCATATTGCGATTGCGGAACATGGCGCAGCGCACCTGCGCGCCGCTGTCCTTCAAAGTGAAATACCAGTGGCCGGAACTGGGCACCGACACATTGCTCAACTCGCCCTCCACCCACAGCAACGGCAGATAGGTTTCCAGCAGATCCTTGGCGGCGCGGTTGAGCTGAGTGACGGTGAGAATCTGGCGGTTCTGCTGCATGCGACCCCGGCGGGTGAGAAGTGGCGACAAAGTCGGGTATTGTAGGCCCCCACATCCAAATTCAAAAACCCGCCTGAGGCGCTGATGATCCATACCCTCGCCATTGCCAACTACCGCTCCCTGCGCGACATCGTTATGCCGCTGGGGAGAATGACGGTGGTTACCGGCGCTAATGGCAGCGGCAAATCCAATCTTTATAAAGCGTTGCGCTTGCTGGCGGAGTCCGCCTCGGGCCGGATTATCAACGCCATGGCGGAAGACGGCGGTTTGGAGTCCAGCATTTGGGCCGGCCCCGAGCGCATCAGCCGGGCCATGCGTCGCGGCGCCGTGCCGGTGCAAGGCGGGCCGAGGCAGGATGTAGTGCGCTTGAAAATGGGCTTCGCTGCAGACGAATTTGGCTACTGCGCATCCCTCGGCCTGCCGCCGCCGGCTGCCAGCAGCAAATTTCAGCTGGACCCGGAAATCAAACGCGAATGCATTTGGGCCGGGCCGTTTTATCGACCGGCGAGCTGCCTGGTGGACCGCTCCGGCCCCTTGGTGAAAGTGCGCCAGGGTCGCCAGTGGGATGTGCGTTTTCAAAACCTCAACACCTTCGAAAGCATGCTGGCGGAAATTGCCGATCCCGTTGCCGTGCCGGAAATTTTCGCCGTGCGCCAATTTATTCGGCGCTGGCGCTTTTACGACAACTTCCGCACCGACCGGGAATCACGCATCCGTGTACCGCAAATCGGCACGCGCAGCCCGGTGTTGGATCACGAAGGCCACAATCTGGCGGCGGCGCTGCAAACCATTTTGGAAATTGGCGATAGTCAGGCACTGCACGACGCGGTGGACGATGCCTTTCCCGGTAGCCGCTTGGGGGTGCAGGTGGACAGCGGCAGCCGTTTTGTTTTGGCGCTGCAACAGCCCGGCTTATTGCGCCCGCTCACCCAGGCCGAACTCTCCGACGGCACTCTGCGCTATTTATGTCTGATCGCCGCGCTGCTCACCCCGCGCCCACCGGCGCTGTTGGTATTCAACGAACCGGAAACCAGCCTGCACCCGGACCTGCTGCCGGCACTGGCGCGACTATTTATTAAGGTCGCGCAGGAAACCCAGGTATGGGTAATTTCCCACTCAGCGCGCTTGGTAGCGGCCTTGCGTGAAACGGATATGTGCCAATACATCGCGTTGGAAAAAGACCTCGGCGAAACCTGTATCGCGGGGCAGGGTTTATTGGATAAACCGGCGTGGCACTGGCCAGACGAATAAATTGAATTTATTGGGCGATCCTTTTTTGGTGTGTCTGACTTTTTTGAGTGACTCTTTATGTACGACGGTTTTGCAGCATTAATTTTCGATATGGACGGCACGCTGGTAGACAGCGGCCAGCTCCACGAAATGGCCTGGATTGAAACCCTCAATCACTATTCCATTCCCATTGATCGCGCCCTGATGCGCTCCTTGGCCGGTGTGCCGACCCTCGGCACGGTGGAATTGTTGCTGGATAAATTCCAAGTGCGCAGCACCACACCCGCAGCGGAAATTCACCAATTCAAGGAACGATTCGTGCGTGACAATGTAACTAACATGATTAAACCCACCGCACTGTTGGATATTGTGCAGCGCTATTACGGCGTTAAACCCATGGCGGTGGGCACAGGCGCGCAGACGGACGAGGCGCTGCATATTCTGGAAATTTGCGGTTTGGATAAATACATCAATGTTGTCGTGGGTGCGGATCAGGTCACCAATCCCAAACCTGCACCGGATACGTTTTTGCGCTGCGCGGAATTACTCGGCGTTCCACCCGAGCACTGCGTGGTTTTTGAAGATGCCAAACTCGGCATGGAAGCGGCTACACGCGCAGGAATGACCGTGGTGGATGTTCAAGCCGAATTGCAAATTCATAACGATTATTTTTTATAAGGTTCACATGTCTCTGCATTTTCTCCACTCCCTTCGCCAATGGTTTCCTCTGCGCCATCAGCATCGCTGGGTTTTAGGCACAGTCATCGCAACCAGCGGCTCCGTCTACCGCAAAACGGGAGCTTTGATGTTATTAAGTGAAGACGGCCACCAATTGGGTTTATTAAGCGGTGGCTGTCTCGAAGGTGATTTATTGTTGCAAGCGCGCAAACTCGCCGCTCTCGGTGGCAGTCGCACAATTGTGTATGACGCGAGTGACGAAGACGGCATCGCCTGGCGTTTGGGAATTGGCTGTGGCGGCCGCGCGGAAATTCTGTTGCAACCCTGCACACCGGAAAATGAATTTCTGCAATTGGAAGCCGTATTCAATCAACTGGAAAACGGCAACGCCGTGCGTTATCAATTGGGATTAACAAATTCCTGGGCCAAAGCAATTGCCGCAGAAAAACATTTTGATGTGCGCGTACCTGGCGCACGCGTAGGAGAGGGCGAATCCGCCTACGTGGAAACCCTTATCAACCCGCCGCCGCATTTATTGGTATTTGGCAGCGGTATTGATCTGGTTCCGCTTGTCGCTCTCGCAGAAACCATCGGCTGGCGAATAACACTGGTGGATCACCGCCTGACTCCACAAAAACGCGCGCGATTTGCGGCAGGCATCGACACATTAATTGCACCAGCTCAGGAATTACCGCAAGACATTCTGCAAAACGCCGACGCGGCGCTGGTGGCCTTTCACAATATGCAATTGGACGCAGCGGCCGTGCGCGCACTGCAACAATCATCGTGCCGCTACCTCGGCCTGCTCGGCCCACAACGCCGCCGCGACGAAGTGCTCGGCATCGCCGGACTTAAAAAAGACGCACTGCAAGTCCCCGTCGCCGGCCCCGCCGGTCTCGGCCTCGGTGGCGACCTGCCGGAAAGCGTCGCGCTCTCCATGCTGGCAGAAGCCCACGCCGTATTATTCGGCAGCACCGGCAGACCGCTAAGCGACGTTTACCTTTCCGCATGAATAATAAAATCGATATTTTAATTATGGCCGCCGGCGCATCCCGGCGTTTTGGTGGCTGTAAATTATTAACCCAATGGCGCGGCGCCCCCTTAATTACCTACGCACTCAACACCGCCATCCAAATATCCCAACAACCGCAACTGCAAATCGCCTCCCTCAACATAGTCGCCGGCGCCTACCACGACCAAATCCGCGATTTTTTAAAGCAGCAATATTCCCCAAACCACAACCTCATCAACAACCCCAACTGGTCCCAAGGCCTCGGCCACTCCATCGCCCACGGCGTCGCCCAACTGCCTCCTGAAAATTCCGTTCTTATCATGCTCGCCGATCAACCGCTGGTTGCGGTGGAAGCTATTCAACGAATTATTCAATTGGGGGTGGAAAATCCGAGGAAAATTATTTGTGCGGAATTTGCGGAGACGATAGGCGTGCCGGCGTTATTTCCGGGGGAATTTAAAAAGGATTTACTGCAACTGAAGGGAGATCGCGGGGCGAAGGTGGTTTTGATAAACCATAAAATCAGCCTAATTAAATACTCTTTAAATGACGCGAGTTTTGATGTGGACACACCGATGGATATGGCACGCTGATGCAGCGAGAGCAGCTAAAGTGACCGCCTAGCGCCGCCAATTTGGACCTTGTTGCACGCGGAGCGGACATTACCCGCGCCGAATTGAAGCCGTGTGCTGCTAATCCGCGACCCGCTTCAAGCTATGGCCGAGACGACCCCGTCGCCCTTGCGTGTAGATGGTGGGTTGCAACCGGGTATTTACTAAAACCTCGATCACTTGGGCTGGTTATTGGAAATAAGAGGCGTTACAAAAGCCAAATATCTCCTGAGAAAGGACGTGATCCCTTGATAAAGGGGGGCGAAAGGCGGTGGTGCAGTATCAGACCACGCACCGATTGCGCGTATATTGCGTTGCAAAAATCTGAATCTGTTTTATATTCAATAGATTAGCTTCCTCTGCTGGAGGGATATCGCGCATGCAGCACCCGAAAAATGCGCATGCGCGTATGTAAAATAGCTGGCGGTTTAAAAAACGCATTGTTATTGTTTGTGATCAATGAGTTGTGTGTGATTCTTCTTTGTGCCGGTAGGAGGATATCGCGCATGCGCAGTATTAAAATGTTAGGGCGGCATGAGCTTCGTGCAACTATTAAACAAAAAAATGAGTGATGGCTCTAGAAATTTCTTACTACTTCCAGTAGGTAGCACGCCGCCGCTGTCATTGCTTTTTCGAGTTTTCACGCTGTGGGGTGCTTTCCCTACTGCATATGTGCCTAGCTTCAGCGAAAGCTGGATTGACTTTCGATATAAAGGGGAAAAATTCAGCGTCAACAATCAGAGCGGCGATTATTGGTTTTTCGTAGAGAATTCTAGTTGTAAGGAATCGGTCTTGCTACTGGTTGCAAATCATTTTCAAAGGGTCCTGGGAGTAAAGTCTTGAGCCCTAACAATTTGCTCCATTTGACGCAGCGGTCTACGTTCCTTTTTGTGCATTCGCTGCGCTCATTGTTGCACAAAAATCCACTACAACCGCTGCGCAAATGAGCAAGGCGTTATGTGGATCTGGTATGAAGTACCTTGCCATTGTGTTTTTGATAACGATTGCAACGGGTTGCACTTCACTAGACGTCGCGTGCAGAGGCGTGATGGGTGACGGGACTTGGTCTCTCGTGAAAGATGCTGAAGATAGGAAAAAGTGGCTGGAAGCATCCGACTCGGAAGATGCTCGGGTATATTTCAACCACAACAGTAGCATCTTTGCTGTTTGCAATAGTTGTGGTGACGATTCCGGAAGGGTCGAGTCAATTAGATATCTTGACGGTGAAGAAATTGTTGGTATTACAGCTATCACTTGTGGTCCGTACTAAAGTGTCGCCACATAACCAAGCAATCAAGTACGCTCCCTGCGGTCGCCGGACCTCGTTTCACTCGGCCGCTTATTGCGGGCGTTATGTGGGTTGCTGAATCCATGAAATATTTCTCGCCCATATTTATCGTACTTGTAATAGGTTGTTCGTCGGCTACGATCATCCCGGACGCGTTCGATCATTGCGTGGTAGACCGATCAGCATCATGGCAGCTGATAGATATGGATGCGTCTCTTCAGGAAACATTGCTTGGCCTTTTGTACAAAGATAAAACGATCAGGGAGCATATGGCTATGCAAAGCCAACATCCGGTCATGGATGTCTGGTTTGCAAACCCGAAGGGAGAATTCCAGTTTTGTAGATATGAAAATATTCCCGATTCATGCGACAGTAACGAAAAGTCCGCTAGATTTCGTATGGTCGACGGGAATTATCAAGGGTACCAGATAGTGGAAAAGGTCTGTCTTATACACAATGTGCGCACATAACAATCGCAAGCAGTCGGAAATATTTTACGTTTCTTGTTTTGCGGTTTACGCTACCGCAAAACAATCCACTCCAAATATTCCGCTGTTGCGGGCGTTAGCCCTAAATTTCAGTTAGGAGATAAAATGAGCTTAATGGAAAGGGAAACCAATCTTATCGTTAGTGATGAAGTATTGACGGTAGAAGAACTAATAAAACAGTCACCGAAAGAAATTTCGTTTTCTTTGCAACAGGCTGGAGTAATTATCTTGCCTTCACATGGAACGGACGACGCGTTCTATGGTGGAACAATTGAAACGCTTGACTTTTTGAACGATCACGATGTGCCAACGGAAATATACTCTACTGATGACGATTATAAAGAGCTAAGCCTCCATGGTGCTGACCTTTGGCTTGGTACTATCTTGGTAAAGTATGTATTTATTCCAGTTTTTTGCGGGGTTATATCCAGTTATATTTACGACAAGCTGAAGGCAAAAAAAGATGACAATATATCGTTGAAGTTTATAGTTGAAAATAAGAGTGGAAAAACCACTTCGGTTAGCTTTGATGGAAAAGTTGAAAAACTATCAGCTGCGATAGAAGAGGTCAGGAAAATTAGTGATGAAAATTAGCCTGACCAATATTGAGCATATTGACTCCCCTGAAATTAAAGCATATCGCGAACGGTTAGTGGCGGGAAAAGAGAGAGCTCAAGAAATAAAAGATGAGCAGGCCGCGAATAATATTTGGCGAGCGTCTGAGTCTTTGGATGTAAATATCTTGTTTATAAAAGCATTCGATAGTCTTAAGAGCGGAAATTATAGAGAAGCATGGAACCAGCTGGAAAGATGCGAAGTGAATTGTAGCTTCATAGAAAGAAATTCTGATGAAAAATTTTTAAGCGAAAGTAGAATTTTGTTTATCAAGAAGGCCGTTGAAAACTTTCAATCTCTGTACCCAT
>Ga0182793_1001688_pt1 | contig 13330 bp, 12 predicted proteins | sample Passage237A_FD_130498 | JGI IMG/M metagenome (GOLD analysis project Ga0182793, IMG submission 130498) | Cellulose adapted compost microbial communities from Newby Island Compost Facility, Milpitas, CA, USA - Passage2 37A (version 2) (version 2) ... | reverse complement strand
TATATTGCTTCCGTGCCATATCCAGCACCTCCCTTCATAAGTCCATTATGGATAGCATTACCGTAGCTATTCCTGGACTCATTTATAGGGGGCGGGTCAGCGGGCGGTTTGTAGCCGAGCGCGGAGTGTGGCCGGATGTGGTTATACAGATGCCGCCATTGCGCCGTCAGAACTTCGGCTTCCTTGAGCGTGTAGAAGGCTTCGGTTTTTAAAAACTCATCCCGGAACCTGCCGTTGAAGCTTTCGTTATAGCCGTTCTCCCACGGGCGGCGCGGGCAGCGATTATCTCAGGGGTGATTACAACGGCGATACCTATATCTATTCCCTCCTTTTTTGTGTGCTGTAAAAAACTTCTGGTCGAGATGAATGGCGGAGAGAGGGGGATTCGAACCCCCGATGGGCGTGAACCCATAACGGTTTTCGAGACCGCCATGTAGATGCTATCCATTTGTTATTTAATGATAAAATTTATCGTATGTCTAAAGTGTGTAAGAGAATGTGTAAGTTTGCAAGTTAAATTTCCAGCTATACAGCTAAAGATCCTGCTGCAAAAACGATTGTGCCGTTATTTTCTTTTCTGCTTGATTGCTTTTTGCAAAGGTTTGAAATCTACCACCTCCTCACTGTTTTCATCGGATATCGCTTTGCAAATTCTCGCGCGCGCCTGACCTCTTTGGGATATAAGTGCTTCTTCGTTGGTCTGTTCTATCCATGCAAAAAAGCGTTGTAGGCCGTGTTTTGTTGATGAAGAATCTCTGCAGTTAGCGATAAACGCCAGTTGTACTTTCTGAATAGGATCAGCAACAAAAACTCCAAAAGGTGCAGTGACAAAGGTAGCGTCCGGAAACCCTAATAATTTTGTTGCCTGACTTTCGGTAATTGATTTATGGCATGCTATTATATGTACGGGGCCTCCGGACTTCTTGTCAAGATGTTGGGCGAGTAGATAGTCTTTTAGAAAGGGTTGTCCAACTCGTTCTTTCGCTGCGCCTATTGTTAGGGCAGCGGGTATAGCATGTGGACAGACAAGTATTTTAGTATTGTCTAAGTAAATGAAAATTTGATCTTCAGCTTCAATCGTCTGAGGGCGATCCATCAACTCTTTCTTGAGAACCGCAAGCATTTCAGCTTGTCTGTCGTCAAAGCTAAGGCGTGACCAGTCAAGCGCATCGCCGGCATGGAATTTTCCTTTTGAGGCTTGTTGAACTCCAGCTTGTGTTAATCGCAAGACTGCATCAAATAGTGCATCGTTGATACGGTCTTTCAGTTGGTCTATGGATTTTATTTCTGGACTAAAGAGGCTTTGTTTTCTGACGTAGTCTTGAAAATCTTTATTTCTTTTTCCGGAGGGGGTTTCGTTAACAGCTATATTGCCAATAGAAAAAAGCCTTACTTTTGCGGGAGCTGAGGAAAGAGCAGTCATAAGTTCTGCGTGGCAGATGCCTATCCCGCCTTCTGTCCAGCCAGCATTGCCGTTGCTTATAGCTAAAAAGATATCGCAATCTTTTACCGCCTGCATACAGGTATCCCATGAATCCCATGTTCCGCCCTGTGGCGGTGTATGCTCGTTAATCCAAACCTCAAAAGCTGGCTTACCTGCTATTGAAAAGCTTTCGATTTCAGTCTTTAGCTCTTCCCGTATCTGTGACAGCTTTCGAGAGGTCCCCGGAAAAGTATCATTGCACCGACTGGAAATCATGATCCTAATTTTTGATGATTTGGCCATTCTGTATGTTTCCTATTTAGGTGCGCTTTGTTTGTAGTCTAATGGGTGTATCACTTTAGTAAAGGGCGGCTGATTTTTCTTTATTTCACTTTCAACAAACCAGTTTGCCCATACGCGATCATCATTGCCATCGGGTTCCAAACTTAGCCAGTTCCGTGAGCCGATGAAGCTGTGAGCAGAGCCGGGAAAATTTATTAACTCTGTTGTGATGCCCTGATCAACATGTTCTTTTTGAGCGCCCAAGATTTTTAAAGCAAGCAATACAGCTCCTGGTGGAGCGGGGTGTACAATCCCTGATGAGGTAAACTGGTTGATAATCTTTCCCCTCGGGTCCGTTTCTTTATTTCTCTCGGATTCAATAACGCCTAATGCGGCGACATGTACGTCTCCAGACAAAATAGTAACGCGGTGTTTGTCGCCGAGTGTGAGCAATCTATGGATGAGGCGCAGGCGCTCTGCTTTATGTCCTCTGCTATGCCAATGATCTCTCAAGTCATCTTCTAGCTCTTGCTGGCCCGGAAAAACACCTAATATACTCTCTATTAAGCCAAAGTCTGGATGAACTACAGGAATGCTAGATAAAATATATACATGCTGAACACTATTGGGAATGCTGTCCATCCATTTATAAATAGATTGCCAAGTTTCAGCAGAGATCACTTGATTGTTTGTTCGTTCCGATCTCATATCCAGAACAAGCAATGCGGCTTTGCCGACTATTAATCCTGTAGAGAAGCTTTGATGCGTGCCAAGTGAAAACGGATGTGCTTCATCTTTCGAAAGTTGCTGCTGGAAGCAGCGAAAATGCGATCGAGCGCTTTCGTAGATACCTCTGAAAACAGGACTTTCTTGCTCCGACTCTGGATGTGATCCCCATCCATCAAATATGTCATGGTCATCCCACATCATGACAGTGGGTATTGAGGCCAACATCTTTTGTATTTCAGGCTGTGACCATCGTTCGCAATAGAGATTGAAATAAAATGCATCAACCTCTTTTTTCATGGTAGCTGTAAAGGGCGATTTATTCCTCTTATCCTTATTTTTGTGAGACCACTTTTTTATAGAGGGAACAGATTCCCAGATTTGATCCGCGTAGACTTGGTCCCCGCCAAGGGTAAGAAGGTTATAGGATATGTTCTCATGTTTACTAGCCATGTCTTTCCAAAGAAAGTTTTTATCCTCGACCTTCTTCATGTCTTTTAACGATGAAAACCCGTTGCAAGAGCCGTAGGCTATTTTGGGTATAGATCCTTGTGGCGGTACATAAAAGCTGCCTTCAGAGCCATCTATGCCAATTAGGCCGAAGGATACCTTTTGTTCTATAGGCGATTGTGTAACTGACATATTAAATCGCCATACTTTTTTTCCTGACGTTTCAAATATGGCTGAGGCGTTAACATTTACGGCTTTGTTGTTAGCTGTATATTTGAGCGTAGCGATGTCGCCATCACCTACGTATATGCACGAAACTTTCCAGCAGTTGTCGCTGATACCCTTAAAGTTTAGAACGGGCCCTAATAATAATTTCATTTTGTTCATCACTATTCCGATAAGTATATAGATATGTTAGTAGGCTTCTTTTGAGGCATTGAGGGTAGCATAATTGACCCGGAACAAAAAGGGAACATTTATATATTGACGTTAGTGCGGTTGCCGAGTACTAAGGGGATAGCAATATCACTTTGTAATTTTTGTAGCTTTAAAAAGTAGTCGTAACTTAAAGAATTGTAATTTGTTGAGATAGCGATTTATGAGCTTGTTCCACGAGTGGCGCGGAAATATATCTATTCCCCCTTTACCGATGCGGCGGTACCCAGTGGGGGGGAATATTATTGTGCATCAGCCTTTCCTCGGTAGTATGCAAAGCGTAGAGATTTCAAATTCCCAGCATCCGGGGCACTATCTAATAAAAACCAAAATGGATGCACCTTTTAAGGAGTTCTTGTTACGTCAAAAGGGGGCTAAGCGCGTAGAAAGTTCCCTAGCTGTGTTAAGGCTACAGGGCGCCCCAAGTTTAGATGATATAACAGACACAACAGAATTTTTTTGGGATGGCTTAGGAGAGCTGGCGAATTATGCAGAAACGCCTGAAGATGTAATAGCTAGCTGGCGCGGCAAGTTTTTATTTAATCAAGAAGATGAGGAAGGTGGCGTGATCGGTTTACGCTTACCCCAGGTAGGAGCGCTGCATGCCATTGCGGCTCATTTTTCTGTCGGGAGGGAGTTCGAGCCTGCTACAATTGTATTGCCAACTGGTACGGGAAAAACCGAGACAATGTTGGCAATGTTGGTTTATAAGAGACTATCAAAAGTATTAGTATTGGTTCCAACGGCTGCTTTAAGATCGCAAATCACTGAAAAGTTTTTAACTTTAGGTGTCTTGCCGGATTTGGGAGTTATACCGAAAGATATTTCTAGGCCTTCAGTTGCTTTGGTATCTAAAGGCATTGGTTCTATAGATGAAGCGAAGCAGCTTTTAGAAAAATCCAATGTAATTGTGACTCTTCCAAATACTCTAAATGCTTCCAATCCTAAAGCTGTATCTTTCTTAATAGAAAATTGTACAGACTTAATCGTTGATGAAGCGCATCATGTTACAGCACCTCAATGGGCATCTATTAAAGAGAAGTTTAGGGGGAAGCGCATTACGCAGTTTACTGCGACTCCTTTCAGGCGGGATGGTAAAAAGGTAGATGGGAAAATTATTTTTAATTTTAAGCTGGGGGACGCGCAAGCCGCAGGATATTATCGCCCGATAAATTTGCAGACGATTGAAGAATACGGAGATCAAGAAGCGCGAGATAGAAAGATTGCAACTGTAGCTGTCGAAGCGTTGCGGAGAGATGTCTACGATCTGAACTTAGACCATCTGTTAATGGCGAGGGCTAGAACAAAGCTTCACGCAGAGAAAGTTGTGGCCATCTACAAAGAAATTGCGCCCGAATTTAATCCTCAAATTGTTTATTCAGGTTCGGGGCGAACAAGAGAAAACAAAGAATCTTTAAAAAAGATACTGGATCGCGATAATCGCGGAGCAAGGATTATAGTATGTGTTGATATGTTAGGTGAAGGTTTCGATCTGTCAAACCTAAAGATTGCCGCATTACATGATATTCACAAGTCTTTGGCTATCACTCTTCAGTTTATTGGGCGCTTCACTCGGAGGGGAGATCAGCGAGAGATAGGTACAGCCACTGTTGTGGTAAACATAGCGGATCATGAAACAGAGAAAAAGTTATCCAGTTTATATGCGGAGGGCGCCGAATGGGATGTTCTGATAAAACGCCTAAGTGAGGAACGCATAGCGGATGAACTAAAATTGCAAGATATTGTAACGAGCTTAAAAGAACAGGGTGATTTGCATGCAAAGCTATCTTTGTGGAATTTACGGCCCTCGTTATCTGCGCAGATTTACAGAACGACATGTAGGGAATGGCTTCCTGAAAGCTACAAAAAGGTGCTTCCCAAAAATGCGCAAAGTTGGCATTCAATCAGCCTAGAAAATAATGTTTTGGTGGCTGTCGTTTATCGTACAGATGGTGTTGGTTGGGGCGATTACCAAAATCTTTTTAATACGTTTTATGACCTTGTTCTAGCGCATTGGCGAGAAGAGGATGGGGCGCTATTCATGTATTCGAGCGATTATAAGGGGCTGCGCATTGAGAAGATGGCGCAAGAGATTACTAATGAGAGCACAGATCTCGTATGTGGGCCTTCAATATTTAATATATTAAATAACGTTGAGTTGCCTTTAGTCAAATATTTGGGTTCTTCTAGGGTCGGAGCAATCAGTTTTACATCATATTTTGGTCCTAATGTTACCGAGGGGCTTGCGAGTATAGAAAAGATGGAGTCTAAACTTAATAATATTGCTTGCTTGGGATATGAGAACGGCGAGCGAGTTTTATGGGGGGGGACACAAAAGAAGGGAAAGGTTTGGCAGCATAAAAGCGGTTCAATTTCCGAGTGGATGGATTGGTGTTCACAAACGTGGAAGAAGGTTTCAAGTGAAGATGTGCAGGTGCCTAATATAATTGAAAACTTTCTTCGTCCGCAAAGGCTTAATAAGCCTCATACATCTTGGCCGATAGCGGTACAGTGGGGCGAGCGGGCACAGACGGGATTTACTGACAAACAGTTTATTGTTTTTGGTCAAAAGGAAGTTCCTCTATTTCTAGTCGATCTAGAAATTTCAGACGTTTCGGAAGAGGGAAGCTTTGTCATACGTATCAAAAGTGATGATTACAGGTCCGACTATAAATTTGAAATTTCAGAGAGTTTCTCTGGCGGGTATAGTTATTCCAAAGTTCTGGGGCCTGATATTTCGTTTAAGAGGTCTGGATCGGGCTCTATTGAGCTTTCGGAATATTTAATCAGTGATCCCTTCGTTATTATATATGCTGATGGTACGCATTCCTATAACTGTTACCATATCCCTTTCAATTTAAGCGCGGGTAGTTTTTCTAAAGATAGATTGGACGTTTGGGATTGGTCGGATATTCCTTTGAACCAAGAGTCAATGGGTAAGTCTATTAAAACTGATACCATTCAATATAGAGTATATGAAGAAATCAAAGACGAATACGACCTTATTTTTAATGATGACGGTCCAGGTGAGGCCGCAGACTTAGTCGCTTTAAAGGATGTAGGGAATGATACAATCAAGTTATGCCTAGTTCACTGCAAAAATGCGAAATATGGCCGCGTTTCAAACAGCATTGAGAATTTTTATACTGTATGTGGGCAGGCTCAAAAAAGTATTTCGGTAAAGCATGCGGGGATACAGGCTTTGTACTATGATTTAAGACGTCGAGAAGAATCTTGGGCTAAAGATGGTGCTTCTAGATTTTTAAAAGGAAATATGAAGATACTTTCATATTTTAAAGAGCGGTCGCGAAAGTCAAAGCTAACTTTTGAAGTGATGATTGTACAGCCGGGAGGCTCCGCTACCACTGTGAGTGACGATATTCTTAAGCTTTTAGCTACCACCGAGTTATTTCTTAATAAAACAACTCAGGCTAATTTTAGGGTTGTTGTTTCCCAATAGGGTAAGATCTGTATATCAGAGATAAACCTTTAATCTGTACAGGTGAAGAACCTTTCGTTTAGTCACTTTTATTGATTTCTAATTAGCATTCGTCTGCGTCAAGATAACTGGCTTCTCCTAAAAAGGGCATTTTTTACTTAAAGTGTGGGCATGTCGTTTTAGCTTCGTGGTGTTGCTGTTGTGAGTGCTTTGCGGCTTCAAATTTCTTCTGCACTTTTTCCGTCACGCGGAAAAGAACGGGCCTGTCGGGGCGCAAGGTGATAATGGGCTCCGGCTTGATTTGCTGACCTGGGATGAGTTTGAGATCGTACTTTTGGTAAACGCGTGCCAGTGCAATCATACTTTCAACTTCAGCAAAGCGAAAGCCAAGACAAAGGCGTGGTCCTCCGCCGAATGGAAACCAAGAAAAGCTCGGACGCTGTTTATCTTCCATGCGTGAAAACCTCTCCGGTGTAAAGGACTCCGGATCGTGCCAGTACTTTTCTCGCCGATGCACGGAATAGGTGCAGAGCATTACGGTGGTATCTTTCGGCACCGCAATCTTGCGTCCGTCCTCCAGCGGGATGACATCGTCTTGTAGTGTTTTACGGCTCATCGTCCATACGGGCGGGTAGAGGCGCAAGGCTTCGTCAAAAGCATGTTTGGTATATTGCAACGCTTTGACATTGTCGATTGTCAGCGGACAAACATCGGTAACGGTGTCGATTTCGGCAATGACTTTTTCACGTGCGGCTGTATGCCGTCCAAGTTCGTAGAATGTCCACGCAAGACCGTTGGCTGTTGTTTCGTGCCCTGCAAGCAGGAACGACAAGACGTTGTCGCGCAGCAGTTTTCTATCTTGCGGTGTGTCTGTATGGCAATCGATCAGGCGGGACAGCAGGTCTTGCGGGTAGGCACCGTTCTGTTTGCGGCGATCAATCAGATCGGCCGTCAAGGTATCCAGAAAATGCAGGGTTTGTTTGTATTTGGGTAGTTTCAAAACCCAGGGCAGCGGCAGATTGACGATGGACCAGATACGCTGTTCTGCCATACGCAGCATGGTGCCCAGTGCGTCTTTCATGTGCTGCAGCGCGGTTTCGCTTTCTTCGTGAAACAGTGACCGCAGGACGACATCCAGCGTCAGGCGCATGGTTTCTGCGTTCATGTCAATCGGCTTGCCTGCTGCGACCAGGGGTTGCCAGCGATCCAGCATGGCATCCACGGCTTCGTTCATGCGCAGGGCAAATTCGGCGAAATTGCCACCGGAAAAGACAGGTGCCGTATCGCGCCGCTGCTGGCGCCAAAGTTCATCTTCGCTAAGGAAAACACCGTAACCCAGCAAGGGACGCAGGCCTTCGTTATATTTGCCCTTGTGATAGTTTTTATCGTTGTGGCGAAAAACATATTCAATCGCCGTAGCGTCATTTAAAAACAAGACAGGACTGCCGAGTAAGGAGATCCAGGTATAGCTGCCATTTCGAACACCAAGGTTCAGAAAATAGCCCAGCGGATCTTTGCGGATGGTATTGATCAGGCCAATGCCTTTATATTCTTTCTCAAATACGGGCTGAATGGGGGGCATGTCTAGCATGGGAAATCCTGTCCGTTATCGTAATCGGCTTCTTCCCAGATACGGTCGATTTCGGCGCAGGCAGCGGAGAGGTGCTTGCTCACCACCGGCATGTGTGCTTGCGCAAAAAATTGCGCCATATCATCAAAGATCACCCAATAATTCACGGCCTTGACGGCATGTACATATGTCGGCTTTTGGCTCATGCGTTTAGGCGGGTTTTTTGCTGGCTTCATTGTGCCTCTCCTGTGCGTCATCTTGTTGTCCGAAGACGAGGTAGGGTGGGTTCTCGATTTTGGAAATAGGGGATGTTTCTATGCCTGTTGCGGCGCGCAGCTTTTGAAGCATCTGAATATCCGTTTTGAAGATGCCCGCCTGACAAGGCATACCGTCAATCGGCAGGCTTTCGCTGACGCTTTGCGGGGTACAGTCAATTTTGCGAATGACTTTGGCAATGCGCGCATCGTACAGGGTGTAAACATAGGCAACGCCGATGCGCATGCAGAATTCTGTCAGCGCGCAAAACATTTCGGCAATGGCTTGCTGCGTTTCGGCCATGGCCTGTTTCGGGCTATCAGCGGGGCAATCCACGGCAAAGCGGCTGACTTCGATGCAATCCCTTCGTGAGGGCATGGGCAAACCTTGCAGGTATTCGGGCCAGATATCGCGAAGCATGGTTGGCCCCGCGCAAGAAAGCAGGCGCCAGCTACCGGTCACGCGCCGCGCTGCATTAAGGTGAAGCAGATAGACGGCTTCGGGGGTGTCGAACTGATCTATTTCCAGCCCTTGTGCATTGATGGTGACATCCCACTGCAGGCGGTCTTTAAAAACACGTTTGCGCAGGCGGTGCATGTCGAACAGCAAGTCTGTTTTTCCGGCTTGGCCTGTCTGGATAATCTCGATCATCTGCACTCTCCTGATCACGTTCTCATACAATCAGGATAGCTATTTCAGCGCGCTTGTGAATATTCCCCATTTGGGGAATACGCCTGTATGTCGCTGTCAGCTAAGGGTTTTTAAGGCAGGAGCATGCCGTGCAGGAGTGCAATCGCGATCGCATGGGTTGTGTTGGATGCACCGAGTTTGCGCCGCGTATTGTCCAAATGCGCCTTTACGGTTTCATCGCTGATCGAAAGAATAATGCTGATCTCCCATCGGCTTTTGCCTTTGGCAGCCCAAGTCAAAACTTCGATCTCGCGCGGGGTCAGGTGGATGGCGTTATCAAGTGGCTTGTGCAATCCAAGCTGGATAATTTTCTCATGCGCGTAAGTCGCCATCAGGTGCAGTTCGTGACGGTGCTGCGCGAACAGCTTTTCGAAGTCTTTGTCAGGCATTTCTGCAGAAACAGAAAACGTCGCTTTTGCAGCGCCGGGGCCGTGAATAGGCACGGTTGCGCCTGCTTTCAGGCCTGCGTCTTTACCTTCGTGAAAGATTTTTTGCTGTTGCTGGGTCAACTGCCGTTCGGAAACCAATTTGTTCCAAACAAAGGGCAGTGTGCTTTTGGCGGCAAAGCGCCCGACATAGTCATGGCTGGCATAGTTTTCGTTCAGGTAATATTCCGCCCAGTCATCGGGATAATTGGTAATGCAAAGGGGCTGCCGCGCCCCTTCGGGTGGCCAGAGCAACCAATAGGCAAAATGGGTAAAGCCAAGGCGCGATACGCGCTCGGTCAGTACTGACAAAATATTATCAAGCGTCATCGCTTCATCAATCTGTTTGATGAATGATTCTAGGTAATCCGGTATGGTTCCATAAGGCTCTGTCATGAGTGCGATAGTAATCCGCCTTTGTGCGGATGCCAAACAGGAAAGTAACAAAATCAGTCAAAAAGTGATTCTTGGATTCGCGGAGCAATGTTTACACAGCAAATTCTTTACAAGAAAAATACTGTCAATACCCACAATCGTGGGGGATACAATAGGGCAGATTTTTGTAACAATCAGGCGAAGCTAATCTTAGCAAATTAGCAATTGCATAGGCGTGTAACGCCTACTCTACATACGAATGTAGGTAAAATATCAAAAAGCTAGGAATAGATAAAGTTTGGGTGAATTTTTTATTGTCAATGAATGCTGTGTGTTCAAGTATAACATAGCAAGTTGCTTACTTAGGTCATCGTAATGAATAAACATATCTATTCTAAAATTTTATTTTGGGCAATATCGCTTAGCCTTTTGACTGTCGCGGGTATGAATCCTTTGTTCGCGGAAGGCGGTCAGGTTGTTGAAACTAGAACGGACGAAGCGACTAAAAAATCTTCCGGACCGATGCCTGCGGACAAAATTGACTCTGAAGGGGCGGCGCTAGACCTTAGTGACACGCCTTGGGCTGGATTGAAAGTTCCGTATGGTGCAAGCCTTACTGTTAGGGAGACTTCGAAGGGCAAAATTAAAACGTTGAAAATTCCCGGGGGCGTTACACTTACTCAAATGCCTGATGGTAAGATCCGTGAAAATGATAATAGCGGAAAGGGGGCGGTCCTTTGCCTCCAAAGAATTTTTCTTGAAATTAAAGATACGCTTGAACGTTGCTCTATGAACAATCATTTCATGCCCAACCCGCAGGAAGCACATTTTTGGCTGACGTTGTCATTGGAGGGCGGTGATAGTCCCACTAAGCAAGAAGCTTTAGGGCTTCTTGCTAGTGTGCGTGACCAGATTACCAAAGAGCAAGAGCGAGAGAATGCAAGCAGGTTATCTAAATGGGAACCAATGCCCATGGGAATTGGGGAAGAGCCCATCCTTAATGATGAAATTTATAGAGGGGCGCGTCAAAGAGCGGAACGGGGCGATCTTGACGCACAGTATGCGCTATCAATAATTTATCGCACCGGTATGCGTGGTAATGATGAGCCACTGGCAGAGCCAGATTATTTAGAGGCGGAAAAGTGGTTGCTACTATCCGCCAAGGGCGGACACCTCACAGCGCAGTTCGATCTTGCCTCCGGATATGAAGATGGCGAGTTCGGGGCCGTAAATCTACAGAAAGCCGAGCAGTGGTATTTAAAGGCCGCGCAACAAGGTTCTGTTGAAGCCCAGTTTGCGCTGGGTAGGCTTTACGCGAAGCGTAGAAACGAAAAAATGACCCCGGAAGAGCTCAAGGAAGAATTGGATTCTGCGCTGAATAGAATCGCCGATTTTGTTGCCGTTAATAGTTTGACGCCGATAACGAAAGAAGAAATTGAGGAAAAAACGCACTCCTACAAAATGCATATGGATTGTGCGGCGAGGCAGGGAAGTATGTATATGCTAGAGGATTTTAGAAAAAAAACACCTCAAGAGTTTAGGGGGATGACTGAGGAGCTTTTGTCAGTGCCACGCCCACCCGTAATGAGCCCGTGTTTATGAGGGCTTTGAGAGGGGGGTGAAATGTTTTATTTTGAGGTTATTTTCAGTTGTAGTTCTGCGTGCTGCAATGGAATGCACGATTTAACAGAGAAAGTAGGGTAGACATGAGAATTGCTGTATTCAATTTATTTTTCGTCTTGGTGGTATGTGTTTCGGTAGCTGCTTGTGCTTCTTCAAAGGTAACGGATCCTAGAGATCCGAAGTTTGACGCGACGCAATTTCGTTTTGAAGACTATAGCAGTAAGAGTGAAATCTCTCCGATTATACATCATATGTTTCCGGTTGGAACGGATCGGTCATACGTAGAAAAGATACTAGTAGATATTGGCCAGGCTTCTTCCTTTCCTTTGCCGGAAAAGATTTTTGGGGAGAACCAAGTAAGGTACACATATAGATATAGAAAAATGATGCCTTGTTCGTTTATTCTTAAGGCTGATTACGACAGCAATCAAAGGCTTAAGGATGAAATCTGGATTAATTTTGGCTGTAGTGCATTGTAACAAAAAAAAAGGATATTTGTCATGGCAAGTAAGCTCTATATCGCAAGAAAGAGAACGCTCTTTATAAATAAGTTTGCGGCTCTATTGTTCACTTTCTTTATAGTTTCAGCATGTGCCCAAGCGCATACAGCTGATCCAAGCTTTGAGACGGAGAATTTTAAATTTGAAAATTATAAGACTCAAGAAGAATTAGCGCAGACATTGCAACGGATGTTTCCGGTTGGTACGGATCGCGAATATATAGAATTTATACTTATCGATCAAGCCGGCTCTTCTAAAAAGAGCGTAGAGAGTAATCTAGATAAGGAATGTGAGAAAGATAGCTGTTCTTTCTTAGGTGCGGGTAAGTTGAATATGGGGACATATACTAGGTACTATAAAGATATTAGTCTCGTTCCGCCGTGTCGGGCTTTGGTGCGAGTATATTACAGTGGTGATAATAAGACTATTAAACCAGTAAAAGTTTCTGCTGGTTGTAATGTTCCCTAATTAGATAAAGAAGGTATACGATATGCAAAAACTTTATATTGCAAATAAGATAGTCAATGGTACTTTTGGCTTGGCTAAACACTTATACATAGTTTTTGACCCTGATGGGAACCCCTCTTCCGGCGATGAACTTATATTAAGAGGGGGGCCGGAAAACTTATCTTCACCACTGGGACATTTAACTTTAGAGTTAGGTGTTGGAGTCTCTGAATCGTTAGATGGTTTGGCCGATCCTTATTACGAAGGTGAAGGCTTGCCCAATGCAAATGATAGGAATTTTACCCTGCTTGCTGAGGGGACGCAGGCTGAAGTTTATTGGGATTTAATGATTTCTTTCGCAGCGACACTTGCAAGTGTCGCTGGAGCAGATGAAGGAGATACAGTTGTAACTCCTCTGGATTATGATGCGGCTCAGGCTAATAGCAACAGTACGATTACCTCAGTAATGGCGGCCGCTGGACTGGATATATATAGCAATCTTCCTGTTATTGGTGGGGATTTGGATGGTGACGGTATCAAGGACGGTGATACGGCAACAGAACGCGTAGATCAGGATGAGTGACCCGCCCCCTATAAATGAGTCCAGGAATAGCTACGGTAATGCTATCCATAATGGACTTATGAAGGGAGGTGCTGGATATGGCACGGAAGCAATATACGGCGGAGCAG
>Ga0182793_1001684_pt1 | contig 13337 bp, 7 predicted proteins | sample Passage237A_FD_130498 | JGI IMG/M metagenome (GOLD analysis project Ga0182793, IMG submission 130498) | Cellulose adapted compost microbial communities from Newby Island Compost Facility, Milpitas, CA, USA - Passage2 37A (version 2) (version 2) ... | reverse complement strand
TTTGTCATAGCACCTATAAGTTACCAATTTATAGGGACAATAGAAAAAGTCCCGCCTTAAAAACGGGACTTTTTCTATGAGAGTGACTTTTTAGACAGCCTCTTTTTTTGTAACTGCAACTAATATCTACTGACCATATCCCTGCCACTCATTGACTCCATCCCGTATCCGGTTCCTGAAAGTAAGTGTATCCTGGGCAATGCAGGTGTTACCATCTCCATCGATATACTTATAATTCAAGAGGATCTTTCTTTCCTCCAGCTTGCGAATTCCGTTGAAAGAACTCGGTCCGTTCGATTCGAATTGGTATGTAGCCCCTTCCGCACTAGATACTTCTATCTGATTCCCGTTAAGTGTCAGCTTCAACTCAGGCTTCGATGAGGTGGTGTTACTAAACCCATTCACCACCAGAGAGTTTGGCGCTACGGTCTTCAAACTCCATATTTCGGTTGGCCCTTGCGAGACCGTTGTCCGGTATATATTGGTTTTCAGAGTTTGCCCTGCCGGCGATACCACCGTAGTTACTCCACCATGGAGATAATTTCCGTAAAGCATGTTCTCATATTTCACCGCAATTACCGCGTTACTTTTTTCCTCCAGCATACGATCTGCGTCCACACTCACCAGCGAAAACGGGATCGCAAAACCGGCTTGCAGTGTACTTTGATTAGCAAGGAAAGCGACTGAGTCGGCTTTAATTTCTATTGTACCGGTGTGATTACCCGGATGAATTGATATTATTTCCGGATCACTCAGCGTATACATAGAAGAAGGGAGAAGCTTTAGAGTGTCGATCAGAAGCATCTCATTTTTAATATAAGGATAGCTACTTCCCTGCATCTCCACCAACTTAGCTGGAGTAATTAAACTCTGATCCACTTTAAACACCACCTTGCGTGTAAACGAATTACTCCTGACTCCACCGAGTTCCACACCAAACCTGAACCTCATTCCCTCTCCTACCACAAACGTTCTGACGTCTATCTGATGGGGAATATAAATAGTCGTGTACTCATAGTCATGAATATAGTCGTCATAACACGAGCTCAAGCATGTCAATAATGCTAAAAAAAGTATTGCCTTTATCTTTTTCATTTCATCCAGAATTACAGTAATTAGTTCCACCCGTCCCATCCTTCGTTCTGCACAAGGCGACTCATACGGAGTATTTCGCTGTAAGGGATCGGTAGGTAAGCCGATGAATAACTTCTGCGTTCGATCCGATTTTTATCATAAACAAACGAGGCATCGGGACGTCGGGTTACTTTCGCCCCATACACATCTACATTGATAGAGCTTAGGTCGGTAGACCAGCGTCTGAGATCGAAAAAGCGCCTTCCTTCGAAACAGGTTTCCAGCCGTCGTTCCACTTTAACCAGCGCATCAAAAGCAACTTTACCGCTTGCTGCTACTTCCTGGAGATAGGAATCTGAAGTACCGGGAACAGGCTCAGAAACAGGAGTCCCACCGGACAGAACATTTTTTGACCTCAAATACTGCAAGGCCGTCTGAGCTGACATCCCGTACCGGGATTCATCAAGAGGTCCTACCACTTGATTAGCTGCTTCCGCAAATGCCAGAATCATATCGGCCCACCGGTAGTAAAAGACCGAGCGTGGTTGTCGGTTTATAGCTGCGTCCAGTCGATTATACCCCATAAAAATAAACTTCTTGATGTGGTAATTGGTAAGACTGTTATTCGAGACCAGACCTGCTGCATCTTTTCCACCGTTTTCCCAGTTTTCAAAAGTATACATCACCGCGCCAGTATGATTGCGCCTTGCTGTCGATGAGTTATAAAAAATGGTGTTGTAAAAACGGGGATCTCTTCCTTCATACGGCTTACTGGGGTCATAACCGCTTCGCGGATCAGTGATTGGAAACCCGTTCGCCATCGGGAACTGGTCGACTAAATCCTGCGTAGCACCGATTAACCCGTTACCTTGAAATCCTCCCGGATAGAACGCACGCTCGAGCGTCTCGTCAGAAGCGATATACCTGCCGGCAAAAATAATCTCCGGAGAGTTCGGATTTGACCAGTCTATTGCGGCCCGTGGATTGAAACCTCCGCTCACACCACCGTCTACCTCCAGCTTAAAATCAATTACTTTCTTGGCATTTACTGCTGCGGAATCCCAACGGGACAATACATTTTGCGGATTAAACCGTGGACTGGCCCACGTCAGATACACATCTGCCTTGATGGCTACGGTGGTGATTCCATCCATACGTCCCCAATTCCTTCCCCCGAGATATAACAACTGTGACGCATCCTTTACCAGAAAATCCCTATTAGCAATCAAAAGGTATTTGAAAGCCGAATCGCAGTCTGCAATTATCTGTTTAACACAGTCGTCGTATGAATTTCTCGCGTAGTCGATGGTTTGCGCGATATCGAGCGGTTCAGTAACAATGGGCACCCCCAGAAGCTCTCCGTTTACCCCTTTTCCACCAAACTTTTTCAGAAGATCCCACATAAACCAGGCTCTCAATGCAAAAGCTTCTCCCTTTAAACGTCTCCTGAGAACATCATTCTGATTCTTATCAATCAGAAAACGAGTTTTATATCCTTTATCATCCTTCAGAAATAAATTAACCAGAAAAAGCGACTGGTAGTTACGCTCCCATATATACAGAAATGGATCCTGGCCGGTGGTGATGGTACCGTTGGCCAACCGCCTCATTGCGTGGGTGGGATTCGTGATTACCGCGTCGTCCGTGGCACCATCCAGATAAACTCCTTCATTGGTCAAATAACTTCTGGAGATGTTATCGTAGGCCTTCCCGATAAGGCCCTGCACACTTTCCTGGTAGTTCCAGATATCTTCGCCTGAAATATCATTGTTGGGATAAGGCTCAAGAAAATCCTTGCAGGAAAACAAAGTTCCTACCAGACAGATAATAAGTATTCTATTAAATATTTTCATCCCGGTTAATATTAAAAGTTAAACTTCAAACCAGCGGTAAAAGTCTTGTTAAGAGGATACCAGATCAGGCCGGAATTGATAGACTCCGGATCTACATCCTTCACTCCCGAAATCGTTAATAGATTGGCTCCCCGCACAAAGAGTTTCAGATTTGAGAAACCCTCCCTCTCCGCTCCATACTTTGGAACCTTGTAGGAGATCTCCACATTCTGAAGTTTGAAATACCCTCCTTTCATAAGCCAGAAATCACTGGGAACGAAATTGTTATTAACCTTTACGTAGGTGAGGCGTGGATAGTCGCCGCCAATATTATCCCGGACAAAATTGGAATAGTTGTTGTCTCCCCATCCGTTCCAGTAGTAAGTATTGGTCATAGGAATATCGTACCGAGCCCTTCCACCTCCCAGTACAAATACTTCCAACTCCCTATACCGTACACCCAGATGAATTCCATAAATAATTCTTGGGGAAGTTCTACCGATCATCGTACGATCGTTCTCATCGACTACGCCGTCGTTATTAAGATCAGCGTATTTCAGATCACCTGCCTTTAGTTGCTGATCATACAACTGCGGAACTCTGCTGGCTTCACTGTCTGAGGTAAACTTACCCAGATACACATGTCCGAAATAAGCGTCAACAGGTTTGCCGGTACGGGACTGATAAGCGTTACGATAATCAGGCTCATCCGCCTTAACCACTTTAGACCCGGGTAATGTCACGTTTCCTCCCAGAGAAACGTGGAATTCGCCGAAAGAGCGCTGTATCCTGAGTGCCGATTCTAATCCATGATATCGCGTGCGGTTATGATTAAACCGCGGCATACTGTTGGAAACCCCAACAATGTAGGGAAGTGAATTGGGTAGTTGGACGATTTGCCCGGTGCGAAGGTTGTTGTAATAATTGAATTCAAACTGTAAGTCACCATCAAATAGCGCTCCTTCAATCCCTATATTAAGTTCCTTTCTTTTTTCCCAAGTGAGGTCCGGATTCCCGATACGTGCTGGGGTAGTCACATAAGGAGTAGCATCATTGTTGTTACCAAACCACCTTCCTGTGGGTCCCGGACCGAATGCTGCTCCTGTGGAAGTCGTCCAGCGATCCCGGTAATGGAACGGAGCGAAATTACTCTCGAAGCCGATGATCCCGACTTCACTACGCAGTTTCAGGTAGCTAACGGCGTCGTTGTCTTTAAGAAAATCCTCCTCACTAAGCACCCATCCCGCTCCAACCGAAGGGAAAAAACCATACCTATTCCCTTTGGCAAAGCTGTAAGTTCCTGTAGTATTCAGCACCGCTTGAATAGTGTATTTACGCTGATATGTGTAACGCCCGCTGAAAATCCCGCTCTGAAATCTCTGGGGCTCGAGAATTCCGTCCTTTGCAACCCGAAATAAATAATAGGTTCCATTCAGGTGTATATCATGAGCTCCCGAAACTTTCGCATAGTCGAGTTTCTGATACACCGCGAAACGCTGATAGTAGTAGTCGTGCAGGTTGCGGCGCTGCGGATCATTAATAGCATCCTGAAATTTGACAATTCTTGCAGTGTCCGCTCCCGTACTGGTTTTGAACGGAGTCACTGTGTAGGCCGCATACTGTTCCGCCGTCCCCATTCTGATTAAATTTAGCAGGTCGAAACTCAGACTGGTTTCCGAACGAAGTCCCGACACAACCGAGGACAAATCGTACGCTATCGCAAGTTTCGAGGCTGCTGAACGGTTTGTCTCTGTATAAGCACCGTTTTTGGTGAGATTACCGATCGGGTTGGAGGTGAAAAGAGAAGAGACGCCGTACCATGGCGTGGTCAGTTCCGGGTCATTGCTTGCGTACACCGGAAACGCAAGGGGAGGAATTGAATTAACCTGAGGTAGTGCCAGATCCAACTCCAGCAACCTTGTGTTTCCGCTTCCTTCCGAGGTAGCATAGCCATAGTTGGGCGAGCGCCTCAGCCCTAAGCCCGCTACGACATTCAGCGAAACGGACAAGTCTTTATTTACCTGAACATCCAGATTGGAGCGGATATTCAGCCGGTTATAATCAGCCTTACTCCCCATCTTGTAAATGTCTCCCTCGCCAGTGTACCCCAGGTAAGAAAAGTATTTGACAGTACTATTTCCTCCATACCCTGAGATACTGGCCCTGTTAAAATGCCGCGTATCTTTGAACATGAGATCTTTGAAGTCCACGTTCGGATGGTAGAGGTCGTAAGGATTGCCCCCTCGGTAAGCTGCTATATCAGAAGAGGTATAAACCGGTGTCATTTCGCTGTTTTCCCTGGCTAGATTGTTCAGCTCTGCATATTCTGAAGCCGATACAAATCCCGGCATTCTACCCACCACATTTACCCCGCTTTCTATGTTCACATTCATCTTATGCCGAAGGTCTGCTCCTCTTTTTGTTTTTATGTAAACCACACCGTTCGCGGCGTAAGGACCGAACATCGCCTTTTGAGCTACATCCTTGATTACCGTAACGGACTCTATCTCCTGAGGGTCGAGCATCATTTCGGTAATATCCATCGGTATATCATCAATAATATATCTTATCCCCAACCCCCGGGAAGTGATATTGACCTTCTCTGCAATACCATACCTTCCCTGTTCCTCTTCAGGAGTAAACCCGGGTGCTCCATGCATTTCCTGAACATGTAAACCAGGGATTAAACTTTTTAATGCATTGCGTAGGTCGGAGCTTGGATATCGCTCTAGCGCCGCCCCTGAGATAGTGTAGGCACTTCCGGTAAGCTGATACTTCCGGTTGTTTAAATTGGCAACCGGCAAGGGTACAACCTCCTGTGCCAGCGAATCCCCTAAAGCACTCTGGGTGCTTGTTTTCTCCTTTTTTTCCGGTATTGCCTGCGCATCCCCTCCAAAGAACAGTAGCATATGGCACACCAGGAGAGACGAAAGGGACTTTCCTAAAGATTTATATAATTTCATCTGAATTTACGTTACGATTACCAAGGCCCCCCCGCCTCGAATGCTTTAAACTTGAAATAATCGGAAGACATAAACGGCAAATAGTATTTGGCATCAAACCACCGGGATTGCCTGTCATCCGGAAGCGGCCTCCTCGTAAACTTGAAACCCGTCGGATACTCACTACTAACTGGAACTTTTTCCGGAATAATCCCTATTTGAACGGCTGACATTGTACGAGGCGCATCCATCCATCTTCGTATATCGAAATAGTAATGTCCTTCAAAAGCAAGCTCTACCGCCCGTTCATTCTTTATACGTGGCCGCAAAGCCTCGGTACTTGTTGTAAATCTGGTCTGCACGGGAGCGAGCTCAGACTCCGGCCACCGACTTCGTAGAAAGTTAATCGTCTGAACCGCCGACATATCTGCGCCTGGAGCTGGTACCGAGGGACCGTAAGCCTCATTTGCTGCTTCGGCATAATTCAGATACAACTCTCCCAAACGGATCATAGGACTAGTATACAGCGGGCTTGTCGGGTTCTTAATACTTTGTCCTCCCCAATATTTTCTCATATAATAACCGGTACGTGTGATTCCCTGATAACCCGTGTTTGGAATAAGCTCAGACCCCGTTACCACGCCATTGATCGTTTCAGTGTAAATCCTCGCCGTATCATATCCAGGAATGGGCGCACCGTTATAAATGATATTCAGATAAAATCTAGGGTCTCTGTTTACAAAAGGATCTTGCTCGTTGTAATGTCCGAGAGCAGTTGCCGCGGCACGATCTTCTTCCGTATTCAAAGGATCACCCCATTTGGTTTCGAACATATCCACAGCGTTCTGCGTAGGACATAGACCAGAATCGTTCGTAGGCGAATTGGTAAACACCGCGTTGGTGAGCTGTTTATTCAAACCGTGCGTCCTTGAAATGGCCCCATAGTGACTGGCCCACAGTTGCTCATTGCTGTACTTCGCCCCTACAAAATTTTCAGAGAAGCGATCGGCAGGCATCAGATCATACCCATACTGTCTGGCAAGTACAATCGCTTCCCAATTTGCGATAGCGGCATCCTCCCAATCTTTCTTTCCATTAGCGTTATTCAGCGGACTGGCGGCATAAAGTAGCGCTCTGGCTTTTAAGGCTTTAGCAGCTACCCCGTTAGGGCGCTCCTGGTCCGGGTGATTTAAATGCCCCGCCTCCCCGGGTCTGCCATCCCTTCTGATTTTACCTGCTTTTTCAAAATAGAAAAATGCAGTATCCATATCTGCCGCCACACTACGCATGGTAGCATTTTTTGTTAACCTGGGAATATCCCACGTATCATCTCCTGAGATAACCTTTGTGATATAAGGCATCGGCCCCCAGTAGCGGAAGAGTTCGAAGTGGCAAAACGCTCTTACGAAGTGAGCCTGACCACGTAAATCCAGCAAATCTTCCTCACTACGCGCATCCTGAACCCGGTGGAGTTTTTCTAAAACCATGTTACTGATCCGGATGTACTTAAAGAACGGTACCAGGATACCGTTGTAAAAATGCGGACCTACGTTATCTCCCAGTGGCCCCCATTTGTGATACATATTCCACATAACCCTGCCGCCATCGGCAAAGTCACACATGTTGTCCAAATGCAAGCTTCCAAATGCGCTTGTACCCAGAATACTCGCTTTGAACACCCCGTTCAATGTGTAAACCACATCAAAATAGCTGCGAACATTCTGGTAATTTGTAAAAACATCATTCTCTGTCAGATCCGATTGCGGCATTCGGTCGAGATAATCCGAACATGAGGAGGCGACCCACATGAAGGCGGTCAGTAATATGATGATATATTTTCCTTTCATTTTTCGAAGTATTTAAAATGCGACCTTTACACCAAGCCTGCCCGTCACCATGATCGGATAGTAACCAATGGTGTATTTATTGTTAGCACCAGTAATCTCTGTCACCTTCTCTGGATCACCTTCTATCAGACTGGTAAGGGTGACCAGATTGTTAACAGTGGTGAAAATGTTCAGACTGGAAATCCCCAGCTTTCTCTTAATGAAATCGGGCTTGAAAGTATACCCCAGGTACAAATCCTTGAGACGGACGAAATCGGCTTTCCTCCAGAATCTATCTTCAATACCTGCACTGTATCCCTCCAAAGAAGCTCCTCCTCCCCAGGCCAGCTGAGGGATCCCTCCACCTCCATCAAAATAATGAAGAGTCGAATGGGTAGCGCCCGGATTGTAGGGAGTCCAGTAATCTAACTGGGACTTGTGAACGCTATAACTGCCCAGCAGAAATTCGTTTTCAAAACTCTGGTTGAAGTTTACATACTTGCCGACATTCCCCTGTATGAGCATTTTGAAGTCCAGCCCTTTAAAGGAAAAACCACCTGTGAACGCCCAGATAACAGGAGGATAATCAAGCCCCTTAATGGGATAACGATCCAAAGCAGTTATCTGTCCGTCACCGTTATAATCCAGAAACTGGTAGTCTCCCATACTAAGTTGCGTGAGAGCGATAGGAGCCGATTTGGTGTGGAGATCATCTACAGAGGTAAAATAGCCCGAATTAGTAAGGTGCACTCCAGTCATCATTGCTCCGACAGGTTTACCCTCATCTTTCACATGGTCTGGGGCATAAGGAAGATCGTCCTTAAAAACAATTCTGTTTTCGTTGAACCCGATGTTCGCGCTAACAAAGTAATTAAAATCACCCTTTACTTTTGAGTTAAACTCCACTTCAAAATCAATTCCGTGCTTCTTCAGACTACCGATATTCAATTCTTTGAATGAGTTCCCTACCAGAACAGTAACACTTCGAGGAGAAAGCAGCATTTTATCACGGAATTCGTCATAGAGGTCCACCCCGAAGGTAAGGCGGTCATCAAGCACGCCGAACTCGATCCCGAAATCTCGCTTCCGGGCCTGCTCCCACTGAACATTCTGGTTAGCGCCAAGGTCCTCTGTGATGGTAGACCCCGTTTTGGTATAGTTACTTATATACAACCACCGGTTCTCCGCATAATCGCTACCTACCAATCCGTGTGAATAACGAAGTTTAAGATTGCTCACCCAGGGGGCCATCTCTTTCATAAAATTCTCGCGGGAAACGACCCAACCGATAGCTCCCGAAGGGAAGAATCCGTACCGGTTGGTTGGTGCGAAACGCTCAGATCCGGTATATCCGATATTGACCTCTGCTAAATATTTATTGGCAAAATCATAGGTAACCCTGCCAACAAAGCCCTCGTTGTAGTAGGGAAACTCGGTTCCCTTATTTTTCTGCTGTCTGTTCCAAAGAGCCAACCCGGTAAATGTGTGATTAGCGAACGTTCTGGCATAGTTAAGCGAACCTTCGTAATACAGATCAGAGTAAAAATCGGCTTGTAACCCTCCGGCTTGTACGTTAACCGGCAAAGGATAAAATGCTTCAGGACCTTCCCCCTCCCGCTCCCATGGATTTACTCCATCCATACCAATACGATCGTACAATAGCCTGTATTTTGGGAAACGATAATCTGCATACAGCGCCAGGGTCCGATAATAGGTACTCAGAGACACTTGCCCCTTAAAAGAAAGCCCTTTGGTAAGGAAATCAAGCTTTTGATCCAGAATCAAGTCCGAAAAGACCTTCGAGCCAAGGTACTTCCGAAAAGTGCCATCATTAAAATTGGTATACGGGTTTCCGAATCGCTCTCCAAAAGGCAGCACCAAACGTTGTCCCTTAGAATCAGGGTAGTCCACGTCCGGAACCTGTTCCAGTACCCATTCTGGGAAATAAGCAGGAAACCTCGCCGGACCGGTGATATACAAAGTTTCCCAAACTGATGCAGGTGTTACCGGTTGGTTTTTAATGTTAATATCCCCACCAAGATTCAAAGACAGCTGTGTAGTTTTGGTCATCGAGAAATCAAGGTTAGCGCGATAATTAAACCGGTCGTTTTTATATCTGGTATCATGCTTACCGTTGTGATACCCCTTGAAGAAACTGCCCTCGTTCTGGTAACCCAACGAAGCAAAGTATTTTACGAATTCCGTCCCTCCCCGAACGTTAATATTAGCGGTACTGATAGACGCATAGGGATCGCTTACTTCCTTAAACCAGTTTACGTTGGGATACTGCAATGCTTTTAACGGCGAAGAAGGATTTCGATACTCTTCCAGAATATCCTGAGAAAGCAATTGGGTGAACTGCTGATCGTTCATTCTGGCTACGTTCAACATCGACATCGTGGTGTAAGAATCGATGTGTTCAGGGATTCCCGTAGCTCTGTTGAGTCCGTAAGTAGCTGAAATATCAAACTTCGGCTTTCCAACCGATCCCCTCCGCGTAGTCACAATTATCACACCATTAGCCCCACGTGCCCCGAAAACAGCGGTGGCTGAAGCATCTTTCAACACTGATATCGTCTGAATTTCATTGGGATCCATATTGGAAAAATCTCTTTCAACGCCGTCTACCAACACCAGAGGATTAGATTTATTCCAGCTTGACAATCCCCTGATCAGGATATTAGCGGCATTGGCACCGGGCTCTCCGCTCTGTTGCATCACTGTAACCCCCGACATCTTCCCGGTAAGCGATGAGGTTACATTTGAGTAGCCGGACTTGATCATAGTCTCATTATTTACCTGCGCTATCGCCCCGACCACACTTTGCTTTTTCTGAACGCCATACCCTACGACTACGATCTCTTCCAGCTCCTTCAGGCTGGAGGTCATAACAATAGAAAGAGAGGTTCTTCCCTGAAGAGGAATTTTCTGGGTTTCAAAGCCCACGCTGGATACTGTAAGAATAGCTTGTTCGTCAATATTCATGAGAACAAACTCCCCGTTCACGTCAGTGACTGTCCCTACACCTTCACTGACATAAATGGTCACGCCAATTAACCGCTCGCCGGATTCGTCAACAACGGTTCCTTTGACAGTTACGTTGCTAAGTCCCTGAGGAGGTAACTTAAATCTGTCGTCAGACGGAGACAGCGGTTGCTTCGCAAGGTTGGCCCAAGAGGGGGGACCAAAAAGGCAAAGCCATGCAAGGAAAGGTAAAACCTTACTTTTCAGATTAGACATATTTACATATTTAGACATATTATGTTAAGGTGAATGAAAAAAGGTATCTGGGTTATCTTGGCTGTTATCTATGAGTTCGTATCGTTACCAAAACTTGACAAAAGCGTGAATTATCTTTACTAAAACTAGACATAAAGTATATGTATCACAACAGTACGATATGAGATAATTTACGGAAACGTTACCGAACAGCGCGCCAGAGGTGGCTTTTTAGCACTTAGGAGAAGGACAAAAACAAAAAGTCCCTGCATGGATCTCAACCATACAGGGACTGACAATTACACTTCTGAATATCAAATTCTTATACCCTACCTGCGTTTCCTTCCATCCCGATAATCCTCAGCCCATCGAGAGTAAGACCCAGGTCGATAACAGTAAACACCTCCCGGAGTCCATTGATGTTACCCGATAATCCACCGGTAGCAACTACCTTGCAATCGCCCCCCAATTCCGCCTTGAACCGTTCCACTAGGGTCCGAACCAACCCCTCATAACCGATCAGTATTCCGGATTGAATCGATTGGGTCGTGTTTTTCCCAATGGCCGATTCCGGCAGGGTAAGAGGCACTTCCGGCAACTGCGCTGTGTTCGCAAATAAAGCCTTTACCGCGGTTTTTAGCCCGGGAACAATCGACACACCCAGTACTCTCCCATCGCCCGTAACAGCGGTAAATGTGAGCGCTGTCCCAAAATCCACAATCACACAGTTCTCCCGGAATCTTGTATACGCGGCAACCGAATTGGCGATCAGATCACTTCCCAGCTCGTAAGGATGGTCTATTTCCAGTTTCAAAGCAGGGAAACTATCCGCTCCCACCACAACCGGCCGAACCTGGAATAACTTTTCCAGCAACTCCGCCATAGCAGGGGTGAGCACAGGAACCACGCTGCTGATAACAGCCATGTCAAATTCAACAGAGGAGATTCCCGATTCCAGCAACTGCAGCTGCAGGAAATCTTTGTAATGGTACGCCGGTTGTCTGGTCAGCGTAGGAGTTCGCCATACGTGGAGAACCTTTTCTCCGGAATAAACTCCGAATACAACATCTGTATTCCCTATATCAACAGCTAGCAGCATGGAAGATCGAAAGCTATGGGCAGGATATCAAAACTATTGGATTGCCGAAACGCTTACGTCTCCGCTGATCTTTTTAACGAGCCCCTGCAACACTTTACCCGGACCGCATTCAATGAATTCAGTCGCACCATCGTTGACCATCGCCAAAACGGATTGTGTCCATTTCACCGGACCTGTAAGCTGAGAGATAAGGTTAGCCTTGATCTCATTAACATCCGTAGAGGGTAACGCCGTAACATTTTGGTACACCGGACAAGAAGGAGAAACGAATTCTGTTTCCTCGATCGCACGGGCAAGCTCCTCACGGGCTGGCTCCATCAACGGAGAATGGAAGGCTCCGCTGACCGGCAATACAAGGGCGCGTTTTGCTCCAGCCGCTTTCAACAGTTCGCACGCTTTTTCCACACCCGCTACCGTTCCTGAAATAACGACTTGCCCTGGACAGTTAAAATTGGCAGGAACGACGATTTCATCTGTAATCTCGCTGCATATCTTCACAATTACTTCATCACTCAAACCTAAAATAGCGGCCATGGTAGACGGTTGAAGTTCACATGCTTTTTGCATGGCTATTGCCCGCTGAGACACCAGTTTCAGACCATTTTCATAGGAAATAGCTCCCGCTGCTACCAGAGCTGAAAACTCCCCCAGTGAATGTCCGGCTACCATGTCGGGAGAGAAACTTTCCGACACCCGGGCCAGTATGACCGAATGTATAAATATCGCGGGCTGCGTTACCTTAGTTTGTTTTAGTTCCTCGTCAGAACCTTCGAACATCACTCGGTTGATATCAAACCCTAGAACCTCATTGGCTTGCTGAAACAGTTCTTTTGCCAGAGCAGAACTTTCATAAAGATCAGCCCCCATTCCTGAAAACTGGGATCCCTGACCTGGAAAAACGTACGCTTTTTTCAAAATAAAGACGGTTTAAAATTCACACCTATCATTATGACAAGGTCGTAAAGATAACAACCTCTGTATCTATCATCAAAAAAGAGGGTGTCTCAAAAAGGCTCCCTCTTTTTCGTTTTTATCGGGTAGGTTAATTGCTTGAAATTTTGTATCTTAAGGGTAAGAAACGAGACAAAAAATGGGTCGCCGTCAACCTACCTTTAAACCTTATCATCAGCATCAGTTGATGCTTCTGCCGCCGAGTCTGGAAGAATTAATCCCCAAAGACCATGCCTGCCGGGTGGTCAATGAGGTGATCAATAAGATCAACCTGGAACCGCTGAATGCGGCTTATCATCTGAAGGGATCTTCCAGTTATCATCCTAAAATGCTGCTCAAAGTGCTCGTGTACGGGTATGTGAGCAATATCTATTCGAGCAGAAAGCTGGAAGCA
>Ga0182793_1001682_pt1 | contig 13345 bp, 15 predicted proteins | sample Passage237A_FD_130498 | JGI IMG/M metagenome (GOLD analysis project Ga0182793, IMG submission 130498) | Cellulose adapted compost microbial communities from Newby Island Compost Facility, Milpitas, CA, USA - Passage2 37A (version 2) (version 2) ... | reverse complement strand
CGGCCGCCTTCGCGGATGGCGAAGCGCAGCTTCTCTTCCATCGCGATCGGCACGATCAGGTGCACTTCCATCGCGATGTTGTCGCCCGGCATCACCATCTCGGTGCCTTCCGGCAGATGTACCACACCCGTCACGTCGGTCGTGCGGAAGTAGAACTGCGGACGGTAGTTGGTGAAGAACGGCGTGTGACGCCCACCCTCTTCCTTCGTCAGGATGTAGGCTTCCGCCTTGAACTTGGTGTGCGGCTTCACCGAGCCCGGCTTGCACAGCACCTGGCCGCGCTCCACTTCCTCGCGCTTGGTGCCGCGCAGCAGCGCGCCGATGTTGTCGCCCGCCTGGCCCTGGTCCAGAAGCTTGCGGAACATCTCGACGCCCGTCACCGTCGTCTTCTGCGTCGGACGGATGCCGACAATCTCGATTTCCTCGCCGACCTTGATGATGCCGCGCTCGACACGGCCGGTCACCACGGTGCCGCGGCCCGAGATCGAGAACACGTCTTCCACCGGCATCAGGAACGGCTGGTCCACCGGACGCTCCGGCTGCGGGATGTAGGCGTCCACCGCCTTCATCAGTTCGAGCACCGCGTCATGGCCGAGCTTCGGGTCCGAGTTCTCCAGCGCCGCCAGCGCCGAGCCCTTGATGATCGGAATGTCGTCGCCCGGGAAGTCGTACTTCGACAGCAGCTCGCGCACCTCCATCTCGACCAGCTCGAGCAGTTCCGGATCGTCGACCATGTCGCACTTGTTCAGGAACACCACGATCGCCGGCACGCCCACCTGACGCGCCAGCAGGATGTGCTCGCGGGTCTGCGGCATCGGGCCGTCCGCCGCCGACACCACCAGGATCGCGCCGTCCATCTGCGCCGCGCCCGTGATCATGTTCTTCACATAGTCCGCGTGGCCCGGGCAGTCGACATGCGCATAGTGCCGGTTCGGCGTCTCGTACTCGACATGCGACGTCGAAATCGTGATGCCGCGCGCCTTCTCTTCCGGCGCCTTGTCAATCTGGTCGTACGCCGTGAACGTCGCCCCGCCAGCTTCCGCCAACACCTTCGTGATCGCCGCCGTCAGCGACGTCTTGCCGTGGTCAACGTGACCAATCGTCCCAATGTTGCAATGCGGCTTCGTACGTTCAAACTTCTCTTTGGCCATCTATATCCACCTCTCATGGCCGGGCATTTGCGCGGCTCCAAACCGGCGGCTGGTTACTCAAAAAAACGGCCCTGTTCAAGTGATAGGTTCTGGGCCAATCTTGCCAATCATGCCGGGAGAAGCCCTATCTAGTAAGGCAAACAAGAAGATCAATCGGGAGACGCCATGACATCCGCAACGAGCGCAACGGCCGCCAATCCAGCCGGCCAGCCGACCACCCCAGCCCTGCCGCAAGGAAAGCCGGAAGCGCTGGGCCTCTCCCGCACCCGCCTCCAGCGCATGTCCGACGCCTTCAAGCGCGACATCGACAAGGGAACCACACCGGGCGTGACGGTGATGGTGGCGCGGCGCGGCCAGATCGGCTGGTTCGACGCGCTGGGCCGGCAAGGCCCCAACTCCGACGCCCCGATGCGTCACGACAGCATCTTCCGCATCTTCTCGATGACCAAGCCGATCGTCTCAGTCGCGATCATGACGCTGTTCGAGGAAGGCCGGCTGCTGCTGGACGATCCGCTGACCAAATTCATTCCGGAATTCGCCGGCCAGAAGGTGGCGGTCGAAAAGGACGGTAAGCTGGAATTGGTCCCCCTCGCCCGCGCGATCACCGTTCAGGACCTGCTGCGCCACACCTCCGGCATCACCTATGAGCACACCGGCAACGGGCCGGTCCACAAGATGTATCAGGAGTCGCGGCTGCGCAGCCGCAAGATCGACAATGCCGAACATGCCCGCATCGTTGCCAGTCTGCCCTTGATCTGTCAGCCCGGGACCGAATGGAACTACAGCCGGTCTACCGACATCCTCGGCCGCATTATTGAAGTCGTCTCCGGCCAGACGCTCGGCACTTATCTCGCCGAGCGCATCCTGGCGCCGCTCCGCATGACCGAAACCGGCTTTCATACCAGCGCCGACAACAAGGATCGCCTCACTGAGCCGTTCGCGAAGGACCCGTGGACCGGCGATGCCGTCAAACTGTTCGACATGACCGAGAAACCCGCGATGGAATCCGGCGGTGGCGGATTGGTCTCGACGACGATGGATTATGCGCGCTTCTGCCAGATGCTGCTCAACGGCGGCACGCTCGAGGGCGAACGCATCATCGGCCGCAAGACGCTGGCCTTCATGGCGTCGGATCACCTCGGGCCGACGCTGCCGCGCAACGGCACCTTACTGACGCCGGGCCACAGCTTCGGGCTCGGCTTCTGCGTCCGAACCGACGAAGGCATGGCGTCCGTGACCAGTTCGGCCGGCCAGTTCTTCTGGAGCGGCATCGCGGGAACCTTCTTCTGGATCGACCCGAAGGAGGACTTGTTTGCGATCTTCATGTCGCAAGGACCAGGCCAGCGCGAATACTTCCGCAACGTCATTCGCAATCTGGTCTATGCGGCGGTGGACTAAGGGGCTTGTGCGCTCAGGACGCGGCGCAGCGTGAAACGATGCACCGCTCCCGGACATAAGCACCTCAACTGATCGTCGCGCCGCCGTCGATCACGATCGTCTGACCGGTCATGAAGTTGCCCGCGGCCGAGCCAAGAAACACGGCCGCGCCTGCGATCTCGTCCGGGATGCCGATACGCTGCAACGGCGATCTTGATGTCGACGCCTTTAGCGTCGCCGGATCGTCCCACAGGGCCTTCGCGAAGTCGGTCTTGATCAGACCGGGGGCGATGCAGTTCACGCGAATGTTGTGGGGACCATACTCGCAGGCAAGATTGCGCGCGAGTTGCATGTCCGCGGCTTTGGAAATGCAATAAGCGCCGATCACCGTCGACCCCTTGAGGCCACCGATCGATGACACAATGATGATCGAGCCGTCCTTGCGCGCGATCATCTGCGGCACCACCATGCTGGTCAGCCAGTTGTTGGCCACAATGTTGTTATTGAGGATCTTGGCGAACTGCTCATCGGAAATCTCGGCCATCGGGCCGTAATAGGGATTTGAGGCGGCGTTACAGACCAGGACGTCGATCCTGCCGAAGGTCTTGTTGGTCTGATCGACGAGATTCTGCAGATGTTCCCTGCTGGAAATATTGGCGGCGATGGCCACCGCCTTACCCTTGCCGAACTTGTCGTTGATCTCCTTGGCAACCTGATCGCAGACATCCTGCTTGCGCGACGAGACCACGACGTTTGCCCCATGCTCGGCCATCCGCTCGGCGATGGCGCGGCCGATGCCGCGCGTCGAACCGGTGATGACGGCGACTTTTCCCGACATATCGAACAGGGTCATGCACTTTCTCCCAGATGTTCTGTTTGGTGATTGACAACTGCAGGCTGGTCTAGGCCAGTTTCGTTTCGCGCGAGGGCTCGGCGCCGGACGGCTGATGCATGGCGGCATGCGACGCGTCGGCGATCCACGGCTGCTGATTGACCATCGGAATGCGCCAGCCGCTGTGGCCATCGCTCGCCAGATGATCCAGCCGCGTCACCGAAACATTGTCGATGGTAAAGGCCAGACCGCGTTCCGGTTGATCGCCGAGCGCGACGCCAAGAGCCGCCTTGATGGTGCCGCCATGCGCGACCACGACAACATCGCCACCGGCATGCGCCAGGTTAATTCGCTCGATCGCGCCTTTGACTCGATTGTAGAGATCCATGAAGCTTTCACCGCCCGGCGCGGGATCGTCGATCGGAGCGAACCAGTAACTGCCAACAGCGATGGGACGGCTCGCGAAAAACGCGGCGCGGTTGAGCCCTTGCCATTCGCCAAGGTTCTGTTCGGCGAATGCCGCATCATGCAGCATCGCCTCCGGCTGCGGATAGCCTGCCTGCCACAAGGCAGCGGCAGTCTGATGCGTCCGTTTCAGATTGCTCGCGAACCATGTGGCACGTCGCGGCAAAATCCGCGCGACCGCTTCGAACACCACGCGGTCGCTGCAATCGCAGCCGATATCGGTCTGCCCATAAATGCAGCCGCCGTCCTCGCGCACCGGCGCGTGACGCACCCACCACCAGCGCGTCGCCACCACTCCTGCCGGAATGCTGTGTTGCGCCACAAACGGCGGCTGCGAAGAATTGGACATGGCAAAAGCCCTTCAATACTGTTCAACTCGGGTACTGCGGTAAGTGAGATATAGCGGGATCATAAGTCAACGCTATGTCCAACATGGCAGCATGCACGACGCCGCTTCAAACATTGTATGAATTCCATCGCACGGCAATCGAACAGCTACGGAGAGTTTCATGGGTCGCCTCGAAGGCAAATCGGTCATCATCACCGGCGCAGGCAGCGGCATCGGTCGCGCCGCTTCGCTGCTGTTCACGAAGGAAGGCGCCAAGCTGATCGCCGTCGACCGGACCGACGGTGTGAATGAAACCGTGGAGCAGGTGCGCAAGGCAGGGGGCACCGCCGAAGCCGTGATGGCCGATGCCGGCGCGGAGAAAGATGTCATTGCATTCATCGACAAGGCGTTATCGGCCTATGGCAAACTCGACGCAATCTGGGCCAATGCCGGCATCAGCGGCGGTCTAGTGCCGCTCTCGGAGCAGACCGTGGAGCATTGGCAGGAAATCCTGCGCATCAATCTGATCGGCCCGTTTCTCGCCGTGAAATATGCGATCCCGCACATGACCAAGCAGGGACATGGTTCGATCGTCTGCACCGCGTCGGTCGCGGGTCTGAAATCCGGCGCCAGCGGCCATCCTTATGCTGCATCGAAGGCCGGCGTCATCAGCTTGGTTCAGACCACGGCCTATTCATTGTCAGGCACCGGCGTGCGCATCAACGCGGTCTGCCCCGGCCTGATCGAAACCGGCATGACCAAGCCGGTGTTCGACCGCGCCAAGGAGCGCGGCACCCAGGACAAGATCGGTCAGCTCAACCCGCTCAAGCGCGCCGGCCAGCCGCACGAACTCGCCGCGATGGGCCTGTTCCTCGCCAGTGACGAAGCCTCCTATGTCAACGGACAGGCATTCCCGGTCGATGGCGGCCTCACCGCTTCGATGCCCTATACGGGCAAGCCGATCTAGTGGTCCAATTCTAACATTCCCATGCCGCTGCGGCTGGCAAGTTTTGCAAATGTTAGAATTAAAGGACCACTAGCAATTATCTGTTTCGAGTGAAGTTCTGGATTGACATTCGCTTCTCGAATTCGCGGCAAGGTGAGTAGCGAATGTCAAATCCACTTCACTAGTCCGCGATCAATCCGGCGGCTGGCTCGAGGCGCTGGCCGCCGGGCGCGCACTGTCCCGGATGCGCTCGCGATAGAGCGCATAAAGACCGGAGCCGACGATGATCGCGGCCCCGATAATCATCGCGGCATCGGGCACTTCGCCGAAGACCACGTAGCCGATCAAAGTCGCCCAGATCAGCGCGGCATAACGGAACGGCGCGACCGCCGAAATATCGCCGATGCGCAGTGACAGGATGATGCAGTTGTAGCCGATCGGCAGCAGGATCGCCGCAGCCACCAGCAGCGCCATCGTGGGTGGCGACATCGGCATCCAGCCGCCGAGCGGATGCAGCAGCACGGCGCCGGCCGTGCCGACCGAAATCGTCGTCAAAAGCGTGATGAAGAGCGAGGGAATTTCCTTCGGAATGCGCTTGGTCGCGAGATCGCGCACCGCGCAGAATATCACCGAACACAGCGCCAGCAGCGAAAACTGATTGAAGCCCGCGACGCCGGGGCGGACGATGATGAGCACGCCGATGAATCCGGCGGTGATCGCGAGCCACCGACGCCAACCGACCTGCTCGCCGAAGACCATCACCGCGCCGAGCGTCACCGCCAGCGGCAGCGCCTGAAAAATCGAATAGATATTGGCCAGCGGCAGATGGGTGATCGCCGCCAGAAAGCAGACCGCGCCGCCGATCTCGCCGATCACGCGCAACGCCACCGGCGCGATGAACAGCGTCCGGATCGGCCGCATCGCGCCGTTTCGAATCGCAAGCATTCCGATCAGCAGCATGGCGATCGCGCCGCGCACGAAAATCACCTGTCCGAAATTGATCTCGAACGACACGAACTTGGTGATCGCATCGTTCATGGCGAAACACGCCGTGGCGATCACCATGAACAGATTGCCGCGAAGATTGGGGGAAAGAGCCACGATGAGGTCAGGTCCGGCGCGCGGGCGGCGCGCCAACGGGCACGTCAAAACAGGGGCGGATAGAATCGAGGTGCGATCCGGATCGGACCGCACCTCGGAATATTGCGTTATTTCGCGCCGGCCTTTTGCGCGTATTCCCAAGCCGCCTTGGCGAGGGGGACGGTCCGCTTGGCGGATTCCATCGCCTTGGCGCTGGCCGCTGTGCCGTCGCGAATCCGGCCGGCGATGCCCTGCGTAATGCACGCGAGGCGGAACAGATTGTAGGCAAAGTACCAGTTGAAATCCGGCACGCTGTCGCCCGTCATGTTGCAATAGATCGCAGCCGCCTCATCCATGCTCGGAATGTTGAGCGCCTTGAGATCGATATTGGCAAGCCCCGGCATCGTCCACTGCATCAGCAGATAGGTGAAATCCGCCATTGGATCGCCGAGCGTCGACAGCTCCCAATCCAGCACGGCCTGCACGCGCGGTTCCGTCAGATGAAAAATCATGTTGTCGAGCCGGTAGTCGCCATGCACCACCGAGACCCGCCGCTGCTCCGGCAACGTGCTCGGCAGCCACTCGATGAGCCGCTCGACTTCTGGAATGTGCTGGGTTTCCGAGGCCCGATACTGCTTGGTCCAGCGGTCGACCTGTCGTGCGAAATAATTCCCCGGCTTACCGAAATCACCGAGGCCGATGGTCTGCGGATCGAACTGGTGCAGCTTGGCAAGCGTTTCGATCTTGCTCGTGAAAATCGCGCGGCGCGCCTCCGGGAGCTGACTTGGCAGCGCGGGATCCCAGAACACGCGCCCCTCTTCCATCGACATGACGTAGAACGCCGCCCCGATCACCGCATCGTCGTTGCAGAGCGCGTAGGCCTTCGCGACCGGGAAACCCTGCTTGCCGAGCGCGGCGATCACCCGGAACTCGCGATCCACCGCGTGTGCGGACGGCAATAGCTTGCCGAACGGCTTGCGCCGCATCACGTAAGAACGGCCGGGAGTATCGAGCCGATAGGTCGGGTTGGACTGTCCGCCCTTGAACTGCAAGACCGTCAGCGGCCCTGCATAACCTTCGACGTGGCTCTGCATCCAGCTATCGAGGCGAATCTCATCAATCCGATGGCGTTCCTCAACAGGCTTGGTGCCCGAAAACTCTTCGTCGCTTCTCACGCCTTCTGCCAAAGTGGCGCTCCCTTGGTTCGTCCCTTGGTCTCGTGCTTAGGCATCGACCCGCGGGAGCGCCATATGGATCACCCGCTACTTCGAAGCCGCCTGATTGGCATACTTCCGAAGTTCAAGTCTGGCAATGGCGCGATTGTGCACCTCATCCGGACCGTCCGCCAAACGAAGCGTGCGGACATGGGCGTAAGAGTTGGCGAGGCCGGCGTCGTCGGAGACGCCAGCGGCGCCGAAGGCCTGGATCGCATGATCGATGATCTTCAGCGCCATGTTCGGCGCGGCCACCTTGATCATGGCGATCTCGAGCTGCGCCGTCTTGTTGCCGACCTTGTCCATCATGTCGGCGGCCTTGAGGCACAGCAGCCGGTTCATCTCGATATCGATGCGCGCTTCCGCAATGCGCTGCTCCCACACCGAATGCTCGATGATCTTCTTGCCGAAGGCGACGCGTGACGACAACCGCTTGACCATTTTCTCCAGCGCCTCCTCGGCCTTGCCGATGGTGCGCATGCAGTGATGGATACGGCCCGGACCAAGGCGGCCCTGCGCGATCTCGAATCCCCTGCCCTCGCCCAGCAGCAGATTGCTCACGGGGACGCGGACGTTCTCGAACAGCACCTGCGCATGGCCGTGCGGCGCGTCGTCGTAACCGAATACCGGCAGCATCTTCTCGATGGTGATGCCCTTGGTATCCATCGGCACCAGGATCTGCGACTGCTGCTGATGGCGCGCCGCGTTGAAATCGGTCTTGCCCATCAGGATGCCGATCTTGCAGCGCGGGTCGCCGGCGCCGGACGACCACCACTTACGGCCATTGATGACGTAATGGTCGCCGTCGCGCTCGATGCGGGTTTCGATGTTGGTCGCGTCAGACGAAGCAACCGCCGGCTCGGTCATCAGAAACACCGATCGGATCTTGCCATCCATCAGCGGACGCAGCCATTGGCGCTTCTGCTCCTTGGTGCCGTAACGCATCAGCACTTCCATGTTGCCGGTGTCGGGCGCCGAGCAGTTGAACACTTCCGACGACCAGCTCACACGTCCCATCTCTTCTGCCAGCGAAGCGTATTCGAGATTAGTCAGGCCCGCGCCGCGGAATTCGTCGTCCTCATGCTCGGACGGCGGCATGAACATGTTCCACAGCCCTTCCGCGCGGGCCTTCTCCTTCAATTCCTCGAGAATGGGAATCGTCTTCCAGCGATCGCCTTCGGCATCCTGCTTCCGATAAATCGGCTCGGCCGGACGTACATGTTTGGTCATGAACGAACGCACGCGGTCGAGCCATTCGCGCTGACGGTCAGACATAGTGAAATCCATCGGTGGATCCTCGCGGTTGTCTTGAAACAGGAAACGCCAGCGCGCCGACGACCGATCATCAAGGCCGCGATGCGACAGCGGCCGCGAACTTCAGACTTGCGCCTTGACACTCGCGGCAATGAAACGATAGTTTCATACAACTGTTTGAAATGCAACTGCCCACGTGAGGACACGACACGTCCGGCTTCCTTCGGACCAGGTGACACCGGCGACATGGCCACAGACCGCACCCGATCTGCCATTCTGAACGCTGCCGAGCAGCTATATGCCGAACGGGGCTTTTCGGATGTGACGCTGCGCGACATCGTGGCGGCTGCCGGCGTCAACCTCGCGGCGGTGAATTACCATTTCGGATCCAAGGACGAACTGATCGCCGAATTGTTCGTGACGCGGAGTATTGCGACAAACCGCGAACGCTTGAACGAATTGAAGGCGGCTGAGGAAGCCGGTGGCGGGCGGGCCGCGATCGATGCGGTGATCCGCGCCCTCGTGGGCCCGACGCTTCGCGGCTGCCTTGGGCCCGATCAGCAACGCACCACTGCGGCGCAATTCATGATCCGCGCCTCGATCGAGGCGGTGCCGCCAATCCGCAAGATTCGCAATCGCGAAATCAGTCACTTGCGCCGCTTTGCGGTGGCGATGCAGCGCTCCCTTCCCGACGTCGCCGAAGTCGATATCTACTGGGGTCTGCACTTCGCGCTGGCCATGGCCCACCAGACCATCCGGGATCGCGAGCGGCTCGAGAAGCTCTCCAACGGACTATGCGATCTCGACGATGTGGAGGCGATCATCGCGCGCGTGGTCTCGGCGGCCGCGACGGCATTGATCATGCGCCAGCCGGAGACAACCAAGCCGAAGGCGCAGCGCGCCTGACATCATACGAGCGATGAACGCGTCAGGCGCTGCCTCGTCCTAGGCCAGCGAGATGACCGACTGTTCGTAATTTCCGGAGCCCATACTGCCGGCCTCGAAAATTTCGTGACGGGCAATCCAATCGAACGAGCGCTCAAACACATCCTTGCTGTAGGGCTCGAAAACGATCCGCTCGCCGGGCCCCCAGCGGCGCGTATCCATGTCGGCATGGAAACGCTCCGGAAACTCCATCTTGTAGTAGTGCGTATATTGCTCGGGGCGCAGATCGATATCGCGCTGCGCGCGCCGCAGCGCCTGGAAGTACTTCCGAACGTCATTCATGTCCGGATCGCCGTTGACCATCGCGCCGATCATGAATGTCGTATCGATGACCTTGCGGTAGCCCAGTTGTTCCGCGAAATAATACGGCCCGCCGAACAGCGTCGCCGCCTCCGACGCACGATCAAAGAATGCCTCCATACGATGGAACAGCATTCCCTCGTCGAAGGAGAGTTTGATCTGCTCCGGCGCCAAATAGGATTCCAGCGCCTGGATGGTGGCATAGTGGCTCCCGGACTGATAGCCGACCGAAACCGGAATGTTGGCGAGATCCGCTGGAGACCTGATCTTTGAATCGGGATGCACGAAAATCCCCGACGGCGCGACCGAATAGGCATCTGCAAACAATTTAGTATGGCCACGCGACGCGGCGACGTTGACCGTCCAGTGACAGGCGCAGGTGATGTTCGACTCCCTGCCCTTCTCGATGCTTTGAAACGCACCGCTGTAGCCTGACGTGGCGTGATGCGCCCCGCCCGTCGAGCGGATGAATTCCTTGAATTCGTAATCAAGGCCTTCGTCGCGGAAATAGCCCTTTTCCTCGGCGACCCATTCCTGCAGGCGGAAGTGCGGTTCAATCTTGAACTTCGGCATGTCGACCTCCCGATCTCTTATTTGCAACATCACGATGTAGCTTGATCTTGACGCCAGGCTAACGGGGGGCCGATGCTGTGGCGATGTCGGAAGCGGAATAAATACCATGCCGGAACGGAATATGGACGACATCCAGCTTCGCGACCTGCGCGTCCTTGAGATCATTCTTGCGCAGGCCAGCCTTACCCGCGCCGCAGCCTTGCTTGACACCACGCAACCGACGCTGAGCAAATCGCTGGCGCGATTGCGGGCCCATTTCGATGACCCGCTTCTGGTGCGCGACGGCCAGCGCATGCGACTCACGCCACGTGCCACGGCGCTGCAGGCCCCGCTGCGCGAACTATTGCGCGATGCTGACAATCTGGGCAGGCCCGGCGCGGCCGCGTTCGACCCGACCTCATCGGCCCGCATGTTCCGGCTGCTGTTGAGCGATGTCGGCATGATCCGGTTTCTGCCGCCGCTGACCGCCTATCTCGCGAGTGCAGGCCCACGGCTGCGGCTCCGCGCCGTGCCGCTCGACTCGCATGATTTCGAGAGCCGGCTCGCGAGCGGAGGCGCCGACCTGGCGCTCGGGACCTATGCCAAGGCGCCCCGCAATCTGCGCCGCCAGTATCTCTACTCGGATGGCTACGTCAGCGTCGTGCGGCAGGATCATCCACAACGCCAACGCCTCGCCAGGCGAGGCCCCTTCTGCGCGGCCCAGCATATCGTCGTCACCGCATCGGAAACCGGACATACCGCGCATCAGATCGCTCAGGATACGATCGAGGCAGCAATCGCGCCGGACCGCGTTCTGCTCAGGCTTCCGAGCTTCATCGCGGCGGCGCTTGTCGCTGCGGAGACTGATGGCGTGGCGACACTGCCGGCGGTCGTCGCCAGTTCAATGGCCGGCCACCTGCGTCTTGCGATCTTCAAAACGCCGATCGCGATGCCGTCCATTTCAGTGGCGCAATATTGGCACGAGCGTTATCACAACGACCCCGCGCATCGCTGGCTGCGGCAAACCTGTTTCAGATTGCTTGGCCGGTCGGGTCGGACGAACGGTGCAAATTGAGCCGCGGGAGCAGATGGAGCGGGTGAAGGGAATCGAACCCTCGTATTCAGCTTGGAAGGCTGCTGCTCTACCATTGAGCTACACCCGCTAACTGCGACTAGCGCGCTGATTTGATTGCCATTGTTGGCATCAGAACGCAAGCCGCAAAACCAGCGGAGAAGAACGAAATGGTTCCAAACGGAGATTTTGAGCCCAAAAGTCCCGTAAAAAGTCCCGCACAGAATCACGCTCTGTTCCGCCTCCCCCGTTCACGTTCATGGGGGTGGCATGAGCGGCTATGACATCGCCTCAAAGCTAGACGCTTTCGCCCATAGGCGCGGATTCATTGAACCACCGGCCTACTACATCGTCGGCGAATTCAACCTCAAGGAACGCAACGGCAAGTCTGTCTATTCCGATGAGGCGCATCTGTGGTGTCGTGAATGCGCCGAGAAATTGCTTAAGAAGGCGCATCGGCTGATGCCGAAAGAAAGGCGCGAGGACCATTTCATCTGCGCCACGGACGCGGACAACGAGGATACGTGCCCGCATTGTATGGCATGTGGCGAAACGCTTCGTGGGACGGTTTCAAGCTACTGTGTCGAGGAAGAACTGGCGCACTATACCGAGAACCCCATCACCCCAGATAGCAAGATCAATTCGCGCCAAGCTGTAGAGTTGGCGATGGTTATGCGCGCTGCTGGCGAAGATGAGGAAGTCTTGACTGTCGGGAGAGCGGCCCTCATAGCCATCGCCAAAGCCGAAAGGCCGTGCCCATGACCACCTGGCAGGATATCGGGACGGCGCCAACCAACGAATACGTGCTCGTATTCTGTCCGGATGCTGAGGAAAGTTCTCGCATTATGATTTGCGGGCGGCTCGTGTTCGAGGGCGACCCCGAACCGCCTGAATGGTACGAACTCAATTGCGATCAACGAACTGGACCTCTCGACGTTGACCCAACCCACTGGATGCCTCTCCCCTCCCCGCCCTCCAAGGAGGGGGAGTGATGCGGGTGCTGGTTTGTGGCGGTCGCCGCTTCAATGACGCTCTGACGCTCGGCTCGTGGCTGGGCGGCATCCACAAGAACAACGGGCCTATCACGCTGCTCATCGAGGGCGGCGCGCCCGGCGCGGACTTCATGGCTCGAAAGTTTGCTGAATGGGCCGGAATCCCGACGCAGACATTCGAGGCCGAATGGAGCCGCTACGGTCGAAAGGCTGGACCGCTCCGAAACAAGCGCATGATCGAGGAAGGAAAGCCGGATTTGGTCGTGGCGTTTGAGGGCGGCAAAGGCACCGCCGACATGGTCCGGCAAGCTGAGGCGGCAGGAATCCGCGTCCTACGGGCCACCAAGATCACGACGGTGCACTGAACACCGATCCGGGCTAGGATGGAGAGAGAATGGCAATGAGTGCTGTGATTGTCCGCAAGAACGACGACGGGACCGTTGATGAGGTTGTCGCGAAGGGCTGCTCAGTCCATCTTGAGCAAATGGACGGGTCTGGTTTCTACATCGGGATCATGGCGTCTGATGACACCTACTGGCAGTTCTGGGTCGGCGCCAGAAACGGAAGATCGCTCGTGGATCTAAAGCACACGGAAACGAGCCCGGCATGACCCCCTGGCCCCACGTCACCAACAAGCCCCGCCTCGGCTATGTCGCGGAGCACGGCTCCAAGAACAGGCCGGCGAAGGAGAGCAAGTGATGCTCGGAAAGCTGCTCAACTTCCGACGCCGCACCAAATCTAAATATGCCGACGACAAGGCCGTGGACGACTTTACGCGCGTCCTGGATCAGGTATTTGCCGAGCCTGACAAAGCCGGTGAACACCTGGACAAACTCG
>Ga0182793_1001681_pt1 | contig 13348 bp, 12 predicted proteins | sample Passage237A_FD_130498 | JGI IMG/M metagenome (GOLD analysis project Ga0182793, IMG submission 130498) | Cellulose adapted compost microbial communities from Newby Island Compost Facility, Milpitas, CA, USA - Passage2 37A (version 2) (version 2) ... | reverse complement strand
TCGCCGCGCAGGGCGCGCGGCTGCTGGTGGAGACGCTGGACCGGCTGGAGGCGGGGGGTCTGACTCCGACGCCGCAGGACGCGGCGGGCATGACCTACGCCTCGCCGGGGACGCGGGCGGGTGGCCTTCTGGACCCGGCGGCGGAACCCGCAGCGGTGCTGGAGCGGCGCGTGCGCGGCACCTCTCCCCGTCCGGGTGCGTTCCTGGACCTTGCCGGGAAGCCCATCAAAGTGCTGGAGGCGCGCGTCGAAACCGACGCAGGCGGTGCGGCGCCCGGGACCGTGGCCGCCCTCACCCGCGAGGGTATCCGGATCGCAGCAGCCGATAATACGGCGCTTCTGCTCACCCGCGTTCAGCCCGCCAGCCGCGGGGCGATGGCCGCGGCGGACTTTGCGCGGGGCGCGCGCCTGGCCGTGGGTGACCCGGCGACGCGCCCCGCAGAGTAGTCCCCTACTTCAGACTGGCGAACCGCTTCTCGATCGCGTCCCAGTCCAGCGTGTTCCACCACGCCTTCAGGTAGTCTGCGCGCTTGTTCTGGTACTTCAGGTAGTACGCATGCTCCCATACGTCGTTGCCGAGGATGGGGAAGCGACCGCCGTACTCCTTCATCAGCGGGCTATCCTGGTTCGGCGTGGAGATGACCTCCAGCTTCCCGCCGGAGTCCGCCACCAGCCATACCCAGCCCGAGCCGAACCGCTTCGCCCCGGCATCGTTGAACAGCTCCTGGAACTTCGCGAACGAGCCAAACGTGGCGTCGATGGCGCGGCCCAGGTTCCCCTTCGGCGCTCCGCCGCCGTTCGGCTTCATCAGGGTCCAGAACATCGTGTGGTTGACATGGCCGCCCCCGTTGTTGCGTACCGCGGTGCGGATGCTCTCGGGGATCTCGTCCAGCATCTTCAGCAGCTCGTCCGGCGACTTGCCCGCCAGCTCCGGCGCCTTCGCCACCGCATCGTTCAGGTTCTTCACATAGGCCGCGTGATGGCGGTCGTGATGAATCTCCATCGTGGTGCGGTCGATGTGCGGCTCCAGCGCATCGAAGGCGTAGGGCAGCGGCGGCAGTTTGTACGGCCCCGCGGCCTCCTGCCGCAGCGCACTACTGCCGCCCGCAGCGGCAGCAGCGGTGCGCGCCGCTCCGGAGAGAGTGCTCACGGCCACCGGGGCCAGGAGCGCCGCCCGCAATATGCCACGCCGAGAAATGGTGCCTGTCATGTTCAGTACTTACCTCGCTACGAACTACTTGGCGACGGTAAAGCGGTCGCGCTCCTTGCCCGTGGCGTCGATCTGGCGCACGGTCAGGGTGCGGCCCTTTACGTCAAATACGGTAAACGAGTGGGTGTCCGCGACGTACTTCGCCGTAAACGGCTGGTGCGACGCCTCATCTTTCTGCTGGCCGCGGTCGTACAGCGCGCCGCCGCCCGCCCCCGTCACTAGGTAGATTACCCCGTTTGGTCGCGTTCGCGTTTCCCCATCGAACTCCCGATCCAGCGCCCACTCCCCCGCCACCCGGCCGCCGCGCCCTACAAAGTTGCCGTCCAGCCCCCGAATGGCCTGGAACTGCATCGGGAACGTCCGCTGGTAGTTGTGCACATGGCCGGAGATGACCAGATCCACCCGGTACTTCTCAAAGAGGTCGCTCAGCACCCGCATCCACTGCTCCTCCTGGTGCTTGCGGGACGAGTGGAACGGCGGCACGTGCAGCCCCACGAACCGCCATGCGGCGTTCTGCGCCCCCGCCAGGTCCTTTTCCAGCCAGGCCCGCAGTTCGGGGTTCGTCCAGTCCATGTAGTAGTTGGAGTCCAGCACCGTGAAGTGGGCGTTGCCGTAGTCGAACGAGAAGGTGGCGCCGCGGGGGTATGCCTCCCCGGACGCCTTCGCCAGCGCCGCCTTGGCCCCCTCGGACCCGCGCACCGGGGGCGTAAAGCGCCCGCCCGGCGTCAGCGCCGGGCCGTTGAGCGGCTGTGACCAGTAGTAGTAGTAGGCCAGCCCATCCGGCCATCTCCCCAGGTTCGCGTACGTGAGGTCATGGTTGCCGGAGATGCCCACAAACAGAGTGGAGCGCAGCAGCGGCGCCCCGATTTTGGGCTCGGCGGTGTCGGCGTTGTAGATAGGGAAGAAGCGGGAGCGGTACTCAGACGCCCGCCCACGGTCGTACACGATGTCGCCGGTCACCAGCACGAAGTCCGGCTTCGCCAGGAACGTCTGGTGGGCGACTCGCTTCTGCCCCGGTGTCCCCTCCGCGCAGTCGCCGAAGGCGACGAACCGGAACGCCCCGTCGTCGGAGCCGTCTGCGGTCTTCGGGGCGAGGGCGCGGGCCGTGAACACCGGCTTGCCGCCCTTCAGCACCCGATAGTCGAAGTTCAGACCGGGCTCCAGGCCATCGAGAACAGCGCGCACCACTGTATGCGCCGGAACGCCCCCCACAGCGACGCGGCGGGAGGCGAGGGGCTGCCCGGACTTCCGCCATGCCGGCTTACCCGGCGTCCGAAGTTCCACGGCCCAGCCGTCGGCGGACGCCTCCTTTACGTGCCAGAGCAGTTCGAGAGTCCCTCGCGCCCCGGTGCCCAACTGGAGGTACGGCAGGGTGAAGAACGTATCCTGGGGTGTCGCCACCTTCTCCAGGGCAGGAAGCGCCGCGGGAGCGGCGGTCTGCGCCGGAGAAGCGGCCGGCGAGGGACTACCGGATGTGGAGCCGGTGCCGGGCGCGGGACAGCCGGCGAGGGCGATCGGAGCGAGGGCAAGCAGGGAAAGCAGAAAGCCTTGTCGGCGCAGCACGGGCGGGTTGTCTCCTGGCGGGGCTTGAAGGCAGTGGAAGCCTACCGGTAGAATATCACGGTCACAACGTCGCTGGCCCGGGAGCCGGAAGAGCACGAAACCATGCCCGAAGAAACGGACCGACGCATCGTCGAGGAGATGTGGACCCAGGCACGCAACGAGCCGCTGACGCTCGCACCGCTACTTCCGTTCGGCTTCGTCGACCGGGAGCGCTACCGCCGGCGCGTTGGATCGGTCGTTTTGGAGTTCACGCTGGACGCCGACCCGCAAACGGGCGTCTGGTCCTACGAGTTGGCGATCTTAGACGCGGAAGGGGCGACCCTGGACAACGAGGTAGTGGAGTACTGGCTCCACGCGTTTTTTGGGCGTGAGTCGTTCCTGGCCGCCCGTCGCAACTTCCTGTTGACCGGAGAGGCACGCTTTACGTTCCCCTACAGCCATCGTACGGGCGGCCAATAAGGTCTGCGACACCTTTGCACCAAAAAACGCGAGATTCGTGAAACTTTCGGTTTCAGGGCGATGTCTGACGCAGAGGAAACACCTGCGTAGCCCTTCCGTGATAAGGTTTACGGGAAGGCGGACGTGGGGTAATGCCTTGGAGACACCCATAGGGGCACGTCACTAGGCGTTACCCATCGAGCAGGTCGTTCCCAACTTCACAGAAGCGCTTTGACACTCTCAGAGCGTGTCTGTATCTAGGTTCCGGCGGCATTGCCCGTCGCATCGGGCAGAATAAGGTCTGTGGTAGCAGGCCATACGGACGGTAGAAGCAGGGCAGCGAAGGATCACGAAGGGCAGGCGCAACCCGGTGCGGGTGCGTGTGACGGACGTCGAAGGCAACATGGAAACTTCGCCACCCCGTCGTGCGTGAACGCCCCGAGAAGGCCCCTCCCTCGTCTCTCTCCTCCCCTGATGCTCCGTCGCGTGGGCACGGCTCCCGCGACCCTATCTCTCCCCTGGCACGGGACTGCCGGGACATCGGGCAGCCAAAGTCGGATGGGGTGTCGTTCTTCACCACCTCTGACTCAATTATTTGGGAGGAAAGAGCATGAAAAAAGCCTCGCTTTTGGCGAGTGCAGCCATCGCTACGGTGGCTATGGCCGCGATCCCGGCCTTCGCGCAGAACGCTCCGGCGTCCTTCGCGGACGTCCCGGGCGATCACTGGGCCTACGGGTCGGTCGAGAAGCTGCGCGACCGCGGCATCGTGATCGGCTACCCGGACCAGACCTATGGCGGCAAGCGCGCTATGACGCGCTACGAGTTCGCCGTGGCGATCGCTCGCCTGCTGGACCAGATCCCCACCAGCACCGCGGCTCAGGCCCCGGACCTCAGCAACTACGTCACCAAGGATGCCCTGCAGCAGGCGCTTGGCGGCTTCGCCTCCAAGTCGGATGTTGCCGAGCTGCGCCGCCTGATCGACGAGTTCAAGCCTGAACTCGCCGCCCTGGGTATGCGCGTGGATCGCCTTGATCAGCGCGTGAACGACCTCGAGAAGCGCGTCGGCGCCATCGAGGAGGCGCTGAAGCGGGTGCAGATCGGCGGGCAGATCAACTTCATGGCCCGCGGCAACCACCGCACCAGTACGGACATCCAGACCCCGTCCGGCACCATCACCTCGGACAGCGTGGTGGACCAGAACGGCTTTGCGGTCACGGGCCAGCCCCGCGGCGGCATCCTGCAGGACACCCGCGTTCTGCATGACCTAGACCTGAACATCAAGGCGCGCCTGTCCGAGACCGCGACCGCCGAGGCCGTGGTGAACTTCGGTAACTACCTGCCCTACCTGAACGGGGTCACGTCCTTCACGGGCGTCCGCTCTGACCGGGGCGGCGTGAACTTTGTGAACCAGAGCCAGGATGTCACGGTCTACAAGCTGGCCGTCAACGTCCCGGTGAAGCTCTTCGGCGGCAGCGCCGCGGACTTCAACGTGGGCCGCATCCCGTTCCAGACCACGCCGTACACGTTCAAGCAGATCGACGTGGACGCGTACTTCCACAACGACAAGACGGATCTGGGCAACATCCCGGTGGATGGCGCCACCCTCGGCCTGAAGTTCGGCGGCCTCGCGCTGACCGGTTTCGCGGCCAAGACGGACCCGATCAAGTACGTCTCCAACGCGTTCGGCCGGTTTGACCCGTACGCCTACGGCCTGTTCGCCGGCGCCGCCCGCCCCTGGGCGAACGGTGGCCTGAACGGTGGCCTGAGCGGCGTGAACCGCCCGCTGCAGTCGCCGATCTCCCCCGACACCAACGGCGCGATGTACGTCGAGCAGATGGCTGGTGGTCGCGTGACCTTCGGCCTCGGCAAGTTCGGTACTATCGGCGGTACGTTCATCGCGATGTCCGGTGTTCCGACCGGCGCCCCGGCGCCCGACGCGGACGACCCGAACTTCGCGAACCCGGGTTCGGCCGCCCGCATCGCGGAGGACCGCGCGTACTTTGACCGCGTCAACGTTTACGGCGCGGACATCACCGGTACGATCGGCCCGGTCCTGCTGAACGGTTCCTACACCAAGTCGGACACCTACGGCGGGCAGGTCGTGGTCCGCAACGGCCAGACCGTCATCGACAACGATGCTGAGAAGAAGATCGGCAGCGACAACGATGCCTGGGATGTGAACGCGGGCGTTAAGTTCGGCGCTCTCTCCCTGGTCGGTGGCTACCGCCAGATCGCTCCCTACTTCGCCGCTCCGGGTTACTGGGGCCGCCTGGGTTCGTTCACGAACCCGACGGACATCAAGGGCCCGTACGTGAAGCTGGACTACGCGCTCGGTGGTAACACCACGATCTTCGGCGAGGGCCACTTCTACGAGGGGACTGGCGATCAGGTCGCCTTCGGCGGTCTGTCCGAAGATGACAAGATCACCAACTTCAAGGCCGGCCTGAAGTTCGGTCTGACCTCCTCGTCGAACGTGGACCTGGGCGTCGAGTTCACCGAGTACGAAGTGCTCGATGCCTTCGGCGCGAACGTGGGTGGTCGCACCAAGCCGCAGGAGATCTTCTACAACATCGGCTACGGCTACTCGTTCAACCCGAGCACCTCGATCAAGTTCCTGTACCAGATCATTGACTACAAGGACAAGGGCAGCGGATTTGACCTGGTGAACGGCAAGGGTGGCGTCGGCGCGGTTCAGTTCTCGGTCAAGTTCTAATCGACCGCGGAACCCCGCACAAACAGAAATCCCCCGGCCAGCAATGGCCGGGGGATTTCGTTTTTGTTGTTGGAGCCGCGTCGGAGAGGCGGAAGCCACCGCCTGCCTTCCGGGACGCCCGTTTCTACGGGCGCGAGGAGGAGCGCAGCATCTGGCGCAGTTCGGGCAGGTTGTTGGTCGCCGCATGCGCCTCGTCCGTGGTGATGGTGCGGCTGGCGTGGAGCTGCTGGAGCGCCTGGTTGAGCGTGTTCATCCCGAAGTGCGCCCCCTCGCGGATGGAGACATACAGCTCCGAAAGGGACTCGCCCTCTTCGATCTGCTTCTTGATGGTGGGCGAGCCGGTCATCACCTCGACCGCGGGGACGCGCCCCACGCCGCTCGCCCGCAGCACCAGCCGCTGCGAGATTACGCCCGCCAGCGTGTTCGCGAGCTGTGCGCGCACCTGGTCGCGCTCATGCGGCGGGAAGGCGTTCAGGATGCGGTCTACGGTCCCCACGGCGGACATCGTGTGCACCGTGGAGATAACCAGGTGCCCGATCTCGGCGGCGCTCAGTGCGATGCGCATGGTGTCCACATCGCGCATCTCGCCGATCACGATCACGTCCGGCGTCTGCCGCATCACCGACCGCAGGGCGGCGGAGAAGGAGACGGTATCCGCACCGACCTCGCGCTGGCTGACCACCGAGTTCTTGTCCTCGTAAACGTACTCGATGGGGTCCTCGATCGTGATGATGTTCGACCGGCGGTTCTCCGCGATGTGGTCTACAAGCGCGGCCAGAGTGGTGGACTTGCCGGAGCCGGTCGGGCCGGTGATCAGGATCAGCCCGTTGGGCTGCATCGCGATGTCCTTGAGCACCTTCGGCAGCAGCAGCGCCTCAATGGAGTACGGGCGCAGCGGGATGATGCGCAGCGCGGCTCCGATCGCACCGCGCTGCAGAAACAGGTTGGCGCGCACGCGCACCAGCCCCGCCACGGTGAAGACAGCGTCCACCTCTTCCTGGTTCAGGAGGCGTTGCATCTGCTGTTCGGCGTTTGCTGCGCCGATCTCGCCCTCATCCACCGCGGCGCTCCCGTGGCGGATCAGGGCGTCCCGGGTCGCCGAGTAGAGAATGGACATTGCCAGTTCGTGCATCTCCGAGAAGGAGACCACTCCCAGGTCCGTGCGGGACTGGATGCGCCCGTCCACGCGTAGCGCGGGCGGCGCGTCTGCCTTAAGGATGAGGTCCGACGCGCGCGACTGCATGGCGACTTCGAGGAGATCGTGGATGCTCTTCATTCCTGACCTGGTAACGTGTGCCGTGTGTTCTTGCGGGGGCGGCGGGGCAGGCCGGCGCGGTTGCCCCGGCTTCTCCCGCTATGCTATAATACCTCTGTTATAGAGGGACGCACACGGGCGCAGGTTCCGCGTTTATGCCCGCCTCCCCCTCTGATCTCCAGGAGCATTTCCCGCCACCTATGGATACTAGCGACTTCCGCAACGGTCTTTCGATCATTTACGAAGGCGACATCTTCACCATCATCGAGTTTCAGCACGTCAAGCCCGGAAAGGGCGGCGCGTTCGTGCGCTCGAAGCTCAAGAACCTGCGCACCGGGGCCACCATTGACAAGACCTGGCGCGCGGGCGAGAAGATGGACCAGGCGATTCTCGATCGCTCGACCATGCAGTTTCTGTACCGCCAGGATGATGAGTTCTTCCTGATGGACATGGAGACCTTCGAGCAGATCTCCGTTCCTGAATCGAAGATCGGGAGCCAGTCCAAGTACTTGAAGGAAAACACCGACGTCCAGGTCGTAAAGCATCGGGAGGAGATCGTGGGCGTCAACGTCCCCGACTTCATGGAACTCCAGATCGTGGAGACCGATCCCGGCGTCCGCGGCGACACGGCGAGCGGTGGCTCCAAGCCCGCCACCCTGGAAGGCGGCGCGGTAATCCAGGTCCCCTTCTTCGTTAACGTAGGCGATAAAGTTAAGGTAGATACCCGCACCGATACATACCTGGAGCGTGTCAAATAATCTGACGTCGCGCCGACCGACCAGAAGACCGTCCGCTCCCCCCGCATCCATCATCGCGGCAATTGGCAGTATCCGTGCGCGGCGTCCGAAGCCATCTGCGCCCTACCGGCCCTCTCAGCAGGGCCGGACGGCGTGCCTCACGTACTCGATACTTCGGGAGATCCTTTGAGCGATGAGCAACGTTGAGCCTTCGGAGCGCGCGTCGAACTCCATCTTTGGCCCCACCCTCTACGGCATTGCCATCCTGATCATGAACCTCGGGTTCATCGTTGCCGGGTTGGCAACGGCCTATCTGGCCTACGGGCTCATCTTCGGCAACCTGGGTGAGTTCGGCCAGGTCGCCGCCAGCGCCGAAAAGACGCGCGTGCTGGCCAATATCGCCCTGGCAGCCAAAGCGCTGACGGCGGGCCTCGCCGTCGGCTCTCTGGGCGCCGCGATCGTGTTCCTGGGCGAGGAGACGGCGGGCTATATCATCCTCGCGGTTGCTGCGGCCATTGGGCTCGGCATCCCCTACGGCTTCACCGCGTTTGGCGGCGAGGCGATGGCTCCCGAGCGCAGCGTCGCCCTTCGCCAGATTTTCACGGCCTTCCTGACCTCTGCCTATGTTCCCGGGGGTATCGGCGGCCTCCTGATCGTCCGGGACATCGTCCTGCGCCTGATCCGCGGCGTGCAGTCCAAGCCCGTCGAGAAGGAGAAGATGGCCTTCGGGACCAACGCCAAGAAGGAGAGTCGCCCTGTGCGACTCAACCTCCTGGGCAAGTGCTGGGAAGGTCCCTACTGCCGCGATTTTATCCGCGTCCACTGCCCCATCTACCACAAGCGGGCCGCCTGCTGGAAGCAGCGCCGCGGCTGCTACTGTGAGGAGGACATCGTCTCGACGGCCGCTGCCAAAGTGCAGGGGGTGCAGTTGGAGATGGCGCCGGACCAGAGGTATAATTTCGCGAACCCGGCCCAGCCGGGCGCTATGGACTCCGGCTCCGCTGCGGCGCCGGTGCGCCGCATCGTGCTGAGCGCCGCGCAGAAGCGCGAGCGCTGCCGGAACTGCATCATTTACAATCAGCACCAGTCCGAAAAGTACCAGCTTCTCATGCCGGTCGTACTGGTCGGCTCGCTGCTCCTGTGCCTGGTGTTCTCCGGAACGCTGCGGCAGTATCTGGGCATGGGCCTGGACGGTCTGGAGACCCTGGTGAGCCGCCTGTCGTTCCTGCCTGGTGACCCGGCGAAGAACGTTGCCATCGGACGCCCGTCGGGCACCGTGGAGTGGGTCCTGGTCGGCGCGATCGCCGTCATGGTCGTCTCGAAGTTGCTCCAGCTTCTGGAGTGGTGCGTGTTCAAACTGAAGATCTAAACCCTTGCCCCTCAACTACGAACAGCTAGAAGCCATCGTGGGGATCCTGCGCGATACCCCCCCGCTGACCGAAATCGAGGTGCGCCACACCCCCGCAGGCGCTCCCCCGGTGACGCTACGCCTGCGGCGGCCCCCGACGGCACGGCGCAGCGGTGGCGGTGGCGGCGGCAGCAGTGCAGGCGCCGCGGCGGGCAGCGTCGCGACCTCCAAGGGGAACAATGGTGGCAGCCGTGCTGCCACCGCTGGCGCGAACGGCGGCGGCGGCGGCGGCGCTGGGACGCGGAGTGCGAGGGCGGGCGAGGGCGGCGACGCGAGCGCGGCGGCTTCCGCTCCGGCAACCGGCGCGGCAGCGGCGGGCATCGGGCTGCCGGACCGGGTGAACATCACCGCGGGCCTGGTAGGAATCTTCCGAGCCCTCCCGCCGGAAAAGCGGGTCACGGCCGGAGACCCGGTCCAGAACGGGCAGGTGCTCGGCCGCATCGAGTCCATGCGCCTCCTGACCGACTGCCTGGCCAACGCCGACGGCGTGATCGGGGCGGTGCTGGTACAGGATGGGCAGCCCGTGGAGTACGGCCAGCCGCTCTTTGAGGTGCGCCCGCGAGAAGGAGCCGATGAATGAGCCGTGCTCTGCCGCGCCGGAGAGGGGCCGCCTTCGGCCTGATCGAACTGCTGGTCGTGATCTGCATCATCGCAGTGCTGGCGGTCTTCCTCCTGCCGCGCCTGACCGGAGGGAAGGACCCGCTCACCGGCAAGAAGAGTGTGTCGCCGCGTGACCGCGCGGTCCAGGTGCAGACGGTTTCGTACGTCGGCCAGATCAACCAGGCGATCTCCATGTACCGGATGGACAATGACGGGCAGAACCCGCCCGACCTGATGGCTCTGAAGTCCTACGGCGTGACCCAGGAGATGATGATCGACCCTGCCACCGGCCAGATGCTGCCCTACGACCCTCGAACGGGCCGCGTGGGCGGCACCGCCGGCCCGGATGGCGGTATGGGCGGCGGTCAGTACCTGCCCCAGGTGGGCGGCGCGCCGCAACAGCAGCAACAGCAGCCCGCGCCGGGGCCCGGTGGCGTCCGCCTGCCCGACATGTCGCACCCCGGGGCCACGGCCGCGCTGAGCGACGAGTAGCGCGCGCGCACAGGCTCTCAGGCTCCCTATTTTTCTGCGCCGGAAGCGACCGGCGCAAATCCCCAGTAAACGGATAGCAGCAGCGTTGTTTAAGAAGATACTTGTCGCGAACCGCGGCGAAATCGCGGTCCGCATCATTCGGGCCTGTCGGGAGATGGGCATCGCGACCGTCGCGGTCCACTCCACCGCGGACGCCGACTCCCTGCCCGTGCAGTTGGCCGACGAAACCGTGTGCGTCGGCCCCGGCCCCGGCAAGGATTCGTACCTCAACGTCCCCAACGTCGTCTCCGCCGCCCTGATTACGGGGGCCGAAGCCATCCACCCCGGCTACGGCTTCCTGTCCGAAGTGGCCTCCTTCGCGGAGGTCTGCGCGGCGGCGAACATCAAGTTTATCGGCCCTCCGGTGTCCGCTATCGAGAAGATGGGCGACAAGGCCACCGCGCGGGAGACCGCTCGGCGGGCGGGAGTCCCCACCGTCCCCGGGTCGGATGGCGTGGTCTCCGGTGAGGCGGACGCCGCCCGCGTGGCGGCGCAGATCGGCTATCCCGTGGTGCTGAAGGCGACCGCGGGCGGCGGCGGGCGCGGTATCCGCATCGTCAACAGTGACGACGAACTGGCGCAGATCCTCAAGGTGGCCCAGGCCGAGGCGGGGTCGGCGTTCGGAAACGCGGACGTGTACGTTGAGAAGTACATCCGCGAGATGCGGCACGTCGAGGTGCAGGTACTTGCCGACGAGCACGGCAACTGCATCCACCTGGGGGAGCGCGAGTGCTCCGTGCAGACCGTCCGCCACCAGAAGGTCGTGGAGGAGGCGCCATCGGCCAGCCTCACGCCCGCGCTGCGCCGAAAGATGGGTGAGGCCGCGGTGCGCGCCGCCAAGGCCGTAGGCTACACCAACGCCGGGACCGTGGAGTTCATCCTGACGCCCGAGGGCGACTTCTACTTCATGGAGATGAACACCCGCATCCAGGTGGAGCACCCCATCACCGAGGCGGTCACGGGCGTCGATCTGGTGCAGTGGCAGATCCGCATCGCCGCCGGGGAGAAGCTGGACCTGCGGCAGAAGGATGTGACCTGGAACGGACACGCCATCGAGTGCCGGGTCACCGCGCAGGACCCCGCCCGCAAGTTCGCCCCTGCGGCGGGCACGCTCACCAAGGTCGTGCTACCCGGCGGGCTCGGGGTGCGCGTGGATACGCAGATCTACTCCGGCTACACCGTGCCGCCGTTCTACGACTCCAACCTCGCCAAGGTGATCGTGTGGGCGCCCGACCGGGAGCAGGCCATCGCGCGCATACGCCGCTGCCTGGATGAGGTCGTCGCCGAGGGGGTCCCCACGAACCTCCCGCTCCTGAAGCAGATCCTGGACGACCCGCGGTACCGCCGGAACGAGATATCCACGGCGTTTCTTCCACGCCTGATGGTGGAGTCGGGCCTTTCGGACTGAGCCGGCGCGCGATACAATGGACCCTGGTATGTCCAGGTCTCCGTCATCGCGCCGCGTCGCCCGTGAAACCGCCCTCCGCGTTCTCTACACGGTCGACGTGGGGAAACAGCCCCTCGACGAAGTTCTCGCAGAGTCCGCGGACGCCGCCGAACTGGACGAGAAGGGCCGCACCTTTCTCAACACCCTGGTCGCCGGCACCCTGCGCAACAGCGAAGAGATCGACGAACAGATCGATCGGTTCGCCATCGGATTCCCGGTGGACCGGCAGACCGTGGTGGACCGCAACATCCTGCGTCTCGCCACCGCTGAGATTCTGTACGGTATCTCCGACGCCCCGCCCGGCGCCGTGGTGAACGAGGCGGTGGAACTGGCAAAGAAGTACTCCACCAAAGAGTCCGGCCGCTTCGTGAACGGCGTGCTCGGGGCGGTGGTCCGTGAGTCGGAGGCGCGCCGCACCGGCGCCCCCGCCTCTGACGAAGCCACCGCCCCCGCAGCCCCGACCGAACCTGCTGCCGAGGAGCCCCCCAGTGAGTGACCCCCTTCTGTTAGACGGCACCGCGACCGCGAAGGCGATCCGCGCCGAGGTCGCCGACCGTGTCAAGCGTCTCCAGGCCGAGCACGGCGTCACACCCGGCCTTGCGGCCATTCTCGCCGGTGACGACCCGGCATCCGTGACCTACGTCCGGATGAAGCGGCGCGCGTGCGAGAAGGCGGGCATCGTCAGCGTCGCCGCAGAGTTCGACGCCGGCGCCACCCAGGAGCAGGTCATGGACGCCGTGCGCCGCTTCAACGCCGACCCGAACATCCACGGCATCCTGGTGCAGCATCCGCTGCCGAAGGGCCTGGACGAGTACGCCGTGCTGGCGGAGGTCTCGCCGGACAAGGATGTAGACGGCATCGGCCGCGCAAGCCTGGGCGACCTGGTGAAGGGCGGCGCGCCCTTCGTTGCCTGCACCCCGGCGGGCATGGTGGAGTTGCTGGACCGCTACGGCCTGCCCATCGAGGGCAAGCACGCGGTAGTGATCGGGCGCTCCGTTATCCTGGGCAAGCCGATGGCGCTGCTTCTGCTGAACCGCAACGCCACCGTCACCATCTGCCACTCGCGCACGCAGAACCTCGCCGATTACACCCGTCAGGCGGACATTCTGGTGGCCGCTGTGGGCAAGCCCGAGATGATCACGGGTGATATGCTCAAGCCCGGCGCCGTGGTGCTCGACGCAGGCTATAACCGGGTGCCCGGCCGGGACCATGATGTCGGCGACTGCCACTTCGAATCCTGCGCGCGGGTGGCCTCGGCCATCACGCCCGTTCCCGGTGGGGTCGGGCCGATGACCATCGCGACGCTGCTCGCCAACACGGTCTCGTCGGCGGAGCGGCTGGCCGCGGCGGGATGAGCTTCGACTTCGACGCCTACGTCGCGGCCCGCACAGCGCGCGTCAACGCCGCGCTCGACCGCCTCACCCCCGCGGCGACCGCGCCGCCCCCC
>Ga0182793_1001674_pt1 | contig 13362 bp, 10 predicted proteins | sample Passage237A_FD_130498 | JGI IMG/M metagenome (GOLD analysis project Ga0182793, IMG submission 130498) | Cellulose adapted compost microbial communities from Newby Island Compost Facility, Milpitas, CA, USA - Passage2 37A (version 2) (version 2) ... | reverse complement strand
GCGCCGGCAGCTCTCGCCAAGGTGGCAGAAAAGCACGGCCACATGCCGGGTGGGCGCTTCTGCGTTGTCGCGATGGGAAAACTCGGCAGCGAGGAAATGAGCGCAAGCTCCGATCTCGATCTCATCGTCATCTATGATGTGCCGGATGCGGAAGCGCAGTCAGATGGCGAGCGCCCGCTTTATGCCTCGCAATATTATGCGCGCGTCTGCCAGCAGCTCATCAACGCGCTGACCGCACCGACGGCAGAGGGCAAGCTCTACGAAGTGGATATGCGACTTCGGCCTTCAGGCAATGCGGGGCCGATTGCAACAGCCTTTGACAGTTTCGTCGCCTATCAGGAAAGCGAAGCCTGGACATGGGAGCATATGGCGCTGACACGCGCGCGCGTGATCTGCGGGCCGGATGATCTGAAGGCCGATGTGGAAGACGCCATCGCGAGGACGATCCTTCGCCCGCGCGACAGGGCGAAGATTGCTGCTGATGTTGCCGATATGCGCGCTCGCCTTGCAAGGGAGCGGGAAAGCAACAATCCATGGGAGCTGAAGCATGTGCGCGGCGGACTCGTGGATATCGAGTTCATCTGCCAGTATCTGCAACTCGTCCATGCGAGCAGCCATCCCGAAATCCGCCATCCCCATACGCGCACGGCGCTGCTTCGTATTGCGGAGGCGGGCGTACTGCCGAGCGAGACGGCAGACATGCTCATCCATGCGATCAGCCTCAACCATAATCTGACGCAGGTGATCCGTGTCTGCGTGGAAGGCGTGTTCGATCCGACAGATGCCGCCCGCGGCCTCACCATGCGGCTCGCGCGGGCGGGCGATGTGCCCGATTTTTCCACACTCGAAGCAGACCTCATCGAAAGCCAGAGACAGGTACGCGAGGCTTTTGATTCCATCGTCACGGCCGCGGCGGCTGGCTGATTATTTGCAGCCTTGCTTTTGCCGGCCGGGGCAGGCCGCGTTAACCCTGTTCAGCGAAAACACGCTGAAAGCAAGGCAATCCCCGGACAATCATGGTTAATGCTCGATGCTGCTTTCGGCGAAGCGGCGACGAGTGGCCCATGAAGCGTGTCATTACGATACGCTTCAGGTAGGGAAGCTGTCGGGAATCCCTCATCAGGAATCCCTGGCAGATGTGTGTGGAGTGGGGACGCATGAAGCGTCACGATGCCATCGTGATCGGAGCCGGGCTCAACGGGCTTGTCGCCGCCGCCTATCTGGCGCGCGCGGGGCTGGGCGTGCTGGTGCTCGATCGCGCACAGGCACCGGGCGGCATTGCCGTGCCTCACGAAATTGCTCCCGGCTTCTTCCTGCCGCGCTTCACGCTGGGCAGCGGCGGTCTGCCGCCGCGCATTGCGGCTGATCTCGATCTTGCGGCGCATGGGCTGCGCTTCCTGCGCACGGATGGCGGTGTCACTTGCTTTGCGGATGGCCGCTATCACGCGAATTACCGCGACGGCGCTGTGCATCGCCGCGAGATAGCGCGCTTCTCACCGCGCGATGCGGATGCCTGGACACGGTATCGCCGCGACATGCTGCGCGCGGCACGCGGCCTCTCGCCGCTGATGAACACGCCGATGCCCCCGTCCGCCAAAGGATGGCTTTCTGGGTTGCGCACGCGGCTTGCCTTCGCGGACCGACTTGCTCAGGTGGCACCGGCCGATCTTGCGGATATGGCGCGGCTCTGGACGCTGCCGATCGCCGATTATCTCGACGCCTATTTTGTGTCCGATGAAGTGAAATCACATATTGCTGCCGCCGCGCTGATGGGCGGGACGCTTGGGCCGTATTCACCCACAAGTGCTTCGCGCCTCGTGCTGCCCTGGCTTTCCGAAGCCGGCGATGCAACGGGCGGTGCGCCCGGCACGCTGATGCCGCAGGGCGGAACGGCAGCGCTGGTGATGGCGCTCATCAATGTCATCCATCGTCATGGCGGCACTCTGCGCCTTGAAGCCGAAGTGACGGATGTTCTTATCAAGGATCGCAAGGTGCATGGCGTCGAACTTGCGAATAGCGAGACGATTGATGCAAAGGCGGTGCTTTCGGGCCTGGATGTGAAGCGGAGCTTTCTCAGCCTGTTCCGCTGGAAGGATTTGCCCACCGGTCTGGTAGAACGGGTTGGCCGTGTGCGGATGAAGGGTGTAGCCGCGAAGGTGAATATTGCGCTCGACGCCATGCCGGAATTTCCGGGCCTGCCGGAAGGCTGCCCGTCGCTCGGCGGCGGCATTCGGCTTGCGGGCAACATGGCAGAGATGAATAGCGCCTTTGAAGACTGGCGCGCGCGCATTCCGCCGCGCGACCCGCTGGTTGATGTGCTGATCCCGTCTCTCATCGACCCGAGCCTCGCCCCGCCCGGCAAGCACGTGCTTTCCGCGCTGGTGCAATTCGTGCCGGAAGAACTGCATGACGGCGCATGGACGGCGGATCGCCGCGATGCGCTGCGGGATCTCGTGACAACGCGGCTTTCGGAAGTAAGCCCCGGCATAGAGACGCGCATTCTCGCTTGCGAGGTGCTGCTGCCCGGCGACATTGAAAACGAGATCGGCCTCACGGGCGGTGATCTTGCCTATGGCGAGACGACGCTTGACCAGATGTTTGCCAACCGGCCCTTTCCGGGGCAAGGCGGCGCGGCGACACCGCTCAAGAACTTCTATCTCTGCTCGCCAAGCGCGCATCCCGGCCCCTTCATCATGGGCGCGCCGGGAGCCAACGCGGCGGCTGAACTTCTCTCCAGCATGAAGGGGAGGAGATAGGCGATGACGCGTGCGGGCAACATCTTCGATGCGATCGTGATCGGCGCGGGCCATAACGGCCTCGCCGCTGCGGCGCGTCTTGCGCAGCAGGGTCGGAAGGTGTTGGTGCTCGAGGCGCTGGAAATGCCGGGCGGTGCGGCAGCTACATCGCAGATTGTGCCGGGCTATGCCGCACCGGCTGTCGCCCATCTCGTCGAAGGAGTGCCGCGCCGTATCGAGCGCGGGTTGAAACTCGCCAGGCATGGGCTTCGCTATGCGGCGCGCGATGTGCCGACTGTTGCGCTCGACAGGGACGGCAACCATGTGCTGCTGCCGAATAATCGCAAGCAATTTGCCGCATTCAGATCGCGCCTGCCGAAAGATGCGGACGCCTATCGTGATTATGTCGCGCTTCTGCGCGCACAGGCCGCGCTGATTGAGCCGCTGCTCGGTGATACGCCGCCTGACATGAATGATCCGGCTGCGATGCGCCGCTTTTTCCGCCGCCTTGTCTGGCGCGGGCAGTTTTCCGGTCGCGCCACGCTCAAATCACTGATGCAGACGTTGCCCGAAAGCATCGGTGACAGGCTTGATGCGGAGTTTACGTCGCCTCTGCTGAAAGGCGCCCTGGCGTTTGATGCCATTCAGGGGGGTGCGGAAGGCCCCTATGCGCCGGGCACCGCTTTCCGCGCGGTATGGCGCGAAGCCATCCGCATGCAGGGGAGCGGGCTGCGGCAGATTTCCGGCGGCACAGGCACGTTGGCCGATGCGCTTGCGGCAGCCATTGCATCGCAGGGCGGCGAACTCCGCTTTGGCGCGCGCGTTGTGCGTATTCTTGTAGAGGGCAATGAAGCGGCAGGTGTGGAACTTGCCGATGGTACGGTGCTGCGCGCGCCGCTTGTCATCTCCGGTATCAATCCGCGCGTGACCCTGCTCGGTCTTCTCGGGGCTGACCGGCTCGAAACGCAACCGGCGATGGAACTGCGCCACGCAAAGCCCAAGGGCACGCTCGCAAAGCTCAATCTCGCGCTTGAAACAGCACCGCATTTCACGGGGCTTGCGCCGGAGCTTCAGGGCGCGCGGCTTCTCATCGCGCCCTCGCTGCGCGAGGTGGATGAAGCGGCGATGGTATGCCGCGAAGGCGGCTTCGTCTCAGAGCCGATGATGGAGCTGCATGTACCGAGCATTGCCGATCGCTCGCTTGCGCCGGAGGGACAGCATATTCTCTCTGTCATCGTGCATCATGTGCCGTTTGATGTGGATGGCGGCTGGGAAGCGCGGCGCGAAATATTCGTGCAGAAGGTGGTGCGTACCATCGACACCTATGCGCCCGGCATTGCCGATGCGATGATTGCAGGCGAGATTTTGACGCCGCCTGATATCGAGCGGAAATATGGGCTGGCCGGTGGTGACTGGCATCAGGGGGATTTACGGCTCGACAGGCTGCTCGGCTTCCGCCCGTCGCCAGCCTTCGGGCGATATGAAACGCCGGTGAAAGGGCTTTATCTCTGTGGCGCGGGCAGCCATCCGGGCGGCGGTGTGACCTGCCTGCCGGGCTGGCTTGCCGCCGAGAAAGCCGGGGAGGGGAAATGACGACACCGGAAATCCCTCTTCAGACGGAAGAAGCCTTCGCGGAAACGGAACGGACGGAAAGCGCGAGCGAGCAGGTACAGGCTGCGCACGCCCCGCTTGATCCTGTGCCTGCCGATGGGGTGTTCGCGCGCGCTGTGCTGACATCGCCGCTTCATCTGGAAGTCGCCGCAGAAAGCCGCACGAACCGCTGGATGGAGTGGAACGGCTACACCGTGCCGGAGGTGCTGAGCAATGCGGATGAGGAATATCGCGCGCTGCGGGCCGCGGCGGTGGTGATGGATATTTCGCCGCTCCGGAAATACCGCATCGCGGGGCGCGATGCGCTGCGCTATCTCGACCGGCTTGTCGCCGGCGGCATGAAGCCGCTGGGTGTGGACCGTGCACGCCACGTCATCTTCTGCGAAAGCGCAGGTATGGTACTGGGGGACGGGCTGCTCTTCTGCGTGGGCGAGGATGAATACCGTCTTGTGACGGAGGAAGCGCATCTCGCCTGGCTGATGGACAGTGCGGAAGGCTTCCGCATGCGTGTGGAAGATGTGAGTGCGGCGCTCGCGGGGCTTGCGGTGCAGGGGCCGCTTTCGACGCTTGCTCTCGTACAGGCCGGAGCCGACGGCATCGAGGCGCTGGCACCGGGTGCAGGCGGTAATGTGTTGCTCGCCGGAATGCCGGTCTATGTGAGCCGCACCGGTGCGACGGGCGATCTCGGTTATGAACTCTGGTGCGATGCGGAGGATGCGCCGCATCTCTGGCGCGTTCTTCTGGAAAAAGCGGGTCCTTCAGGCCTGCGGCCTGCGGGCTTTGCCTTGCGGGAGCTTGCACGGCTTGAGGCGGGGCACCCAAGGGCGGGCCAGGACTATCTCTCCGCCTTTGCCGCGATAGATGGCCGGGACGCGCTGCCGCCTGCCGCCATCTGGCCCGGGTTCGAGATTTCGTCGACGAAGTTACTTTTCAATGGCGGTGCGGCCTTGCGGGCAATGCGGGATGTGCCGCCCGCCCGCCGAATTCTGCGCCTTGCCGTGGAAGGGCTTGAGCCGATGCGCTTTTCCGCCGTTCTGTCGGGCGGGAAAATCGTGGGCACGGCGACAAGCACAGGCTTTTCGCCCGCTCTGGGTGCCAATATCGCGCTTGCGGTTGTCGATGCCGGAGCCGCAGCAGCGGGCGGGCTTTCCGTCCTTGCGGAACGGCGGGAGGGGCTTTCGGTGGTGGAACTGCCTGCGTCTGCCCGGGTCCTCACCGCGCCTGCTTTCGTCCATCCCCGGCGTGTCCAGCAGCCGGCCCCGCTTCATCCCTGAAAATTTTTCTCCTGAAAGGCGACGGAAACCCGTCACCCCCGCGTTTCACCTTCTGAAGAGCGGTGATTGCTTGTCGTTCGAGGCCGTTCGGCCCGGACCATGCGGCAAGCGCTGTGCTCAGGCCCAGGGGGACGAAACCTGGAAAGGGAATTGACGATATGAAAAAGCTCAAAATTGGACTGCTTGGTGGTGTGGCGGCACTCGCAATGGCGATGACGGTTCCGGCACTTTCGCATGCGGAGCCCGGCAAGGGTGGCCATGGTGGCAAGCTGTTCGAGATGGCGGACACCGATAAGGACGGCGCGATTTCGCAGGCAGAGTTCCGTGCGGGCGCTGAAGCGCGCTTCAACAAGATGGACATCGATGGCGACGGCGTGCTGACCAAGGAAGAGGTGAAGGCCGCGCATGAAAAGGCGCGCGAGGCGTTCAAGGCCCATCGCGGTGAGCGGCCTGATCCGGCTGAGCGCTTTGCGAAGCTCGATGCCGATGGTGATGGCAAGGTAACGCTTGAAGAGATGAAAGACGCCGCCACGAAGCGTCTTGCCGAACGCGGCAAGGACGGCGACAAGGCCGAACGCCATGTGAAGTTTTCCGAAAAGTATTTCGAGAAGCTGGATGCAGATGGCGACGGTGCCGTGACGCTGGAAGAAATGCAGGCCGTGAAGAAGAAGCATCATGGCGAGCGTGCGGACAAGAAGGATGGCAAGCGCGGCGACTACTTCTCCCGTCTTGACGCCGATGGCGACGGCAATGTGACGAAGGACGAGTTCCTTGCCGGTGCCGACAAGATGTTCGAAAAGCTCGATCGCAACAGCGATGGCAAGCTTGAACAGGGCGAAGGCCACAAGGATCGCGGAGAGCGGAAAGACCGCTGACCGCGGAAGGGATGTAAACTCTGGCCGCAGCAAGCTAGGCTGCGGCCAGACCCTTCGCCTGAGGGGCGCCGGTGCGAGCTGGTGCCCTTCATTCGCGTCGTGAGGGCAGGAGAGGAAGCGGTTGCGTGGACGAAACGCCGGATGATGAACTGGTTGCCGCCGTCGCCAGAGGCGATGAGCGGGCCTGCCGTCTTCTGATGGAGCGCCATCTCGGGCGCGTCGTTGCGCTTGCCCGCCGCATGATGGGCAATCAGGCCGATGCCGAGGAAGTGGCGCAGGAAGTTTTTCTGCGCGTCTGGACCCATGCGGAAAGCTGGCAGCCGGGCAGGGCACAGTTCGGCACATGGCTCTATCGGGTGGCGGCCAACCTTTGTCTCGACAGGCTGCGCCGCCTGCGGCCCTCGGTCGATATTGATGACATGCCGGATCTGGTGAGCGGCGAGCCCGGCCCCGATGCGCGGCTGGAGCAGGACCAGCTTGCGGCGCGGGTAGAAGCAGCCTTGCAACAACTACCGGAACGCCAGCGCGCGGCCATTGCGCTCTCCCATTATGAAGGCTTCTCGAATACCGAGACGGCGGAGATTCTGGAAGTTTCGGTTGAGGCGGTGGAATCATTGCTTTCGCGCGGGCGGCGGCAGTTGCGCGCGCTTCTGGCGACGGAAAGAGACGAGTTGTTGCGTTCAAGGGAAACAAGCGCCTGAGCGCGCCTATGGATAGAAGATCATGAGCAACAAGATGACACTGGAGCGCTTCGCCGCGATCATCGATGCCTATGGCACGTCGCCAGCGCGCTGGCCTGCGGATGAGCGCGCCGCAGCCGAGGCGTTTCTCGCGGAAGATCCCGCCGCACAGGCGCTGGCCGCAGAAGCCGCAAAACTCGATCTAATGCTTGCGGCCGCCCGCGTGGAGGCACCCTCTGCGGCGCTTGTCGAACGGCTGATGGCCGCACGTCCCCGCGCAGTGGCAGTCGCACCCGCGCCGCTGCAGGACAAGGGCGTCTTCCGCAGGCTGATCGAAGCTTTGTGGCCTTACGGGTCGCCCGTGGTGCCCACAGGGGCGCTTGCGGCGTCCATCATGCTTGGTGTGGCGCTTGGCTCTGTTTCTGAAGTATCGGTTATCGGAATGTCCGCAGCCAGCGCCGCCTCGGTGGAAATGGAAACGGGTGAGCGGCTGGTGGCTTTGGCACTGGCGGATACGGCCTGGCCAGAGGAGTGGATGCAATGAGCAACATGAACGACAAGCCGCAGCGCCGCTGGCTCGGCCCGGTCTTTCTCGCCTCGCTGGCGCTCAATCTCTTTCTGGTCGCGCTGATCGCGGTGCCCGTCATCAAGGGGCCGCCTGATCGCTATGGGCCGCCACCCAAAGGCTATGGCCCGTCGGTCATGTATGGCGCGCTGAAGGAACTGCCGGAGGAAGACCGTCTCATCATCCGCCATGCGATGAGGGAGCGGTTCCGCGAGGTTGCACCGCATATCCGTGAAACGCGGGAAGCGCGCGACAGGCTGATCGATGCGATCGCCGCCGAGCCTTATGATGAAGCCGCTGTGCGGGCCGCCTTTGATGCTATATCGGAGGCGACCATGGCGATGAGCGCGCTCGGGCGGGAAGCAATGCTGGACGGCTTTGCGAAGCTCACGCCGGAGCAGCGCCAGCGCGTGGCAAAGGCGATGCGTGAGGACCGCGAGAAATCAAAAGGGATCCGATTCAGGCATCGCGAAGGACAGGACGAGCGGCACATGGAACCTGTGCCGGCTGAGTAAACTTGCGGCCGGAGCGGGAAGGGGGACAGGCTGAGCTGGTATCACCGCGACATGTATGACGGAGGCCGCCCGGCCGGGAGCCTCTGGGAAGAAACCGCGCCACCCCTCACGCCAGGCGTGGATCTCGGCCCCAATCGCGACGAGACATGCGATGTCGCCATTATTGGTGGCGGCTATACGGGCCTTTCCTGCGCGCTTCATCTCGCGCGCGATTTCTCGATTGATGTGCGCCTGCTGGAAGCCGGGCCGCTAGGCTGGGGTGCTTCGGGACGAAATGGCGGCTTCTGCACGCTACCGCCGACCACGCTTTCGCTCGGCGATCTGGTGAAACGCTATGGGGAGGCGGAAGCAAGACGCTTCATCGATTCCCAGCGTGAGGCCATTTCATTTGTTCGCTCCTTTGCGGAGAGCGAAGGCATAGACATTGAAGCACAGGGAGAAGGCGAACTTCTTGTTGCGCATGCGCCATCGCGCTTTGCCCTGCTGGAGCAGGAAGCGGAATTTGTGAACCGCACCTTCGGCCTCGGGCTCAGGCTTTTCAGCCGGGAAGAAGTGGCGGAACGCTTCTATGATTCCCGCGAACAATTCGGCGCGCTGCTCAATCCGCTGGGCTTCGGGCTGCATCCGCTTCGGCTGGCGCGCGGGCTTGCAACGGTTGCCGCGCGAGTGGGCGCGAAACTGCATGGGCGCTCGCCTGTGCTGCGCTGGGAGCGGGAAGGGGAGACGCATCTTCTGGTGACGCCTTCCGGCACCATCCGCGCAAGGCGCGTCGTGGTGGCGACGAACGGTTTCACGCGCGCGCCGATGCCAGGCCTGCTCGCAGACCGGATCATTCCCGTCATGTCGAACATTGTGGTGACGCGTCCGCTGACGGCGGATGAGCTTGCCGCGCAGAACTGGCAGACGGAAACGCCCTGCGCCAACACGCGCAACCTGCTCTTCTATTACCGCCTGTTGCCGGACCGCCGTTTTCTCTTCGGGGCACGGGGCGACACGACCGGCACGGAGGCGGATGGCGCAAAGATGCGGCGTTTCATGGAGCGGCGGCGGGCAGAGGTTTTCCCCGGTTGGGCTCATGTGGAAACGACCCATGCCTGGCGGGGTTTTGTCTGCATGACAGCACGAGGCACGCCCTCCATTGGCGCGGTCCCGGACGACGCTTCCGTCTTTTTCGCGCTCGGCTATCACGGAAATGGCGTTGCGGCGGCCCCCTGGGCGGGGCAGCTTTTGGCCCAACTCATTGGCGGAAAAGAGGAATTTTCAGCCGTGCCCGCTCCGATGCGCCGCGCGCCGGCGAGGCTTCCCTTTCCTGCACTCCGGCGCTGGTATCTTCGTGCGGCCCTCGGCTACTATCGGGTTATGGACCTATAGCAACCGATAGCGGGCTCTCGCGCAGCGAAGGAAACTTCTCTGTGTGGGCCATTGCGCGGCAGATATGCAGGACACAATGAGCGACCGGGAAAGACAGGGACCCAAGGAGTGGGCGACGCTGGGTGAGTTCAACGCCTTCCTAGCCGAACATGGCGACATCGACTATCTGGACGCGGTTTTTGTCGATATGTGCGGCACGGTGCGCGGCAAGCGCTTCCCTTCCGAAGAGGCCGACAAGGTTTTCACTTCGGGCGTGCAAATGCCGAAGTCGATCTATTTCTTCGATGTGACGGGTGTGAACGAGGACATCCTCGGCATGGGCTATTCGGACGGTGACCCGGATGCGCAGTCCCGCCCCGTTTCCGGGAGCATCGTGCCAGTGCCCTGGGCCTCGATGAAGCAGGCGCAGGTTCTCATGACCATGCTGGACGAGGATGGCTCGCCGCTTCTGCTCGAGCCGCGCAATGTTCTGCGCCGCGTGGCAAAGCGGCTTGAGGAAATTGGCCTGCGCGCGACGGTCGCCTGTGAGTTCGAGTTCTATCTGCTCGACAAGGAGCTTGACCGGAAAGGTCGTCCGCAGCCGCCGATCAATCCGGCGACGGGCCAGCGCGAAACCGCGCATGAAGTTTACGGCATCACGGAGCTTGATGGCTTCATGTCGCTGTTGAAGGACATTGACGAAGCCGCTGCCGCGCAGGGCGTGCCTGCGTCCGGTGCCACGGCGGAGTTCGCGCCCGGCCAATACGAGATCAACCTCAAGCATGAGGATGATGTCGTGCTTGCCGGTGATCATGCGGTAATGCTGCGCCACCTGATTGGCGCCGTGGCGCGCCAGCACAGCTTCCTTGCAAGCTTCATGGCCAAACCCTTTGCGAACCAGACGGGCAATGGCCTGCATATCCACTGCTCGGTAAAGGATGAGCAAGGGAACAATATTTTCGACAATGGAACGGATGAAGGCTCGATCCGTCTTCGCCATGCGATTGGCGGCTTGCAGGCAACATTGCCGGAGGCCATGGCGATCTTCGCGCCGAACCTGAACTCCTATCGCCGCTTCGGTCCGAACCTCTTCGTGCCGGTGAACGGAAGCTGGGGCTATAACAATCGCTCTGTTGCCTTCCGGGTGCCGAATGGCTCGCCGGATTCCCGCCGCATCGAACATCGCGTTTCAGGTGCGGATGCAAACCCCTATCTCGTCCTCGCGGCGATTTTGGCGGGCATCCATTATGGCATCACCAATGAGATTGATCCCGGTGATCCGGCCGAAGGCAACGCCTGCGAAAATGTCGATGAAGGCCTGCCGCTCTACCTGCCAAGCGCGCTGAAGCGGTTCCGCAATTCACAGGTGATGCGTGACTATCTGACGGATCTCTATGTGGACGTCTATGCGGAGACGAAGATTCTCGAATACGAGAAGTTTCAGGAGGCTATCTCGCCGCTTGAATACGACTGGTATCTTTAAGCGAACATTCTAGTCATGGCCCGAATAATTCGGGCCATGGCGTTGCAAGTTTGCAAACAGTCGCTAAGCGAGAGGCAGCGTGAAGCTCACCTTGGTGCCGACGCCTTCGGTGCTTTCGATGGTGAGCGTGCCGCCATGCAGTTCCACGAGCGAACGCGACAGGGCGAGGCCGAGGCCGGTTCCCTTATGCGTTTTGGAATGTTGGCTTTCGACCTGCTCGAAAGGACGGCCGATCTTGGGGAGCGCGCTGGCCGGGATACCGATGCCGGTATCTTCCACCGCAAGCGTGATGAAGCCATCCGCCGCTGAACCGCGCAGATAGATGGAGCCGCCCGCAGGCGTGAACTTCACCGCGTTGGAAAGAAGGTTCAAGAGCACCTGCTTTACGGCGCGCTTGTCTGCCTTCACGGTGGGCAGAGCAGGCAGCTCGTTCTCGATGGTGACATTCGCCATGTCGGCGCGGCCCGAGACGAGCCGGAGGGATTCTTCCACCACTTCGCTGATCTCGATGTCCTGCGTCTCCAGCGTCATGCGGCCCGCCTCAATCTTCGACATATCGAGAATGTCGTTGATGAGTTCGAGGAGATGGGTGCCGCTCGCGTGAATATCGGCCGCATATTCCTTGTATTTCGGCGAGCCGAGTTCGCCGAATAGTCCCGAACCCATGATCTCGGAAAAACCGATGATCGCATTGAGCGGCGTGCGCAGCTCGTGGCTCATATTGGCGAGGAATTCGGATTTGGAGCGGTTCGCCGTTTCGGCGCGCGTCTTTTCGGACGCGTATTTTTCGGCGAGATCGACAAGCTGATGCGCCTGCTCCTGCAACTTGCGGCGGGAGGCTTCGAGGTCGCGGACGGTCTTTTCCAGCGCGAGCTTGCTGTCCGTAAGTGCTGCTTCCTGCTCCTTGATGGCGGTGATGTCGGTGCCGACATTCACATGCCCGCCATTCTTCGTGCGCCGCTCGCTGATCTGCAACCAGCGGCCACCGGGCAGGCGGATTTCGCTGACACTCGTATCGGCGTCGCTCTCACCGGCCACGGGCCAGGCAGAGCCAATGCCTGCCTGCGCCATGATGGCGTCGCGCTGCATACCTTCTTCTGCGGCACTGATATGAAGGAACTCGGCAAACTTGCTGTTCGCGGTGACAAGCGCGCCTTCCGCATCCCAAAGCACGAAGGCTTCACCGATGCTTTCAATCGCATCGCGCAGCCGCTCATTCGCTTCCGAGACGCGCTCTTCTGCGAGTTTCTGTTCGGTAATGTCGATGGTGATGCCGACCAGACGATCGCCGGCCACAGCGCCTGATGCACCAGCGCGACGGAACCCGGCCGAGCGCGCGCCGCTCCAGACCTGCCCCTTGGCATGCATCCAGACCCAGCTTCCATCTGCATGGCGCAGACGGAAGGTCGTGTCATAGGAGCGGGAGGGGCGGTGGATCGCATTGGCGATTTCGTCAATCGCGGCTGCGTCATCGGGATGGGCAAGCGCCTTCACTTCTGTGGGCGAGAGTCGCTTCGACGGTTGCTTCAGGCCCACCATGTCGAACATGGCGGATGACCAGAAAATACGGTTCTCGCCGATATCCCAATCCCAGATGCCGCATCGGGCACCCGCAAAGGCCATGTCGAAACGGTGCTGGTTTTCGACAAGGGCTGCTTCCGCATCAAGCTTCGATTCACGAAGCCGCACCAGCATATAGGCAAGAACGAGATAGCCGCCCGAGAGCAGGCCGGAGAAAACCAAAGCGCGGGAAGCCCCGTCCTGAAGAAAAAGAGCGATATTGAGCGCACCAAGCGCGAGGCCGGACACGCCGATGACCAGGCGCGGCAGCAAGCCTGCAGGAAGGCTGCGCCGCTTCGACGTTACCGCCTCCGGCCACCTTGCCGTCTCCTGGCGTGTCGTGGTCGCATCGCTCATGCGTTGGTCCGTCCGCTTCGGGCCTTTGGCCCGCTTGTTACTCACCTGCGGTTCGTCCTTCGACTTTAGCACGCAGCCTCAATTTGCGGCGTCGAATCCGAACGAATCACCCATTCAACAAGATGATTCGGCCTCGGAGTCTCCATGTCCATAGGTTGCGTTAACTTTTTGTTAACCGATGCTTAAGGGACTCACTCCTTCTGTGCCGTTTCACGGTTAAATCAGGGTTAACGAACGGCCTTTGGCGGAGAGGACCTCAGGCGAGCGTGCGCGTTGCGATCTCAAATACGTCCCGCGACAGGCCTTCGGTCGAGGCGATCCGCTTCAATTCTTTCTGCATGAGCTTGCGGCGTTTCG